>SXGQ01881202.1_pt1 | contig 30645 bp, 25 predicted proteins | sample 3178371 | NCBI WGS metagenome assembly SXGQ01 (sample SAMN11356859, study PRJNA531348) | freshwater metagenome | isolation source: freshwater sample F1-20 | place: China: Fuxian Lake, Yuxi | collected 2017-12-25
AAGGAAGTCGCTCGCAAGCAAAAGCGTCGCCTTTCTTATATCGCTAACGTCTATATTGTCAAGGATCCAGCCAATCCTCAGAATGAGGGTAAGGCCAAGCTATTCAAGTTTGGTAAGAAGATTTTCGACAAGATCAATGAGCTGATGACTCCTCAATTCGAAGATGAGAAGGCCGTCAATCCATTTGACTTCTGGGCTGGCGCGAACTTCAAATTGAAGATTCGTAATGTCGAAGGCTATCGCAATTATGACAAGTCAGAGTTTGACCGTTCTGAGCCTCTGGCTGATGATGATAGCGAGCTGGAGCGCATTTGGGGTTCACAGCACTCGCTGCAATCCTTTGTATCACCCAATCAGTTCAAGTCATATGATGAGCTAAAGGCACGCCTTGATAGGGTCCTCGGTGATGCGCCACAGTCTCGCAAGTCTAATGACGAGGATGATACTCGCGAGGAACGTCAACCGTCACATGCCTATGCGGAGCCGGCAGCTAAGACGGCTAGCGCACCTGCTCCTTCTCGTGGAGCCCGCCCACCTTGGGAAGACGAGGGAGACATTAGTCTTTTTGAGCGATTGGCTCAGGAAGACTGAGATAGCTAGGAGGGAGAGCAATCTCCCTCCTTTTTTAAGGATAATATCCACCTGACAAATTACTGCGATTACCTATAGATCCGCGGCGCGGCGGCACGGCATTACCTGTCATCGCGTGACCTTGCGCCACATCAACGCTGTTTTCTAGATTCCTGGCCTGTATTCCATTCGGTGCCACCGGATCGCTACTCGGCGCCTCTCGCTGAGGTGCCTGTTGCTGCACCTCTTGCACTATCGGTTCTAGTACTTTTATGTTACCTACCAGGTTATCTCTACCTAAGGTGAATTGGAGCCTGCGAGGATCTATTCCTGCCTCCGAGTAACCTAGAGATGCACTTTGTATCCGTCTTACATTTTCGCTCAGCTGCTCAGGTGTTGTCGGCTGAAAAGCTTTCTCTTGGCTCCTTAGCTGCTGAGCTTGTTCCTCTGTTATTCTACCGCTATCGACAGCCTCCTGCAATGTATTCACAACTCCCTCTGTCGCGACGGTGCGTTCCCTACTCTCTCCTCTGAGCTGAGCTAGTCTATTCGATAGCACAGTCTCCATATTCGCACCTAGCTCCGCACCTTTGGCCATCTGCTCAAAATAATTCTCAGGAGCCTCGGTCTCATCTAAGAATGCCTTGAATAGCGCCTGAGCGATCTCTGGTCCATACATTGATCCTGCAACACCGCCGGCCACGCTACCGATAAGCGCACCAACTGGACCTAGCAACGTGCCTATGGCCGCCCCAGCCGCGGCGCCACCCATCCCACCCAGAGATCTACCAAGTAGATCAACCATCTGCTCCTTGAACTCTTGCTCACTAAGTTCTCCAGCATTCCTCTCTCTAATCAGTCTATATGCATCTATTCCATCGGGTATCGCGCTGAGAACCGCACCTAATGCACCGGCGCTAATCATTTTCCTAGGTAATGTATTTCTGGATGCGACTCTTTCTGGAGCACCTGCTTGAATAGTTGCATCAGAAGCTCTTACAAATCGCCCGGTTGTTTCTGACTGATATCTTGTACCGCTTGGAGTCTCTACGGTTCTATAACCAGGTTTAACTTCCGGTTTTGGTGCTGTAGTGGGTGCTGATGATGTAGCAGCTACAGCAGCTCCAGCAGCCGCAGCAATTCCAGCAGCAGCTCCTGCGACCGCCCGACCAGCGGCACTACCAGCTCGACCACCGCCACCAGGAGCACCGCCACCAGGAGCACCGCCACCAGGAGTACCGCCTCGCCCCCCGCCCCCAGAAGCACCGCCACCAGCGCCTCGTCCACCGCCACCGCCAGCGCCACCACTAGGACGCATCATCTGGAATGCGGCGGCAGCACTAGCTAATCCGAGCAATCCAACTCCCACTGCAGTCAGCAATCCGGAATATTCGCTGATTTTTTTGCGGATATCATCGATCATCTCGATGAAATCATCGATGGGTTTTGCTATGCGCTGTATGTCCTCATTCGACATACCTGAGAGCATAGTGAGACCTGCTAGAGTACCACCTGCTAGCAGAGTACCACCAAGCCCCATGCCTGTCACTGCCCTGGTGCCTGATGATATGGTGCTACCTATTTTTTGTAGGATCTTTCGACCTCTCTCAGATCGTTCTTCGGCAGCCCTAAACTCTTCATTCCTGATATCCTGCGTATCGCGCCTTTCAGAGGTTAATGATCTCTGTAGCTCTATTATCGCCTCTCTCGCGAAAGACGCAGTATTACTGATAAACATATATACATCCCTCTGGAATGCTTTAAACATGTCCAGTGGAACGTATTCACCTCTAGGTTTACCATCACGTGACATAGAACCGCTAGTAGTATCAGCGACTCGCTTCGCGCTAACCATCTTATAATTTTGCGCTAGGTCGTTATACCTGCTAGTCCTCTCATCATAGACTATTGACGTACCGAGCAGCGACGCGGCATCAGCTAAGTTTGCCATCAAGCCACTCCTATGGTGTTATAGATGACTACTGGTTGAATATATGTCATAGTCGCGCCTTCTCCGACTTCACCCGCCGCCGCAACTTGCATCGCTTCCCTGGACGGAGCCCTAGCTGTTTCGGGTCCCGGTCGACCTGCAGGAGGAGGTGTAGATTGTGGTGCCGGTGATGGAGCGGCCTGCGGTGTTCCTGCAATGGGGACAGGTGCCTGTTGTGCTTGTTCAGGCTGACCTGGTGGTCGTTGTGATGTTCCTGTGACAGGTGCAGGTGCCTGTCGTGCTTGTTGTGCCTCATTATTTTGAATAGAACTTGTGGTCTGTGGTGCATTTGCTGCGGAAGCAATTTGCGTACTATCAGATGGTGTAGCTGATGCTTGAGTTGAGGTTGCTCTTGCAATTTGTGTGGCTGTTCCAAGTCTATAATAAGATGATCCTGAAGTACCAAATGCATCTGCACCGTCTCTTCCTTGAGCAAGATTTCTTGCGCCACCAGGACCAAGTAAGTGTGCAGCTGCTAGAAAACCAGCAATCTGTTCATTTGAACTTTGGTTATTAACCACACCAAGACGATTTAAAGCACGAAAGTTTTGATTAGTATATCGCACCATTGTATCTTCTTGTAGCTGAGGATTATTTAAGAAAGCTTGTTTACCACCTTCAATAGTCCAGTTTGATGGGTCATCTAATCCCCTCATTGTAGTTCCACTTCTAACAAGACCCATGTCTTGTAATGCCGGAGCACCAAATTGATATTTTCCAAGATAACCTATTCTATTGACCGCTTGATAATTTCCGCCACTTTCTCTTTGCCCAATTTGTTGAGCATATGCTGGATAATTAATAGGTAAAGCGGAGTTTGATGGTATGGGTGCACCATCGGCTGGTACTCTTTGTGAAGATCCCGGCGGTGCGGTGCCCGGCGGTGCGGTGGATGCTGCTGAAGGTTGGGTTGGTGCACCTTCTGCTTCACTACTAGGTCGAGTCAGCATGGTGACGGCGGCACCGACGCCTGCACCGACTCCTGCGGCAACCCCAGCGAGCAATCTCAACCTAGGGTTGCTCATGATCATCGATATACCTCTGAGAAGCGCACCTCTGCTTGTCGCTAATGCGAGCGTTGCCCTGGCGGCAAGTCGGCTCATCGTCATTAGCGCAGACCCTATTCGACTCATGACCCTCATGATTTTTCGGGCCGCGAGCGCGATTGCGGCTATAGCAGCCGCGATCTGACCCATACCCATTCTAGATCCTGCATTAGGATCTTCTTCGGTTACTCTCTCAGGTGCACCTTCGGTACCAATAGGCTCAGCTAAGATCGCACGTTCCCTAGCATCCTCAGCCGCATTTCGGCGCATCCTATCCAGGACGACCCTCTGTCGATTGTTCTCATCGTTTATCCCTCGGATTGCTGCGACCATGCTAGACATGGTCGCACGAATCTGCTGAATAGGTGACATCGCATCCGATGATACCTTCTGCATGGCACCTGGTTGGAGTGCTCGAGTCAGCGTCAGCAGGGGAAACGCAGACGCCCTGGCCGTCCGATTGTCGGCGCCAGGTGACATGTACATATCCATAGCTGTCGCCAACGATGCCACTTCTTAACCCTCCCTCTTAGCCTTCTCCGTCTCGATGTAGTCTATCAGCATCTTGACGTATAGCTCCCTCTCCCAAGGTATCATAGACTCTATCTCTGTCAAGCTATACTTGTGGTATTGCATTAGCGAAAAGTTCAGAGAGTAGTAATTACCCAATGTGTTATGAGAGAGGGTCATCAAAAAAAATCAGATAATCCTCTCAGAGTGATAGTGTCTTCCTGACCACACCCAGAGCACTTGTATGTGACGGTATGCTCGACGGTTGGCATAGTCTCGAAGAACTTCATAATATCGATGAACTGCTTATTGCTTAGTGATCCGATAAACTGCCTAGCATCTTCGAGGTTGTCAGGCTCAAATACGTCATCATCATCGTAGACGCTCTCGACACAGCGAGTCACTAGATCAAGCTCATCTGATCCTTCTGCGATGCTAGCCTTAACATCTGAGATGGTCGGGTACCTCATCTTCATCATCAGCTTGTCGGTCAGAGGTATGACCTGCTTGTGGTCGTCCCGGAACTTTACTTCTATGTCATCGAGGTTGATCTCGACGTTGGTGAGCGCATCGCACGTTTTACCTTTGTAATTGATGCCATCAATATGCCTATATGACAGCGTGACTTTCTCGCTGACAGACTTCGACCTGATCTTGAGAAATAGGTATTCGACATCGAAAGAAGGTAACTTGTCAATTCTGATGTCCTCATCAAGTATGCATCCAGATATGACATCAATCATCGCCCGCTGCATGTGATCCGGATCTTTCGACTCCATTGCAATCAGCAAGACCTTTTCTTCCTTTACCATGAAAGGTCTGAACTGCACCTCACGCTTTGACGACGGTAATGTCGCGGTGAAAGTGGGTACAGCTATCCTAGGTAGTGCCATAACATCATCTCCATGATTATCTTATATGCCAAACATCGATCCGCGAGTCGCAGTCAGAGTGTTGCGGAACTGCACTCCAACTTGGTTAGTAATACCTCTCACGCCGCCGGCAAGACCGTTCTGTGTGAATAGAGAGATTAGCGGTGAGAACCTGTCAAGCGCATTAGCCGCACCACGCAATAGAGATTCGAGACCGTATAGGTTCTCAAATGGTAGCGCATCCGGGTGCTTCTCTGTCGCGATGAAATACCTCATCTGGACGGTCAGTTTTGCCGCACCGTCAGCACCCCAATCAAGGTCTACATCGCTTATTGTATGAGGATATGCTTCCTCGAGCCTGACCTTATATTGTGGAAATACGGTGCGATCACCAGGTGCATTGAAGATGTTCTGGTTGAGAGGATTAAATGCATCGATCACATCATTTATCATCGACCTAGTATCACCTCTAATGACAGAGGTCGCAACGTCAAGGGCTGATGGGTTCTGATATCTAGGTGACTCTGCAAACTGCATGACCTCCACCGAACCTATCATTTCGTCGTAAAATGTCGAATCAAACCCTCCGACTTTCAATGACCGCCCGTCTTTCCTCCGATAGCTTGCGAGACCACCAGATGATATCGACATATCTTGCCATGCCATGAAAATCTCTCGCTCGATCATATTCTCGCTGAGCAGGATTCGTAGGGTCATGGGTTGATACTGGAATGCATATGGGATCTGACGTGTAGGACCATGGTACCTCTGGTCTATAGTCTCGAGGCTACGTGCAGGTAATGAGGCTGATTCGATCCTTAGCGGTAGGAAAGATGTGTTGAAGAATCCGCTGATTTTCGACGGCAATGTGATCATAACAGAGAAGTAATTAGGGCGACCTATGCCGCGCTTACCTACCTCGGCCGAAAACTCTGATATATTGAATCTACGATTTGCCATGTATCATTGAACCTTTGCGTAGCTATCGCGGTGAACCGCACTGGTGCTAGCACCCGTAAACCTCTCAAGAGGCATAAACAGGGCTATGTCCCAGGAAGTCGGGTCGATGCGGAAGTACCTGGTGCGGACGTGCGAGAAGAGGTACTTCTTCACGCAAGGTTTGTAGAACCTATATCGACTAACCGCGCTGAGCAGGTTGTACGATATCTGTAGGTGGGTGCGCTCATCGAAGTTGTCATCGCTTATCACATTATAGAGAGCATCCATCAACCGAGCGCGGAGACGCAGCGGTAGGTAGTGCATGTTCAGTCCCATAAAGCCCTGTGACGATGATGCACTAGTGGCTCGACCCCCCAATCTAGCGGTGTCGAAAGGTATCACCAGCGGATACCTGTCATAGTAAGGTAGCTTATCTTTGGTCTTTGGATCATATGCGAACAGATACATCTGACCTATCATTGGCACCGATACCATCGCGCTGCGATCCTGAGACATGAGTGCATTCGGGCTCATCGCAACCTTGCTCGCTTGCGCCCTAAACCACGTGCGAGACTGCTGCGTCTTATTCGGTAGCAGGCCTTGCTTCTCACCCTGCGTCAAAATGCTGTCAAAGACGTAAGCTACCATTATTTGAGCCTCAGCTCCTTTTCGGTGATTATGACAAAATCCCAGCCACGGTCTTTGCAGTATTCCTTGGCGGCAGCCCACTTCGCGCTATTTATCCCATACGTGGCGACCTCGGTCAGATACTTGCGGCTAGGCTTTTTACCTGTCTTATGTGGTGGAGGCGGTATCGTCTGAGCCGCAGGCTTGACCTCGATCATTTTCACGGACACATTGCCTAATTTGTCTTTCATCTTCACTACGAAGTCTGGAAAGTAGCGATGCAGTCGCCCGTCAATGGGAGATCGGTAGGGAACGATGACCTCCTCCGAGCCCCATTCGAGCACATTTGGGTTCATGTCAAACTCGACCATCACTTGCCTCTCCCACAGTGACCTGAAGACCACATTGGTAGGATTTCCGCGATACTTCTGTGAGTTGACCGGCTGATATCTGCCTTTATACGCCATGGTCTTATCTATCACCATAAATATGTCGGTCTTAACGAAAGTCACAGATCATATGTCTGGTACGATATTTTCAGAACCATTACCCCCTATCTTTGGTACTCGGACAGAGCGCAATATACCCACGCGCTTTTCATCGCTATATTTTCCAAATGATTACCAGAGGATAGACCACTACGTCACTTTTACCGCGCTCAAGTTTGAGAGCGTGACCAGAACATCCGCGCTCGCTTCAGATCAACCTCTAGCAGCTAATAGACGTCAAGTCACGCAGAGAACGCAGGTATCTATAACCCTACCAATGCCAAATGATCTTCAAACATCCTATAATGCAAATTATCCTCCGACCGACCTTAGCTCTGTCGGTGAGGTTCTTGCTGCAGTATCATCTAACGTAGATGTAGATAGAATCATATCGGCAGCTACTGGAGGTGGTGGAGTATTCTCCAGCACTATAACTGGTGCTCGAGAGCTTGCACAACAGTTAGGTGGTGCTATCGGTGCTGGAGCCCTTGGTACAGCATTCGCAGCAGATGCCGTATCTAGAGCCCCAAGTGCGGCTCAGGCCGGATTAGCAAATGTGGCAGGTATCGCACGTAATCCTAATAAGGTCTTGCTATTTGGTGGGGTTGATTTTCGCTCACATACGTTCTCATTTAGCCTGACACCTAGGAATAAGCGGGAAGCTGACACTATACAGAGAATAATCACGGCATTTAAAAAGCACATGCTTCCTAGGTATGGCTTGGGAGAGACTGTACCGCAGCGAGGTGAACAGATACTTACAGGTTTGGTGCCTACCAGCATTTTTGGGAGTGTACCAAACTCTCAAAACATCACCGCTGCCGGCGCGACATCGCGTGCATTTTTTGAGTATCCTGATGTATTCATGATCCGATTCAGAAATGAGAGAAAACTGTTTAGCATAGGCGAATCAGTGCTAGAATCTTTTAGTGTAAACTATCATCCTCAGAGATATCCAGCCTATGTTAGGTCGCTATCTTCACCGGGTGAAGCTGACCCTGCATCCATTGATATAACGCTCACATTCAAAGAGACGGATATCGTGACGCGCGAACAAGTCGAGCAGTTTGGTAGGTAATATGTCAAAATATTTCTCAAACTTTCCTACGATAGACTATAAGCTCCCTCCTCTCGGTAGGTCTACATTTGTCACAGACGTGACGAAGCGGTTTGTGCTTAGGGACTTCTACCGCAGAAACTTCTTGAGCTTCTATCAATATGATATCATAGATGGAGAGCGACCAGATAACGTTGCCTATAATTTCTACGGTGAATCTGAGCTAGATTGGTTGATATTATTACCCAATGAGATCCTAGATCCGTATTTCCAATGGCCAAGGTCACAGCTTGAGCTAAACTCATTCATAAGGTCAAAGCACGGTAGCATATCGAAAGCTCAATTAGAGATCCATCATTATGAGCAGATAGTGCAATTACGCAAGACATTACAGAATGAGGACGGTGAGATGATAGTCATACCTGAGAAAACTTTGGTAGTTGACCAGACCACATATGAGTCTCTCCCAGTAAATGAGAGAAGAACGGTATCAAAATATGATTATGAGGTCTCAGTCAATGAGAGGTATCGGACCATATCTGTCGTAGATGTCGCATATGTACCATCAATAATAGAATCATTTAGGAACTTATACGCATAATGTCTTTACCAACACCTAAATCAGGTACAGGTCTGTTACATGCTCTGGCTGTGAAATCTACGAGCACGGGTCAGACTGTCGACATCAAAGGCATCACAACAGAGATAAGCTATTACGAATCAATCGATTTGCCGTCGGTGACCATGACATTAAACTTGGCTGATGGTGTTGGTCTTCGTACTTCTCTCCCGATTATAGGCGGTGAAACTGTATCTTACTCTCTATCCGATTCCGATAAAGATGCTGTGAGGATCACAGGGTCACAGCAGGTATATAAGCTATCAAACAAAGTTCGTGTGGCGCATAATCTAGATGGATATAGCGTTTTCTTGTCATCGCAAGAGATGATCAAAGACCAATACACAATCATTTCTAATACGCAAGAATCTATCAATATTGACCAGATGGTTAAGAAGATATTTGATGAGCATATTGCTCCAATATCAAATAAGAAGTTAGTTACATTAGAACCAACTGACGGCCTTTTTGATAATACGTTTCCTAGGGTCAGCCCATTCACCGCATTGAATTACCTTGCGGAGGAGGCAAAATCTGCTGACACCAGGAGCGCATCTAACTATTTCTTTTTTGAGAACTCAAAGGGGTATCACTTTGCATCATTTCAATACCTGATGCGCCAACCTCCTAAGAGGATATTCTATTATCTAGAAAATAGAATATCCGGAGATAGGCAGTTCGAGAGAAATCGAATAGTCTCAATGGAAGAGGAGGTCGGATTCGACCTCATGAACGGTGTATCCACAGGTCAATTTGGTACTCAGGTTTTATCGATAGATCCTGTGGCTAAAAGATTCAGGTCATCTCAGTACCTATACAATAGGGACTTTGCTCAAGTTGATCACTCCGGTCAGCACCCAAGGATATCACCACAGGTCTCTAATACATTAGGAACATCGATATCTCGCGAAAAGTTTATAGTATCAAACTCGCATAGAGGTAATGTCCCATTTGTGACCAAGAGAGATACTGATTCTCAAAATACTTTTCGTCGTAGACAAGATTTTCTCGCATCCGAGACAGCTTCTAGGGCCGACTTAATGTCGAATGTCACCAAGCTGCTTGTCCATGGTGTATCCGATCTGAACGTCGGCGACACCATTATGGTGATGATACCACAGTCTGGCGAGAGCAACTTGACCCGCAGGCAGGCAGATGGATTTGCAGGAGGTAAATACCTGGTCACCGCGGTGGCGCATAGATTTGGATCGCTTGGATTGAGATACGGTACTGCGATAGAATGCGTCAAGGATGCATACTCGCAGCCGGTCGATGGGAGAAGTTAGGGTATGCCAGTACGTGACGATGAGTGGCTAGGTACAAACGGTTTTACCTGGTTCATGGGTGTGGTCGAAGATCGAAATGACCCGCTCAGGACAGGTCGGGTGAAGGTTCGGTGCTACGGTTGGCACACGTCTAATCGTGGCGACTTGCCTACGGACAAGCTACCGTGGGCTCAGGTCATGGTACCAGCTAGCTCCGCTGCGAGTAGCGGCGTCGGTTCATCTCCGACAGGTCTAGCCGAAGGTAGCTGGGTCATAGGTTTCTTCATGGACGGATCCAAGGCGCAGCAGCCTATGGTGATGGGTACCTGGTACGGAGTCGCAGGTGATGCATCCGATTCGACGCAAGGCTTTGGTGACCCGAACGGAACATATCCAGTGGCACAGGGAACACCAGACACACCGGCGCTCTCGATAGGTGGAACAGCATACCTTGCCCACGCGAGCACCAGGGACCGCGTCAACAACAGGGTGACCGACGTTCCGACTGCGACTCCTCCACGCACACCTTCGGTCGCGCTAGAGCAAGAGGACTCAGTATACAAGGTACAGACTTGGTCACAACCTCAACTTCAGGGTTTGACGGTACCACCCCTCTATCCATTCAATCATTCTCGCACCACCGAGGCTGGTCACGTATTCGAGATCGATGATACGGCTGGTGCAAGGCGTATACATGAGTACCACGCGTCAGGATCTTACCGCGAGATACGTGATGACGGAACCAGGGACACGCGCATCGTCGGTGATGACTATGAGATCATAGTCCGTGACAAGAATCTCTTGATCTCAGGTAGCTGTAACATCACGGTCAAGGGTGATGCGAGGCTTATGGTCGAGGGTAATATGGTGCAGGAAGTATCTGGCGATTATCACCTTTCCGTTCGCGGATCGATGTATACAAAGGTCGATGGTAACGAGGCGTCTGAGGTGATCGGCACCTCAACCAAGCAGATCAACGGTAATGAGTCTAAAAGGGTATCTCAGGATAGTACCACAACGGTGGGTGGTGATACCGTCGCAGTCTACAAAGGCACCCATACACAATCTAATCTTGGTAATATGACACTATCGCTACAAGGTGATCACATTATGGTGGTGTCAGGTGACATCACCAAGGTATCAAGCGGCGCGATGAGCATAGGTGCCGGTGGCACCATGGATGTCGCAGGTAAGACTTCGATGACTCTAGGATCACCAGGACCGACCACGGTCAAGGGCTCAAGGATAGACCTGAATCCATGACGGCGACAGCGATACACAGGCAGGATGATGCTAGATCATGCGGCGCCACTACTGTGGTCACCGGGCAATCAACGGTGTTTGCAAACGGTAAGAAGGTCGCAGTCAACGGCGATGAGAACACCCACGGTAACGGCGACCTCATCGCAGTATGTGACCAGGTATTCATTGGAGGAAAGAAGGTGGTCAATATAGGTGACTCTGCGACAGCCGATAATCTATGCGGCGTCATCGGGCAGCCTGCATCTCACTGCACACCCTCTGCGACGACGGGATCATCAAACGTGTTCGTAGGTAACCCATGAGCTTCCAGGTAACTCCGCAGTTTGTCACGGCTGCAACTCAACTCACTGCAAACTCGATACCTTGCGGCATAGGTGGTGGCCTCAGCGGGTTTACGGATGCGATTAACGAGGCCACAGCTGCCGTCAATAAGGTCATAGAGGATGCGACTGACATAATCGCGGCCGTGCAGAATCTTCCTGCAACTATCATAGCAGAGGTCGAAGCAGTCGCGACAGAGGCCATCAACGGGCTGATAAGCGAGCTAGAGATACCCTCGATCAAGCTACCTGATGAGATACGTGATCTGCTGGAGCTTGCATCCAACCCAGGTGCATTCCTGCTGAAATATATAGAGATATTGCAACAGTTCCCGCAACTAGCCATCGATGAGCTACTAAAGCAGATACAGTCTCTAGCAACTTTTGATATATGCTCGATGGTGCCTAATCTACAGGTCATCAACGGCGAAGTGGTCGAGCGCGCACCCGAGAACCCACCGTCAACGTCTAATGCGGCGGAGCTACCAGCTCAGGCTGAGATCCCTATTCCACCTCCACCTATCCCACCACCGAACACTTCGCTAGCGGCACAGAGGGTGATCGTGGAGAATCTTCCGCAGGTTGGAGAAAACTCTGGGTTGACAGCAGAGCAGAGGCAAGCTCGCAGGTCGCAATACTCGGCCGAGCTAGCTGACAGCAACCTCGAGCTTGCAAGGGTCAATGCTGAGCTAGAAGAGACGGAGCTGGGCTCTCGCGATTACGATGTCTTGGTGGAAGAAGCTGCTAGGTTGGTCGCGAAAAACAGGGACCTGCGAGCTAACCTATTATCCGCTTCCTCGTAAGCAGTAATAGATCCACGTTAGAGTAGTATCCTGTATGGATCAATATCCATTATACAGGTAAACTTGGGTTCTGTCAAGGGCCTACTCGCGTGTCTAATAAATATTGCCACGTACGGAGAAACTGCATGGCCAGCGCGATCAAGACCCCAGTATTCAAGGATTTTGACCTGAACATGAAGGTCCATCCCGTGACGGGCAAGCTCGTCACGAAGAAGAATGCTGATGCCGTGAAGCAAGCAATAAAGGCTCTAGTGCTAACAGACAAAGGTGAGCGACCTTTTCGACCGCAGTTTGGCTCCGATATCCGTCAGAGGTTATTTGATCTCATGGATCCAACGATAGAGTCGAATATAGAGTTTGATATCCGTTCTGCCATAACAAACTATGAGGAGAGGGCGGAGATTCTGGGTATTGGTGTGGAAGGTGATCCTGATACCAATAACATGCAGGTGAATATAACTTTCAGGGTGTTGTCATCTAGCGTAACGTCTAGCCTCGTTCTCACCTTGGAGACTGTGCGATAATGGCATCAAATAGCGCAATCACCATAACTGGGCTAGACTTTGACTCGATCAGGCTTAACCTGCGTAACTTCATCGCAGGTAGGTCCGAGTTCTCTGATTTCGACTTCGAAGATTCGGCTATCGGTACTTTGCTCGACCTGCTCGCATACAATACCTATTATATGTCATTTTACGCGAATATGGCGGCTAACGAATCCTTTCTAGATACTGCGCAGATATACGACAATGTAGTATCACGCGCCAAGATGCTTGGATATACGCCGACCTCGGTCAGAGGTCCAACTGCGAATGTCCTGATATCATTCACCACGACTGCGAATGCGACCTTCCGCTCCATTAGCATCGACAAGGACACGAAGTTTCGAGCGACTGTCAACGGCGTATCTTACACATTTGTCACACCAAAGTCTTACGTCGTCTATGCGAATACGACAAACGGATTTAGAGGTTACGTCGACATCACAGAGGGCACACCTCTAATCCATAGATTTCTATTCACAGCAGCAAATACGTCATTTGTTCTACCAAATGCAAATACTGACACGTCGAGTATCTCCGTATCCGTGACCACAGCTGGTAATACACAGACATACATCGAAGCAACAGATCTGCTGACCGTCAATTCGACATCTAGAGTATTTTTCGTCGAGCCTGATCGCAACAAATTATACAAGGTCCAGTTTGGTGACAGTGTGATCGGTAAAAAACCTTCATTCAATAGCACGGTTACGATCTCATATCGTGTAAGCAACGGCTCGCGTGCAAACGGTGCGAATAACTTTACCGCGGTGTCTACGGTCGGTGGTCAATCTAGCTTCACTCTATCTGTCGTCGACCGTGCGTCAGGTGGAGCCGAGATTGAGTCGGTCGAATCCATAAAGTATAATGCACCTCGTCTATATGAGACCCAAAATCGTGCCGTCACCCTAGAAGATTATCGTCGCATTATTCTGCGTGATAACCCGGACCTGTCAGCTATAAGCTTGTGGGGCGGTGAAGATAACGTGCCACCCATATACGGTAAGGTATACGGGGCTATCAAGCCTAAAATAGGCACATTGATCTCGACCAATCGTAAACAGTCAATCATCACGAATATCAGGAAATACAGTGTTCAGTCGATAGACCTAGAATTGGTCGATCCAACGTATCTTTATATCGTTCCTATAATCACCGTCAGGTATGATCCGATTGAGACAACGTTGGCTGCAAGCCAGCTTGCTGCCGCCGTCGCGGCAAAAGTCGTCTCCTATGAGTCATCCAACCTGAATCGATTTGAGGGTAAGTTTAGGTATTCTCGCTTTCTAGACACAGTGGACTCATCTAATAGAGCGATAATGACCAGCACGGCTAAGATCAGCGCGAGAAAGAAGTTTGTGCCGTCCCTCTCGGCGCGCAATACTTATACATTGGCATTCAATCGAAAGATAAATCATCCCTCCGCTGGTTATATTTCTGCAACTTCGTCGAGCGCATTTACCCTAGATGGGGTTCGAGCATTCTTTGATGATGATGGTTTTGGTACTCTGAGGATATACAAGCTAGTGGATGGCGCCAAGGTCTTCCTTCGAACAAATGCTGGTACCATCGATTATGATACTGGAGTCTTATCCATAATTTCATTCTTACCTGATGCGGTGAGCACAGATGAGCTCAGCATCACGGTCGAGCTTGATGAATATAACGTGTCGCCCATCCGCAATCAGATAGTGTTGATAGCAGGTGCGACAGTCACCGTCATAAATGACAACACAGGCGCTACGGAGGCAATCCTAGATACTATCAATACTCTAGGTAATACGCTCACTCTATCAAGCACAGCCCTAACAGTGACGACTTTCTGAGATGGCTATAGCTGGCGCAGAGGATACCTTCAAGAAGATCTCACCGCAGATCGAAGCGCAGTTCCCAGCTTTCTTGCGCGAGGAAGGCCCCAGGTTTGTCGAGTTCCTGAAGGCTTACTACGAGTTCCTGGAGCAAGAAGGTCAAGCGATCAATGCAGGCCGCAGCTTGATCGACTATCAAGACATAGATCGCACCCTCGACACATTCCTAGAGAACTTCCAGCGCGAGTTCATGGTGAATATACCACAGAACGTGTTGGCTGACAAGAGACTGCTGGTAAAGCATATCCGTGATGCATACCGCACCAGAGGCTCCGAATACTCCTATAGGTTCCTCTTCCGTGCGATGTTCGACAAAGAGATCGATCTATATTATCCAGGTGACTATATTTTAAGGGCGTCAGACGGTCGATGGGTCAAGGAGACTTTGCTCCGCGTCGGTGATCCTATAGTCGGTGATATCAATGCCTTAGAAGGCAATACAGTGACCGGTGAGACTAGCGGTGCAACCGCCAGAGTGCAGAGCGTCACAGCCGTTAATCTTCTAGGTCTAGACGTATATGAGCTGGTTGTTGAAGATGTGTCAGGTACGTTTATTGATGGAGAAATTATCGAGGATAGCTCCGGAATATCTGCAACCATTCAATCGCAGGTAGGTTCTATCACATCCCTCTCCATAATCAGCGGCGGTGCATTTCATACATCAGGTGATCGACTTACCATAACCTACGAATCCGCGATTGCAAACGGTATTGTGACCGCTACAGATGATGTTGGTCCCGTATCATTTCGAATCAAGAGGGCAGGTAGCGGATATCGCGTTGGTAGCACGGTCCTTACCGTCATAGGTGGGTCAGGTAGCGGTGCCGCAGCAAAAGTATTATCAATATCAAATAATATAAACGTAGTCCTTAACACAAACCGCATATCTGCACTGCGTGACGTTGTGCTATCAACGGGTAATACCTTTGTTAGCCTTGGTACTAACTCTGCCAGTATCACATCTAATTTGGCTAGCGCGAATATATCTTCTGTATTATCCACTGTATTATCATTTGCTAATGTCACTGGTGGTAGCATAAACTCGATAGGTCTTATCAATGTTGGTAGAAACTATACCCTAGCAGGTCTTCCAACAGTTACCGCTATAGATCAGGTTGTTGCAGATTATGAGCTACCTGGTCAGGCCGGTGTTTTCCAAGGTGCAGATGCTCTCATCGAGGTGATACCCGCACCTGGTGCCATCAAGTCAATATCTGTAAGCGGAAGTGATAGCGGTTTTGATAGGTTTGAATATGCGACTGCTCAGAACTTCAAAGGTGTAGCCAACGTTGTCATCGGTACTACAGATGACAATGGTGTGACTCGATTCTTGGTGCGAGCAAATACGTTTAGTGCAATTGTTGATCCTGATGTGACCGCCGTGGTTGATCTTCCAGGTAGGTATGTCGATACCAAAGGATTCTTGAGTTGGGATAATAGGCTACAAGATAATCTGTTCTATCAAGAATATTCTTATGTCATTAAAGTCACGGAGATAGTCAACAAGTACCGTGACATAGTAAAGAGGTTTGTACACCCAGCCGGCATGAAGATGTTTGGGCAGGTTGAGATACCTGTCTCCGTAGAATATAAACAGACTCAGCTATCTACTTCAACTGTCGAACGTATGCCTGTCACGGTGAATGTAAGTAAACTGACAAAAGAGGCAAACTCAAGCGTCGGTGCGCTCGAGAGCAATACCACAGGTGTCAGGTTTAGCAGCTCCGGTCGCAAGATGTATACCGTTGGTATGGCATCCGATCGGATATATCAATATAATCTGACTAAACCTTTTGACTTGACAACTGCTTCGTATTCAGGAAAAAACTTCTCAATAGGCAATACCTCATTTCTAGGTGGCCGTGAGACCACGCCAAGAGATATTGAGGTAAAAGATAGTGGTGATCGTGTATATGTTCTTGGGGACTCATCAAACTCTGTCCTGCAATATGACATGTCGACCAACTGGGATATCTCAACTGCTTATCCTAATCTGGATCGTATACTTGACCAAACAGACGGTTCTCCGATACTTGCTGAGAGCGGCGACTATCTAGCATTTGAGTTTGTCAAGGGTACGACAAGCTTGGTTGTATCGGTTGGTAATACAAAGCCTCTTGGTATGACCTTCAGACCTGAGGGTACTTCTCTATTCATCTCGGGTACGGACGGATCTAACTCAGTTCCGACAGACACCGGTGAGATTACCCTGAGAATTGTCAAAGGTGGTCATGGTTATACCGTGGCAAATACTGTGATTACCTTCACCGGTGGTACAGGTGCTAATGCTGCGGCTATAGTTAGCTCAATATCTAATACGGAAATCTTGACATTCGCTGCCGATACCGTTGCACCGGTGGCAAATATAATTCTTGGTACGGGTCCTACTTTTGTATCAGCAGGAGCCAATACATCTGCCGTTAGCGCAAGCTTTGCAGCAGCCAATATCTCATCAACCCTAATCTCATCACTATCATTCCCAACGGTTACGGTTGGTACCATATCAGCTATAACTTTGACTAATGGAGGACAAGGTTATACAACAGGTGGCCTACCTACGATTACCGCCATAGACCCTTATATAAACTCTCTTGGTTTATCTGCACCTGGTGGTGGTATCAAAGGCGGAAATGCGGTATTGGTGGCAAATACTGTACCTCAGAAAAAAGGTGTGGTCTATGAGGCCACACTAACCACTGCATGGGATATTTCCACAGGCACGGTTCAGAGAAACTTCGTCATAGATGAGGCATCTGAAGCCATACTCATGCAAGATGGTGATCGATTGATGCTAGAGTCATCAAAGGTATTCTATCTCGATAATGATATGATCACACCATCAGGTGTAGCATTTAGCACCGATGGATTGACAATGTTGGTATCCAGCTTAACTACAGGTCGCGTTTATCAATATGATCTAGGAACTGCGTGGGATATCGAAACTGCAGTTTCAAGATTGGATAGACTAACATTAGAAAACGGTGTGGATTTCTTGGCTTTTGAGAACTTTGACGTTGGTGTACAGGAAAGTAGCATTAGCCACATTATATCAGATGATTCTTTTCCAGAAGGTATCGCGATTAGCGTTGACCAGACAAGGTTATTTGTTGCAGGATCTTCAACCGACAAGGTTTATTCGTATGTCAGGCGCTCCAGGGCCCTAGCTGAGACAGCCGAGCAACTTGTACACGAAGATACATCATACGTCGCCTATGAGTGACAGGATAAATACTTACCACACAGTTGAGGCTTGAGATGACTGGCACAACCACCAAGATATTTCGCGTCAATACCGCGGAGCAGTTTAGGGATTCTCTTACAGAGGCATCTCCTACTCGCATGTACATGTTCTTTGGTCGCACGACGGCATTTGCGAACGATTCTTCTATACCATCCATAGCCAATGATGTGTTTACGACCAGATATGACTGCTATAAAGACATGATGCTTCTACATCGCATTTATTCTAGTGATAGCATACATGTAGTTCCAAGATTCAATTGGACAACAGGCACGGTATATACGCAGTATACAGACAATGATGCCACATTATTTGGTAAGCAGTTTTATTTGATTACATCTGATAATAACGTCTATAAGTGTATCGACAATAATCGCGGTGCTCAATCTACTGTAGAACCCTCAGGCACCAGCACTTCGATTTTCCGCACGTCTGACGGATATCGTTGGAAGTTTATGTTCACAGTATCTTCCGCGGATAGCTTGAAGTTTATGACGGATTCTTACATTCCAATCCGTGATGTAACCTCAGGTGATGGTAGCGCGCAGGAGTCCGTTAGAAATGCGGCCGCAAATGGATCGATAGAACATATAACCATCACAGCGAACGGTTCCGGATATCTATCGATATCAAATACATTTGCTCTAGTGACAAACAGCACTGTTCTATCATTCGGTGCAGAGGCATCTCAGATCGATGATATTTACACAGGATCAACGATATACGTCTCATCGGGTAGAGGTGCTGGTCAGATCCGTAGAATTACAAAGTATGTGGGTGTAGGTCGCATTGCAACCGTCAACGGATCATTCAACATCACACCTAATACGGCATCAACATATCTTGTCGGTCCCAATATTATTATCAGAGGTGATAGCGGCGCAGCCTTCGCGCAACGTGCAATCGCATATGTTGCTAATGCACAAGGTGGGCAAGTCCGTAAAATCACGATGATAAACACAGGACGGCATTATTCAACTGCCAACGTGACAATCTCTGCAAACTCTAGCTATGGATCAGGTGCTACTGCTAGAGCCATATTGTCACCTTCTGGTGGTCACGGATCAAATGCTCGCGAGGAGCTCGGAGCCGACACGATCATATTCTCCGTATCGATATCAGGTATCGAGGCAAATGCGGTTGGATTAGGCAATGATTTTCGCACGATAGGGCTTATCAGAGACCCTCTTCTTCGCTCAGGCCCATCCGCGAATGCCGCGATGATAGATCAGTGCTCACGCATAGTCGTGTCAAACGTATTAGGTACCTACAGAAACGATGAGGTGCTGGTGGGTTCTAGCAGCGGTGCTAAAGCCCGCGTGGTATCGTTTGCGAATACAAATGATGCTGGCACTTCAGGTACATTGCGTACCATCCGTGTGACCACGGGCGGCACAGGTATATCATTTACTTCTGGTGAAACCTTGACAGGACAGTCTTCAGGTGCGACGGCGGCAGTGTCGTCATTTACTAAGCCTGCAATCAGGGAAGGTACTGGGGATGTGCTCTATATAGAAAACAAGACACCTATTGTTCGAGCGGCTGACCAGATCGAGGACTTTAGGTTTGTGATGGCATTTTAACCAGGGAACGATAGATGGCCAATAATATCACGACGTATAACGTCTCGCCATACTATGATGATTTTTCGCCGGACAAGAATTATCATCGTGTGCTGTTTCGCCCTGGTTATGCAGTTCAGGCTCGCGAGCTGACTCAGCTACAGACCATATTACAAGATCAGATCAGCAAGTTTGGTCAGCACGTCTTTAAGGAAGGGTCTCGAGTATTAGATGGTCAGCTGTTCGTCGAGACCAACGTATATGGTCTACGACTCAACTCGACTTTTGGTGGCAATACTGTCGGATCGACGACCACCGCTAATACTGTAAATGCAACTCTATTCTCAAACTCTATTGCGACAGGCATCACATCTGGTGCCAGGATGAGGGTAAAGCTCGTCCAGAACCCAAATAGCACCCAAGAGCCGACCATACTGATCACATCGCTGATACGTGGTGGCACAAATGGGTACACGATCACAAATAACGAAGTCATCCGCTTCAATGATGCTACCACCAATACGGTAATCGGTTATGCTAATAGCGCAAAGACCGGCTCAGTCACATCAGCGACAGCGATCCACGTTGATAAAGGTGTCTACTTTGTCCGTGGTCACATGGTGCAGAATGCGGCGCAGACCATCGCAGTATCTAATACTTCAGGCACACCGAATGCATCGATAGGCTTCAGATATACCGAAGATATCGTCACATCAGCCGACGATCAACAGCTTCTGGATCCAGCTCAAGGTTCATATAACTATTCAGCACCTGGTGCAGATAGGTATCGGATTCGTCTGACCCTTCACAAGGTTGATGTCGGTAATGATGGTCTGACATCTAATAACTTGCCTACAAACTATTTCGAGCTTGTTAGGTTGGTCGAAGGTACACCGAGGGTACCGATCAATGAACCAGCTTATGCTAGCTTACTTGACACCATGGCTAAACGCACATATGATGAATCCGGTGACTATGAGATCCGTCCTTTTAGGGCTGCGGCATCCATCACTAGCACAAGTTCTGCTAATCTCATTCTATCGATATTACCAGGTAAGGCCGTCGTTCGAGGGTACCCGATTGAATATTTGACGCAAAATCGAGTGATCGTAGCTAAAGGTAGAGATACCGAAACCCAATCAGGTTATGACGTCGGGACATACTACGGCAATTACCTGAAGGTCACCGCTCTTGCAAACGGGTCATTTACAATTGCAAATACCGAGCAAGTCGAGCTACACAATGTATCTGGTAGGGGTGCTCTATCTGGAAGCACCAAGATTGGTACTGCATATACATCGGCTTTCAGGTATGATTCTGGATCCGGTAATACGGCTGTGAATATCTTGCATCTCCATAATATACAGATGCTAAGTGGTAATACTACAAACCGCATACGTTCTGTGATATCTGGTACCCATACGAATGTCAAAGCCTTCGCAAACATCGCATCGGTCGGCGTCTATAGCAACGGCTCAACTCAGATTTTTGATCCTAACTATACATCATATCTCTTTGAGATTCCTCATGACTACGTCAAGTCTGTAACATCAGCAGAATATGAGACCCGCCGAGTTTTCCAGAACGTCACGTTCTCATCAGGTCAGGCGACTATCCTGACTGACAACGGTAACGAAAGGTTCTTAGGTGCGACCAGCGGTGTAGTCCCTTCTGGGCTTGTTGCAAGTTATTATACTGTTATAACCAAGTCTGCTAGCGGGACATTTGCTAAGGGTAAGCATATACCTCTTGATACTGGTAGCCGATCTGTAAATATTGCATCCGTAGGTTCCGGATCTCCAGGTCAGGCTACGATTAATCTAAACGATGCTACATTCAACGGTACCTGTGATATAATCGCAGGTATCGATATCGAGAATAATGCGACTCTGAAACCTGGAATACGGACTAAGACTCGAGTCTTAAACTCATCTAAGGTATTCCGTAACATAGCGGCCAATACAGTATATTCTCTGTTGAAATCTGATATAGAAAGCGTCATCGCGGTATACTGGGCTGGTAGCAATACCAAGATTCCGACAGCTACGACCAATAACGTATCTAACATTCTGACTAGGTTTCTTGTCGATAATGGTCAACGTGATAGCCATTATGATCACGGAAACTTGAGGCTATTGGTAGGATCGGCCGCGCCCAACGGTTACATCAATGTTGTGTTCAATCACTATACGCATTCTGGTAAAGGCGCATTTACCGTCAATTCATATCCGGTAGCATATTCAAACGTTGGCTCTTACACGACTAGTCAGGGTACGGTCATCCGTCTGACGGATGCCTATGATTTTCGCGCACGTCGCAAGGATAATTCTTCAAACACGATTCTGCTATTTGACACGACCACTCAGCTGCCTGACTATACGCAGTCAGTTGATTCTAATTATGAATACTATCTCTCAAGGTTCGATAAGCTGGCGCTGACTAAGACTGGCAAGTTTATCGTGATCCCAGGTATTTCTTCTTATGATAATCCAATACCACCAGCTGATATCGATGATGCGATGACTGTAGCCACATTGAAGATCAGGCCATTTACATTCGATTCACGCGATGTAAACCTGATATACAGCGATAATCGTCGGTTTACCATGCGCGACATAGGTAAGATAGAAAAGCGTGTTGGTCGCATCGAATATTATACCGCGCTGTCACTCCTCGAAAAAGATGTTAAGGCTACAACTATCAAGGATGCTGCTGGCAATGACATGTTCAAAAATGGCATCCTAGTCGATAACTTCAGAGGTCATAACGTAGCGGACGTTAATAATCCGGACTATAAGGCCTCCATAGATTACGTGGAAAACTATGCGAGACCTCCTTTTACATCGCGTGCCATCGATTTCACAGTCGGTACACAGACAGGAGTGTCTAAGACAGGAGACTTGATCACTCTACCCTATACGGAACAAGTCGTGATCAAACAAGATCTGGCATCAACGGTTGAGCGCATCAATCCATTCGAGGTCACTTCTTGGGTTGGTAAGCTCACGCTGTCGCCGGATAATGACTTCTGGTTTGATACAAACACTCAACCTGTGGTATCATCTAACGAGGATGGAGTAAATGATAACTGGGGAACCCTACCATTCTTTTACCACGGTACAACCCAGTGGAACTTTTGGGACACCAATTGGTTCTTCACAGGTTCTGATGATAATACATCCATCAATGCACGCAGAAACGAAAGCGTAAATCAGACCGCTTCACGCGATGTCTCTAGCATAGATTCGGTTCGAAATACCTTTCAGTCATCAAACCCTACCGTGAGTTCTGAGGCAACGGTATTTCCTTTCATGCGTAAAAACACGATCAAGTTTGACATAGATGGTATGAGACCAAATACCGATATATTCTGTTGGTTTGGTGGGAAGTTCTATAGCCCTCAGATAAGAGTTGGATCAGAAAGCGCAAATCTAGGTTTGATCAGGCTTTCCACGGACAAGAACGGTAGGGCTAACGGATACATTGAGATACCAGCTCCAACTTCAAATACATTCTTTAAGTTGACTGCTGGTCCTAAGCTAGTAATATTTTCTGATGACCCATATACACCTAGGTTTAGCACTACCTGGGCCCAAGCGATCTATACGGCACAGGGTAGGTTGCAGCCCGCACCTGTCCCAGCACCAAAACCCCCAGAAACTATTGAAATTGTTAGGGAGGGTGATGGTGGTAACGGTGGTGGTGACGGTGAAGTCGTTGTCACTCAAACATTTATTGATTCGAGTAAGGTCCTTGCTGACTTTATCGCAGATGTAGAGGCAAAGACGGGTGTTGCGATAAACGCATTGGACACATCGGTATCAAAAGAACAAGCTGCTCAGGCTTATATTGACTCTCTTAATGACTTATATTCGGAATATCTGGTGAACCCAGCAGATACGATTGATACGGGTAGAGAGGAGCTAAAAACTGAGAATAATTCGACGACCAGCTTAGATTATAGCGGTAGCGTCTACTGGATATCACAGCTCATCGACACCAACGGTAGCTACGGGTTTGATCAGATCGAAAACCACTTATTGAACGGTGCATCCGAGCGCCAAGCATTGGTCGAACAAGACGCGACATGGTGGGAGAGAAATATTGGATAAATATGGTCGGCCTATAGTGGCACGGAGGGTATGACATAGATGGTCAAAGAATATAGGGAGGGTCCTAATCCTCTCGCACAGACCTTCTCCGTGCCACAGAGTGAATATCCGCAAGGGATGTTCGCATCTTCATGCGATATATATTTTTACTCAAAAGATGCATTTGTTCCTGTTACCCTCGATATACGCCAAGTGGTGGGTGGCATCCTGACCAAGAATATAGTGCCACTATCGAGGGTTGTTCTGGTTCCAGATCGTGTCCAGACATCTGTTCTAGGTACGGTTGCAACCAAGTTCACGTTTGATAGCCCGGTATACCTGGTGCCAGGTGACTATGCGATCACGCTATTTGCGAATAGCGACAAGTATCGCGTGTTCATCGGTGAGGTAGGTGGGTTCGACGTTTCTTCGGCAGCCGAGATCACCAAGCAACCATTTGGTGGTGTGCTTATCAAGTCTCAGAATACAGGCATGCCCTCGACCGAGATATTCAAAGACCTGAAGTTTACCCTAAACCGCTGCAAGTTTACCGTTGGTTCAGGTACGGTTGATTTCACGAGCAACACGCAGTCAACGCTGGTAAACTTTACAGGGTATCGCACTGTTACCAGCGCAATTCTACCTGATGATTCGACCACGATAACATACCAGCTCAAGACAAGGTCCGCAACATCAAACACGGTCGGGATTTTCACTGATGCTCTTGTTGACCAGAATCAGGTATTAGAATCGGTAAGACAGATCAATGCTAGCGTCGCAGGTGACATGACTATGCGTGCTACATTGGCCACCACAGATGAAAGGGTATCACCGATCCTCGATTCTAGCAGGTTTGGTATCACAACATTCTATAATTCGATCAACAATACAACCTCTGGTGAGACCACGGGTCGTGGTGGTAGCGCATTAGCAAGGTACATAACCCGTCGAGTCAACCTGGCTGAAGGATTTGAAGCGGATTCCCTAAAGCTATACCTATCGGTAAACAAGCCTGCTGGAACCGACATCAAGCTTTACTACAAGGTACTGGCCTCAGGTGATTCTCAGCAGTTTGATGATCGTCCGTATGTTGAGATAGCTAGGGTAAATCCAGATTTATCATTCACAACCACTGCTGCATATGACTTCATCGAGGATGAATACTTCGCCGAAGGTATAGCATATACCGGTGCCAACGGCGGGCGGTTCAAGACGTTCAAGACTTTTGCTATCAAAGTCGTGTTACTATCAACCAATAGGGCTGTGGTTCCTCGCATCAAGGACCTTCGCGTGGTGGCGCTATCATAGCATGTATGCAAAGGTACGTGAGCACAAAGACATTGTCAGAGATCAGCATTCGAAAGCACTGTTGACCGTTGATGTTCAGGCTTTGGAGTCTCATAGAAGGGCTCGGAGGGATAGGCAGAGGCTGGATGACGTCGAGCGTAAGGTCGATGAGATAGGGCAGGATATATCTGCGATTAAGTCAATGCTTATGGCCATCATACCTGGTGGTAGAGTCGAGTAGGCAAACATGGTCTGGTATAAATATGACCAGATTCAAGTTCTAAAGGGATAATAGATGGCTAAGATCGCAAACGTCGAGCTATCGAATACGTTTGACACCTGGCGGTTACGCTCGAACCAGTCATTCAACCGCCTGAGCCAGTTCGCGGTCGATGAGTCGAAGCTGTATGCCAACACGATCACGGCGAACGTGAGATTCGTGTCGCTCGGTGCAACAAAGCTAGGATCAACCGCTGCTACCACGACCATCGTCAATGGCATTTTGTCAGCCAACGGCCGTGTCGCAATCGGTACGAACCTATCGGTATCAGCTAATGCCACGGTTACCGGGATCTTGGCTGCATCATCTCGCGCTACGGTCGGTACGAATCTATCTGTCACAGGTAACACTTCGACCAACAAGCTGACTGCGACATCATCACTCACGTCATCAGGCAATACGACTCTAGGTGCAGCAGGTAAGGTCACTACGGTGACGGGTCTGATCTCTCATACGGGTCGTCAGACTATCAGCACGAATCTGGATGTCACAGGTAATACTTCGACCAACAAGCTGACGGTAACTTCTTCACTAACGTCATCGGGCAATACGACCCTAGGTGACGCGGCCGCAGATGTCATCACAATTGGCGCTAATACTGTCACCCTAAACACGAACCTAAACGTCGATGCTGGCACGTTCTTTATCAATCCGACTGCAAACCGCGTCGGCATCGGTAAGACTAACCCAGCTACAGCGCTCGATGTCAATGGCACCGTCACAGCAACCGCATTCTCGGGTGATGGTTCAACACTCACAGGCATTGCATCAGGTGGTGGTAACTTCAATACCGCGATAGCTAACTCTGTTGGTAAGTCAATACCTTCCACGCTCGGTAATATCTTTGTGGCAGCATCAACTGCAAGTCGCAGATATGTGATACACTCAATTCACGTATCGAATATCTCGGCTGCTAACGTGACCATTACAGGTCAGCTGGATGGTGCGACTTACGGTAATACAACGTTTGCTACTACTATACCTCTACCTGTTGGCTCAGCCGTTGAGATGATCAAGAAGCCTAAGGTCCTGCAACCAAGCGACAAAATCATGATGTTGTGTTCCGCGGCATCATCAGCACACGTCACCGTCGCATTCGAAGTCATCACAGGGACCAGTCATTTCGGCGCAGGCGTCGATGTGACCAGTGCTGCGACATATACAGACCTCTATACGGCCACAGGTAGTGCAGTCATTGAGTCCGTGCTTCTAAGCAATGATGATGGTACCAATGATGTTAAGGCTAACGTGGTATGGACTGACGGATCTAACAATATTCAAGGTTACTACTGCTTTGAACTAATAATTCCAGCAGATGGCACGGTCGAGCTGCTGGAGTCTCCGAAAAACTTACCAAGCGGGTACAAGATACGTGTCTATGCTAATGTCGCTGATCGCCTAGAGGCGATAATTTCCGGTAAGGTTGCCTGATGAGCGGCACTACGACCAAGGGGGTCTGGAAGCTACAGGACGTCCGCGATAACATCCTCAAGGGTGAGTGGGTCACGTATAGCGCAGTAAATGATCCAGGTCAATTGTGGTCATGGGGACGTAATGGTTCTGGTCGGCTAGGCGACAATACAACCATAACCCGCTCATCACCCGTTCAGATACCAGGCACCCAGTGGACAGAGATAGCGGGTGGTGGTGAACCGTCACTAGCCCGCAAGTCTGACGGTACATTGTGGTCATGGGGGCTTGCTGATGATGGTCAGCTAGGCGACAATACAACCATAACCCGCTCATCACCCGTTCAGATACCAGGCACCCAGTGGACAGAGGTATCTATTGGTTCTCAATCAATACTAGCTCGCAAGTCCGACGGTACATTGTGGGCATGGGGATCTAATAGTTCTGGTCAGCTAGGCAACAATACGAAAACAAACCGTTCATCACCCGTTCAGATACCAGGCACTCAGTGGACACAGGTATCTATTAGATCTCACTCACTAGCTCGCAAGTCCGATGGTACATTGTGGGTTTGGGGTGCGGGTGGCGGTGGTAGGCTAGGCGACAATACGATCATATCCAAATCATCACCCGTCCAGATACCAGGCACCCAGTGGACAGAGATATCGAGTGGTTCTTGTCACTCACTAGCTCGCAAATCCGATGGTACCTTGTGGTCATGGGGATTGAATAATCAGGGTCATCTAGGCGACAATACAACCACAACCCGCTCATCACCCGTCCAGATACCAGGTACCCAGTGGACAGAGCTAGCGGGTGGTTCTCGTCACTCACTAGCTCGCAAGTCCGATGGTACCTTGTGGTCATGGGGATATAATAATTTTGGTGAGCTAGGCGACAATACAATCACATTCCGCTCATCACCCGTTCAGGTACCAGGCACCCAGTGGACAGCGGTATCGACTAGTACACAGCATTCACTAGCCCGCAAGTCCGTCTAAGAGGTAACACGACATGAAATACTTCAAGTTCACTCAGGTCGACGCAGCAACCGGGATCTCGGTCAACCAAGAGACACCCAAGGAAGGCCCGCGCAACCCTGACGTCACAGGCCTCGAGGTCCTCTTTCAGGACCAGATCAACACGTGTTTCTTCTACGGTCAGTCTTCCTCTACAAGAGCGAAGGCTAACCCAGAGAACCAGTGCTACCAGATCACGCTAGCCGAGCTAGCAGAGGCTGTCTCGATCAACATCGCGCACCTCAATGAGCGCAACAAGGTCGCGGTCTATGAGGAAGAGAAGGCTCTGCGCCGCACTCACCTTGTTGGCAAGTACGACGAGACGGCCGCTGTCGCAGGCATCTACAAATATGAGCAAGCTAAGGCGTTTCTCGCTGATTCAACGGCTGCTGTTCCTGCGCTAGATGCTGAGGCACTGCACCGTGGTACCACGACGGCAGCTCTCGCGCAGCGCATTGTCAACCGGCACGAAGAGTTCCGCGCTAAGGAAGCGAAGATCGCTGGTCTTCGCGGCAAGCAGCTTGACCGCATGGAAGCATTCACGTTTGATGCGGCAAATCCGATTGCTTCTTGGACCGAGTTCAACAAGGTTGAGACGGTCGGTACTCAGAAGCAGCGGGTATTCGAAGATGGGCAGACCGCTGAAAAGGATGTCCCAATCGAGGTCCGCTACTACGGCCCAGAGCTAGGCGCGCGGTACGCAGCCACCGGGAGCTGATAGATGACGATCACCACGGAAAAATGCGGTGTCTGGGTGCTCACCGAAGTGTACCACAAGATCAATGCTGCGCGGTGGGTTACATATGATGCTGCGAATGATCCGGGCACTCTGTGGTCATGGGGAAGAAATAATATTGGTCAGATAGGCAACAATACAATCACAGACCACTCATCACCTGTTCAGATACCAGGCACTCAGTGGTCAGAGATAGCGGGTGGTAATGCTTTCTCACTAGCTCGCAAATCTGACGGTACATTGTGGTCATGGGGTAATAATTGTTTTGGTCAGCTAGCCGACAATACAATCACATACCGCTCATCACCTGTTCAGATACCAGGCACTCAGTGGTCAGAGATAGCGAGTGGTTCGAACCACTCACTAGCTCGCAAGTCCGATGGTACATTGTGGTCATGGGGTCATAATGATGATGGTCAGCTAGGTGACATTACTTCAGCCCTGGGCGGCCGCAAATCATCACCCGTTCAGGTACCAGGAACTAATTGGACAGATATTTCTGCAGGTCCCCGTCACTCACTAGCTCGTAAATCCGACAATACATTGTGGTCATGGGGCGAGAATGGTAACGGTCAGCTAGGCGACAATACAACCACACCCCGCTCATCACCCGTTCAGATACCAGGCACTCAGTGGACAGATATTTCTGCAGGTGACAGTCATTCACTAGCTCGTAAATCCGATGGTACATTGTGGTCGTGGGGAAAAAATAATAATGGTCAGCTAGGCAATAGCGAATCTGGAGCGTATACGCCGTGCCGATCATCACCTATCCAGATACCTGGCACTCAGTGGACAGATATTTCTGCAGGTACACACTCACTAGCTCGCAAATCTGATGGTACATTGTGGGTTTGGGGTGCGGGTGGCGGTGGTAGGCTAGGTAATGGCCAGACCAATCCTAGATCATCACCCGTTCAGATACCAGGTACCTCGTGGACAGATGCAGCTGTTGGTCCTTGTCACTCACTAGCTCGCAAATCCGATGGTACATTGTGGTCATGGGGTTATAATACTCATGGTCAGCTAGGCGACAATACGAACACAGGCCACTCATCACCTATTCAAATACCAGGCACCTCGTGGATAGATATAGATGGTTCTATTTCCAACAATTCACTAGCTCGCAAGTCCGTCTAAGAGGTAACACACGATATATTATCATGAACTTCTTTGATATTATTACTTATCGCCAGCAGTTCGTGCCTCCGCATATCATCGGGCACTTGCTGGCGCTAGCTGACTCGCAGCCGCATCCGACTACGGTCGGTCACGGTAGCTCGGAGCACACCGATGGATCCTACCGCAACACTGGCCGTCATCGCATTCCGCAGCAGACTCTATCCGACATCGATGCTACCGTCAGATCGATTCACGACACGATCCTTGCATCAAAGCACGGCACGATCCTCAAGTCGGTCGAGGAGCCGCAGCTCCTATCCTACGGCCCTGGTGGCAAGTACGATCGACACAACGATTCTGAAGATTTTGTAAACAACGTCCTGACTCGTGTGGCGCCGCGAGACTGGACGGTGCTTTGGTACCTCAATGACGAATACACAGGCGGGCAGATCGAGCTGTGTCGCCTCGGTGTGACCTTCGCACCTAAAGCAGGTGACATGCTAGTATTTCCGTCTTATGCAGAGTTTGAACATGCGGTCCATCCGGTCACATCAGGGCGCCGCGTATGTCTCGTGACTTGGATCGAGACCGACAGGAGGATATATGGTAGGTGATTATGAGGAGGATGGATTTGTCATAGTGCGCGAGTTCATACCTCCGCACATGGCAGCTTTCTTCAGAACGTACATGGAGACGCTCGACCGCACGGATAGAATGACCGACGGCGATGCTCAGGTAGGTCGTAGCCGATGCGTATACGGAGATCCTGCGCTAGACACGTTCATGATGATGTCTACGCCGATGGCATCCCGCATCATAGGCAAGGAGCTTCTCCCAACCTACACGTACGCGCGCATCTACGCGCAGGGTGCGGAGCTGCTACCTCACCTCGACCGACCAGAGTGTGAGCACTCAATGACGATTAGCTTCGGTGGTGAATATGACGAGTTGTGGCCTATCTGGCTCATGGATCGAGTGCGTCACTCGTCACCTCAGATGGCTGCGCTGAACCCAGGTGACGCTGTCATATATCGCGGTACGCAGCTATCTCACTGGCGTGATGAGTTCCTAGGCAAGAGCCAGTACCAAGCTTTCCTTCACTTCGTCGAGGCTTCCGG
>SXGQ01170187.1_pt1 | contig 30635 bp, 51 predicted proteins | sample 3178371 | NCBI WGS metagenome assembly SXGQ01 (sample SAMN11356859, study PRJNA531348) | freshwater metagenome | isolation source: freshwater sample F1-20 | place: China: Fuxian Lake, Yuxi | collected 2017-12-25
ATGGATGAATTAATTAAAGCAATGAAAATTGCATTTGCAACAGAATTTAGTTTCTATCTTAAAGCACATTTCTATCACTGGAATGTAGAAGGACCCGACTTCCAAGAATATCATAGTTTGTTTGGCGGTATCTACGAAGAAGTATACGGCAGTATCGACGACTTTGCCGAAAACATCCGTAAGCTGGGCAGTTATACTCCAGGTAGCTATACTCGTTTTAGTATGCTGTCACAGGTCAATGACGAAATCGAAGTTCAGCCTGCTATGACCATGATTCAAGAATTATTGGCAGACAGTGACAAAATTTCGAAACTATTTAAAATGGTCTACGACCTAGCTGAACGCGAAGGCAAACACGGTATCAGTAACTTTTTAGCAGAACGTATGGACGCACACGACAAACATAGTTGGATGTTGAGAGCCAGTCTAAAATAAGTTCAATGACTGAATTTTTATATCTTTTATTAACAACCCATATTACCATAGTATGTGTCACGGTTTTTTTACATCGAGGGCAAGCACACAGAGGATTAACATTTAGTCCCTTACTCGGTCATTTGATGAGATTCTGGTTGTGGCTGACCACAGGAATGGTTACTAAACAGTGGGTTGCTATACATCGTAAACATCACAAAGACACAGACGTAACAGGCGATCCCCATAGCCCAGCTATATACGGCATAGTTCGTGTATTGTTCGGGGGAGCATTTTTATATCATCATGCCAGTAAAGACACAGCAATGATAAATCAATTTGGTGTAGGCACACCTGATGATTGGTTAGAAAGAAATGTCTATGCCAAACATAGTCGGTTAGGAGTTACTTTGCTATTGCTGTTAAATTTACTTTGGTTTTCCTGGTGGGGATTATTAATATGGATAATACAGATGATCTGGATTCCGTTTTGGGCTGCGGGTGTGGTTAACGGAATTGGTCACTGGTGGGGTTATCGTAACGGTATCACGAAAGATCATAGCACTAACATCAGTCCAGTTGGATTTATTATTGGTGGAGAAGAGCTACATAATAATCATCATTTAGAACCAGGTAACCCTAAATTAAGTCGTCGGTGGTTTGAAATTGACATTGGTTGGATATGGATACAAATTTTTAAATTTACAGGGTTATTGAAAATAAGGGCACTGTAATGAAAATCAACGAAGTAAATTCTCTTTCTTTAAAAGGTAGTTTGGGCGGTAATCTAACTGAGAATAAGTTTTGGGCGTTCACTGAACTTAGTAACATTAAAAATAAATTTGATACTATTTACATATTAGGCAGCTGGTATGGCAATGCTGGTTTGTTACTCAGCATGGATCCCAGATTTGAATTTGACGAAGTTATTAACGTTGAAAAAAATAAAAATATGCTAAAGGTCAGTGGTCAACTTGCAAAACTGCAAAACGATACTAGATTAAAATCTATGCATAAAGATGCTAATCTTTTGGACTATAGACGTTTAGGCTCCGATGGATTAGTAGTTAATTTTAGTTGTACTAATATAACAGGCAATAACTGGTTTAATCGCATACCCGACGGTACTATGGTGTTGTTATCAGGAAGAAACAACGATCCCGGCGCCCTGCATAAATTTAATAGCGTAGAAGAATTTTCTTCTACTTATCCGTTAACCAAAATTTTGTTTTCTGGTCAAAGAACATTCGAAGATCCCGAAACCGAATACGATGCATATTTGGTAATCGGAATAAAATAGACCTGTGCCTTAGGACCGGGTGGGCGGCTACTGCCTTGACTTATACAATTCGCTACTGTATAATCTAGAGTGTAGCAACTTTTTAAACTTCAACTATTATGATAATTTGGTTCAATTGTAAAATCACAGATCAACGACTTAACCCCCACAGTATAGTTAGATATAATCTCCGAGACGACAGTAGATTTGATATCGCAAAATACAGTTTTGCCAGCTTTGCACCCTTGGAACCGCTGACCAGCAAGTTTATTTTTAATTTAGAACTAGCAGACAGTCATAGTGGCCGGCAAGAAGAAATGGAAACTTGGCTTCGAGGAATTTTTCCAGCTGACAAATTAAGTATTCATTGGTATAGGGCAAATAACATTGCTCAATGGCAGGAAATCAAAGAAGAAATTGATCAAATTGGGGACGACTTAATTTTCCCTGCAGGCAACGAAGATCACATTTTCTTAGACAGTGATATTGAAGTATTCAAACGTGGGTTAGAACTTATCAAACAAGATCCCTATCCGTATGCCACACTGATGACCAGTCATTATCCAGAAAGTATTAGGGCTGCACATTATTTCAAAGGCACTCCCAGCAGTTGTGGTAACTACGTCAGTTATGAAATGGTTAACAACGATGCTATTCGGGTTATGAAAAAGGAATATTTTGAATGGTATCTAGACACCGCAAAAAATTCTAACGCATTGCTTTTCAGAACTGAGCATTGGAACAATATTGGTATTTTATCCAATAAACTATATATTCCCACTAAAGAACAGTTTAGACATTTCGATGGTTACGCTCACGTACAAGTGGGTGCAGATACTTGTCCTCCGTTGGAGATTCCCGTAGGGTTTTTTGATGGTATGACTGTTCGGTATGGTCACAGCGATAGACAGTTAGATGCGGTTAATATCAATCCAACAGCCGAACAACTTTATACAGTCGATCACGAAAAAGGCACAGACTATCGATATACTCTAGATGAGTTACCTCTATTTTGGAAGCCGTATATTAAACAAATAGATACGTCCACCGACGTTGACCAATCAAAATTGAATCAGGCCTACGACACACATCTACTACAAATGACCAGAGTAAATGTAAACTGGTTTCACGTGGGTGCTCGGTTTGATGAATCTAATTATCCTCCGGCAAGTTGGATCAATAATCACACAAAAGAATACTTGTTCTACGAGTAAATTTAATATATAATACATTTTTAGGAGCATATATGAGCGATTACAATCGAAGTTTTAATGGCGAGGCAAAAATCAAGTTAACCCAACTTATCAACGAAGGTATGACTGTTCTTCAAGAAATCGAAGACTTGAATACCGGTTTAAACGAAACTATCAAAGCCATTGCAGAAGAATTAGAAATTAAACCAGCTACATTAAAAAAAGCTGTTAAAATTGCACACAAAGCTAAACTAGGTGAAACTAATCGAGATCACGACGAACTTAATACTATTTTGGAAACAGTGGGCAAGACTCTTTGAACGATTTGTTGTATAATACCTTTGCATGGATTCGCGATGATTGGACCAGTAATCGCTTCCGTTTTGTTATTGAGCTTGGGGCTTGGGCTATTAGCATTGGGTGCAGTATTACTATGGCAGTCACCGTCCCAAATCCCCCTCTACTTACGCTGTATCCTATTTGGATTCTTGGCTGCTCTATGTATGCTTGGGCTGCTTACACTAGGAAATCGTTTGGTATGCTGGCTAACTACATATTGTTGACCACCATAGATACTGTTGGACTAATAAGGATGATCACAAATTGAGCTACGTTGATGCATTATTTGATAAACAAAAAGATCGTATCCATGTGGTAGAACGAGTGAATGGCATTCGAGAATACAAAGAATACCCTGCCAACTATGTGTTCTATTACGACGACCCCAAGGGAAAACATAGAACTATATATGGTACTCCCGTAACTCGATTTGCTACTCGTGTTGGCAAAGAGTTTCAAAAAGAGTTAAGAATACAAAGTGGAAAAAGACTGTGGGAAAGTGATTTTAAACCTGTGTTCAGGTGCCTCGAAGAGAATTATCTTGGTGCTGAACCCCCTAAGTTGCAGACAGCATTCTTTGACATTGAAGTTGACTTTGATCCCCAACGTGGCTTTAGTCCAGTGTCTGATCCGTTTAATAAAATCACTGCTATTAGTATCTACTTAGATTGGTTGGATAAACTAGTAACGTTGGCTATTCCACCAAAGTCAATGAGCTGGGAAACTGCGGAAGAAATCTGCGCTAAATTCAGCGACTGTTATATATTCGACAGAGAAGAAGATATGTTAGACACATTTCTTAATCTCATTGACGACGCAGATATACTAACTGGCTGGAACAGCGAAGGTTATGATATTCCTTATACTGTTGGCCGTATCACCAGAGTATTAAGCAAAGATGATACCAGACGTATGTGTTTGTGGGGACAATTTCCTAAACAACGTGAGTTTGAAAGATTCGGGGCCACTAATGTAACATTTGATTTAATTGGTAGAGTGCATATGGACTATATGCAACTATATCGAAAATATACCTACGAAGAACGCCATAGCTACAGTTTGGACGCCATCGGAGAGTATGAACTAGATGAGCGAAAGACTGCCTACGAAGGAACATTAGATCAGCTTTATAATAAAGATTTTGAAAAATTTATTGTCTATAATAGACAAGATACAAAACTAATTGCAAAATTAGACAAGAAGTTAAGATTCCTAGATTTAGCAAATACCATTGCTCACGATAACACGGTGTTATTGCAGACAACAATGGGCGCAGTTGCAACCACAGAGCAGGCAATTATCAATGAAGCACACAGTCAAGGATTGGTCGTTCCTAACAGGAAAGGCAGAGAAGAAGATGGTGACACCCAAGCGGCAGGTGCCTATGTTGCTTATCCCAAAGTCGGGATGCACAAATATATCGGAGCCATTGACATCAACAGTCTCTACCCCTCAGCCATTCGATCTCTTAACATGGGACCCGAAACAATCGTAGGACAGTTACGTCCTGTGATGACAGATCGTTATATTAAAGAAAAAATGGATGGGGGAGACAGCTTTGCGGCCGCATGGGAAGGCTTGTTTGGTAGTTTAGAATATGAAGCAGTAATGAAGGGCGATCCCGGAGTAGAAATTACCATCGACTGGGAAGCAGATGGCACCAGTGATGTATGCAGTGCTGCTGATGTATGGCGTATTATATTTGACAGTAATAAGCCTTGGATTTTAAGTGCCAACGGCACTATTTTTACCAGCGAGCATAAAGGTATTATCCCAGGCTTACTGGAAAGATGGTATGCTGAACGTAAACAAATGCAGGCCAAACTTAAAGAATCCACTGCGCCTGAAGATCAAGAGTATTGGGATAAACGACAGCTGGTTAAGAAAATTAATCTAAACAGTTTGTATGGTGCCATTCTTAATCCAGGATGTAGATTTTTCGACAATAGAATTGGCCAAAGCACTACACTAACCGGTAGAGCCATTGCCAAACACATGGACAGTTTTGTCAACGAATGTATATTTGGCAAGTACGATCACGTAGGAGATTCTATTATTTACGGTGACACTGATTCTGTTTATTTCAGTGCATGGCCGGCTGTACAAGCAGATGTCGAAGCTGGTCGTATGGAATGGAATAAAGACATCGCTGTTCAATTATACGACAGTATTGGAGAACAAGTTAATCAAAGCTTTCCTGGTTTCATGGAAAAAGCATTTCATTGTCCTCGACAAAACGGATCTATTATTAAAGGTGGTCGGGAGTTGGTGGCTATTTCTGGATTGTTTATTAAGAAAAAGCGATATGCTGTTCTCATCTATGACAAAGAAGGCAAACGGTTAGACATCAAAGGTGCCCAAGGCAAAGTAAAGGCCATGGGATTGGACTTAAAAAGAAGCGATACCCCAAAAGTAGTGCAAGACTTTTTAAGTGAAATTTTATTAGATGTGCTCACAGGTGCCGAACGTGAATCTATTATTGAAAAAGTAAAAGAATTTAAAATTAAGTTTCAAGATCGACCAGCTTGGGAAAAAGGAACTCCTAAGCGAGTTAATAACTTAACTAAGTATACTGCTGAAGAAGCAAGACAGGGCAAAGCAAACATGCCCGGGCATGTACGGGCAGCTATGAATTGGAACAATCTGCGTCGTATGCACAGCGATAATTACAGTATGCAAATTGTAGACGGTATGAAGGTTATTGTATGCAAGGTCAAGAATAATCCATTGGGATATACCAGCGTGGCTTATCCCACAGACGAAACACATATACCCCAATGGTTTAAAGATCTGCCCTTCGACGATAATTTAATGGAGGCAGGTATTGTGGATCAAAAAGTAGAAAATTTATTAGGTGTATTGAAATGGGAAATTTCAGAAAATACAGACATCAACAGTACATTTGATAATTTGTTTAGCTTTTCAGACTGAATTTAAAATTTACTAAAATGAAAATAAGTGAACTGGTACGAATTAAAGAACAATTGGTGAAATTTAAATCTCCAACTTTTTCAACTTTTATCGAATCTAAATTTAAAGAAACATCGATATATGTAGATAATATGTTGAGTTCTTTTGTTTTTGGAGACATAAAAAACAACCTAGCCAGTCAATTGACTCAGTTAGGTTCGCATATTACAAAAACAGATGAACTAATAGCCAATTTAATTCAATATGTTGAAAATTTAATAGAAGAACAAGTTAAAGAGTTTTATAAAAGCGGTTATTTAATAAATGGTGTTGAATTTACCAGCGAAACTGATGTACATAATGAAAGACAATATAGAACTGTAATTTGTAATGAAGATATTAAGCAAGCTGTAATAACAGATATAAGAAATTATACAAACTCTAAATATCCAGCTTTAGAAATCGGGCCCGGCGACGGCCAATGGACCGAATATATGGTGGCAGGGGATCCTTTATACATTGTGGATGTTCATCCAGAATTTATAGAATCCACAAAATCTAAATTTCCTATAGAATATCAAAGAAGGTTGCGATCATACCTACTAGGGTGGAATGAAATTCCCAAAGACGATCTAAGTATCTTGCCGCAAAATCAATTTGGTTTTATATTTGCTTGGGATGTATTTGATTTTTTTCCTTTAGATAAGACTAGACTATATTTAGAACAATGTTTTAATTTATTGCGCCCGGGCGGAGTAATGATGTTCAGCTACAACAATTGTGAATTTGTCTCAGCTGCTGTATTTGCCGAAAGTGGCTTTAAAAGTTGGATGACTAAATCTCTATTAATTAAAACTTGTCAAGACGTTGGACTTGAAATTCTAGATACTAAAGATTCAGTATCTGGTAACTACTGGATTAAAGTTAAAAAATCAGGCGAACTTAAGACGGTTAAACTCGGTCAAGCAATGGGCGAAATTATTAGCCGTAGAACTTGATTATTCTAAATAACTTATGTACACTAACACATTATCGGAGAATTTATGAAAGATCAACTATTAGACATCGTGCAACATACTCATGGATTGGGAGTCATTGACCTAGTTAAGATTATTGGCACAGAAAACGAAACTACCTTAGAAGCCATTGCTGAAAATCGCAGTGTTATTCTACAGGCCAAATTCAAAGGACCCATTGCAAATTTTATAGGCACGTTCGGCATGCCAAATTTGGGCAAATTAAATACTGTGCTTACCATCCCCGAGTATAAAGAAAATGAAGTTATTTCCATTAGCACTCAAGACAAGAATGGCGAAACTATTCCTGTAGGCATTCATTTTGAAAATAAGTCTGGTGACTTTAAAAACGACTATCGTTTTATGAGTGCCGAAATTGTTAATGATAAACTTAAAACTGTTCGCATGAAACAGGTTGCATGGAACATCGACATTGTGCCTAGTGCAGCCAGTATTCAACGTCTGAGATTTCAAGCCAGCGCAAACAGCGAAGAAAATAATTTTATTGCTAAAACAGAAAACGGTGATTTGAAATTTTTCTTTGGTGACCACAGCAGTCATGCAGGCAATTTTGTTTTTCACTCCGGAGTCAGTGGTAAACTAACCAAAGCCTGGGCATGGCCTGTGACAGTAGTTATTAGTATCCTAAGCTTGCCCGGTGACAAGACTTTTAAAATCAGCGACGAAGGTGCTGCAATGATCACAGTGGACAGCGGTATCGCAGAATATAACTACATTCTACCAGCACAAACCAAGTAATGGAAGAAAAAAAATCAAATACCATAGATGACTTAACTGGCAAGCAAAACGACTATGCAGTCTTTTTGCCTGCACTAAGTAGTTTCTATGCCACTTATGTGGGCAAACAACGCCACGACCCCAATTATATTGATTCAAAACGTTTGCCCACAGACTTTGAAAACGGAGTCGAAGGACTAAATTGGCTCAATAAAAAAGAAGGTTATTTTACCTATAAATGGGCTTTATACAGTGCAGGTCATGCTAACTTAGACATTAATAAGTTTGATCCCAAAGAGGACATGGTTCGTAATCGCGACCCTAATACCTTTGTGTTGGGAGACAGTGGCGGATTCCAAATTGGTAAAGGTGTATGGGAAGGCAACTGGAAAGATCCTGCCTGCCCTAAGGCACAAAAGAAGCGAGAACAAGTTTTATCTTGGATGGATGCTTACATGGATCGAGGAATGATTCTCGACATTCCCGCATGGGTTGCCCGTAGTCCTGCAGGACAAAAAGCCACAGGCATCAGTACATATGCCGAAGCAGTACAAGGTACTTATATAAACAACGATTATTTTATGGCTAATAGAACAGGTCGTTGTAAATTCTTAAATGTGCTGCAAGGCGAAAATCATACAGAAGCAGATGACTGGTATGATCGAATGAAAAAATACTGCGATCCCAAACAGTATAATCAACCGTTTAACGGATGGGCCATGGGTGGACAGAATATGTGCGATGTTCACTTGTTATTACGCAGACTAGTGGCATTGCGATTCGACGGCTTATTAGAACCTGGATTACATGATTGGATGCACTTTTTAGGCACTAGTAAACTGGAATGGGCAACCTTACTGACCGATGTTCAACGTGCCGTGCGTAAGTATCATAATGAAAACTTTACTATCAGTTTTGACTGTGCAAGTCCATTCTTAGCAACTGCCAACGGACAGATTTATTATGATGTTGTTACTCCAGATCGTGCCAAGTGGAGTTATCAAATGCAGCCCAGTGTGGACAATAAAAAATATGCCACCGACACTCGTACTTTCCGAGATGCTGTATTACAGGATAAAATCTTTGATACTTTCTTACAAAGTCCTATCAGTGAACGTTTAAAAATTAACGATGTATGTTATTACAAGCCAGGAGACTTAAATAAAATTGGTAAGGAAGGTCGTACTAGCTGGGACAGTTTCAGTTACACACTTCAAATGGGACATAATGCATGGACACACATCTATGCAGTTCAAGAAGCTAATCGACAATATGATGCAGGTAAGTATCCTGAAATGTTAGTGTCCAGTACTGCCGATAAAAAGAATTTCAGACAGTATGATCGTAACTTTTTTAGAGATATCGTAAACGATATATTTGCCACCAGCGACAGAGATAAAGCAGAAAAAATCATCGAACATTATAACAAATATTGGATGAGTATTGTAGGAACTCGAGGAGCAGTAGGCAAAAAAACTGTTAATGCAGGAACTATGTTTAACAATTTATTTGAAACCACAGACGATGATTTATATCATCGAGATGACAGCGGATTAGACGAATCTAAATTAGATATATTGGAGACCGACAATGTATGAAGGACGCATTAGACATTTGAAAGAATCGCACCGTCTATTAGATGAGCGTATTACTGCACACGAACGTGATCATCCAGGCACAGAAAGTCAGACAGTGCAAGAATGGAAAAAACAAAAACTTGCTTTCAAAGACGAAATTCGGAGATTAGAACGATTACAATGGGAACACGACCACGACACTGTTAATTTTGACGATGATCGATAATTTTGTTATAATCTAAGAATGAAAAGTTTAATTATAGGCATGGGCATCGGTCAGCTCTATGAGTCGGTGCTAAAGGAACTTGGCCATACTATCGTCACTGTGGATTTAGATCTATCTAAAGCACAGCATAAAGACGTCGACAGTGCCCTTAGAATACACGGGCAGTTTGATACTGTGCATATCTGTACACCAAACTTTACGCATGTTACCCTTGCCAGAAAAATTGCGGCGTGCAGTAAGATTGTGTTTATCGAAAAGCCGGGCGTTGCTAACGAAGAATCTTGGAAACAATTAGTCAGAGATTATCCTAAAACACGTTTTATGATGGTCAAGAATAACATGTGGCGCGACAACATCAATGAGATGCGGGAACATTATCTTAAATCTAAAAATATTAATTTAAATTGGATTAATAAAAATCGTGTGCCCAAACCAGGTAGCTGGTTTACTACTAAATCATTGGCCTACGGCGGTGTAAGCAGAGACTTGCTGCCTCATCTATTAAGTTTGTTCATTGCCTTAGAACCTAACTATAAAAATACCAGCTGGGTTTATAAACAAGTGTGGCAAAAATGGTCATTGGATGATCTTAAAGACAGCGATTATGGTGATGTTGATATGAGCGGTACCTATGATGTAGACGACAGGGTTGAGCTCGAAGGTTATGTCAGCGATCATAAATGGGTTATTCGATCAAACTGGCGTAATAACAGTCACGATGATATTGCAATTTATTTCGATGATTATGTTGTACCTTTGGGACTATGCCCTGAAAGTGCTTATAAAAACATGATTACAAATGCGGTTAATAACTTAACTAACGATAACTTTTGGAGAGAGCAATTTGAAATTGATTGCTGGATTCATAGAAAGATTAACCTATGAATCGTGTACTACAAACTATCGGTAACGGCAAATTTATTGAAACTGAATACGACATTCCGCCGTTAACACCCGACGAAATCTGTGTGCGTAGTGTTATGACTGGCGTATGTCGTAGTGACATAGATATGATGCTGGGCGACTTCGGTCCGTTGCCACTTCATATGCAGGGACACGAAGGACTAGGACAAGTAATTGGTATAGGTGCAAATGTAAAAGATGTCAAATTTGGAGACTATGTTGCAACTCGTGGAGAACCAGCCTACGCCGATGTTTACAACGTTAGGGACAGAGAGTATGTTGTTGTCCCCGAAGCACATCCACGCTATATATTAGAGCCAGTGGCTTGTGGCATTAACATTGTTCACCAACCCTTACGCGAAATTGCCGAACGAGCAGGCCCGGGCCAACGACTGCTAATACTTGGCAGCGGCTTTCTTGCTTGGATTGCTTACAATACCATTAAGTTAAATCATTTAGACTTTGAAATCACAGTAGTGGGCAAATCGAACAAAGAACTATGGCAGGATAAGTTAAGCGATGACTATTCTGGTACCTACGATGTTGTTATAGATTTAGGTAATAGTACATATGTGTTTGATTGTCCTATATTAAACAATGAAGCATTGGTGGTATTTGGTGCTCAGAAGCGTGTATCAACCGATTTTGGTGCACTGCTTTGGAAAGCCTGTACTATGATGTTTCCCAGTCCAAGAACAGACAAGTTCTACGACTGTATGAAACAAGCCGAATATTGGATTACCAGCGGTGATATCAATATTGACAAGTTCTGGACAAAAGGTTATAATAGAGACACTGAATGGCAACAAGCGTTCAATGAAAGCAACAACAGACCTGCTGGATATAGCAGAGGCTACATTTATTGGAAAAACAATGGCTCTTAATACAGATGCACGGCAACAAGTAGATTATTTTGTTGGCACAGAAGTAGAAAATACTATTATGAGGGGTGAAAAGACTTTATTTGTAGTAGGTATTAAACTCGCAGATGAAATTATCAAACTAGCAGAAGAACATAATATTCGACACATTTATTTTGGCACTAGTCAAAGTTTTCATCCCGCCAATCCATATGATTGGGCATCGTGGGATGAAATGATTAAACCCTTGCTAATTAAAGACTATTTTGTTACGCTAGACTTTGACGTACAATATTGTAAAGAGATTCACGAAGAATCGTGGTGTGAATACAAAACTTTCATTCCTATGATCAGTGTCAAGATTCCTCACATTAAGTTATATAATTATCATGCCACAGTTAAAATTGACGATAATACTTGGGGCGACACTAATACCGGAGTATGGTGCCACCCACTCAACGAGTTACTAACACGTCAAGTTTATACTGATTGGAAAGACTATGTAGGTGATACACCTGTTTTTCCTAAAGAAACCGAGGAATAAAATAATGAATCAAGAAAGTCGCGAGCAAGCAAATTCTATTATGAATCATGCAGAAAGAAAAATTTGGGTAACTTTTCGTAAAGAAGGAATTCATTGTTATCCAGCAGCAGCAACTGATCCTATGCTAGCAACTGGAGACGAATATGATGTAAGCTTCCTGGGCTCCCCGCACAGGCATATATTTCATTTCAAAGTTTGGATCGACGTGCTACACAATGATCGAGACATAGAGTTCATTCAGTTTAAACGATGGTTGGAAAATCTTTACAAAGACGGAACCCTTAAACTTGATTATAAATCATGTGAAATGATGTCTGATGATCTTTATATTCAAATTGCTGCAAAACATCCAGGACGAGCAGTCTGGATCGAAGTCTCCGAGGACGGTGAAAACGGAGCACTCATTAAATATGAAACTCACCAACCTATTCAACGTATTAAAATTTAAGGAAAATTATAATGGCACAGCCTAAATATATCGAAAAATATCTTCGAATGAAACCCGAAGTTGATAGAATTTTTGCCGATCTCGATGGTTATCGAGACTATTGTAGGTTTAATATGCTAAAATTTGACGAGAAAGATTTGTATAAATCTGAACAATATCGCAAATTTGAAAAACATCGCAACTGGCAGAATAGACAGCTCGATAAACAAATTGATGTTTAATAATGTCAAAAGTATTTCTAATAGATTTAGAATCAGTTGAAACTAGGTATACTGCTCAATGGAAAGAGCATATCCCACAACTCTTAAGAAAGGCAGGCCATAATGTTCAAATTATATCTGGTCCTACGGATATTCCTGGTGCTACCACTCCAGGCGCTTTTCTTAACTTTGGGGGCACTAATATCTATAAGTCTCGTCAAGTTGAACAGATTGGCAGACTATTTTGCGAGGGATCCGTTAATGCTGGCGATCACTTTCTGTTTACTGATGCTTGGCATCCGGGCATTATTAACTTGAAATATATGAGTGAACTGCTGGGTATTCCAGTAGTCACACATGGTCTGTGGCATGCCGGCAGTTATGATCCTCAAGACTTTCTAGGTCGTCTGGTAGGTAAAAAAAGATGGGTCAGGCATGCTGAAAAAAGCTTCTTCCACGCATTTGATCATAACTATTTTGCCACAGAGTTTCATGTAAAGTTGTTCTTCGACGAACTTCTTGAAGACGGATACCCCGTAGAGAATCCATGGTATGAAGAAGATTGGGCTGAACGCTATGACAGCGGCAAGATTGTACGTACAGGGTGGCCCATGGAGTATATGATCGATGTTCTGGAAAATTATAGAACTAATCCCAAGCGTGATCTTATTGTATTCCCGCATCGTATTGCCCCAGAAAAACAGGTGGATATCTTCCGTGATTTGGCTAAACAATTACCTCAGTATGAGTTCGTTGTCTGCCAGGATCAGCAATTAAGCAAACACGAATATCACACGTTGTTGGGTCGTGCTAAGATTGTGTTTAGTTGCAGTCTTCAGGAAACTTTAGGTATAGGTTGTTACGAAGGTGCGCTAGTGGATGCCATTCCAATGGTGCCCGACAGGTTAAGCTATAAAGAAATGTACGACGACAGTTTTAAATATCCAAGTATATGGACCGAAGGCTGGAATCAATATATTGCTAATCGAAAAGATCTCGTGCATTATATTCGCGTAACTATGGATCATTATGAAAGCCGACTACCGCAATTAAAAGTCTTGTCAAAAAATTTAACTAATAATTTTTTTAGTGCAAATGAACTCCTTAACCGCATTTGATCGAATCTATCAATTTGAACGTGAACTAGCAGACTTTACTGGTGCTCCGTATGCAATTATGACTGATTGCTGTACACACGCCATTGAACTATGTCTGCGTTACGATAACATTAAAGAGTGTGCTTTTACACCGTTTACCTATTTAAGTATTCCGATGACCATGCACAAGTTGGGTATCAAATATAGTTACTACCCAGATTCATTGCCGCATAGACAACAGTGGATTGGAGAGTACAAATTTGAAGCTACTCGTATTTGGGACAGTGCTCGTAGACTCGAAGAAAATATGTACAGAAAAGGAATGATGCAGTGTCTGAGTTTCGGACATGACAAACCATTACATATCGGCCGCGGCGGAGCTATTCTATTAGATGACAAAGATGCCTATGATTCTATTATTTTAATGCGCTATGACGGCAGGGACCTAAATAATAGACCATGGACTACTCAAAAAGAGTTCAAGGTCGGCTATCACTATAAGCCAACTCCTGAAGAAGCAGAATGGGGATTGGCATTAATGAAGGGAATAAGAGTTGACAAACCTGTCCCTAAACATGTAGAATATGCTGATCTAAGGCAATTTACTATTACGGATTAATATGACACAAAAAGAAACAGGTTTAGCTGCTATGGCAGGCGATGGCGGTTACAGAGAAGAAAAATATCTAGGTAATTATCTTCGCGCTAGAATGAAACGAGACGGAAAAAGATTCTGGGCCGGTGATAATATCAGTGAGTATCTTCACGAAAGTGATAAAGAACATTTAATCAACGAAGCCACTGAAGCATTCGAACTAGTATTGGATCGGTTACTTATCGACCGTGAAACTGATCCTAATAGCAAAGGCACAGCAAGGCGACTTGCAAAAATGTATTTTAATGAAATAATGGCAGGCCGATATGAATCGCCTCCAGATTGTACAGCATTTCCCAATGACAGTGAGGATAGATATGAAGGCATGTTGGTTGTTCGTAGTGAGTTGCGTAGTATGTGTAGTCATCATCACCAACCCGTTGCTGGTGTTGCTTATATTGGCATTATTGCCGCTGAGAAACTTATTGGCCTATCGAAGTACACACGCATCGCGCAGTGGTGTGCAAGGCGAGGTACTCTTCAGGAGGAACTTGCTAATGATATTGCTAGGGAAATACAAAAAGCCACCGCTGCGAAAGATGTAGGTGTTTATATACAAGCCACTCACGGATGTTGCGAGAATCGCGGCATCATGGCACATAGTAGCCTAACACAAACCACAGTGTTAAAAGGTGCTTTTAAAGACGACGCAGGCACTAAGAAAGAATTTTTTGACAATATTAAATTACAACAGGACTTTGCACCTCGATAAACAATGTAAGGAAATACCATGGTAACAAAAACAGTAAACAAACTCAGCGATAAATTAACAAAAGTAAATGAATCGATTACAATTAATATGTACGACAATGGATTCATGGTAGAAGCTGGTGGCCGAAATAAAAAAGGCGACTATGTTAATGCTAAAATTTTGTGTAACACATTAGATGAAATGTTGGCATTGGTCAAGGAAGCTGGTGAAATGGACAGGGATAGTTAATCATGGCTGTTTGGAAAATTACTAACTTACATAAAAAGAACGCAGTTGAACGTCAGTTTTGGACCAAAGACGGCGTTGAAATCATTCGAGACGAGGGGTTTCGATGGGGAATTTGGACCTGTGATTCAGACGACCAGCCCGATATTGATCTAACCAATCCCGATGGTTATGAGCTCATGAGCACAGACTACGGTTGGGAGATGCAAGAAATGGACGATGGATCATGGGTCGAATGGCACTGGCCCGACGACATGCCTGAAGAAGAGCGCGAGCGTATTGAAGCCATATGGGACGAACACTGGTACGAGGGCATGGAAGAAGATGGTTGGGTCAACGATGACTCTGAACATTGGATTTATGGCCCCATTCAATTAACGAACGTAGATACAGGCGAAGAATTCTCCGGAGAAAAAGATGACTAATTGGCTAAGAAAAAAACTTAAAAACTTTTTATATCCCGATGATGAAACAGAATTGATGTCTAGTAGACTGTCTGTAACAAGTAATGGTGACATTCAGGAAGATAATACTTTAAAATTTACTGTAACTCCTGCCAGAGGCGGAATCATTGTATCTGTTCGAAATTATAATAGAAAAAAAGACACTTCGGAAAATACTGTTCACGTTATTCACGATGACCAAGATGTTGCAAAGCATGTGTCCGAAATTGTCAGTATGAGCTTGTTACGTAATTGACAATAATCAAAATATTCAGTAAAATATCACAGTAATGTTTTATTGAAGGATGCATCATGTTACTTAAATTACTTGAACGCCTTGATCGAAAGCGTATCGTAATGGATCGTGTTAACGACGAACCATATCTAGAACGATATTATTTGTTTCTTAAAGATCGAAAGCGTTTTCCATTCAATGTGTTTTTACATAAATTTCTAAAATCAGATCCCGACGATGTACATGATCATCCTTGGCCGTACTTTACTTTAATCCTTAAAGGCGGATATTGGGAGTGGATTCCTCAGTTTAATTCAAAAGGTGAAAAATTTGGAGAGATTTCTGTGTGGCGTGGCCCAGGTCATTTCAGAATTTGTAAAGCAACTAGTTATCATAGAATCGAACTTGACCCCACTGTAACTTGCTGGACTTTGTTTTGTCCGGGTCCACAACAAAAAGACTGGGGCTTTCTAAGTAAAGGTCAATGGGTGCAGTGGGAACAATACTTAGCCAGCAGAGCAAAATGATAGCGTTACCTCCAGGTTGTACTGTAGTTTATCCCATATGGATAGATATCAATTATTTAACTAAAAATATAATTGATTGGTACGAACAAATTGGTGGTCGACAAAAAGTTGACACATATTGGAATCATCGCGGTCAAGAACATTCTAATGTATATGTAGCATACGGCCGCGGCAAATGGTGCCACCATCATCAAAACGGTGAAGGCGGTACTAGGTTGCATTTTAACGGAGAAGATGCTAGTATTGCATCTATGTTTTTAATTAAGTTTTTAGACAACGTAACTAATCATAATTTTAAAGAACACATGGAAAGAATAGAAAATGAATATTACTAACAAAGAATACCAAGGACTTGTTGCAAAAATTTGCAGAGATATCGCTAACAGCGGATGGCGCCCAGATTACATCGTAGGCATGGTTCAAGGCGGTCTCGTACCAGCTGTGATGATTGGTAATTATTTTAATATTCCAGTAAATGCGTTAAGTAAAGAAGAAAGTAACTTGTGGATGGCCGAGGATGCATTCGGTTACGTGTCGACGCCGACTACTCCGAGACCTGCTGATGCAATTACCACAGATCCCAATACACGAAAAAATATTCTAATCGTCAATGACATCAACGATACTGGCAGGACTATTAATAATTTGATGGAAGATTGGCGTTCTGGTTGTTTACCCAATGATCCTGCTTGGAAAGACATTTGGAATAACAATGTTAAGTTTGCGGTGATCTATGACAACGTTAGTAGTAAGTCGAAAGTTACAGTAGATTTCTGCGGCGAAGAAATCGCCAAGAGCAAAAAAGAACGTGTGGTATTTCCTTACGAAAATTGGTGGGTGTGATGGCTAAAATTAATTGGGACATTATTCCGACTTATACATTGGATGGTGCTAAATTAAATAGTCCTAGTTTAATTTGTCATGCTCTTGCCCATTTTAATATAGACAAATACTTATATAGAATTGTTTATAAGGGAATCGTTATCAAATTTGGAATGAGTGCAGACAAGTCTCGTAATTACGGTGAGAGGCTCTATAGACAAGTTGGGCACAGTGCCAGCTGGCCTATTGAGTTACGATTGCGCGGACACAGTGGTGCAGATTGGCGAGTCATTGAAGAAGATTTTACTAGGTTGTATGGTATTGTTATCGACATCAAAGACTGTAAGATTACTGTTTGGGACGTTACCAATTATCCGTTTGAATCAATTAACAGTAGAGAAGAAATTCTTGCAATGGAAGCAGAGCTTATTAGCAATTACGAAAAAATTGTAGGTCAAAAACCAATTGGTAATATTAATGATGAAGCTTGGTACATGGAAAAAGCTCACATTAAAAAAGAGACAATGAGTAATATATTTGAAAATTATGAAGAGTTAGTAAGATAAATACTTGCTCAGAGGACTTTAGGCATTCATCCCTCTATAAAAATTCTGCATGCCATCAAACTTGCTACCTAATAAAGGAGACTAGAGATGGCAAATCTACAACCCGTACTTTACAAGTACACATCAACAAAAGAATATCACGACGCTTTCCCTTGTGCTTATAGACAATGGCGTGCTGATAGTCACTGTAATCTAATACACGGTTACAGTTTTTCAATGAAGTTCTATTTTGGCACCAACGACTTAGATGCTCGCAACTGGGCTGCTGATTATGGTGGACTCAAAGAACTAAAGAAAACACTGGAAGATCAATTTGATCATACACTTATTGTAGCACAAGATGATCCAGAGATGGAAACATTTAAACTGTTACAAGAGAAGAACATGGCCAAGGTTGTGGTGCTGCCTAGACTGGGCTGTGAGGGTCTGGCAGATATGTTGTACAAATATGTGAATGGTATTTATATCCCAGAGATGTGGGGCCCGGGTGAAGCTGCTCGTTTGTGGTGCTATCGCGTAGAAATTCGTGAAACACAGGCTAACATGGCTTTTCGAGAAGGTCATCGTGAATGGAATGAAGATTTATTTGCATGAGCGCTGGTGCAGATTTTAAGATGTTTAAGTGGGTGCCTGATGGAACCTACGATTACAGTGAGTTTTTGTGTCGCTACGTAATTGTTAATGGCAATCCTATAATTGTAATTTGTAAACATTGGGTAGATAGCGGTGGACCTGACGATGTATCAGAAAAACTAAAACAACCCTGGGGATCATTCCCCGATATGCCACCTAAACCAAGTAAAAAATGATAAAAACGATTTGGCGTATATGGGCCAAGGCGCTGGGAGAAAAAGCAGGCAGTACAGATTCTGAAGCGGATCGTATTGCTTGCATTCGCACTGCGATTGTGCTATCATATATTATAACAAACTGCTTTATTATAGCAGGTGTAATTCGACATTGGAACTAATATGTTTAAATTAAATCCGGGTAGTCATGAAGAAGCCTTGGGCATTCTTCAAGAAGAATGTGCCGAAGTAATAGTTGAGATCAGTAAGATTAGAAGATTTGGTATTGATACCGTACATTATAAAACTGGTTACCGGCATGCCGAAATGTTAGAGATGGAAATCGGTGATGTATTGGCCATGGTTGATATTCTATTAGAACAACAAATTATCAGTTGGGAAAATTTAGAACTGGCCAAACACGCCAAAAAAGAAAAACTTAAGAAATGGTCTAATATCTATGAAACTCAAAGTCAGTGAACTTTTCTATTCGGCACAAGGAGAGGGACGTTTTGTTGGAGTTCCTAGCGTATTTTTACGAACCTTCGGCTGCAATTTTACTTGCAGTGGATTTGGCTGTGCTCCTGGTGTAAAAAGCACAGAAGCAGATGAGGTTGCAAAAAACGTTCATTTGTACAAAGATTTTAACAGTCTCCCACTAGTCAATACAGGTTGTGACAGCTATGCAAGTTGGCATCCGGCTTTTAAAGAATTAAGCCCAACCATTGACACTGGTCAACTAGTTGACAGTATGTTAAAACTTACGCCTAATAACAAATGGATTCAAGACAACGGGAACGATGTACATCTTGTTATTACCGGTGGGGAACCATTGTTAGGTTGGCAACGTGCCTACGAAGAATTATTAAGCAATCCTAGTATGTTAGATTTGCAAAATCTAACATTTGAAACAAATGGTACTCAAAAACTACTGCCTTCATTTAGACAATACTTACTTAACTGGACATTAAATTCTAAATTAAATTCCAAGGGCGATCGTAGAACTAGTAACAATCTTACGTTTAGTGTCAGTGCTAAGTTAAGTGCCAGCGGTGAACAGTGGGAAGATGCTATTTGTCCCGATATTGTAGCCAGCTATCAAGAGTTAGGACATACCTATCTCAAATTTGTTGTCGAAACAGATGAACATTTTGCTGAAGTAGATAGAGCAGTAAAAGAATTTAGAGCTGGTGGATTTAAAGGTTCAGTATACGTGATGCCACAAGGCGGTGTAGTTACTCCCTACGAAAAAAATCGTGTCAGAGTTGCCGATTGGGCCTGTAGTAAAGGTTACTATTATAGTCCGAGACTACACGTCGATCTTTGGGGCAATGGGTGGGGCAAATGATGGGCGTCGGTGCTGGATATGCCAGTGATGTTCAATCGTATGATCCATTCGACGATCGTGCTGTATTCGAGTATCGATACAGTTTAATCCCCAGGCGTTGCTATACCACTAATCGCATAGTTTGGGGCTTGGCTATGCGAGCTCGCAGAATTATCACCGGGCCTGGCGAGCCGGTGGTGGAAGATCGTTGGTATCACCGAGACGAAGCTATTTTAAAAATGTTAAAAGGATAACCAATGGGACTATTCAATAAATTATTCAGTAAAGATCAACCTGCAGAAGCAATTGCTCCAGTGCCAGAGAAAAAAGAAACTCCGCCAACATCTAAGGCTAAAAAACCACAACAAAAGAAACCCAAGAAGTCGCCTAAGGAATTAGCCACTGAAAAAGGCGAACCTTATGTTAGTATAATCAGTGTAGAGCTAGATCCAGAAAACATAGGTAATGGTGCATTTGAATTAGATTGGAATGATTTTTTTGTAGCCAAGCTAGTTCGTTCCGGTTATAAAGGCAAGGATGATTCTCAGATTGTGGATCAATGGTTTCAGGATGTCTGCCGTAATGTTGTTATGGAAACATTTGAACAGTATGAAGCTAATAATCCTAGACCATTGACCGGCGTTAAACGTAGGGATTTAGGAGATGGACGTAGTGAGATAAGTTAAAAAAATATGATTAATCATTGGAAAAAAGGAATTACTCCATATAGTTGGAATCCTAAAAAGATACAAGAGAAATGGTCTGGTACCGATACTTTAGATAGGTTCAAACTGAATCCTAACTTTGCTAAATGGCAAGACATCGATATAACTTACAATTTTAGTAATGAAGGATTTAGAACTTACGATTTTGACTCGGTACTGGGAAAAGAAATTGATATAGCATTGGGCTGTAGTCATACTATGGGAGTTGGGTTGCCAATCGATTGGGTTTGGCCTAATTTAGTAGAAAAACACAGACCATATCCCATGCTTAATCTGGGATTAGGTGCCGGAACACCCGACACCGTTGCTAGAATCTTAACTAACATTACTGGTTTATTTCAAATCAATACCGTATTCATTTTTTGGCCTAATTTTAAAAGGTTTGAAATTTATAAAAATAAAAGAGTAGATTTTATAATACCAAATCACGGCAAGTTAGAACATATTTGGAATATGGATCGAGACATCGGAATACAAAGGTTTCATAAAAATAAATTAATAGTAGAATTATTGCATAATCGCATCGAGTCTGTATTTGTCCCAGATTACGAGGATGTTGATAGCGGAGTGAAGAAACAGCTAAGGGGCTACGACATTTTAGACTGTGCTCGTGACGGAATGCATTTTGGTCCTAAGACTCATGAATTAATAGCAAAATTATTTTTAGAAAAACCCACAAACGTTGAATAATGTACGGTCATTGATACACTATGCAAGATAAACTATTATGCAGTCTATACAACCACCAAAAACTTTTAAGTTCTATCAGTTAATTAAAATGTCAACTAAATCAGGATTAAGTTTTTCTCATGTTGGCATGATATCATCGGGAAGTACTTTTGTCGGTACAGGATTTTATCACACACTAGAAGAAGCTGAATATAATCGAACTTTAGAGGCTCTTAAAGATTCAGAATGTAACACTTATCATATTTTTGAATTAGAATTTCCAAATCCGACAGTAAATGAATAAATGATATTGACTAATACTTGGTAATATGCTATTATTACTGCACTATGCGATATCTTATTGTTGACACAGCCAATACATTCTTCCGTGCAAGACACAGTGCCCATCGTCAAAGCGACACATGGGATAAATTGGGTTTTGCAATTCACGTAACACTTGCCAGTGTAAACAAAGCATGGAGAGATCAAAAAGCAGACCATGTAGTCTTCTGTCTCGAAGGCCGTAGCTGGCGCAAGGATTTCTATGAGCCTTATAAAAAGAACCGAGCAGTTGCGCGAGCTGCGCTCACAGAAAAAGAAGCAGAAGAAGATAAATTGTTCTGGGAAGCGTTTGACGATCTTAAAACATTTTTATCCGAACGCACCAATTGTACTGTTCTCCGGCACGAACACTTGGAAGCAGATGACTTGGTGGCAGGATGGATTCAAGCACACCCTCAGGATCACCACACCATTGTAAGCAGTGACACAGACTTTCATCAGTTACTGGCAGACAATGTTAATCAGTACAACGGCGTAGCAGACGAATTGCACACCTTAGCAGGAATCTTTGACAAAAAGGGCAAGATGGTCATTGACAAAAAGACCAAAGAGCCTAAGAAAATTCCCGACCCCAAATTCATACTATTTGAAAAATGTATGCGCGGTGACCCTACTGACAATGTGTTCAGTGCCTATCCAGGTGTTCGAACTAAGGGCAGTAAAAATAAAGTAGGTCTTATCGAAGCTTATGCCGACATGGATAAAAAAGGATTCAATTGGAACAATCTAATGTTGCAATCTTGGACTGACCATAATGGCATAGAGCATAAAGTCCTTGATGATTATCAACGCAATCGTACTCTAGTAGATTTGTCAGCTCAACCCGATAATGTTAGAACATGGATCAATGAAACCATTGTCACTAACAGTATTACAAAAAATCAACCCATGGTGGGTGCTCAGTTTCTCAAATTTTGTGGCAAGTATGATCTTGCCAAACTCAGCGAAAACGCAGCCGTTATCGGCACAATTTTGTCCGCAGGATATCCAAAATGAATAAAGAACTACTTAAAAAGTTTCAACTACAGGCAGGCGGTAGTCATTATCCCGGCATCAATCCAGACATGCAATTATCATTTGCACGCCAAATTATAGAGGAATGCATTGATGCTGTGCGTAATACAGATACCAGACATGCTTACACTACTTTTGATAAAGGGCTAATAGATGCTACCGTCGAAAGATCCATCAAATCAATTAAAGAAAGATTTGATTATCATGGGATTTAAAATGCATTCAAGCCGATTTAGGACTATTAGATCAAACGATCCTAATTTTAATCTAGTAGACGGAATGCTGGTTATTCCTCGAGCAGGATTTGAAGTTGTCAAAGAATGCCCCAGAGAATACAAACTTATTATTCAAGATTGTATAGAACGGGGCTGGCTTAAACCGGTAGCTTCTGTTTATGATCACGAATTAATTTTTGATGTATTAAAGGACGTAACTCTATGAAACTTATCGATGTAATTATCGCAGCAGAAGGTCGAGTTAGTGGTGGCAGCGAATATTGTTGGAACTGCTGGGGTAATAATGCAAGGTTTATGGAATTTGCTGATGTTGACGGACAAGAATTCTGTACTGTGATATTTGATTGTAAGACTTACGATATCTATGATATTCAAGTTTTTGTTCCAGGACATGATCAATGTTTTATTTGGTGGAATCCCGAATTTAAAGAAATTCACCACAACGAATGCAAAGTTCGAAATGTTGACCCGCTACGAGCATACGACAATGTATACTTCACTGAAGTAGATGAAAAAACTATATTCGAATATCTAAAAGATGTGGCTGCTACATATTATGACAATTTGCCTGTAACAGAAACTGTATGAAATCATTTAGAGATTGGCTCAAAGATTTATGGTATGAGAATCGTGAGGAACGTGCTGCCTGGGGTAATCCAACACTGTCACTAAAAGATTATTTTAATCAGTACAAATGGTGGTTACGTCGAGAATATAGATTTCAACAAAGGAACAAAAATGATTGAAACTGTTCTTTTTATTCTTGTCTTATTACAAATTAAACACTGGTATATAGATTTTGTAAATCAAAGCGAAGAAGAAGTAAAACATAAAGGCATCTATTTGGAATGGCTGGGTGTCAAACACAGTCTTAAGCATGGTATAGGAACTGTTGCCTGCCTATGGACTGTAACTGGTTGGGCCAATATAGAGTTTGCAGTTTTTATTGGTGTATTAGATTTTATTTTACATTATCATATCGATTGGGCTAAGATGAACTACGGTAGCCGGGATATTACCACTCCTCAGTTTTGGAATCATCTAGGACTAGATCAAATGGCACATCAATTATGCTACATTGCAATTGCGGGACTTACAGTATTATGAATGAATTAATTGCTCGACCTGTTGTTAAAAACAAATATTGGATTGTGGAGTCAAAAGGCAACAAAGTTGCCACTATACAAGCTGTCGAAGACGGCGGATTTGTATATGTTCATGATAACGAACGTGAACGTTTTTCCACGATTAAACTACTAAGCAAGGCTCACAATGTAGTCTTTGACAGTACTCATGTAAAAAAAGAAAAATTTACGTCAGAATCACACGAAGTACATGGTTATCCTGTAAGTAATAAACCATGGAATCTATTGTGGGACGTTAAACATCAGTTTCCCATTTATACAAAAACCAGCAAAAGTAAAAGTTATTATTGTGCTGGTTATTACATTATTAAATTCAATAACGGTTGGGTTAAAAGCTTCTGTCCAAAGTTTATTACATTAAACCGTTACGATTTTCAAGGACCTTTTAGAAACAAAACAGAGCTTCAAGATGCACTAAAGGCGGTAAAATAATGAATGAAGCTAATTTAAGTCTGCATTTAAAAAATTTCAACGATAAAGTTAAATTAATGAACCAAACTGGTGGGAAAAACCTTCTTTTGACTGCTAACGAAGCAAGAAGTCTTCATTCTGATTTGTTTGATTTACTAAATCATTGTGCTACGTTGAGCAAACAACTTGCAGCAGCAAAATCGGGAGATTCTGTAATCAGCATTGCTGTAGACGGGGGCGGATTTAAATAATCTACGTACATTAAGAGATAAATATTATTAGTTGATAAATCTATGAGCAGACCTAAACCAAATGTACTAATCGAACATGTAAATAAATCTACCTATAAGAGTGAGCAAATTCTCAGTAGCGAAGGTATTTGGGCAGTGTTTTATGATAATCAACCAATCAATTTAAAAAGCGGTAATATGCTGGTCAGTTATCCAGGTCCTAAATATAAAAAGACTTCTTTTTCAAATAAAGGACATGCTATTAATCTTTGTAAAAAATTAAACACTTTGTTCAAAACAGATTTATTTTCTGTAGTTTTAATGAAAAGTGGTAACAAAATCTATCCCTAAACGGTTTACGCAAACTCAATTGACTCAGATGTTTGCTGAAATGTCAAAGCAACATCCCAGTAAGTTAAGTTACATTATTTGGAATAATCCCAAAGACCCTAGCAGTCTAAGATTAAGTCTTGCTGGATTTAAATTTCTTTCCGCAGATCTCAAATTAAAATCTTATAAATTCGAATTTGACAGACCTTTGGCCAATAAACATCTACTTCAACTTGAGCGATTCTTTCAAGGCATGTATTATCTTATCGGTGCCCATAAGATTGTAGTATTTGATGAGCAAGAAGCTGCCATGTTAAGCCTTATGGACGGCGATCTTAAAAAATACCTAGCTAATCTAGAAAATAATACTTAATTAGTACTACAATTGTTGTAAAAATACAACAACATTTTTGGTTGCTCGAAATTCCCAATTTTGCTATAATATTGATATTGTAGTTAACAAGGAGTCCAAATTGAACCAAATGACCCAGATTCAGCAAGTTAATCAAGCCATCATGTTCGGCAACTTTACCGACACTGAACTGTCCAGCATCCTCAGTGCCGTACAATTTGCCAAATCCCAACTTCGTAAAGATAAAATCCGTTCTATCAAGTTGGGCGATAATGTTCGTTTTACTAGTACTAAACGCGGTATGACCATTACTGGCACCGTAGACAAGATTGCTATTAAATTTGTAACAGTTCGTAGTCCGCAAGGACTGTGGAAAGTACCTGCTAACATGCTGGAAGTTGTATAAAAACAACACATTTTTTGATTGCTCGAAATTCCCAATTTTGCTATAATAATGGCATACAGTAACAAAACGGAGTAAACGAAATGGCATATGTATCCCAAGAACGTAAACAGTCCCTGGCTCCTGCTATCAAGGCAGTGCTGAAAAAATATGGTGTCAAAGGTTCTTTGTCGATTCGTACTCATTCGTCTTTGGTTCTGACCATCAAGTCGGGTAAGATCGATTTCGTTGAAAATTTTATTGAGACTGACAACAAAGTCCTGCATGGTCGCAAAATGTCTCAAGATCAAATTGATCACATCCGTAAGAATCAATCAGTGGATGTCAATCCTTATTGGTATCATGAGCACTTTTCAGGCAAGGCCAAAGATTTTCTTAAAGAAGTACTGGCTGCTATGAACAACGGCAATCACGACAATTCAGACATTCAGTCTGACTACTTCGACGTGGGCTGGTATGTAGACGTGAACATCGGTCGTTGGAACCAACCCTATGTCTATGTTGCATAATAACAACAGACAATAATTCAAGTTTCAGATATAATATACTTTTACATCACAAAGGAGTTTTTAAATGGCTAAAGAGACTGTAACCGAAAGCCGCACTGTTACCAGCGATGGTGCTCGTCGTGCTATTCTTAAATGTTTCAAGAAAAAGCGTCCGGCTTTTCTTTGGGGCCCCCCAGGCATTGGCAAGTCTGAGGTGATTGAAGGTATTGCTCGTGACTTGGGCGGTGCGTACATCGACCTGCGTCTTGCTCAGATGGAGCCCACTGACCTGCGCGGTATTCCATACTTCAACAAAGAGCTGGGCAAAATGGATTGGGCACCTCCCATTGACTTGCCCGACGAAGAGTTCGCTAGTCAGTATCCCTATGTGGTCCTGTTTATGGATGAAATGAACAGTGCTGCTCCTAGTATCCAGGCAGCTGCCTATCAGCTGATTCTTAATCGCCGAATCGGCAAATATATTTTGCCTGACAATGTTGTCATGGTTGCCGCTGGTAACCGTGAAAGCGACAAGGGTGTTACTTTCCGTATGCCTGCTCCGTTGGCAAATCGTTTCATGCACTTCGAAATGCGTGTCGATCATGGCTCTTGGGAGACTTGGGCAGTTAATAACAAGATTCACAAAGACGTGGTGGGTTACATCGGTTTTGCTAAACAAGACCTCTATGACTTTGATCCCCGCTCTAGCTCACGTTCGTTTGCTACTCCGCGTAGCTGGACCTTCGTCAGTGAAATTCTTGAAGACGAAGACACTTCGGACGCTGAACTGATTGATTTGGTTGCAGGTGCTGTGGGTGAAGGTGTGGCAGTTAAGTTTATGGCTCACCGCAAAGTTGCAGGTCAACTGCCTAAGCCTGCAGATATTTTGGCTGGCAAAGTCACTGAACTTAAAGTCAAAGAGATCAGTGCCATGTACTCGCTGACTATTGCTATGTGTTATGAGCTTCAGGATGTTGCTAAGAAAGAAGGCGGCAAACCTAGTGCAGAATGGCATAATATGAGCGATAACTTCTTTAAGTTCATGATGGATAATTTTACCACTGAACTTACTGTTATGGGTGCTCGTGTTGCTTTGACTACTTACAACCTGCCGTTTGTTCCTGGCAAGTTGAAGAACTTTGACGAATTCCACAAACGATTCGGCAAATACATTGTGGCTGCTAGCCAAAAATAAAATTCAAGGGAGGCAGGGATTTACTCCTTTCACCGTAAGTCCTCCCGAATTATTATGAAACTTTCCTTAGAAAAATTAGACGGTAGACACAAAGGGCTCAGCCGTTTAAAATATAGAGTGTTGGTAAACGGCCGTTTAATAAACGGTACCCAAACAATAAAATTTCAAGATTTCTGTCAAGTGCGACAATGGTGCTGGGAAACGTGGGGGCCGAGTTGTGAAAGAGAAATCTTTTTATCACTTGGACAGGATAACTTAGAGTCTAAGGATTGGGCATGGCATTACGATGAAAAGTTTAATTACTGCTACATTTATCTGGCAGGGCCAAAGCAGTTGGAATTGTTTACGTTAAAATGGTTATAAAAATTACTTTTGACAATAAATCCATTTTCAATTATAATATACACATAAACAAGGAGCACTAAATGGCTACTACTTCTAGCGAAAAGAAATCAGAACATAAACTTGCAGGTCGTTTGACCGAGAATACAGACCCCCGGCTGGACGCCACAGTGCGTGAAAAACTTGTTACGGCTCGGATTGGTCTGCTCCTTCGTGCCCCATTTTTTGGCAATCTTGCAACTCGTTTGAAACTAGTTAATGCCGATAGCTGGCTGGGCACCGCGGCCACAGATGGTCGCAATTTTTATTACAATACTGAATTCGTAAACAAACTCAAGCCTAAAGAAGTTGAGTTTCTTTTTGGGCATGAAGTTTTGCACAATGTCTATGATCATATCGGCCGCACCGGAGATTTCCGTGACCGTCGACTGTTTAACTGCGCCGCAGACTTTTGCGTAAACAGTGACCTTATCGACCAAAAGATTGGTGACAAGATTACCCCTTGCCTCTACGATCCGAAATACAAAGGCTGGAGTGCTGAAGAAGTCTATGACGACCTTTATGACAAAGCAGAAAAGATCGACATCAGTGATCTAGTTCAGCAAGTGCTAGACGAACACATGGACGGCGACGAGCAATCCGATGGCGAAGGCGAAGACGGTGATAAAAAAGGCAAAGGTCGTCCTCGTCTCAGTGAAGAAGAAAAGCGGCAGATCAAGGACGAAATTCGTGAAGCACTGTTGCAGGCTGCACAGGCTGTGGGCACAGGAAACTTGCCGGGTGGGGTCAAGCGCCTTATTAAAGATCTGACCAAGCCCGTTGTGAACTGGCGTGAACTGTTGCAACAACAAATCCAAAGCACTGTAAAAGATGACTTTAGCTGGATGCGTCCTAACCGTCGTGGCTGGCACATGGATGCAATCATGCCAGGCATGAAGCCAGGCACTCAAATTGATGTCTGTGTTGCCATTGATACGTCGGGCTCTATCAGCGAAAAGGATCTTAAAGACTTCCTGAGCGAAGTTAAAGGTATCATGGAATCTTATGACGAATATAAGATTCGTGTTATTACTTGGGATACCGCAGTATACAATCCTGAAGAATTTACCAGTGATAACATGTCGGATATTACTAGTTATACTCCCGGAGGCGGTGGTGGTACTGATCCGCATTGTGTTTGGGAATGGCTCAAAGATAACGACATCGAACCTAAGAAGTTGATTATGTTCACTGACTTCTGCTTCTTTGGTTGGGATCCTGCCAGTGTGCAAGATTACTGTGACACCGTTTGGGTTATTAAAGGCAACCCCGATGCAGAACCTGAGTTTGGTGTTTGGGCTCATTACGAAGAGGCAAAGAAACATGCTCACGCATAAAAACGTTACTACAGTTCCATTGGATATTGCAGGCGATATCATGAATAAACTGGCAGAAGATATAGACAAAGAAATCGACTTTGATATTCTAGTAGAGCAGTTGTCTAATTGCGGTTGGTCTATTGTAGATCTTCCGCCATTTGATAGTCGATACAAATCGTCAGACATTGTAGACTGGGCGTATCAACACTGTCAGGGAGAATTCGAACATTTTGGAAATTTTAGTGGTCGCTATATTTTTGAAGATAAAAGGGATGCTACATTATTTGCGTTGAAATGGTTGTAATATCTTAGCTAAGACGTAAATATTGTTAGTGTGTCGAAGGTATATATGAGTCACGAACAAGACAAACTCAAAAACAGTAAACGTAGATTCGAAGATGAAAATGCTGTAAAAAAACAGACCAAGATTGCTAAAGAACATGGTGCTCCAGTCACCGAACCACATCGATTGCATAAAAAACATGCCATGGACTGTGGTAACCCAGAATGTTATCTTTGCGGCAATCCTCGAAAAACACATAAAGATAAATTAACAATTCAAGAGAAAAGGTTTTATCAGGACACAGACAAAGTCACTGACAGGCATAGTAACGGAATTCCACCAAATGAAAAGAATGAAAATTGATCTTCGCGACGCAATGGATGAAGATGAGTTTTATAACAAAAAACATCGAGCGACAGAAGACGACTTTTACAAGAAGTCAAATAAAAATTTAAATAATAAGAAATCAAACAAGAATCGTCATTCTCAATACCGAGACGAAGACGACAAAGAGTTTCTGTAAAATAACTTAGCGAATAAACTATGAGCAAAAGAGTTGGACCTATTACACTAGACGGTGATGCTGCGGATCGTATTACTTTGTTAAACTTAAAAGAGTATCGTAGCTTTCTTAAAAAAGAACTCAGTGAGTGGAAAAAGAATCCCCGAACAGACACCAACCCTGGCGGTCAGTGGTTACACCCCGAAGATGTTGCTATCAACATTCGTGTAATTGAAGCATTGACCACAGTAATTAAACAATTCGAATGAAAAAGATTTTCTACGAAAAAGTTGGACGCAGGTATAAACCTGTGTATGAATACGACCAGATGTTACTGGATGGCTTTCCAAAAGGCAATCATATTGTCATGTGCTACCCAGGCGGGCAAAGCCGGCGATATAATATTGACCCTAACTATGCGGCCTTGATTGCTGCTGGTCGTGTGGCTGAGGATGCAATGTGCGCGGCTATCAGACAGGCAAGCGAGATGCGTCCTCAGCGGACTCTTATCACAGAAGGTCAGCGGCGCGCCTGGCTCAAACTGGCTAAAGAATTTGGTGACGAAT
>SXGQ01196731.1_pt1 | contig 30612 bp, 26 predicted proteins | sample 3178371 | NCBI WGS metagenome assembly SXGQ01 (sample SAMN11356859, study PRJNA531348) | freshwater metagenome | isolation source: freshwater sample F1-20 | place: China: Fuxian Lake, Yuxi | collected 2017-12-25
AAAAAAGCTCCTTCCGCCATCGCTTCATTAGCAAGGCTTGAATCCAAGGCATCTCGTGATATAGCTACTTGCTTTTCAAGTGGCATGCTTAGGCTGTTTTTTTTGCTGCCGAGAAACATTTTATTTAATTTGACAGCATTATTTTTTTCCAAAATATGGCTCAAGCCCGATTTTTCCAATGTGGATATTGCGTTGCCATTAAGGCAGCATCCGCAGACCTTTGCCCGGGGGAATGATTGTTTGTCAACAAGAAGAACCTGTAGTTTTTTTCTAGCCAGAAGAATTGCAGCAAGTGCCCCGGCGGGACCGGCACCCACGATGATCACATCCCAGTTTCGGGTTGAGCATTCTCCAATTTTAATGTTTGGTTTTATCATTGCCTTTTCCATGACAACAAAAACCTGCAGGGCCAGCAGGATTTGATTTCCATATTTTCAAGCCCGGCTTGGATCGCTATTTCCATGGCTTCAGCCTTGGTGTAAGCGCCCGAAACTGAGAGAGGGCCATCCATGTGCACCACCGGGGACCTTGTGAGCAGACGGGATGCGAGCCAAACCATATGCCAGTTGAGCCAACTTCTTTCAAGATCGTTCAACAGGATCGCAACCCGCGATGCTTTAGCCATACGCCTTATCAATTTGATTGCATCATCATTGTCAAGGTGATGAAGAAAAAGAGAGCAAATTACGACATCGTGGACAGGGAAAGGTTGGTCGTCAAGGGCATCGGCTTGAATACATTCGACAGGCAGGTTCAACCTCCTGACTTTTTCATCCACCAGTTTAAGTGCGAAAGCCGATTTGTCAGTCACGGTGAACCTTATGTTGATCCCAGATTTTTTTGCTCTTTGGGCAAGGGCAAGTGGGATGTCCCCGCTTCCAGCAGCAATGTCCAGGACTGAGATGTTGTTGGATTGTTTTGAATGCCTTGCAAGCTCTGAAAGTGGTTTCCAAAGTATGCCGGTGCTGTTGCTAAAATAATTCAGCCTTGATAAGCCCACCAAAGCTTGTTGGTGTAATTTGGGAGAAATATCAGGTTGATCCATCCATTCAGGCAATCGGTTTCTTTTTGAAAGATCTGGCATATATCTTGACTGCATCCGTTGAATTAGTGTTCAAAACACTTTGAACCATCATCATACTGATTTGGCATTAGGCCTTACAAATTATTATCTTGAGTTTGGGGATGATTAGATTGTGATTGGTTTGAATGCGACTTCTCGTCCCTGCTGATATTTTGAAGAGAAAGAGTGGCGATTTTTCCAAGGTAATAAAGAAGTATGAGCATTGCCATAATTCCCACGCCCATGATAGCAAAGTACCAAAATTTAAAGTTTTGATCTGGAGAGTTTGCTAGATCAGATTGTTTTTGTGAAAGCTCTAAAATATCGGATAGGTTCTCAATAGAAGTGCCAATCAGAATGTAAAGGATGGAACCTGGAAGCATCCCAAGCATAGATCCCATGACAAATGTGCGCAAAGGGATGTTAGTCGCGCTAAAGGCGTAATTTAACAACCCATAAGGCATGAATATCGCTAGTCTCGCAAGAATCACAATTTTAAGGCCGCGTTTTTGCATGAGGTTATCAAAGTTTTTCAAAAAGTCAGATTTTGATATTTGTCTTTCAACAAATCCGCGGAATAAGAACCGACCAAGAATGAACATGGCGGCAGCGCCAATGGTGCTGCCAAGATTTGCGACTAGTATCCCAGGGAAGAAACCAAATAGAAATCCTGCTGAAATTGTAATTAAAGATGCTGGAAGTGAAAAAACTCCAAGGATGAAGTACAGGCTGGCGTAAAAAAACATTCCTTTCCAGCCCAGTTCTTTTATCCATTGCACTCCGGAGAATATGAATTCGCGCACATTGATTTGTGTGAAAAGATAGCCTGCAGTTCCTATTAAACCCAAGAGAATGAGAATTTTCAGGGTGCGAAGGGGAAGGCGCTGAGGACCTTGGGTGTTCTGCATGGTTTTTGTTCAAGCTTGGATGGTCTTGCCATCAAAAAGTAGGGGGAAGAATTGGCCGCCAAGTGGTTTTCCCTTTGGAATAGGAGGAACACCTTTCAGCAAAGGTTCATCACTGGATGAATATGTTCCATCCAGGAAAACATTAAGAACCACTGCCCTTCGGGGGAATGCCGATTTGTTTTCAAATGAACCATGGATGGTAAGGGGATGATGGAATGTGGCATGACCTTTTTTCAATGGTACCGGTGTGGCTTTGAATTTTTCAAATTGCCAGGGTTCAAGAACGGATTTAATCGATTCCATGTCGCCTGCCAGTCCGGTTATGGGTAATAAATCCCATTCGTGGCTTTGTGGTATGTAATGCAAGCAACCGTTTTCCTCATTTGCATCATCAAGCGCGATCCAACAGGTCAGGTGCTGCATGGGTTGTGTTCTGGTCCAATAGGAATAGTCCTGGTGCCATGCAACCACTCCGCCATGCCTTGCTGGCTTGCAGAATAGTTGGTCATGCCAGAATCTTACAGCCCCTCCCAGGAGTTGCGAGGCAGGTATGAGAAATCCAGGGGCCCAAAGAATGTCATGGAATGAAGGTTTGATTCTCCATGCCCCCAGCGCATGAAATAAAATTTTGCTCGGGTCTTTTGATTCATTGGAATGATATTCATGGAACAATTCATTGCCAGGCGCGTTTGGGTTTGTGAGATCTGATAAATCTTCCAGAAGTTTTTCGACCTGAAAGTCCTCCAACACTTTGATATCAGGCAAATACCCTTGGGAATTAAAAAAAACAAGTTGCTGATCTGAGATCGAAAATGATGAGTTGCTTTTTGAAAGCTGTGATTTGAAAAGATCGGAGACAGGTTTGGAGATCAGCGAAAGATCCTGAGTCATGATTTAATCCCTGGCCAAATTATTGGACATACTCGAAAGCTGGTCCATGATTAGATAAAGTTTATTCGTTTTAATCGTAACTTTACCATCGCAAAGATAAGAAAAAACAAAGTCAATGGTCAAGTTAAAGCTATTTCATGCAATATAGTTGATTATCCTTGGTTACTAAAAAGAAGAATCATGAAAATAAAAGTATACATCTTATCGGTTTGTTGGGTGTTTTTGGGGTATGGTTTGGTTCAAGCCGGTCCTGGTTGGTATGGTGGCGGTGACTACACTGCGAATTATGCCTATGGTTGGGTAGGGCAGGGACTGGGTGGTTTTCCCGGGCCTTTTCCTGGTAAGATTCCCAAAGACCCGGACCGTGAATTCACAAAAAGCCCCAGGCGTTTCATTCGGCAGTCCAATAAGGGCAAAATCACCCCTCTCATTTCATTGCCTGAAAATCCATCTAATTCACCCTCTGTTACAAGCGTGCCAAAAAACTCTGATGTTGCCACTTTTTTGGTGATACTTCCTGAGGATGCGACTTTGTTTGTGGATGGGAAGAAATCAGATCGCGATGGAAGAAAGCGATTGATTTATAGTCCTGAATTAAAAGCAGGTCGCCTTTATTCGTATACTTTCAAGGCTGTTTGGAATGATTCAGGCGAACAAAAAGAGGAATCACGGGAGGTGTTTTTTAGGTTGGGTGATGAGGTGAATGTGCCTTTTGGGGTGCAAAAATAATTTGAAACCCGGCTCCTGGATTTGTTATGATATTGGACAAGTTAGTCCATTTTCTTGAGGGGCCAAAATGTCTTTGGATAGAACCGCAATTTGTGATTATTTCCTTTCCTTGCAGGATTCCATAGTCACATCCTTGGAGCATGAAGATTCAAAAAGATTTCATGAGGATAGTTGGAAAAGGGATGGCGGTGGTGGTGGTCGTACCCGGGTTTTGTTGGATGGAGTGACTTTCGAAAAAGCCGGGGTTAATTTTTCCGATGTTAGTGGTGAATTTTCAGAAGAATTTGCACGGCAAATCCCCGGAGATGGGCGTTCTTTTACTGCCTGTGGTATATCCCTGGTGATTCACCCTAGAAACCCTTTTGTTCCGACTGTCCATGCGAATTTTCGATACTTAACCAGGGGGAGCAGAGCCTGGTTTGGTGGTGGAGTGGATCTTACTCCTTATTATCCTTTTCGAGAGGATGTAATAGCTTTTCACAAGATTTGGCATAAGGCCTGTTTAGAGCATTCCAATGTTGCTAATTACGATAAGCTGAAAAACTGGTGTGATGAGTATTTTTTTCTTCCCCATCGAAATGAGCCTCGGGGCGTTGGTGGCATATTTTTTGATTACCTTGACAGTAATTTAGATGAGGTTTTGTCCTTCGTGAAGAAATGTGGCAATTCATTTGTTTCTTCGTATCTTCCAATCGTTAAGAAACGAAAAAGTCATGAGTATTCTGAAGCTCATAAAGAATTCCAGGAATATAGGCGTGGTAGATATGTGGAGTTTAACCTCCTATATGACAGGGGAACGATATTTGGGTTGAAAACAGGCGGACGAATTGAATCCATATTAATGTCCCTGCCTTTAAAAGTACGCTGGTTATATGACTACCAGCCTAAGCTTGGTTCCAGGGAAGCTGAACTTTATGATGTTTATTTGAAACCGAAAGATTGGGCTAGGGAAGTATAAACAAACATAAGCCCAGATTTTAACTGAGCTTATGGTTGTAAGTCATAAATTTTGGCCAGCTTACAGATTCTTACTTGCGATGTCTGATCTTTGATCGCATTCTTCTCTTTTTGCGTCCTACTTTTCTTCGGCCTTTGCTAGTACCCATATAATTCCTTCAAATTAAAAAACATACATCCTTACAACATTAATCTAATATTATAAAAAGATGACTTGTTTTGGCAAGATGATGTGTTGATTGCCCATGGATTTGTTGACTCAAATCTGTTTGAGCAGGGGATATTGATGGAATTGGATGTTGTGGCGGATACTGATCACATTGGATTAATGTTCGCTTTATTAGCAGTACCTGTTCTTGTATTCATTAATGGTTTTTTTGTGGCAGCTGAATTTGCGCTTGTCTCAGTCAGGAAAACCAGAATCGAGGAAATGGTTAACTCTGGTGTCATCGGTGCATCCAAAATCCAAAAAGTGATGCAGAACCTTGATCAAACCATAGCTGCTACTCAACTTGGGATCACAATCGCAAGTATCGGTCTTGGGTTTGTCGGTGAGCCTGCTGCCGCCCGGATTCTTATGCCCTTGTTTCAGTGGGTTGTTCCCGCCTGGAAGGAAGTGACTGTCCATGGGGTTGCTACTGTAATAGCATTTGTCGGTGTGACTTTCATTCATGTTGTTTTTGGGGAGTTGATTCCGAAAACTTTGGCATTGAGAGCACCTGAGAAGGCTTCCCTTCTTGTTTCATCTGCGATTCTGATGTTTAATCTGGTTACCCTTCCTATCATTAAAATGATGAATGGCACCGCCTTATTTATGATTCGTATGATGGGAGTGAGTGTTCCTAATGTCCCTCAAGTCGCACATTCCGTTGAAGAGTTAAAACTGTTGATAGAAGACACCGAGGAAGCCGGGATTTTGGAAGCTGAGCAGGCTACCTTTCTGCAAAATGTATTTCAACTTTCATCAAAAACGGTGAAAGAATGCATGATTCCAAGGGAAAAAATGTCGATGATCGAACTCAATACTCCTTTTGACAAGGTGATGGAGATTGTTCGAGATGGTGGTCATACACGAATGCCCGTGTTTGATAAGGACCATGATAATATTGTGGGCATAGTTAATACCAAGGATCTTTTTTATCTGGTTGGATCAGCAGGTGCTGTGGTTCTTGAGGATGCGCTTTATCCGGTTATTTATTTCAAACCCAATGCTACCATTTCGTTCGCCTTGAAAACTTTCAAGAGTAAACATCGGCATATGGCTATTATCAGGGATGAGGATTCTAATAAGGTACTGGGCTTGATAACTTTTGAAGATATTCTTGAGGAAATTGTTGGTGAAATTGAGGACGAACAAGACAGACCCGAGGATGGTTCTCGAGTTTTTCGTGCGATCATCCGAAAAAAGACCAATTAGGATCGCACGGTTCGCCAGCAGAGGAAAGTCCCCGCGGTAATAATGAGCACATCTGCGGCCCAAACCAACATTACTGGGTCTATCCTCCCCTCTTTTGCCATACCTGTTCCACACAACATAAGAGGATAATAAATAAGTACGATTGGAAGAAAACAGGTGATGAATGAACTAAGGAAATCACTTTTGCTAAGCCAAATGCCGACCGGGCAACCCACAAGGATAAAACAAAAGCAACCAAGGCTTAGAGCAGGCCTCATTAGAAGTTCGACATTAAGAAACAAATACTGTTGCTTGGAGTGTTTGAGTTTCCCCTTTAGGTTCTCGACATGTTTAGGGAGATCCGGTGTTGTTGCGTTGCCAGAATTAAGGGCGACCTCGGCGTTACTGATGTCATCCAAGACTTTCGCCATTTCCGACTCATATTCAACTCTTTTGGCCAATATCTCCTGCCAAGTCATGTCTCTTGCTCTTCGATTGGCTTCATTGTTCATGGTGGATGGCAAAGGTACTTCCCAAATTCTGTCCTCAAAATAACCTTTGCTGCCATCCTCGAAGGTTGCTATGCCATGTTTCATATGAATCATGAGCAATTTACGCTCTTTATCTACGGAAAGCCTGGCTTCTCTGGCTTGGGCAACCACATCGATAGAACCTTTCACATCTCGTCTTTTAAAGGTTGGGTTTATAAGTTTTTTTCCTTGTACGCCTTTTACGAACATGGAGTAGGGAATATTTGAATGGTTGATCATTCCATTTTTTTTAAGCATGGAGTAAAGTAGCTCCTCAGCATCATTGAATACCATTGCTCGCAGAAGATGATGAGTGTGAGGGATGATCTGATAGTATAGGACCATTGTCACCGTACTCATGATAATACCAAGGCAAAGACCAGGGAGCACGATCTGCCAAAGGTTGATGCCAGATGCCCGAATGGCGAGAACCTCATTGTCCGCGGATAATCTACCATAAACAACACAAGTCGCGAAAAGCGTGGTGGCTGGTATAGTGTAAGGCAGAGTACTGGGAATAAGCAGGGGGATGGCTGCAAGAATTTGGGCTGGTCCCAATCCTTGCTGTGTGGCTTCAGCAACAATCCCAGCCATCAAAAGAATTCCGGTAATTCCAACCAAGGCTAGAAAAAAAACCTTGAAGAGTTCCCAAAAAACCATTCTTTGAAGGATTCCAAACACCTGGTTAATCTCCAGCGTAATTTTGTTTATTTAATTAATCAGGATAATTCTGATACATGGTTTGGTAATTTAAGTCAATACACCCGTTTGAACCTTGTAGTTTTGGTTAACCAGGGGGGTTGGTTGCGGATGGGGCGTTTGGGGTGTATGTTTGTAGTCGTAAATTAATTATAAAAATTTTATTGTTAGCATATCTAATATTAAGTTATGTATAATAGAGAATTATTAAGTTCATTAAATATTAATTTCACTAGAGTCATTATTTAAAGTTATAATTTGCTAGTTTTTAAATTTACCTGATTGTTTTTATATAGATTTGAATTTGTTTTTTCGTCAACTACTCTTACAATTCTTCGCATTTTTTGAGGTGGGTTGCCATGTCTAAGACTTCAAATTCGCGTCATAATGGTTTTACCTTAATTGAGTTGCTTGTTGTAATTGCGATAATCGGGATTTTGGTGGGATTACTTTTGCCAGCAGTGCAAAAGGTTCGCGAAGCTGCTTCCCGCACGCAATGCTTGAACAATCTAAAACAAATTGGCCTGGCTCTTCATGGATATCATGATGTGAATGCATTTCTTCCCCAAGGGCAATCACCTTGGACGAGCCTTTCTACAGGTCAAAATTTATGGAATGTGGCTCCATTTGAAGGATCTTGGTCATTTTTGGCTTATATTCTCCCTTTCATGGAGCAGGAAGCGATTTACAAAAAGGCGAAAGCATATGCCTCCAGCGTCGCTACAGCGTATTCATGGGATAATCCTGTTTGTGCTCAAAGAATGAAAATTTTTAACTGTCCAGCTGATGCGCGTGGAGTTTTGGCCATGACGGCGGCGGCGGCGGGTACCTCGGTTGACCAATCGTTAACTGGGTATTTAGGCAATGCTGGGACTACCTCCACATCTTATGATGGAGTTCTTTTTATCGGATCGAAAATTAGATTTAATGATATATCAGACGGGCTTAGCAATACTTTTGTAGTAGGAGAGCGTCCTCCAAATTCAAACCTTGAATTTGGCTGGTGGTTCGCTGCATATGGCTATGATGGCAAGGGTAACGGTGATTGTGTGATGACATCAAACGACCTTGCGATCGCTAATTATTTCATAGCTAATTATTCAGCGCCTCCAAACAAGCCATGTAATGGAACCGCAGCCCAAAAAATTGGATTGCAAACTGGTGCTCCTGAAGTTGGTTGTGATGCCGCACATTATTGGAGTTTTCATAATGGTGGTTCAATGTTTTTGATGGGGGATGGTTCTACTCGATTAATCATGAATTCCAGTAATTCCATAATAGGTGCGTTAAGTACTAGAGCTTCTGGAGAGGTTTTAAACCTCCCATGATAAGGCTTGTAATTCTTCAAGGAATGATCCATGAAAAACAAGTTTTTTAATCTTCAAGTAATATTCTTATGCTTTATTTTGATTGGTTGCGGCTCAGATGCTCCGGTGTCACCTCCAGTGGATGTGCCAACTATGCCACCACAAGACTCGGGCGCTGGAAAAAACATTAAATCCAGAATTCCCCGCCAGCCAGGTAGCCAAAATCAAGGTAAATGAGATGCGTGTGACTGTCGTTTTTCTTTATGGAATTCAGGGCATATCGTTGTGTTTATTTGATTTCAATAGTCACCTTTTCAATTTTTCCTGTAAAGTTAAACGGTGTTTTGTATTCCTGGCTTACAGGCGTACCAAGGTTTCTTCCTATTAATAAACCGAATCCTGTCATTGTGCTGTAATTTTCCGCGGATTTGATGTCCTTGGTCTGGGCCACATTGTTTCCATCCACCGATAGTTCAATGTCTCCTGTGAAAAAGTTTGGTTTCGAATTTTTCGACTTAGGGGTGAAATGGACGGATAGCGTATGTGAACCAGATGTGATGGGTGATGGAGAGGAAATAGTGAATTCATGTAATTTTAAATAATTGTGTGTGAAATGAAGTTTTTTATCTTTTAGGAAAAGTGACCAGCCCCCAAATTCGCCCCCACTGCAAGCAAGTACTCCATCTGCGCCATTTTGGGGTATTTCCACTTTTGCTGAAATAATGTGCTCTCTTCCAAGAATTTGTGGTGCGGCAAGGGGGTGGAGGATGGAAGTTCCGGGATAAAAGGTGTAAAGTTTTTTTGGAAGCGCCGCAACTGGGCGTGTGGGGTCTGCAGCCCTTTCGTATCTCCGGTCATCAAGAGGGAAAACATTGTGTTTAATGGCTTCATCGAGCCAAATTTTTTGTAATTGTGAAAGTTTTTCCGGCTGTTTTGTCGCTAGATTATTGGACTGAGTGAAGTCCTCTTCCGAGTAAAGTTCCCAGATGTCATCGTCCCAGGATGAATCTTTTTTATGCCAGGTAACCGCAGTCCATCCTTCGGACCAAATAGCCCTGCTTCCCAGCATTTCGTAGTATTGAACTTTTTTGGTGGTCTTGGCATTTGCATTCGTGAATGTGTATGCCATGCTGGTGCCGTGGATTGGCAACTGGGAGACACCATTGACTGAAGTCGGTGCGGGAAGTCCGGATAGTTCCAAGATGGTTGGGACAACATCAACAAGATGATGGTATTGGGTTCGAATAGAGCCGCCATCCTTGATTTTTGCCGGCCATGAAACAATGAATGGGTCGGTGTTGCCTCCGGCATGGGTGTCTTGTTTCCATCGTTTGAATGGGGTGTTTCCTGCCATTGCCCAACCCATTGGATAATGTGGGTCTGAAGATGGAGATCCAGCTTGTTCCAAGTTTTTGATCATTTCGGGAATAGTATCTGGAAAAAAATTACGGTAGCGGTCTGTGTTAAGGGTTCCGTTTTGTAGCCCCTCTTGCGAGGCACCATTGTCAGATACAACCATGATAAGTGTGTTGTCCCGGATTTTCATTTCTTCCAAGCTTTCAATCAATCGCCCCAGATTATGGTCTGCATGGTCAAGGAAACCGGCAAAAACTTCCTGAAGCCTGGTATAAACTTTTTTCTGGTTGTCGTTTAGATTGTTCCAAGGCTCGATACCAGGGTTTGCGGGTGGAAGCACGGAATTTGAAGGAATTATTCCCATAGCCTTTTGTCGTTCAAAGGTTTCTTCGCGAATTTTATCCCACCCTTGATCAAATTTTCCCTGATATTTGGCAATAAATTCTTTAGGAGCATGGAGGGGGGCATGGCAGGCGCCAAGGGCAAGATAGGTGAAAAAAGGTCTCCCTGTATTTGCCTGCTGCTGGTCACGAATATATTTAATGCTGCGGTCCACAAGATCTTCCGTCAAGTGGTAGCCACTGGTGGTTGGTGTGTCTATGAAGTGATTATCCTGGCATAAAAGTGGAGCCCATTGGTCAGTCTCGCCACCCAAGAATCCATAATATTTTTCGAATCCCATGCCGAGGGGCCAACGGTCGAATGGACCTGCGGCAGTGTAGGCGGTGTATGGGGCTAGGTGCCATTTTCCCACTGCCATGGTGTTGTACCCGTTTTGCTTGAGGATTTCAGGAATCATGGCAGCGCTTTTTGGGATATTTCCATAATTTCCAGGAAATCCGGTGGCGCCTTCCGTGATAGCTGCCAGGCCAATTGAGTGGTGATTTCGTCCGGTGAGTAAAACGCCACGGGAAGGGGAACAAAGTGCGGTGGTGTGAAAATTGTTGTAACGGAGTCCGCTTTTGGCAAGTTTGTCAATATTGGGAGTGTTGATCGGGCCTCCGTAGCAACCAAGATGTCCATAACCAACATCATCAAGAACCACCAGAATAATGTTGGGGGCCTCTTTGGGTGCATTCAGAGGAAGTGCCGGCTTCCAGTCAGGTGTGGAATCCCTGTAATTTTTTTCTATTTTGCCTTTAAATTCCGTTGAGGAAGGAGGTAGGACTGCTCGATTTTGTTTCTCCCCAGCATCATTGGATGGATTCTTTGCATGAGTTTTTGGTGAGACAATTTGAAGATTTATTGAAACCAGTAAAAAAATTCCAATCGAGATTGAGCCAATTGCATAGAGATGATTATTTGATTTCATGGTGATTTTCTTTGTTCACTGTGATTGTTATAAAACATTAATTCAATTTTGACTGTTTTTTAATCGATTCCCAATGTTTTATTTTAGATTAATGGGAATAGCAACCGGATGTTGATAAGTATGCCTTTGAAAATGATTGCATAGATACCTTTTTGGTTTGTTTTTTGTCGCAACATTCCCTCTGCCTTGATATAAAAAAAGCATTCAAAATTATCATTGGAGGTTTATTCGTGCAAATTCCAGCAGTGACTCTTGTGAAACAAATTGCTAAGCAACCCGAGGTCAAGGATGTGGCTGGAGAAACTCTGGCTCAATGGAAGAGTTCAGGGTTGGCCCAAAAAATCAAACCTGGTGCGAATGTCGCAATTGGCGTTGGTAGCAGGGGAATTGCCAATCTCGCCGTGATAGTAAAAGCGACCATTCAATATTTCAAGGAGATAGGCGCCAAACCTTTCATAGTATCGGCAATGGGTAGTCATGGCGGTGCCAATTCCAAGGGGCAGCGTGAATTGCTTGGAGAATATGGGATTTCCGAGGAGAATCTCGATGTAATTGTGAAGACCGATATGGATTCGGTGGTTATTGGCAAAAACTCGTGGAATGAACCTGTTTATTGGGATAAGAATGCTCTTGCTGCAGATGCTGTCGTGACGATTTCAAGAATCAAGCCCCATACTGATTTTAGAGGCCGCTATGAAAGCGGCATTGCAAAGATGCTGGTTATTGGACTAGGTAAGCGTGAGGGTGCCTCCCAACATCATCGTTGGGGTTTCAAGGGTTTGCGCGATATGCTTCCTGAAACAGCGAAGGTTATCCTTGAAAAAACAAATTTTTTGGGTGGATTGGCTGTGCTTGAAAATGCTCATGAGCACACGGCGAAGCTTCAGTTTGTATCTAATTCAAACCTAATGGATGTGGAGCCCAAGTTGCTTGATGAGGCCCGACAATTACTTGGAAAACTCCCATTCCATGATATTGATCTTCTGGTCGTTGGTGAAATAGGTAAGAATTACAGCGGTGCTGGAATTGATCCCAATGTGGTTGGACGATTGTTGATTGAAGGGCAAAATGATTTTGAAACGCCTAAAATCATCCGTATGTGTGCGTTGGATCTTTCCCCAGAAAGTCATGGTAATGGTACGGGGGTAGGAATCGCCGATCTAACCACTGACAGGCTGCTTGCTTCCATAGACCCGGTCCCTTTTCGCATGAATAACCTGACCGCATGTTTCCTATGGCGTTCCAAATTGCCAATCGCTTTTCCCAATGATAAGCAATGTATAATCACCGGGTTGGAAACTTGCTGGCAACCGGATCTCAAAGCGATTCGCATGGTGATTGTCCCAAATACCCTGGAACTGGCAGAGCTTTATGTTTCTGCTCCTTTGCTGGATGAAGTTAAAAAAAACAAGGATCTTTTGATTTCTGGAGATTCTTTTGAACTAAATTTTGACGGGAGTGGGAATCTAAATCAAAAGAAACTGTTTCCCAATAGTGCGCAAGGGCGGAGAATTTCAGCGCGTCATTAAGTTGGGATAATTTGAGGATTAGGGATATATCAGTTAGGCAGGGGTTGCAAAATGCTCCTGCCTTTTTGAATTTGATGGCATGTTTCATTTATTGCCACTTGATTTGTAAAAATTGATTAAAGAAATACCTTGACCAGCTTCAATTCCGGGGTAAGAGTCCATTGAGTATTGGTGGGGATCTTATTTTCCACTTCGGGGGCAGGTTTTCAGGGTTTTAATATTATATTGGCCGGATATTTTCCCACACGCTGGTATGGAAGCAGGTCGCCTGGTTTTGGCGCATCGTGGGGATGAGGTGCTTGGCTGTGTCACGGAATCATTTTAATATTTTTTGCTTGGTTTTTTTGATTGTTGGCTGCAATTCCTCAGGAAATAAAGCTGATTCAAAAGATCCAACTCAATCAACATCCCCTTTTGGTATTTTCCAAAAAAAACCTGAACCTAAAAAAGATACCCCTAGCACATCCTTGGGTTCCGCGGCTCTTCCCAATGGTAAACCAAGCGGGGTTCTTGCAGGACAGGTCATGGATCGAAACAATCGCAGGCCTGCTGGGGTAATAATTCAAGTCGTGGATTTGCAAAAAAACACACCTGATTCAAAGTTTGATGTTTCTGCAGATTCACAAGGCTATTTTACAATAAATAACCTACAGCCCGGTAGAAACTATCAGCTTGTTGCAAGGGTTAAGGATGGCGACAAATTTTATACCGGAACTATCCTCGCAACACCTCCAAATCCAAGGGTTTCAATCTTTGTTAAAGAGGATTTTGGCAATTCCCTGCCTGCAACAACTAGTCCAACAGAAAAATCCGGGGTTTCCGAACCAAGCGCCCCAGCCGCATTGGAAAAGCCTAAAGGTGCTGATTCCGCTTCTGACAGTAATGCTCCTGCCAGTACCACTTCGCTTCCAAATGCCGACAAAATAGCAAGGGATAATCTTGCAAGCAGTGCCGTTCCTGGTGCAATTTTGTCCATACCTCCCCGTGGCAACGACCAAGGTGGTTATTCCATTCCATCCCCACCATCCCTGCCTTTGATTGGAAATGTGATTTCAATAAATTCTTCTGGTGTGCAGAATCAACCTGGGCTTCCAAGTGCTGGGAATTTTTCTGCCTTGCCAACCCCCGTGCCTTCATGCGTGCTTGTTGGGCAAAAACTGGAGAATTTCAGTCTTTACGATATGAATGGGCAGATTTGGGAATACAAAAGGAACAAGACTGGCAGGGTTGTTCTTCTTGATTTTTGGTTTAGCTCTTGCGGACCATGTTTGCAGTCGATTCCTCACCTGGTTGAGTTGCAGAGAAGGTATAAAAACTTTGGTCTTGAAGTAGTGGGAATCGCGTATGAGAAGGGAACACCCGAGGAAAAAGTTTCAAAAGTACGACCTATCAGGGCTAGATACCATATGAATTACACCACGCTGTTTGGTGGGTCAGGTCCTGAACCCTGTCCTCTACGCACACAGTTTGATGTCACCAGTTTTCCTTCCCTGGTTCTTTTGGATGATGAAGGGAACATTGTTTGGAAAAATCAAAAAGATGAGGGAATAGATCAAAGGCAATTAGCTGAGTTGGAGTTGGAAATTCGTAGGGGTTTGGGAATTCGAACAAAATAAGTTTTCTCGTTGTTTGTTATAGGAAGTTGTTAATCGATATTTATAATCATCAGCTTATCTTGATGGTTGATTCGGTGTCTTTAAAATTTTGAATTAAATTATGGGAATGAAAACTTTAAATTGTGTTGAAATCCGGGTAGGAGGCATGCTCTTTGTTTCCCGCGGGTTTGTTTCCTGGCCTGATTAATAAACCTGTGGCCATACCCGCGATTTTAGCCGCGTCAAGCTCATCGGTCACATCTGAAAGAAATAGAATATCACCAGCATTGATATTTAATGTTTTTGTGATTTTTTCATAACTTGAATGAGTTTTTTTTGGCCCGGAAGTTGTGTCGAAATGATGGGTTATCTGGTTTTCAAGATTACCGAATGTGGTGTTGGCAAAGTAAATTTTTTGTGCAAGTATGCTTCCTGAAGAATAGATTCCGATTACTATTCCTGATTTTTTCCAGCGGTTAAATGCCACTGGAACATCCTGGTATATGTGGCCTTTTAGCTCCCCGCTGGTGAATCCTTTTTGCCAAACCAGACCCTGCAAGGCTTTTAATCCTGTTGCCTTGCTGTCTTCCGTCATTCGTTGGCGGGCAAGATGTGTGATGCGGTTTATTTTTTCTTCCTTGGAATTCGCCCCATTAAGGAAATCACCAAGACTTGCGAAGTTCTCGTCTTGAGCAAAGACTTCCAATGCCTTGATTGTTTCGACTTTCTCGTAGGACTCATTTAGAAAACCATGAAGATTTTTTTGGGCGTAATCAAACATGGTTGTATGTACAAAATCAATAGCTGAGGTTGTTCCCTCAATGTCTAAAAGAATCACTTTGTACCTGGAGCTGATCATACGGATAAGTTTACATCCATATTTCCCTCGCCTTTGATGTGAGAGGGGCCCCAGCATAGCGGAGCGTAGTTACCATGGATTCCGTTGTCGATGTAATTTGGAGTCCAACCAGATTTGTCCTGGAATAACCTGATCGCCCGTATGGTTTTATCCTCACATAGGCCAAACCAGTGCCGAGTTCCCCGGGGCACATTGATCAGGTCGCCCGCTTCCACTTGTATTGCGAAAACCGGTCCATTCTTCGGATGAATATGGAATAATCCTTTGCCTTTAAGTATGAACCGAACCTCATCCTCGGAGTGGGTGTGTTCCATCTTGTATTTTGCCATCAACTCGTCAAGATTTGGGGTTTCTGGAGAGACATTCATCACATCCGCGGTCACATAGCCCCCTTTTTGCTTAAGCACCTCGATCTCTGGTGCATAAGCCCTAAGTATCTCATCAGCATCCGCTTCAGGGTTTACTCTCTCAGCAAGAGGCCATTTTTCGTAAAAGATTCCATGTGGATTTATGAACGCCTGGATATCCTTCTCGGATTTTAATGACCGATTTTCATCTGGTATCAGTACTACAGCCATTTAACTTCTCCTTTTATTTATTATTAGTCTTTAATCAGCAAGGTTCGACCTGTAACTTCAAAAAGAAATTCCAAAGTTTCAACATGCCTTTGTGCTTCCTCAAGGTTGGCACCCCAGGCATAAAGGCCATGTTTTCGAATTAGAAACCCAAATGGAACAAATTCCTTGTGTCCAAAAGTGCGTTCATTAACTTTTTTTGCAAGTTCAGTAATATCTTGGCTATTGGGGTATATGTCGATCCATATTCGACTTTCATGGCTTTTAATTCCAGAAAGCCCCTTAAGCATCTCATATCCTTCAAGCCAAAACCCACCCGTGGGCCCATATTTTTCTGATAACAAGGTTCCCCATACCGAATGCACATGAAGAACAGCATTTATGTCATCTTTGTTAGTCAACATAAGATGAAGTGCTGTCTCTGCTGACGGTTTTTCCTGAGTTTTTTCAAGGGGTATACCTTTTTCGTTTAGCAGTAGAAAATCTTCAGGGCTTAGATTTTCCTTGTGTTTTCCACTTGCTGTTATGAGTAATTGATGCGGTTTTCTACTGATTAACGCACTGTAATTGCTGCTGGTCGCAAGCGACCATCCCCTGCGATGGAATTGTTTGCCAAGAGAAATGATCTTGGTCTTTGATTTTTTAATATCCTTGGTGCTGGTGGTTTTGGGAACATTGTTTTTTTTAACTTTTTTTGTGGTGGATTCTTTTTGTGTCTTTTTCATGTCTATGCCCGTTTATTTGAGAAACAACCAATTTCAATCTAATGGTAGTAGCATTGGAAATCAAAGCAAATGATTTCTATTTGCTAGGCATTACTCAAGGGATGTTTGATTTTTGCTCAACTATTTTTTGCAAGGATTCCACTAGCACGCAATTTCCCTCGGTAAATTCATTTCTGCGATATCTTGCCAGAATAATATGGGATTGTTTCGCTAGCATTCGCCTTATTTCACGCCTTTTGCCTTTGATTTTTGGAATTACCATAGAATCATATGCGGTGGTTTGATGCCGCATCCATGCTATTACAGCAGCCTGAGCTCTTTTTTCTATGGGGATTGTCTTGGTGCGGGCGACGGTCCCGCTACCCACCGGGGTGGAATGATCCGTGACCACTTTTGCAATTTTATGTGCCAATTCAGAATGGGCAGGATTAAATGCAAGGTATGCGATAACAGCGGCATTAAAATCCTCGACATATTCTGACTGGGCTTTTAATCTTCTTTTGGCGTCATTTTGTTTGCGATTTACATGGGCAAGTGTTGACCTTTCAGCGATTAATTCTGTTTTTATTCTTTCAATCGTTGATGCGTCAGCCCACACGCCTTTCGAAAAAATCCTTCGTCCAATTTTTTCCTGAACTACAAAGTGATCGCCAGCGGATTTTACCCTCCTTGTCAAAGCTGCATCTCCCGGTGGTAGTAAAGCCCATCCATCTGGTATTGGGATGGCTTCCCCATTTTTCCCGCAAACTGATTTGAGGTTGGGTCCGGGTTTGAATATGTTTTTTGTCACTTAAATTCACCTCCTTGTGCGGAGTTTTATCTCATTTGAGTAATTCAATTGTTTCCTTGATTAATGCCGCGTGTATTATGATTGCGAGCCCAAGTCTGTGACGGATTTTACTTGTTCCATAAATGAGCTTAATGTCTTCATCAAGGAAGTGTTGAGCCGAAACCAACCCTAGAATTATTCTTGTGTCATCTTGCTGGTTAGCCCTTGTAAGATAAACCGGTCCTCCGCTGTCCCCTTCAAAAATATTTCCGCTCATCAGAAATGTTTTGGTTTTTATGGTTGGGGATAGGGGAAAGGTTGCAATCGCCCCATTTCTAAGAATTGGAAATCCTGCGGAATTTGCCTCGGCGCGATGCGGGTATCCCAGGTTGGCAATAAGATCTCCCGGGTGGACCTTGTGTTTTTTCAACATTTCATCATTAGCAAGTAGTTCAACTGAAAGATCAGGCAGATCGGCATTCTTTGGGGGTATTATCCAAAGTACAGCTATATCTTCCGTTGGATGTTTAATCCAAAGTGGTTTTCCCTCCTTGCGAATGGATGTTTTTACAATCTCCTTGATGTATTCCCCTTCAGATTTTTTAGTTCTAAATATCAAATTAATATCATCGCCTGGCACATTACTAAACACATGTGCGGCAGTGATAAGAATGTGTTTTTGTTCTTTGTTTTTTCTCAAAATAAACCCAGTCGCGGTTGATTTCTCATGCATAATCTTGATTGTTGCACGCATTAATTGCGTGTTAAATTCGTCATCTTCCGCCTGTGTTTTTGTTGTTAAAAAAGAAAAAACAAGAGTTACAAATAAAAAGCGGGTGAGGTACATGGATAAATCCTTCATGGCTGAAATTATCTTTAGTGTTGCCCTAGTATAGTGCGGTATCTTATGATTTTAAACAGTGAATCTTTTTGAATATAATGCTGTTTTTTGCTGATAATTTGTTTTGCATTTTATCCCATTCGGTCATTGATTTCTTGGCTAAATGGGTCTTTGAAAAGGTAATATTGATTTTGCTATGTGATAATGCCCATCAGCAGTAAGATAAATTTCGTATATTTTTTTAAATATTTTGTTTTATGAGGGGGTAAGTCATGAAAATTGTAAAGATGATAGTAATGCCCGTTTCTTTTCTTTTTGGAACCGTTGATTTTGTTTTTTCTGCACCTCCTGATTTTCAAAAAGATATTCAACCACTTATGACCCGTTATTGTGTTGAATGCCATGGTTCCAACAAACCAAAAGCCGGGATTCGCCTTGATTCTTATGATGCGATTCTGGCAAAAAGCCGGAAACAATCAGTGATTCCCGGTGAACCAGAAAAAAGCAAGTTATTAATGACCATGACCGGGCAGGCTAAATTGATGCCTCCAAAAAAGTTTTCACCCAGGCCAACTGCGGATGAAATTGAGATGATAAAAGATTGGATCAAAGCTGGTGCCAAGAAATAATTTGGTTCAATCCATTTAAGGGATATGATTTTCGTGATGAAGGTGTCAAGCACTTTTGTTTTGTTTGCTTCTGTTTTTATTGGATGTTTCATAAATTGGATTATGACTTTTGGCTTGCCTCAAAAAGTTGCCACCCATTTTGATATTTCAGGAAATCCTGACGGGTTTATGGCCCTCCAAAATCATCAGATTTTCATTGTGCTTTTTACTTTGGTTTTCCCTTTATTCATTGTTTTCATGGTGGGTGTTGTTCCAGCTTGGTTTCCAAGTTTGGTGAACATATCCAACCGTGATTATTGGTTTGCCAGTGAACGAAAAAAACAAACGCTTGATTACCTGTATGTAATGGCGGTGCGGTTAGGGATAATCATGGTGTTATTTTTTGTGGGGCTAAATATTCTCACAATAAAAGCAAACAATTCAAAGCCAGTTGTTTTGCCGATTGGTGTTTTTTTTACATTGCTATCTGGTTTTTTGATAAGTGTTTTTGTTTGGGTCTTTCTGCTTTTTATGCGATTCAAAAAAACTGATTCTCCACCGAGGTAAAGTCTGCCATAGTGCTTCTGGGATTTTGCTTTGGTTTGGTTATTCATCTGCAATCTTTTTAATCAAGGAATCCGGCATGCTCAGAATTCTTTTGGTGTTGCTTTTTGCGGGCCCATTATTAGCTTTGGAACCGTCCGAGATTATCATTATTGCCAATAAAGATATGCCTGATTCTGTTTCATTAGCAAAGTATTATGCTGCCAAAAGGGATGTTCCGCAGGAAAATATTTTTTTGACTAGTCTTCCATCGGGTGAAGATATTCAACGGATTGATTTTGACAAAAAGCTTGTTGAGCCGTTGAGGAATGAGATTGAAGCCAAAAAAGACAAGATAAAAGCTGTTCTTACAGTTTATGGTGTCCCGCTGCGTGTTGGCCCCCGGGTTTTATCCAAGGATGAAAAACTAAAAGTTGATGAGTTGCGTTTGAAGCTTGATGATGCGCGCAAAAAACTTGAGAAAGCTGAAAAAGATAAAGATAATAAAAATGCCTTGGATGATCTTAAAAAAAATGTTGCAGGGTTGGATTCCCTATATCGCGCTTCCAGTGCTTCTGAGAGTCTGGCTTGCGTGGACAGTGAGCTCATGTGTTTGCTGTGGAAACCTTATGACCTTAACCGTTGGCAACCAAACCCACTTTATTGGAAAGCACCTCGTGAAATAAAAGATCGACTTCCAAATACCCTGATGACTTGCAGAATAGATGGTCCCACTTTTGAAATTGCGAAACGAATTGTGGATGATTCGATCGAGACAGAGGGTAAGGGATTAAATGGCAAGGTTTATTTTGACGCAAGAGGTATCGCATTGAATGCAAAAAACCAAGGTGATGCCACAGGATATGGGGGATATGATGAATCTTTCCGTGAGGCAGCCAGGCTGCTTAAATCTTCCGGGATGGATGTTGTTCTAGATGATAAACCCCAGTTATTTGAACCAAATTCATGCAATGATGCCGCCTTGTATGCCGGGTGGTATTCCCATGCGAATTTCATTGATAATTGCAAATATGTCAAAGGGGCGGTTGCCTGGCATCTGGCCAGCAGTGAAGCTGTGACACTGCGCAATTCCAAGAGTAAAGTATGGTGTCCCAATCTGTTGCAAAAAGGGGTGGCTGCCACACTTGGGCCCGTGGCTGAACCCTACACCATTGGTTTTCCCAAACCTGCGGAGTTCTTTGGATTTTTAACCACTGGGAAGTACACATTGGTTGAAACCTATTCTCGGACCGTTTATCTTACGAGTTGGATGACAGTCCTTGTCGGCGATCCCCTTTACAACCCCTATAAGAATAATCCCGTTCTAAAGGAGGAGTTGGTTGAGGTGAGTCCTAAACCAAGCTCTGGCATGAAGTAAATCAATTTGTTTTTTTATGAAATTGATTAATCAGATGATTGGGGGCATTTTGGAAAGGCATGAGCTGAAAGATGGTGGCGTTCTTTTTTTTGATGAGTCTTTTTTATCATCTTTTTTGGCACTTGATTATTTTTATGAAATAAAAAATAACACTTTATGGGTGCAAATGCCGGGTGTTTTTGGTTATATGCAGCCCCGGCTTACAGCATCTTATGGGGATGATGGATTAGTTTATTCTTATTCAGGCACTCGTAATTACGCTTTGCCTTGGACTTCCACTTTGTTGGAAATCAAGCAAAGGTTGGAAGATTTGATGGGCTCTTATAATTATTGTCTTTTAAATCGTTATAGATCGGGTAAAGACAGTATTTCGATGCATTCCGATAATGAGCCTGGGCTTGTTCCCCTGATAGCGGCTGTTTCACTGGGGGCGACCAGAATATTTAAGATAAGGCATAAACTCTCAAAAGAAACCAGGGATTTTTCGCTGCAAAATGGCTCCCTTGTAATTATGGGCGGAACCATGCAAGAATTTTGGCAGCATGAAATTCCAAAAAGCAAAGGTGATGTTGGGGAACGAATCAGCTTAACTTTCAGGCGTCTATCCTAGACATCTGGTTTTTTTCAAGTGAGCTAGCCTTTGCAAAGTCATTTTCCGCTTCCACTGTTTTTCCCATTAATTTAAGAAGCTTACCTCGGTTAAGATAATACTCGGCTTCATTGGGATTCAATTCAATAGCAATCGTGTAATCGTTGAACGCTTCTTGATGTTTTAGGCTTTTTTCAAAAAGCTTACCTCGTAGATTGTAATCGCATGATTCTTTTTTGGGTGATAATTCAATCACTTTATTGTAATCAGATATGGCTTCAATGAATTTTTTTTGAGTAATGTAAAGATTTCCTCGAAGTTTATAGGCGTTTTTTTCATCAGGACCAAGTTCAATTGCTTTTGTGTAATCAAGTGTTGCTTCGTGATATTTTTTTTGACTTTCATGGATTTTACCCCTTTCCATAAAAGATATTCTATCTTTTGGCATGTTCATTCTTGATAGAGGATTTCCGGTGGGATGAGAATTTCTTTCTATCGGGTGTTTGTTTTTCTTATGGAGATTGTTTTTGGTTTGGTTTTTATTGGTTTGTGAAGGGGTGTTCAAACGGTGGTATATGCCTTTGTGTAAAAAGCAAACAATATCATGGTCTTTGGATGAAAGATTCATGGCCTTGGTGTAATCAACCATTGATTCTTGAAATTTTTTCAATTGTTCATTGGCTATTCCCCGATTCAAATACGCAAGATGATTTTTTGGTTCACATTCGATGATTTTAGTGAAATCCTCAATTGCTTCGGTGTATTTTTGTTGTTCTGAAAATATGCAAGCGCGTTGAAAATAGGCTTCCAGACAATTTGGATCCAACTCTATTGCCTTTGAGAAATTGATGATCGCCGTGTTGAAATCCAATCTCTCCCTGGCGTTGATACCCTTGCTTAAAAGATTTCTTAATTCGTTGCTTTTTTTTCCATTTCCTATGATCAAGCCCAGGACGAATAGAATAATACCTAATAGCAAGTTGAATAAGTGCCCGATCATGGTACTCACACCCCAAAACAGCGCTAAGAAATGCAATCATTTTCATGACTAGTAAATTATATACATCCTTCAAATAACAATAATTTCTTTAGGGATTTTAAGGGCGTGGTTTTGAAGACAACTCAACCCAATTCTTTGTCCGTGGCAGTTTTCACTTGTTCTTGTTTTTGAACAACATAGACTCAATATCCATTGTTTTAATGATTATTTTTTGCGGATTAAATTATCCTGATCTTTTCTAATTGATGGGAACTACTGATGTCGCATTTCGAAATTAATAGGCGTGATTTTTTATTTAATGCCGGTGTTTTTTCGGTTGGGTGTGGCGGTTTAAACGCTAGCGAAACTTTGAATCTTCCTGCAAGAAGGGTTATAACCAGGGAGCCTGGTTATCATTGGTTTGGTTATTACGACAAACTAGAGTTTGATCCCACGAACAGATTTGTTCTTGGAATGAAGGTTGATTTTGAACATCGATCCCCGAAGCCCGAGGATATCATTAAAATAGGCATGGTTGATCTTTTGAATAGTGACAAGTGGGTTCCGCTTGGGACTAGTAAAGCATGGTGCTGGCAACAGGGATGCATGCTTCAATGGATTCCTGGTTCCAAATCAGAGATCATTTGGAATGATCGTGAAGACGCTCCATTGCCCCATTTTGTCACGAGGATAATGGATGTAAACACGAGGAAAGTTCGAACATTACCCGTTCCCATATATGCTATCAGCCCGGATGGGAGATCCGCGATTGCCGCTGACTTCAGGCGTTTGCATGACACCCGTCCCGGTTATGGCTACAGTGGTGTGCCAGATCCCTCGATTGAGCTTGCACCCAAAGATTCAGGACTATTTCATGTTGATCTCCTTACGGGAAAACAAAAGCTTTTGTTTTCCATGGCTCAGATAGCCGCGTTTGGCCCGCAGACCGATGACATGATCGGGGCAAAGCATTGGTTTAATCATTTGCTTTTCAATACGGATGGAACCCGATTTGTGTTTCTTCATCGCTGGAAACCGAGATCTGGAAAAGTGAGTTTTAAGACAAGGATGATCACAGCTTCAGTTGATGGGACAGGTCTTTATATTCTTGATCCATCCGGGAATACCTCGCATTTCATATGGCGGGATCCGAATCATATTCTTGCCTGGACTCAACCCACGGAAAAACGGCCAGGCTTTTATCTTTTCAAGGACAAATCATCTGAAATTGAGCAAGTTGGTGCCGGTGTCATGACTGAAAATGGTCATTGCACTTATCTTCCGGGAAATGAATGGATTCTCAACGATACTTATCCTGATAAGCAGCGCTTCCAACACCCATATTTATTTCATGTGAAAACTGGCAAGAAAATTCCACTTGGTGATTTCTTATCGCCTGCTGAATATTCCGGGGAATGGCGGTGTGATACTCATCCCAGGTTCAGCAATGATGGCTCGATGGTTGTTGTTGATTCACCACATGGAGGGAAGGGTAGGCAACTTCATCTCATCGATATTTCAAAATGCAAGAATATATGAGTTTTATAACTAAATTTAATTACTTCACGACTTTTTAGTTGATGAAAGATTTAGCTGTTTTCTATTAATTTAGGTTTTTGAGACTCCAGCACTTCAGATTAAATACTTTCTTTGATAATATTGGTTTGGTTAAGAGTTTATCTGGGATTTTTTATAAAAGTTGATGTCAATCGTGACAGCAGTTTGGATTTCGTGATTGATCTATAAGTTGTGTATGACATTGCGTTTTTAGCTTACTGCCGTTTTGATTTAGATTTGTTCCATGGGTTTTGATTATCGCCGGGTGTAATTCATTACATTTTATTAGGAAGCAATTATTGTATTTTTATACATATATTATTCTTTAATTCGAAGTCTGATACTTTGTCCCTTATAATCATTATCATCGTTAAATTTTTTTAATTTATCCCCACTTTTGTCTTAAATGTTTTTTGCATCCCGGATGCTTTGTTTTAATTTGAATTCATTTCTATGCTTTCTTTATTCAGGTGCTTATATGACAAGTCGATTGCTCAAAACCATAATTTTGTGGACCTCTTTGACTTTTACCTCTTTGGCTTTTCCACAAAGCCCGTTGCAAAAACCGGGGGATTCACCCAAAGGTAAAGGACCCATTTCTGGCAATAAGGTTGCTCCACCATCTACACCAGCTTCGCCTGCTGCTGAATTGAAAAAATATGATGATGTTATTACTAAAAACTTTGTCACTCAGGCTGGAGTATTTGCTGTTCATCGGTACGAGGAAAAAGTTTTCTTTGAGATACCCAAGGAATATCTTGGGAAGCTATTTCTTTGGCGCGCTGAAGTAGCAAAGGGGCCTGGCGGTTCCAGTTGGGGTGGTGCCGCTTTGGGGCGGGAAATTGTCCGTTTTGAGCGCAGAGGCAATAAAATATACCTTTGGAAAAATGGTTTCACCAAGCGTTCTGATGGCAAGGCCATTCAGTCTGCCATCGAGGCAAGTGCAACCGATTCCATCATCGCTGTATTTAATGTTGAATGTGAAGGTAAAGACCGGTCCACGGTGATAAGCGTTGGTGATGTATTTATCAACGGAATCGTGGATTTCCCAATTACTGGCGCTGCGGGTTTCCCCGGCGCAACTCATGATCCGGCTCGATCATATCTTTCTGATGTGAAAGCTTTCCCAACCAATGTGGAGGTCATTGTCACCGTGACTTTCCGTGGATCCCGTAGCGCAACCGCTGTGGTTCATCACAGCCTCGTTCAGCTTCCTGAGCGACCGATGTCGGGCAGGTATTTTGATCCCCGGGTTGGCTACTTTACAGAATCATTTGTTGATTATGCTCACCCAAATGGATGGTCTTATGCCAGGGAGTATATCGCACGATACCGCCTCGAAAAAAAGGATCCGAACGCTGAGGTCAGCGAGGTTGTTAAACCCATTATTTACTATCTTTCCAATGAGATTCCTGAGAAATGGCGACCTTATTTGAAGAAGGGGGTTGAAGATTGGGCTCCTGCTTTTGAAAAAGCGGGTTTTAAAAACGCAATCATTTGCAAAGATGCGCCGACCAAGGCTGAAGACCCCAATTTTGACCCCGAAGATGCGCGATATTCAGTCATTCGATGGGTTGCGGAACCCGTCGCCAATGCCATGGGGCCACATGTTCATGATCCACGGAGTGGTGAAATCATCTCCGCACATATCATCTTCTGGCATGATATCGTCAAGCTTTCCCAGATGTGGTATTTCATCCAATGCTCAGCGCAGGATGAGCGGGCAAAAAAAATACCCCTTCCAGATGAATTAACCGGTGAACTTCTGCGCTATGTTTGCGCGCATGAAATCGGTCATACCATTGGTCTCAGGCATAATCACCGCGCCAGTCAGGCTTACTCAATTCAACAACTCCGCGATCCCAATTTCGTCTCGAAATATGGAAGTGTTGGTTCAATCATGTCCTATGGAAGGTTTAATTATGTCGCCCAACCTGAGGACAAAATTCCCGTGAAAGACCTTGTTCCCAAACTTGCACCCTATGATTTCTTTGCCATCGAATGGGGTTATAAGACCATTCCCAACGCAAAAACTCCCGATGAAGAAAAAACAACTTTAGATACCTGGGCATCAAGGCAGATTGCTGAACCTTTTCTACGCTTTGGCGGGGAGGATGGGCCCAGTTCCGTCGACCCGTCAGTTCTTACTGAAAATATCGGAAATGATCCTGTTCTTGCCACCGAACTTGGCTTTAAGAACATCAATCGGGTTTTGGATCATCTTATTGCGGCAACTACCATCAAGGGTGAGGACTTTTCCCTTCTCGAGGATGTTTATAAGGAAATCATTGGGGCTCGCTCCCGTTGGCTTAATGCTGTTGCCAAGCAGATTGGTGGGGTTGTTGAGACTCGTAATCTGGCTGGGAGAGGTGGCGAAACTTTCACCCGTGTTGCTGAGGATAAGCAGCGTGCTGCTCTTGAATTTCTTCTTGTAAATGGTTTCAACGCCCCTTCAAAACTTCTAAACCCCTCATTGATAAACCTTTTCAAATATTCCGCGATTGCGAGTGATATTGCCTCCCAACAGAGGGCTTTACTAAACACGCTGCTATCTTCCTCTGTAATGGGCAGGTTGTTCGATGCGGAATTACAGATGGGCGAGAAGGCTTTTACAGCGACAGAATTAGTTAATGAATTGCAGAATGGTATATTTTCCGAGCTGAAATTGCCCGAACCAAAGGTTGAACCCCTTCGCAGACAGCTTCAGCGCGCTTATATCGACATCTTAAATGAAGAGTTCAATCCTCCAGTGGAAGCCGCCCAGCAGCCGACCCCAATCGGTCCACCTTCCCGTGGAAGAATTCCAAGTGCAAAAACCAGCGAATTGCGTTCCGTTGCTCGCGTATCCTTGGAGCGATTGAACAAGGAAATTTTATCTAATGCTCCAAAAACCAAGGATCAAGCAACCCAGGCTCATTTCAAGGATATAGCTTCCCAGATCCAAGGTTTGCTGGAACCTAAGAAGTAGTTTTTGGCAAAATGGCAGGGGGTATCACCCTACTGTTTATATAAAACATGTGTCTTGATTTTTTTTCAGCAACACGAGGGATTGAAAAATTTATTATTGGTTGCTTCTGACCAAAAAAATGATTTAAGTGATTGGTTTTTATCTTTGACCGTGTTTGTATAAGCTTTTAATTTTGACTTATCGGCTTTACAAGGTTGTCCAAAATTGGTACTTGTAATTTTGTTTCATTGCTCCATAAATTTAAAGTTGGATTTTTCATGAATAAAAGTTTTGGTCGGGGTGGTTTTACGCTTATAGAGTTATTGGTTGTGATCGCGATTATTGCGATACTAATTGGTTTGTTGTTGCCTGCAGTGCAAAAGGTTCGAGAGGCAGCGGCCCGCACCCAGTGCCAGAATAACCTCAAGCAGCTCGGGCTTGCTGTTCATAACTACCATGATGCGAGTGGATTTTTACCGCCTGTGCGAATAACTGGTAATGATGGTTGGGCCACATGGTGCGTGCTCATACTTCCATTTCTTGAACAGGATGCCCTGTTTCGGTCTTGGGACATAAAGCTAAAGTATGCCGCCCAGTCAACCGCTGCTCAGAAGACTCAACCAAAGGCATTTTTATGCCCTGGTCGTCGTGCACCCGGTGAAATCAGCACCGCTGAGGGATTTGATCATCTTACTGCCACAGTTCCACCTTGGACTACTACAAGCACTCAGTATCGTTTCTCGCTTGCAAACAACCCAGCGGGTGCGGTTACAGATTATGCGGGAAATGTTGGTGATTTTCGTGGTACAAATAATGTCCTCACCGGAGCTTGGTTTAATAACACATCCAACGGTGTTTTGATTATAGGCGAAGTTGCTTCAACTCCTGCCCAAGGTGCAGGGACTAATTTGACTCCAATTCCGACTTTCCAAAGCTCGGTGAAGTTGACAAGCGTGACTGATGGCACCAGCAATACTTTCATGATTGGTGAAAAGCATGTTCCCCTGGGCGCGTTGGGGCGATCATTAGCTGGGGATGGTCCTGCTTTCAGCGGTGCTTGGACCAGTTTTGCAGGCCGTATCGCCGGTATTGAGGATCCTTTGGCAAAAGGGCCTACAGATCTGACCCCTAGCACTAGCGGTGATGGCTTTTATGCCCGCAAGTTTGGAAGTTGGCACTCCGGTGTTTGCCAGTTTGCATTTACAGATGCAAGTGTTCGTGCCATGCGAAATACCATCGATACCACTACTCTTCGCGCGCTTTCAGGTAGGGCTGATGGTGCTGTCGTCAATGGTATAGATTAAATTGTTTATCATATAATTATCCTTTTTATGAAATGCACAACCAATATGAAAAAGGTTTTGTTTCCGTTGATTTTGTTTTTGATTGTTTCAATTTTCTCAGGATGTGGAGCGTCAAAGGTTCAAGTTAATGGGAGGGTGGTTTGGACTGATGGCAAACCTGCCACAGAACTTGCCAATGGGCAAATTGTATTTGAATCTGCGGAGTCTCGAACTTCTGCTCGAGGGGTCATTCAATCTGATGGAACTTTTCGCATCAACACTGAAGGTCCTAATGATGGTGTACTTCCTGGTCTTTATAACATCGCAATTGTAGAACATCGACCAGCCCCTGAGGGATCAACGAGATTGGCAAAGCAATACTTGCCAGATAGGTTCTATTCTTTCATGACTTCGGGGCTTACCGTTAATGTGACAAGTGGCACAAATTCTCCAGTCATCACCGTGGAACAATTCTCCAGTGCAAGGTAAGCGGTTCGAAATTCTCAACTGTGGTATCCAAATGTTTTTTATGTCTCAAAGTGCTTTATGGTACTTAGTTGAAAAATAATTAATACAGCATGATTTGCTTAAATTGGAGTGCTATTCTTGATAATATGAATAAGATCATTGAATATCATCTTAGTATAACACGATTGATTTCTTGACTGAATGATTTTTGATTGCACTTGGAACTGATAAATGAAGAGCTTGATTTGTTATATAGGGGGTTGAGTAAGTATAGCTTAAGTGTTGTTGTGTTTTTTAAGTGAAGTAATGGGGTATCTAAACCTTTCTGTTTCTAAGCTAATTAAATCAATATATTCATAATGAGTAACAAATGAGCTATGAATTATATTGTTTTTTCTAGTTTAAGGTGTTACATGTTCCAAATAAATTCATATGTTTTAAAGAATGAGTTTTATGATCACTGACTCACAAATACTCCGCGGGAATCGCTAATCTCTCCTGAAAAGAAATTGCGGATGGTTTCAAGGTTGAAACCTGCAAGAACCTTGACATGGGGACCGCCTCCAGGGCCAGCACCCACAATCAAATCGTTGAGTCCATCATCGTTTCCATCCGCAAGTCCGACGCGTGCGCCACCACTGAATAACATCTCCACCACTAAGCCGCTTGGATAGGTGTAGTTATCGTAGACCATTTTTTCAGCGATCAGGTTCAAAGTCAGATAATCCCAGATTTTAACATGAGGGCCTCCACCGGCACCTGCGCCTGTAATGATTTCATATCTGCCATCCGACATAAAATCACCCGCAGTCACGAAAACACCGCCACTGAAGTTTGGGTCATATGCCATGAATTCCTTGATAAGGCTCATATTTGATCCATCAAAGACTTTCACATGGGGGCCACCGCCGGGACCGGCGCCGGTCACAATGTCCAGTACTCCATCTTGGTTAAAGTCATAAGTTGCAACGCTTACGCCACCAGTGAAAGCAGGAGTGTAGGCGAAGAAGGATGCCGATTCCGTATGGGTTCTTCCATCAAAAACCTTGACATGGGGGCCGCCACCAGCACCTGCACCGGTGATGATTTCAGAAAACCCATCATTGTTTAAGTCGCATACGGAAACAAACATGCCACCGGTGAACCCGGCATCGTATGCCATGAATTGATTGAGAGTGCGCCCAGTTGCGGAATCAATCACTTTCACGACCGGTCCACCACCAACGCCGGGGGAAACGATCATATCAAGCACGCCATCCCCATTAGTGTCGGCGCGGGAAACACGAACCTCACCCATGAAGTCTGGGAATGGAACCACATTACCGTTGGAACTTCCGGTGATCGGATTATAGAGCACCACCGAGGTGCCTGAACCCATGTTCGTGTTACCTATATTTGTCCCAACTTTAGGCGAATTGTCACCGGTAGCAGAGAAGCCCCTGATTCGATTAAAGATGGCAATTGAAGGGGTGATACTTGCGCCGGTTCCAAGGTTTCCAAAGGAATCGGTGAAAGTTCCGTTTGCCACGGAAATCAAGCCGTTGCCGATGAAATCAATGGTCGGGAAGAAGGTGGCTGTGTAAATTCTGCGGTTGTTGGGATCAACAACAAGATTGCCTAGGGTTCCACCCGCAAGGTTTACATCGCCCAAGTCAAATCCCAATGGGGTTTCCGAGAAGGTAAAAGTGATTATCGCGGTCTGGCGATATTCAAGGTTGGGTTTGTCGGACGAGATCGCCAGTGAAGGCCCCTGGGTATCGATTGAAATCGAGGTGGACCCAGCGGCTCCTGGGTTGGCTGCAACATCGGTGTAGCTTGCAACGGGCACGGAAATGTTAGCGTTAGTGTTGGTGTTTTGTGAAGGAGTAAATACTGCTGTGAAAACCTTAGGGTCAGCAGTTCCAGTGAATCCAGAAATGCTACCGCCATTTACAGTAATATCTCCTGTTACAAAACCAACGGGGACCTCACTGAAAGTGAACGTAATTATCGCGGTTTGATTAGATAAAAGTGCTCCTTGGTTAGATGTTACTACTACAGAAGGCGCTGTGGTATCAATGGTAAAGGTGCCAACATTAGCTTGATTACCAGCGGTGTCAGTTGCCTTGATGGTGTAAAGGCCATCGGTGGAATTTGCAGGATTTTGTGTAAGGTTGGAACCATTGTAGGTGCCGAATGGATCGCCAGTCGGGCTGCCCAATTTTGCATCCACCAAGGTT
>SXGQ01457651.1_pt1 | contig 30611 bp, 42 predicted proteins | sample 3178371 | NCBI WGS metagenome assembly SXGQ01 (sample SAMN11356859, study PRJNA531348) | freshwater metagenome | isolation source: freshwater sample F1-20 | place: China: Fuxian Lake, Yuxi | collected 2017-12-25
GACTGCCGTAGAGACTGCCTGAGAGACTGTCGTAGAGACTGTCGCGGACGCGGAGACTGTCGCGGAGACTGTCGCGGAGACTGTCCCCAAGATCGGGTGCAGTGGTCAGTTGATGTTCCTGGAGAGACTGTCGTAGAGACTGTCGGAGAGACCGAGGTAGAGACTGTCGTAGAGACTGTAGCCAAGACTGCCGTAGAGACTGCCGTAGAGACTGTCGTAGAGACTGTCGGAGAGACTGTCCCCAAGATCGTGTGCATTGTTCATTTGATGTTCCTGGAGAGACTGCCGTAGAGACTGCCGGAGAGACTGGTGTAGAGACTGCCGTAGAGACTGCCGGAGAGACTGATGTAGAGACGGAGGCCGAGACTGCCGGAGAGACTGATGTAGAGACTGGTGTAGAGACTGTCGCGGAGACTGCCGAGGAGACTTGTGTTGAGACTGTCCCCAAGATCGTGTGCATTGTTCATTTGATGTTCCTATTGAAACCCCCACCCCATCAGGGTGGGGGTGTGTGCGGTCAGTCTGCTCGGCGTTGGCGTTCCGTGGACGACAAGTCGCGCGGGTAATGGACTTCGTAGTTACCGGGAAGGCGGCAATCCCACTGCGGGTGCGTTGGGTGGTCCACAATAAAGCCATGCGGGGCGTAGATTTCGGGGCCTCGCAAGACGTCGCCTGGACGGTCGATGATACTTCCGCCTGCCTCGGTTAGGTGGGCCATTCGCACGATGTGGCGTGAGCCTACCGTGTCGCCCGGAGCGAGTTGAGGGGATGCCGCAGGACCGCTCTTTAGGGTGAGCGGTGTGCGACGGATGTACACGTCCCCTTGACGGGTAAATGTGTTCATCGGCCAATCCGTTTCTACGGCGGCGATGCGTGGGGAGGGAGAGCAATGCGCCTTCGCGCTTGCGCGTACGGTTTCGATGGCTTGGAGTGCTGTACTCATGGGGGTTCTTTCTTTGGGGTGGTGAGAGTGAGTTAACCGGAGAAAACGATTTCCGAGTCGCGGATACCGCCGTTGAAGGACATGTGGGCTTCTTCGCAGGTCTTGGCGTCCGGGGATGACCGGATGTAGTAAACTCGGTCGGTACAGGAATCCGTGCAAACGAGGTACTTGAACCCACGCTTGTCTTTCAACAGAGCACGGGCCATTCGTACGTTGCCGTACGCGAGGTAGTCGTCTTGGTGGACGAGTTCCGCGCCTGTCTCTTCCAACCAGCGCCCGCCGCCTGCGCCTGACCCATCCTCGTGGCACCATCGCTCTTGGGCGACCGTCTGAACGTCGGTATTCTCGGTCATCCCTTCGATTTGCTCTAGCGTCAGCGTGTGCGGTGCTTCGATGATCTGTTGCGTGACTTCGAGACCGTCCCAGTACCAACCTGGATGCCCGTCGCGGAATGCGATGGCGGGACCGTCTTCGCAGTGAAGGACATTTCTCTCGTTGCGAGAGAGAACGGATGGGCGTTCGCACATGATGCAAATCTTGGTGAACGGGTAAACGTACCCCGTACTCTTTATCACGGTGTCCCACACCGCTAAGTGTTCCGCGTCAGTTTGCGAGAAGATCCCGGGGAAAGCTTGCTGGGCGAACACGAAGCGGCACACCCAGTAGGCGTCTATCCCACCTCGAACACTGGGCTGTTGCGGAGGTTTACCCGATGCGCGGATGATCTCTTGCGCAGCGTATGGGCTATCGACCCACAAAAACTTTGGTGGGCTCTGGTTGAGGCGTGCGTACAGATCGGTCATAGCCTTTTCGGCTGTTGGTCGGTCTGCGGGTTGGCTTGACCAACCATGGGCGAGGTAATCCTTACGGTACTTCTCGCGCATTACGTCTTGTTCGGGGGTGAGGGATTGGATCTTATCCATGGGATGCCTGTCTCTTGCATTTCGGGCAAGAATAGTGGTGGAAGGCGGGAAAGTAGGACATAGGTCTGTTGCAGCACGTAGGCCACGGTAGGCGGATATTAGAGAGCACCTTCCTCCCTCCAGGTTTCAAACCCGTGGGAGTAGTACCCGTTGTGGTGGTTCCAGATAACGACGAACAAGTCGGGGCGTGCTGGAGCATGCAACCGAAAGGCGAGAGTTCCGCCTTCCTCCACGTCGATTTCTTTGACCGTGGTGGGTTCCTCGTCAACAAAGCAGTAGTCGGATAGGTCTTCTTCTTTGAATCCTTCGTAGTCCTCCAGTTCCTGGTTTGTTTTGGGTATGGTTTTACACACCGCGTGGCCGAACCACTCACAACAAGACTGGGCTACGTCAAAGCCTACGAGCCGATTGTTGCTATCGACATAGTTTATTTTACTTTCCCATTTGGCTTGTTTGGCGAATCGCTTCATCTTTTCTCCTTTGATGTGGGGGTTTGTATGCTTTGACTTCCGCGACGAGCTTCGCGAAAGCTGAGCGCTGAGCCGCCCAGTATATCGCGCCGTGTTTTTCTGTCAAGGCGTCTAGTCTTTGTTCAGTGAGTGTCATTTATCGCCCCCGCTGTTATCGATCGTCGAGGTAATCAATTCAAACTTCAGCGAAGCGCGAACCACGGCTTTTTCGCCTGTCTTTTTGTACCAAATTTGCCCTGGTTCGTATCCATCAAACTGTTGCTCCGGATCATCAATTATCTCGGTAGTTTCCATGAGGCCAATAAACTTGATATCAACGCGTCCTTCGCTCTGTAATTCGTCCCTGTCGTCCCAGCTTGTGGTTGCAAAATCAACGTCCGTTAAGTACTGGTTAGCAGCACCTTCCGGTGAATCCTGTAGACTTTCTGGCAGACAGTCCATCTCGGTTTTTTCGTGTACCCAATGGGTTGATTTATTTGTCATTTGTTTATCTCTCATTGGTTGTGGTTTAATTCCCGTTATGTGTGCCTTCAACCTTAGCGACTTCACGGCGCGTTGTTCTGGCGTTCAGCCAATGCAAGGCTTCTTCTAATTTAGTGACAGCCAGGGCGTTTTCTCGGCATTTGAATTGACCGGACTGGTAATGCTCAATTCGCTGTAACGCAGCATAGATGACCGTTTCAACAAACGCACCATTTGGTGGAATACGCTCACCGTCTCGTCCTAGTGGTCCGTTCTGCCAGTCGATAGACAGGCCAACGCCGCGCACGGTCCCACCTGCTGGTCTTCCGTTGGCGTCAAGGTGATTGATGGATTCTGGAATACTTAACATAGTGTTTCCTTTCGAGAAACTGGTTGATCTGTTTTTTTTTTTTTTTTTTTTAATTAAATCTCGAACTTGCTTTTCTAGATTAGCCACACGTTTCTCAAGTGAAGTCTTTGCGGCGCATGTACACATCCATTTCCCATAGGCTGCACTCCCCATGCAGCAAGGCGCGCTCATTCCCTTGGACCTTCCGGAAGCGGCATCCAATGGGTTGGCGGTATTCCAGCTAACATCATCCCTTCCTTTCCATAATACGTCCATTCGCCAGACTCCAACCAAGCGAGGCGCAGTGTTCCATCGTGCCAAATCGCCAGGACGTTAACGCAGTCATCCGGCAATTTCTCACTTAACGGAATCCATCGCGGCAACAGTTTTTCAATTTCTGGTGTTAGTTTTCTGACTACCCTTAAAGCCAGTCTATCGCCTAGAATTATTTTATGAGTTAGCAATATCTCTTTCAGTTTTTCGGTTAGTTCTGCGGAGTTCATTTGTCTGTGTCCTTATTTAGCGACTCAAGAGCGCGGTCTAAAACATTCTGTGACTCCTCGTAGGCATGCGTGTTGGGGGGTACCATAAGAGAACGATGGCTTTCACGAATGCGCTGCGATGCTTCAGCCACTGCGATAAGTTGCGGCAACATCGCTACCATTAACGGCAAGAGTTTTTCCATGGCTACCATCTGATCACCTATGCCGTAAATTTGCATACCGACGCATCCAGAGTGTATCGTTTTGACTAGGTCCGCATCAATAATACCTTTACCTCCGCAGGCGGGACATTCATAACACCCTTCATCTACGTCTAAGGCTAGCTCATCCGGCCACTTGCCTGCCGTAGCAAGTAATGATTTTAGTTCTTCGAGTTTATTCATTGCCAGCCTCCTACGACATAACAGAGAAAGAGGAACGCAGACAACCCGACAAACGTGCAGGCGAGAACCACGCACACGCGGACGAGGTGAGGGGTGTCTAGTTCGTCTCTTCCTTGCCCGAGCTTCACGGGTGGTGGGGTGTTGTTTTTGTATTCGTCTATCGCACGCTGAGGGTTCGTGCGTTGGTGTTCGGGGTTGGTCATGGTGCTGCCTCCAGGGTCTCGAGTTTGAGCACCACTTGCTTAGGTTCCCCGGTCATCACGTCGTATCTCGTCACAACCGAGAATCCCGTTTCTCGTAGTCGTCGTTGCCACCGCTCGGACTCGTTTTGAGTGGATGTGGCGGCCCCTACGTACATGCCGACGGCTAGCGCAACTATCACGAAGGCTGCTGCAATGAGGGTGTCTCTATAGTCTTTCATGTCTTGTCTTTCTGGTTGAGTGCGTCTATCACCTGGAGGGCTTGGCGCAGTGTTTCACGGTATTCGGCAGGGGTTCCCGCCGTGTAGGTGTTAGTGGTTGGAGGGGGTGGGGACAGGGGTTTGAGGAAGTAATGGTCCAGTTTCCCGTGTTTCGGTACTGGTTTTCTGTTGCTGTGCGATGGCAAGCTTGGCGTCTCTGAGCCCATTGAGATAACCTCGTAAGTTGTTTTTGGCGGACCGTGAGACATTAGGATTCTCAAGGGCTGCTTCCGTGACGGTAATAGCCTCTAGGACGTACGATCTCAGTTTCGGGGGTGGTTCGCCATGGGTGGCGAACTGAAGCCCGTAGATTCGATTCTGCCACCATCGTTGCGACATTGAGCCGTGGCGTGAGGCTTGTTTCTTTATCTCTGAGATGCCGATTAGAAGAGGGATGTCTATGTCAGTCATTTGTTACGCCTAAACCCTCCCTTGCCACTACGGCAGGGAGGGGAATCGACAAGGGTTGCTTGTGGGTTGGTTAGCAAGGTGACAAGACAACAAACCCCATTTTGTAAAGCTGGTTATGCCATTCGTTCCCATCATTGAGGGCTAAATGCTCCCAGAATATGCATTCATGAACGCTTGCGCCAGCCTTATCCCACCCGTCAAGGCGTTTGTGTGCCGCATTGGCAATTGCTGCGCTCAGCTTGTCGTAACCGTACCCGGAGGCGGAGCCTCGGATCATTTGCCGTCCTAACCAATGCACATAAGCGTACAAGCGTCCCGCGCCGTCTTTGGGGGAGACTATGGTGACGTTCGCCACATGCTCGCCATCCTTGAGGATGACGTGAGCGCTGACACGTTGCGTGTGTTTTCTGTGTTGGTCGTATACTGCAGGGATAAACATGGTTTGGTTCCTTATTGTCTCTTTGAGACGTTGGGGGGTGTTGATGAGGATGAGGGAATGTATCGGGTGGGGTTTATTTTGCAAGGGGTGATTTGTCGTCACTCAAGGGCTTGATTCCTCGCTGAACGGTTTTATTTGGGAGACAGGACAGGAAGAGGGAAGCGCAAAACCTTGCGCGCACTGGCGTCTGTTGCGCCCATTTACTGGATAGGCATTCCTTGCCAGCCTCGCGCCAATCCGCCCGAATCACGGCTCGTTCAAGTTTGACAAACCGCGCCAAGCCTGTTTCGCCTAACTGGAATGCCATATAGAGGAGGGCGTCTTGTGCGGCGGTTGGCAGAGTGTCGTAGTACGGGGAGTACACTTTGCGGACGGAGTCTCTAGCCTTTGCGGTGTCGTATCGGAGCAGTGCAATAGCACCTTCATAGGTGATATGCGGGATGCTTTCGCCTTTGCCGAGACGATGACCATAGCCGATTGTCTGGTGGCCTGTGGGGCATGTGTACTCGACAAGGGACAGGCCCTCGTGGTGTTTGAGAACATCGACGCAACGGTCTAGTTGTGGGTCCGGTGCGGTGAGCAGGGCGAGAGGGAGAAGGATAGTGATCATGTGTTTTCTGTTCTTTCTGCTAAGTATTCCTCAGCTTCTTCTAATAGTTTGGCGCTCAAGCTCGTGTCGGCCAAGGCGGGAGCTTTTTCTATGTGCGCCTTACAATCTCTTACTATCCGCCGCAAACCTCGGACAACTTGATCAATAGGTCCATCTAACTCGTAGTAGGCGCTCTCTCCGCCTAGCCCTTCGGGGTATTCTGGATAGGGGTGCATTTGATGTCTTTCGTGTTTTGGTTAGTGACAATAATTGTCACATGGGATGATGTCGGCAATTACGGCTGCCGACAGACCGCAGCATTGGCTTACAATCCGCGTTCTTTTTTGAACGCTACCCATGCGGCACGCTTGGCCAGATCGGCAGTCTCAAAAGTGCTGCCGTCAGTCCCTGCCTCAGTGACCCATTGCCAACATTTTGGCGAGACTTTGTTGGGGCGGTACCCGAAAGGCCAACCACCTTTTTCTTCTCGTTGTTTGACCTCTTCCGGGGTTTTTTCGGTGGTGTTCATTGGTTGTTTTCCTTGTTGTGAGGTGAGGCGGGAGTGCCCAGGTCTATAGTTGTCTGACAGACGCGTTCCACAACTATCTGGCCACAAAAGTCCTTGGTGCATAGATACTCAGTCTTGACGATCGTGCCGTTGAGGTTCGTTGTTACGAGGAAATTGTGTACCGTAAGCGGTAAACGATTCTTGCCTCGCGGCGTGAAGGTATAGCCGACTGGATATTTCATGAGGTGGTGTGTGCGTTCGGGCGGGATGGTGTTCATTGGTTTCCTTGTTGTCGCTGAGTGACGTTTAGGGTGTTGGGGGCTACGCGAAGTATGCGCGAACAATCCCGGAAGGGATTGGCCGCGCACCGCCTAGGCATTGGTAGATGCCGGAGGCCGTCGCACGCTTCGCGGCTTCTTTCAGGGTCTTGGCGCGGTTCGTAGAGCAGATATATTTGCCGTCTACGTAGATGTCTATTTTTCTGTATAGTTTCATAGCTGTTTTCCTTTGTTGATGCTGCGCATCGTTGGGGTGGTTAGATGTTGGCAATCTGGTCGGGGTAAATTCAACGAATTGCACACAGCTACGCTGATTTGCCTCTCGGCAATGTCCATGATTTCCATCGTGCCTGCCACGTGGCGTCCTAATGCCTGCTCGACACACAACCCGTAGATCCTCGTCCATTCTCCGAGCGGCTCGGATAGACCGAGCGACCTCACGCACGCCATGAGCGCATGGCGCCGTGGCGGGACCCCGATGTATCGTATACCACTAGCGTCGATGAGCACATCGCCATGCATGCCATCGGTGCAGTCTCGCACCAGCAAATCTAGCACCTCACCGAGGGAGGTGGTGGTGGTAGCTATCTCTCTGATACATCCGGGGTGATAGGGATGAATGTAGCCACTTTTTGCGGCCGAGCGATAGGAGGATGTCGGACACCCATCGACCAATAGAGGGTCTACGCCTATAGAGGTGAGGTGGGATGTGGTGATAGCCATGATTGTCTCGTTTTTCTGCCAGATCGTGCGATCTGGCTGCGGTTTGGTTTCTTGGGAGGGTGATGCGTGGTCTTCCAGTTTTTCGGTGTTGACAGCCCCGCACTGCACGCATTGCGTGTGCGTTAATGCTGCCAACGGTCCCTGCCATAAAACCAAGCCATCGCATGCGCGGCAAATCATAGCTTGCTTTCCGCTTTATCTATTTCCGCCAGCAAGCGCTTGTTTTCTTTGGCGACAACCAGGAACTCGCTTTCGGTTATCTTGCTTGCGCGATAGTCCTCCCTAGCTCTGTCTAGGGTCGGCCAGAAAGCATTGTAGATGGCATTGACTCTGTCATAGGTGGCGCGTTCGGGTGTGATGGTGTTCACGGTGTTTTCCTTGTTGTCACTTAGCGACGTTTAGGGGGTGTTGGAGGTTATGCTAAAACGATGCGCAAGCTTAGGTGTGCCAGTCTGGACGGCGTCAGAGCTTCTAAGCTCTCGCCGTTCAGGGCTTTTTGATATATGCCGTGGTTATGCACGTCTCGGACGTTTGCGCCATTGGGGCGGAATCCGTAGGACTCTTGAAAAGTAGCATTGTCCATCAACTTCTCAGGGTCATCGCATCCGCATTCTTTGGCGATGGCTTCCCACGTTGGTTCGTCTGCCTCTAGCATAAACTCGTCCTCAGCGATGTTGTAGGCATCTTCCCAAGTGTCAGCGCGAATGACGCTAACCACACCGAGAGAATTGCTATAGACCCATAGATGGCCGGAACCGTCATCATAGGCGGGAAGTTCACGGTCGAATTCGTTGACAACCTTGATGGTTGCGGTGATGGTTGCGGTGATGGTTGCGCCGTGTTGGGGGGCAGTGCTCATTGTCGTGCCTTTGTTGATGCGGTGCATCGTTGGGGTTGTGAGAGTATTATACCACGGCTTTTTTATCCGACAGAGGGAACCGAGGGACGGGAACTAGAGTGTGTCACTCTAGTCTTGTTCTGGACTAGAGGGAGGAACTGCCTGTTTTAGGTTGTCGACCAGGGCGCGGAGGTACGGATCGCGCTGTAAACAGTGTTGGACTTCGATCGTGCGGAGATAGCGAAGGATCTTGGCGGAGGAAAAGGTTTGTGTCGGCTTGTTTCTACGCGGGAAGAGGGCGGGACTGTCTCGGCGCAAGGTGGCGATGAAGGCACTTGCTTGCGAGGGGGTGAGGCCACGGCTTGCGCCTATTTCGGCACACGTTGCGCCAGCGGCCCATTGAGCGGAAAGAGCAAGGACGGTCGCGTAGGGGAGGGTCATGGGGGGCTCACTCTAGATTCTAGGAATCAATTCGTTCCACGGTCTAAAGGGGGAAATATAATTCATGTATTTAAAAAACAAGCAAAATACACAAAAATATATACCACGTATATATTAGTTACCCTAAATCATTGAATCAGAATATAGAGTAGAATAAGGTATCAAAAAAGGGGCCTAGGTGGGCTAGGGACCACTATTTGCTCAAATAGGTTCCTATGAACCTACGGTCATTTCGGACTAAAACAGCGCCCCCGACCCTAGAACCGCGCACCCATCGGAGGCGCACTTTTCCTTGCGTCCGTCAGTTGCGCCTCATCCTTGAGTGTTGCAAACGTTGCACGGGTCAGATGCCACAGACTCACATCAAAATGATCGTATTCCACACTCTACCCAATTCCTAGACTAGAGTCTGTTGTGCGAGTTTACCGGGTGGGGTGCGAGGGGTGCCTCTAGGGGCGTGCAGGTGTTGAGGCGTACCAGGGTCGAGGGGATGGGCAGGCGGGAGGGGGGCGCGAGGGCATGGGAGGGCAGCGGGTGAGGGCATGAGAGAGGGTGCGGGACCGAAGTCGAGTTGCAGAGCCGGGGGCTCCAAAAGCGGAGCAGTGCCACCCCTCCGCGCCCAGTAAAAATAGAAACTAGTGTGTGATACACAACACCCCTCCGCGCCCAGTAAAAAATAAGAACTAGTGTGTGATACGCAACGTCTTTAGCCAATCTCCCTGCTAGACATCCAAACCTCATGCAATAGCCTACGTCAGGCGGAGACTAACCTATGACCTTTAATGTTGTTCGGTTCGCCCGACCCCCCGCCTCCCTTCATCGGACTATCCAAGGAGGAGGCCCCCTCGCATTGTCTTCTGCCCGCGCCTTGCGCGAACGCCTCCCTCTCGAAATGCTCATGGATCTGGTAGTGGACGCCGCATTGACCGGGAAGTGTAAACGAGTGGACCCAGTGACCGGGGAAGAAGTGGACGCCGCGCAACCGATTACCCCTGACCGCCAACTTGACCTCGCCATGAAACTGATCCCTATGCGCCTACCTGCCCTCAAGTCCGCCGACGAAGAACCTATCACTACCCCACTCGCCGCCAGCGACGTCGAGATGTCCCCTGAAGAGATCAAGCGCATGCCGCTCAGCGAACTCGGGAAGATCATCGAAGCCACGTACACGATGTCCCCAGTCCCGCACCCATCCGCGCAAGAGAACGATAATGGGGATTAACCTATCCCCCAGCCTCCAGACCATCCGCACCCTCTACGCAGAAGCCGCCGCGCGCCAACTCAAGGCACGCACCTCGACACTCGCGCAGATCGAAGCGATGGAACCGGGGTGGATAACGGGCGGTGTCCACACCGAGATATGCATGCACATCGATGGGGTGATCAAACTCGTCGAACAAGGGGCCGCGAACCCCGAACAGAGCGCAGGTGGGCCGCGACTTATCATCCAGACCCCTCCCGGTATCGGCAAGACGTTGATGACGGGTGTACATGGCGTGAGCCATGCTCTGGGCCTCCACCCGGAATGGCAGTTTATCTACACGACGTATGCCTTCGATAAAGCCGCAGAGGTGGGCCGCGACGCCCGGCAACGGATCAAAGACCCACGGTACCAAGAAATGTTCCCCGCCGTATCCCTCGACTCGTCAGCACAGAGTATGGACTATCTTCTCACCGACCGTGGCGGGAAAGTTACGTTCACGGGGTTAGGCGGCGGGGCTCTCGGTAAACGTGCCCATATCCTTTTCGTCGATGACCCATTCAAAGACGAGTACGAAGGCCGCAACGAGAAGTGCCAACTCGATGTGTTGAACTGGGTTCTCTCGACCGCACGTTCGCGTCTCCACCCGTTTGGTGCGATTATCATCATCCACCAGCGGTGGCATGTGAAGGATCTGATTGGGCGTCTCCTCGAAATGTCTGCGCAGAACCCCGCCGCAGACCAATGGACGAACTGTCAATACCCTATGGTCGCGCTCGAAGACAGCGGCTGGCGGAAGAAAGGCGATTCCGTCCACAAAGAACGGTTCAGTAACGCATGGTGTGAGCGGACCCGCAATTCAGTAACTGAGTGGGTGTGGTCCGCGATGTACCAACAGAACCCGACCCTCGATTCAGGACGTCTCTTCCGCAGGGAGTGGTTCAAACTGCTCCCCCGCGAGAAGTTCCCTCGCAACCTGAACTGGTACATCTCCACCGACTTTGCCGCGACCGAAGGGAGAGGCGACCATTCTGTGTCCCGTCCGTTCGCCATAGACGAAGACGACAACGTGTACTACGTGGACCCGTTTCACGCGCAAGTCAACCCCGATGTCGCCCACAAAGCGACGTTCGACCTATACCAGAAGAACAACGCACGCGCCATCTTCGTGGAGAAAGGCGGGCTATGGAACGCAGCGCAAGGCGCGTACCGTCGCGAACAAGAGTCACGCCGTATCTATCCACGCATCGTCCAGTTTAACCGCACCACGAACAAAGCGGAGCATGCGGCAGCGCTGATCGCGCACATGGCGGCGGGTAAAGTGTTTCATCTCGACTCCCCGTTCACGCGAAACGTCGTGATCCCTCAGTACATGGCGTTCACCGGGGAGAAAGGCGTGCACGAAGAAGACGACATCGTGGACACTGACTACCTACCCTTCTTGTCCTGGACGGAAGTACGACGACCACAACCCCTTGTCGCTCTCCCGCAACTCGACAACATCCCTGCGCTGAACCAAGGAATTCTCGACGCGATGGGGAAAGCCGCGTATAAAGACCCGACCGCAGATACAGAACAGAATTCCGATGAATTCTGGCAGAAGTATGCAGTATCTTGGCACTAAGTGTTACACGGACCCTGAGTTCCCTGATCGCATCCTCGCGCCAGTACGGAACAGGCCGGGGTTACGTCTCCTCCTCCCCCTCGACTGTGAACGCCTCCTCCGGCCAACAGAACTTTTTCAAGATAAAGCAGGAGGTTTCCGCGTCAGGTGGGTGACTGGGAAACAGCGCCCACTGTCAGACATCGTTCCTCCCCCTCACCAGACGGTTTTACACTTGATCCGCGAATAGCACCCCGTAGTATCGCCATCGCCCTTCTCAGGAGAGGGCTTAACCCTCTGTCTGAAAGGACACCCCATGGCGCACGGCGTCTTTATCCGCAACTTAGCTGCGGACACCCCTGTTCTCAATACCGCGACCCCGTTCAACGTGGGCAACCATGTCGAAGCCCGCAGTACCGCTGGCGGTTTATTGTACGGTGTCAACAGTCCCGCTCAATCAAGCCTGACGAAACACCAAGACTTCAAGAACACCATCTCAGGTAACAAAGCGTTCGCCTTAGCCTCCAGCATAAACGCCCCGCAAAACACCACTGGCGGTGCTTTATCGACTGCTAACCAACTCCGCGTAGTCGCTACGGTGGCGGGCGTGCTGAAGAAACGTCTGCGCGGCGACCAAGTGGCGACCGCAGGCAACTTCATCGTGGCTGCTGGTGGCGGTACCGCCGCCGCTCAAGGCGACTTGAGCACGAGAGCCGCGACAGCCTATGCGCTCGGCGCAACCAGTGTAGACATCCGTGAAACGTCGGGCACTAACACCATCTTGGTTGGCGACAAGATCAACTTCGCGGGCGATACGACCGACTACTACGCTACCGCCACGACCGTGACCCTCGACGCGACGGGTGTCGCCACCGCGATTACCCCTCCGTTGCAAGTCGCTATCGCAGCCTCAGTGGCTGTCACCGTCACCGCAGCGAACGGCAAGACCCTTATCTTCGGTGATACCCCAGTCTTGAACAGTCTCGTGGACGTTTGGGTCAACGACGCCTCTGATGTCGTCACCATCACTGGTGGGTCGTTAGTGGCTGGTCAGCAATACGACATTGAAGCCTATCAAGCGATGGTCGCTGCTGCCGCAACCGACTTGAGCCCAATGGCGAAAGCCTAAAGGTTAGCAAGTGCCCGGCCCTACAGCTCCTGGAGCACGGGTTGGAGGATGGAAATACCAAGCTGACCACCGCTTCCGGCGGGGTCAGCCTGTGTATCTCGCGTCTGCGGGTACGTACGCACTCGCAACAATCGCCACGGGCTCCGATGGCGTTGTTGGCGATACCACCTTTACTACTTTTGAACTCGTCGGCGCAGGGGAACTCGACAGGCTTTCTGGCCTCACCCCTGGCGCGACGTATTCCCTTTCTACCTCCCCCGGCGAAGTGATCGTCGGTGCGGAGAACCCTCTTTACAAAGCACTGTCCAGCGATACCGCTGTCTTGACAGGCGCGGTCCAAGTCGCGTATACCCCTCCCGTAGAAGAGGATGAAGGCTTCGGCCCTTTAGACCCTAGATACGCATTGACGACGCACCGACATGAGCCAATCTACCTCCGCACCATCGATGATGGGGCGGTTATCAGCATAGCGCCTACCGTAGCTGGACCTGTTTTCGACGAATCCGACGGACGACAAGTTCTTGTCGCATAACCCATGGGTGCTCTCGCATCGACAGTTCCCGGCGTAGGCCGTGTGCCCATCGCTGGCGTGACAGGGCGGCTAGACCCCGGTTGGATCACCGAGGTCGGCGCGCTCCCGTCTACGTTCGTTGTTGGCGACATCGTTTACGCCAACACCGCCACGACACTAACCGCACTCGCTATCGGGGCGAATAACCGCGTCCTCACTTCAAACGGGTCCGCACCCCAGTGGTCTAACTCTCTTACCTTGGGAAGCACACTGAGCGCAACCTCCGTGACCGCGACGGGGCTGACGTCAAGCCGCATTGTCCAGTCCACGACAGGCGGGCTGCTCACCACGAACGCCCACCTGACCCTCGCGAACAGCGGGCGGCAAGTGTTCATCGGGGACGGCGTATCCGCAGGGGTTACAGCAGAACTGACTATCCGCCGCGTCGCGGGCCAAGAAGGCGTCGTCATCTTCACCACAGCGTCTTCCAACCGCTGGAAGGTGGGGGCAAACTCAGCAGCGGAAGCAGGAAGCAACGCAGGGTCAGACTTTACCGTCACCGCGTTCACCGACGGTGGGTCGTCCATCGACACCCCTTTTACCATTGCTCGCGTAGCAGGAGGAACCGCGACGATTTCCCGTCCTCTTGTTATCGGGGTAGACCCGACAGGGACCGACCAGTTGCGCGTGGGTGGGTTCGTTACCTCCCGTTCACGGTTCACCGCGAAAGGTCAGGCAGGGGAACTGGGCGAACTCTTCCTCATCGCGAACAACAACGCGACAGGTTTCCGCGCCTACTCGGACAACACAGCAGACTCTTATCTAGTAAACCAAGCCAACCGAGAACTGTACTTCGGGACGAACAACCTGACACGCGGTCAGTTCACCAGGGACGGGTACTTCATCGTCGGCACAGACCCTGCTGGGACGGAGCTGATGCGTATCGGCGGGTCGTCCAAGTTCAACGGGGTCATGTACGCTATCGCGGCATCGACCGCCGCAGACGGGTCACTCTCCGTCGCGAACTCAGATCCTTCAGTGCGTTTCCGTGTGTCGTCCGGTACGGCAGACCAGAAACAGTACGAGTTCCGAGCATCCGCGACAGGGGGGTCGGAATACTTACGTCTCCGTAAGATCAACGACGCTAACAACACGTTCACGACTCTCGCGACTTTCTGGAACAACGGTGCGGTAGACATCGTGGGCGCGTTAACCGCCTCCAACGTATCCGGCACCAATACAGGCAACGTCACTCTCGCCGCAATCGGGGCGTCCCCTAACGCCAACGGAGCCTCCTTATCGGGGCAAGCACTAAACCTACAACCAGCGAGCGTGAGTTTTGGCGGCGTCATAACCACAGCGGCACAGTCTTTCGCGGGGGCTAAAACCTTTACGGAAGTTATCATCGACACCGACCCTGGCGGCAGCGAGTTATTGCGGGTAGGCGGAGACGCGCGTGTAGGCGGATTCCTGACCCTGAACGGATCTAATGAGTTTTTTCAAATAGAACAATCAGGTGTTAGCAAATGGTATGTCCAATGGCTTAACGGGACAACAACTGCCAATTACTACTCGGCAGGCACGCATCATTTTAATCCGGGTGCTGTAATTATCGGTACCACCGACCCAGGCGGCAGTGGATTGCTGCGGGTTAATGGCGGGATAACGACAGCAGCAGCCAATATCGGCTTCGGCGTTTCAGCGTGGGGCACCTCTGCCGCAAACGTCATCGGCATCGCCAACGGCACAGCCCCGACAACTTCCCCCGCTTCGATGGGCCAGCTCTACGTCGAATCCGGCGCGTTAAAATATCGCGGAAGCTCAGGGACCGTCACCACACTAGGGGCAGCATAATGTCTGTCCAAAAAACCAAGCCCCCGCAAACCGTCACCGAGCGAACGCACTTCGTGGGGCGACACTCCCCCGTGAACGGCGACGCATCACTCTATATTTTGCGAGAAGAAGTTCCCGCGAACGGTAAAGCCGTCAACTTGGGCGAGGTGTTCCGCGAAACCTTTACGCAGATCAAGTCGCGACCAGCAGCCGCCGCGTATTTATCCGCGTGCCAGCAGGCCAAGTCTCTCGACGACTTGTTTGCAGCGGAAAAGAAACTGTACGACGACTTAGTAACAGAGAAAGAGAACGAGTAATGGACTACATCCCGAAAAATATAGAAGAAGTTCTCATCTATGCCGCTCTCGCCGCCTGCGTTGCGCTTTGGAAAGCAAACAACAACTCTGCGAAACTCTGCGAGAAACGAGATAAGGAAAGCTCTGAACGTCTTGACCTCATGAGCAAAACGATCGTGGATATGCAAGCGAAAGCCAACGCTCGGGCCTTAGAGCGGGAGAAGGCGATGGTTGAAGTGTCGGCCCGCGTAGCGGATACGCTCGACCGTTCGACGAACGCGCTTGAATCCACCCGCGACTTGTGCCTCCGCGCTATCAAGATGCTCCGTAGGTACGGAGACGACGAAGACAGTTCGACCTCCCTCCCCCAGCTCCCGACCCCGCACCGCGCTATCGAACGCAAACGCCTTCGACCAGAACCAAAAGACGACGAAACCTCCGCGATATTTCGCGAATAAAGGACACATGAAATACCACCTCTCCGTTCTCCTCTTCTTAGCTCTCGTCGCGTGCATCCCCGTCACGGTACGCCCGCAGTTCGACGACCAAGGACTCCCCATCGCGCTCCCGGTGACTCCTACGGGACACATCTCCCCTACCGGAGAACTCAAGCCTATCTACCCGGTGAGCGCAAAAGCCCCTACGGGGTTTGATTGGGGGACGGTGGGCACGGTCATAGGAGCCGTCACGACCGCTTTGCTTGCCGCGTACGGTATCAAAGTCAAAGGGTTCGCGAGTAAAGCGGTGTCCGCTCTCAAGATCGCCAGCGACCTCGCAGACAAACAAGAGGCGACGAACGACCCCGAAACACTCCGCGCCAACAAGCTCGCAGCGATGGAACGTCAACGTGCCGCAGGGGTACTGGAACTAACCCAAAAGACCCGTGGGAAGGTATCGCTGTGAACTTGCCGAGCGAGACCGTCCGGGGCTATTCGCCTCCGGGAACCCCCGCTGGGCTGCTCTTGCACCCGGAGCTGGGGTACCTCGCATCGGGGGCGCTAAACCCTGGCGACGGGCCTCCTATTGACTTCTCCGACGTGGCGAATGGAATGTTTGTCGCGATCATATCCACTTTCGTCTAAGGGACTCCTATGCCAACAATTACCGTTAAAGACGCCTTCTCAGCAAATCAGGTGGTTAACACCCTGAACCCGAACGGGCAAGCGGCGAACGCGGCGAGCGCCCCGGTCACCTTGTCTACGCAGCAGGACGCGAAACTCGACGTGCTGGTGTTGGAGGCGCAGCAAACAGCGGAAGCGCTAAACACGCGCCAAGCGACCGCTTTCTACCCCGCGTTTACCCCGCCGCCTCCAGCAGGTACCGAGGTTGGGACAACTTTCGACGAGTTCGGCTCCTTGTTCGTTCGCGGGGGCGTCACCACGGATGAAGGGAGTGTCCGCGTAAACTTCTCTGGCGTGACTTTAGAGCATTCTATCGGTGTCCTCACGTTCACCAACGGGCAGACGACGGTCACGGGGTCCGGTATCCTTTCCGCAGATCCTCCCCCTCTCGTTGGCGATTACCTGAAACTCGCTTCCGACGCAGAGTCCGCGTACGCTCGGATCGTGTCCATTGATAGCGACACGGACCTCACGCTCGACGTCCCGTATACGGGTACAGGAGGTACCGGGGTGAGCGCTCTGGCGAGCATGCGCCCTACCACAACGGGGACGGGAGCAACTATCACGGTCGCGTCAGGGTCGGCAACTATCGCCTGTAATACGACCGCTGAGCAGACGATCTCCCTTCTCCGGGAGATGGACTACGGCCCTCTCGTCTACCAGACACGGTCCTCCGTGTCACAACGCATCACCAATCAGACGATCTACCGAGGGCTCCTAAAGCCGAACGGCGACCTCCGTTACGGGGCGTACTTCAAGTTGTCTGGCACGACAAACACGACCGTCGTGTGTGAGACTGCATGGGCGTCGGCAGCCCCCGCGTCAGGGGCCGACTTGGAAACAACGACCGTCACGATCCCGAACGGAGGAACCACAGCACAAGCGCTCACTGCCCGTATTGAAGTGCGGGGCGAGCAAGTGTCCTTCTACATCTCCGAGGTGCTCGTCGCCACCCACACGGTCGTGGTCCCCCGCCCGTACGATATCCTCTCGATGGGAACAATCATTCTCAACGGCACGACGCCCGCGAGCAACACCAACGTCGTGATAGACTACGAAGTCTGCAATAACCTAGACTCTTTACGTGTTTCCCTCGCGAACCTGACGGACGCTCTAGTAGCCACGCAACCGCCGATGCGCTTGTTCTCGTACAACGTCGCGGGTGTCATAGCGATCAACACCGACCTCCTGGTTGTGGACTGCCTACAACTGAGGCACCTGTACATCCACTGCACGAGTATGGGAACAACCGGGGTGGTCACGGCGCAATGGAGCGGAGACTCCACGTTCGCAGGCGCGCAGACTGCTACCCTGTTTGACATGGCTGCCGCATCGACCACGACGTTCAATGCGGCGGTCATGCGCCAAGTTCCGGTCATCGCGCGGTATTTCCGTCTGCGGTTAACCACCGCGACCACGGCAGGGACCACGACCATCTTTGTCGCGGGCTCCCAGTCCGCCCAGTCTATGTTCGTCGCGTCCCAGCCAGTTACCGCTACCGGGGTCGCGGGGGCTGCCGCACATGACGCTGCTGTCTCGGGCAACCCGGTCAGAACCGCTGGGCGTGCCCTCACCGCGAACTACACGGCTGTCGCTACTGGTGATACAGCGGACTTCGTGACGACACTCGTAGGGGCGCAGATTACCCGGCCATACGCGATCCCTGAGACGGAGTGGATATACTCAGCCGCCGCCAGCGGTATCAGCAACACAACGACGGCAGTGACGACAAAATCCGCCGCTGCGGCAGGGATACGGAACTATATCACGAGTATCCAGTTATCCCACAACACTCTCGGAGGCACGACAGAACTTGCTGTACGCGACGGCGCAGCAGGCCCGGTCCTCTTTCGTGTGTTGCTTGGCACAGCCGCGCTCCCCCCGACGCAGTATACGTTCCCTATCCCCCTCAAAGGGACCGCCGCCACATTGCTTGAAGTAGTCACGTTGACCGCTGTGACGGGCAACATCTACGTCAACCAACAAGGATACATCGCGCCATGATCTACGTAACCGAAGCCCGCAACAGCACCGTCAACTTCCCTCTTGCCGCAGTGCCCCCATCACGTGAAGACATCCTCGCACGAGCAGTGGCGGAGGGGGCGTGCTATGCCGAGGGAGCACGGAGCCGAACGGACACAACCACAAAATCGCTCGGCGAAGGGAAGGGGTTTATGGCGGAGATATACCAGTGCAACGAGACAGAGGTCGAGGAGTGATTCTCTCCTTGCACCCCTGTCCCCCGCGTATAAGAGCGTGCTTCAGGAGAACCCCATGCCAGAACAGCTAACTCAGCACCAGATCGCTCACCGAAACGTGTCCGCTGCACTCAGCGCGTACGTGAATAAGCAAGACCCCGAGATCCGCGAGATCCTGGTCGCCTACTATAACAGTTGCATGAAGACACTGGAGCAAGCCCCCCTTCCAGTAGAAGCGAATGATTTGACTTCGGGGCAATAGCCCCTCATATTGTCGCGATATGAAACTCCACTGGCTCCGTATCGACGCAAGCCAACCCCTCGCGGGGCCTCACGGCCTTTTAGTGTGGGCGTATGCGCGACTCGTAGCCGTGGGGACACCTGACTTTCTCCTCATCGCAGGCAAGGCTTTCACGATCTGGTCCAACTTGATGACCATCTTCGGCGTAGGTGTCAACGCCCCCGCCCGCGTATCTGCGACAGACCCTACGTTTTTGATGGGCGCGAATGGTACGGACCCCGCCAAGCCAGCGATCAACGCCGCTATCGCGTTCCGCGACGCTAACGCGCCAGGAACAACCATTGAAACCAGTCTGGAAGACTACGAAGTCGAACCCGCTAACACCGTGCAGGAGTAACCATGCCACTGACTTTTGACATCCGCCCCGTCGAGCAGAACGGCATCCTTAACACGGGCGCAGCCCGCAACTCGTCGGCACAATTGACCACTACCACCTCAGAAGACACCGTGACTATTCAAGTGGCGGGGAGCACACCGCGTGTGGTGATGTTCTTGTCCACCGAGGATGTCGGTATCTCGAACAGAAGCTCCGCGACTGGCGCGACGAAACCGACCCTCTTGGGTGGTGCGGCGTTCCAGCTTGAAGTGCCCGTGACGACAGTGTTCTACGTGCAAAACCTCAGTGCTGGCGGAACGCTCACCGTGCAGTGCCTACGATAGGGACTTTATGCCGGAAGATATGGAGAATGACGACGCGAAGCTGATCATGGCTTACGCGGAAGAAACGAAGATTCCGGCACCATTAGAAAAGTGGTATCGGGCGTTCGAGAATGACCGTCGATACGTGAACACGACGTGCATGGCTTTGGATGCCGAGGACGCTGTTGCGACCAACCACATTCTGCGCAACCAATACACCATCATGGCGATGCTCAACAGCCGTGACGCGGACATCCGCATCGGAGCTGACGACGCAGTTTGGGAAGACATCCCTGAAGTCGCTATCGACCCGATGACCGGGATGCCGATACTGGACCCGATGACCGGGATGCCCGTTCAGACAGGACAAACCACACCAGGACAACCGCCGCCTTTCTTGGAGAAGTTCGCGCACACGCAAGAAGTGCTGGCGAGGAAGCTGCTCCGTGAGGCGCGCTTCCGCCAACAACTGGCAGGGGCGATCCAAGACGTAGAGACTGCCGCGATCATGTTCGCGAAGGTGAACCAACAAGAGGACTACCACCGCGACCCTCTCGGCAACTTCCGTTTCGACGACCAACAAGACAACTTCGCTCTTTACAACCACTGGAAAGACAAGGTAGCAGCGGGAGAGATTGAAGAAGATTCCGCAGAGTACACGCGCTTCAAGATGTGCGAGTCTACCGTGCGGGAGTACGTGACGACCATGATCCAACAGGACATGATGTCGAATCCGCTGCCAGACATTCAGGTGCAAGACCCAGTGACAGGGGCGCTGATGATGCAGCCCCAAGAAGACCCCCGCGTGGCGCAAGTGGAAGCACTCACCGCAGGAGGACCAATCGACGCCTCTATGGTGCCGGAAGTACCCAAGTACGTAGGGTTCCCTATCGACTTCTTTCACCCGGAGGACGTGAGGTTCTCGTGGGATATTACCCGCATGGAAGACTTCTTCCGCACCAACCGCGTGCAAGTGCGCGTGGTCATGGCGCGGGATAAAGCCGCAGCGAAGTACAAGCTGTCCGTCGAAGAAGCGAAGAAGCTCCCAGAGGCTACGACGGTGCAGAACTCTACCGCAACAACCGGGGAGTCGGACCCTTCCTCACGAGACGGGGACTTGGATGAGAAATCCATGGACCAGAAAGTAGAGTTGTGGGAATGCTACGACCGCGAGATCAACAAAGTTTCGGTGTACGCGAAGGGGATACCCCGCTTCCTGCACTCGTACACGCCTCGCGTGGTGTGGCGAAACTGGATACCGATCATCCCGCTCATGTTCAACCGGGTGACGGGGCGGGCTATTGGCATCTCGTCTACGACGCTCCAACGGCCTGCGCAGGAAGAAATCAACACGGCGAGAACTATGGATCGTCACGCCAAGAAGGCGTGCTTCCCGCGTATCCTCGTGCGTCAAGGGGCGTTCTCTAAGAGCGAAGCGCGTAAGTACAAGATGGCGATGCCTTATGAAGTTATCGAACTTGCGACACCGGAGGAACTCAGCAGCGCAATCAAAGAGACGCAACCTCTGCCGTACAACCCCGCCCTGACGGACACGTCTGCCGCGCAATTCGATTTGCAGCGTATGTCTGGTACGTCGTTGGTAGCAGGCGGAGCAGTCGGGGTCAGTAACTCCGCGACGGAGACAGCAACCGCGCAGGCAGGGACCGACGCTCTCATGGACTACCGCCGAGGGCTGATCGAAGACTTCTACCAAGATGTTGTGACGTGTTTACTGGACCTCGCCAACGCAGTTCTCCCAGAAGAAAACGTCAAAGCGATCTGCGGGCCTGGAGCGGTATGGCCGCAGATGGACCGAGAAACGCTGTGGAGACAGCTTGCGGTCAAGATCGAAGTAGGGTCAACAGGACGACCAGAAACAGACAAACATTTAGGGTGGATGACCACCATGACGCAGATAGCACGCAACCTCGGGATGGTGCCGCAAGGCCCCGAAGTGCTTGACTACTTAGCGAAAAACACAGGTATTTACGAAGGGATAGCGAAGTTCTTCCAGTCAGCCCCGCAAGTTGGGGGCATGCCCCCCAACACAGGCGGTCCTCCGCCTTCTTCCCCCCGTCTCGACTCCCAACAGGGGCAAGGCGGAGGCGGAAGCAAGCCGATGAGCGAGGCACCGAAGCCCGAATCTATCCCCAACAGACCACAGATCTAGTTTATGCTTGATTCACCCCAGGAGACTCTACTATGCCCAGTAACAACGACCCGGATACAAGCCCGGAAACACTGAACGAAGACCCGTCACCTTCGTCGCCACCGGAATCAAACCCCGTGGAAGGCGGTACAACGGCCCCGCCAGCCGACAGTGGCAAGGATACCCCCAAGGAAGAGACACCGAGTGTCCCGTTACTTGGCGAAGGCGATGTTCTTGACCGCTTAACAAACCCAAAACAGAAGACGAACACGCAAGAGCCGGAGGCGAAGGAGGAAACTCCCGACGCCAAAGAAGCTGTTGATGCGCCTGCCCATGCAGAGGAATCAGAGGACGAGGACTTCAAGCCCGCCGATGAGACTGAACTCGCGGGGTACCACAGCAAGACGCGGCACCGGATCAAAGGGTTCCAACGAGAGATCGACCGCCTCAAGCCAAGCGCGGATTTCACCAACGAACTTCTCGGTGAAGCGACGCAACTAGGGCTATCGGTAGAGTCCGTGCGCGGGTGGCAGAGCCTTGGTTTCGGTATCCGCAAAGGAGACCCCCAAGCCCTCGCTGCTTTAGCCGAAGTGTTAGGAAGCCACGGCATCGCGCAAAGCGCTGCGCCAGATATGGCCCCTATCCGCGAGACACTCGCAAAACTGCACCGTTCGATGAATATCGACGACGACGCAAAAGAAGCTCTGGAAAAAGCCCTCGGAGAGGTAGGGAAACCCGCAGCACCGCAGAAGCAGCTTGCCCCTCCCCCGCAGCAACAGACCCAGCAGCCCGCCGCCCCTCTAAACGCCCCCTACGAACAGACCGTATCGTGGGTACGCGGGGTAGAGGCGCAGGATGCGAAGAAGTTCGGGGCCAAATACCCCGAAGTGAACAAAGCCATCTACGCAGAAGCTAAACGCCGCGAAGTAGGTCTCCCCCTCAATCAGCTCAACGACCCTGTTGAGATGCGTGTTCGATATGCAGCGTGCCGAGAGGCAGTGCTTGCGAAACTTCTGGCACGTCCTCCCCAACCCAAGGTAGAGTCATCGCTACGAGGGTCGGGACCACCCACCCCACTCAAGGTACCCCAACGAGGCACCGAAGAGTACGATGACTATATCCTGACTCACGGAGTACCTGAGTCACGCTGATCGGAGCCTTTATGCCTGTAAACGTCCCCGCTCTTGTTTATCAAGAGCTTATCCAAAGCGCCGATGCGGGCTACTTAAACCGCATGAAACAGATGCCTATCGACCGTCAGGCGATGCCGTTCTCGGCTTACGTAGACGGACGGAAGAAAGTCGTGGACATGTCGCAAGGCATTATCCGTGTCGGCATGACCGTCAGCGACGAAGGTGAAAACCAAGGCTGGGACCGTTCAGACGGCCTGAACTTCAACGAAAACATGCCTGCAAAACAGGCTGAGTTCAGCGTATACAACGAACACCGTGGCTTGGTCATGTGGGCCACCGACCTGATGAACGCAGGGTACGAAGTTGATTTCAACTCGGCCTCTAAGACCTTGGCCAACCCGTTGTCTTCAAGCGAAAAGACCCGCTTGCGCGACTACATCGGCAGCAAAGTCAGCAACTTCCGCGACGCCGCGAAAGTCAGCTTTGACCGTGTTAGCCACTTAGACGGCACGCAAGACACCAAACGTACCCCTGGACTAGACGCCGCGCTCCCTCTGAACCGTCTCGGTTCTTACGGCGGCCTCTTACGCACTGACCCGAAATGGCAGCACTACATTGCAACGGGTTTGACCAGTGGTTTAGGCGGCACGCTCGAAGAAGGTATGAATACCGCCTTCTGGAACGCCCGCTTGAAGAGTCGTGGCAACGAACGTGGCTCGTACAAATTGGTGTGTGGACGCGGTTTCGCGGACCGTTACCGCCGCTATGCGCGTAACAACAACATGCAGATCAACGCCGACACGAACCAGATCAAGACGCTGGACACCAATATCGCTGACTCCGGTCTGCGCTACATGGGCCACGCGTTAGAGATCAACCCGACCTTCGCTGACTTGGATGCGTTGTATGCCCCGACGATTCCTTGGGATCTGCGTTGCTACATCGTATGCGAAAAGACGTTCTGTTTGGGCTTGTTCAACAAGTCTGACTGGACCATGAGCGTCCCAGCTCCTGTCGCGTCAACACGCGATCTGAAGCTGAGTCTCGACTGGCGCATGTCGTTGTTCTGCACGAACCCGAATGCAAACGCCGTGGTCACTGCCGCCGCGTAAAAGTTTTCCCGATCTGTTTTCTCCTGACAGTAGGGGGTAGGACCGAGGGCGTAATGCCCTCGGTCTTGCTTTTGGTGGAGGCTTTGTAACCTCCACGAAGGAGACTTACTCATGATCAAACTGCCTACCTATATGTGCTCGTACGAGTTCGCGAAGTCAGAGACTCCGCGCTTCATCGGAAAGCACGAAATCCCTCTCTACCGCGCCCACGTCCAAGCCCAGCGTATCGGCGTGCAAATATCCGTCGTCACGCCTCCGAGCGGTCTCGCCCCCGAGTTTTACTGGTGTACGTTCGCCTCCATGGAGGATGAATATGAACGCCTAACGAAGCTCTACGGTCCAGCGACCCACAACCTCTACCCAGTGGCGGACGAGATGCGTACCGTCATCGAAGGGGAGCTAGAGCGTGTCGCACGCAATAAAGGCGTGAACCCGAATGCCCCGAAAGAAGTGTCCGCGAATAAAGATGTCGCAGACTTAGTGGAGAGCCTCTCTCCTGCACTTGCGAAAGGCGCGAAGCCCGAGGAGAAAGCAGCACGAAAGAGCGAAGCAGAGAAGATCGCTATCCAACTGCATCTGATAGGCTTGGCTTCCGTCCCTGACATTGCCAGCGCTCCTTTGTCTCAGTTGTGCTTGGCCCCCCAAATAGACTCGGCTTTCGCTATTCAACTCCGCGACGTCGCCCAAGAACGCGCAGCACAAGGCAACGACAAAGAAGGCGCAGAGTCACGTTCCCTAGACCTCGGGGCCTTAGCTGGCCGCACCTTGGAAGGCTAACCTATGTCCCTCCCCGCGCCTTGGCCTTTGTCCCAGATCCGCGAGGAGGTTTTGACCCGTTGTACCCTCAACACAGGTGGGGACCGTGGCGCGCGCGCCATGAAACTCATCGAGTCTTTTATCCGTGGAGCACAAGCACACCTTGTGCTCAAAAGCCCCTGGCTCCGGTTGTCCGCGTCGCGTGACATAACCCTCCTAGATGGAGTGTCTGTCTACGACTTCCCTGATGATCTGGAACCAGGGCGCTTTGCGGACCTTCTCGCGCGAAACATTACGTCGCAGAGACTTCTGCCGATGGACTTTGACCCCTCGTATTCAGCTCGCAACGCTCTTCTGAACTCCGAGGGTCGCCCTCTGTACTACTGGTTCGAGAACGAGGACATCAGCATATCCCCTGCGCCAGACGTATCCCAGTGGGACATCATCCGCGTATCAGGGTATCTTCGCAACGTCCCGATGGTCAACGACACTGATCTCGCTTCAGTAGACGGGGAAGCCCTTGTCCAGCGAGCGGAGATATTGGCCCGCCCACGTCTCGGCCTGCAAGTAACCCAGACCATGCTCGACGAACACGCCGCTTACGTACGCGCAGTACGTGGGGCAGTCCAGAGCGTCGGGCAAGGCACCATGCCCGGTGGCGACACCTCCGTTCGCGTGCGTCCGCAAGAGGGTTCAGGCATACCGAGTAATTTGGGTGGGTGGGCGTATGACGCCGGATGGAATCCTCCCGGCGCGTGGGGCTAACCCATGGCTACGAAAGGCTTCCATACTTGGAGCGGGCTTGACACGCGGTCCACGCAAGATAGCGCAGACCCTAAGACTCTCCGCGTCGCAACCAACGTGGACCTCCTTACGGATGGTTCTATCGAGGAACGCGACGGGTTGAAACTCGTGGCTGTCGTGGATGCGGATAGTGTAGGGCTTTACTCGGTGGGCGGGCGACTCCGAGCCGCTATGGCCGCAGGACACTCGAAACCCGCTGCTACCCAATCTTCTGTTCCTATCCTCTACGATTTCGTGGGGGACGGCACGGTATATGGCCTCACGTCCCTCGAACGAGTAAGCTCCGTGACCAGTTGGGACGCGGACTCCGCTGTCGGGCTGTACCCCGCGATCATTATCCAACGCACGGGCGGGGCATACGAACTGCATTGGATCAAGGATGTGCCCCAGCCAACCGTCAATGGTGTGCCGCCCCCAACCTATGTGCCTTCTGCGGACCCGGTTTCGACGAAAGTCGCTACACCCTTCACCGTAGGGGAAACTCTCCTCAAGATACAAGAGAAGGTTTGCGTCGTAGACAACACGAATGGAGCAATCCGGTTCTCCTCGACCGTCAACGGCATCCAAGACTTCTCGACCCCCGGCGACGCTGGATACCTCCCCGTGATCCGTCACGCGACGGGCGACCGCACCATCCAGGGGCTGTCGTTCTACGACGAATTCATGGCGGTGATGTTCGAAGACTCTATGCAACTGTGGTCCATGCACCCCGACCCGGCGCAAATGGCCCTCCGCCGCGTCTTGTCAGGTCCAGGCGCGCAATTCCCTGGCTCGGTGGTCAACGTGCGGGGTGACCTAGTTTATTTCTCCCGAGGGACTTTCTCGTCCCTCCGGCGCGTGTTGGAGAACGGGCAACTGACCGACGGCGACGTCGGCGCACCCATATCCGTTGACACCCTCCCGTACGCGAACACCCGCCCAACGGCCCTTTGGTCGCAGGCGAGGAGCGCGTACTACTGCTTTTTCGGCGGCGAAGGGTGGAGATTCATGGTTTCGCCAACATCCGACAAACGCGGGTGGACGAAGTACGTGCTTCCAGATGGGATCACGGCGGACTACGTGGTGGAGCATCTCGGAGAGGTCTACATCCGTTCCGGGGCCAACGTGTACCAACTAGTCGCTGGGTATGCGGACGGGTCTACCTACGAAGTCGCGAGCCATTTCCTTGACCTCGGCCACTCAGGCGAGTGGAAGATGTTTAGCTCCCTTGACTTCACTGGCGGCGGCACCCCGGTTCTCAACTTCCACTACGACATGCGGTCCCCTGCGTCGTTCGACCGTGTGTGCCGACTGAACGGGTCCACGGCCTCCATGGTTTACATCTCGGTACTAGAGAACTCAGAGGCGGGGAGTATCGCGTTTACGGGGAGCGTAGGCGGCGGATTCTATCTCGACAAGTTTACGTGGCGATACTCTGTAGCAGGTAAGTTTATCTAGGGTCTTGACACTTCCTTTTTTGTTGCTCCGCACTAGGGTTCTTCGATGCCTTATCCTCCCTTTCCTGCGCGTACATCAAACTTTACTCAGGACGCGAACAACGGCCTCGAATCTCCGTCCCCGTCGGGGGTAGACACCGAGTTCAATTCTCTTCTCAACGTGGTGAACCAAGTGGTGCTTCGCCACCGCGCGATCACCACCGCTGAAGGGGCGTTGAAGAACGTTGCCACCGCCACCGCGCAAGCGCTCGCAGGGACGCAAGACTTTACCGCGACAGCGTCGCAAACAGCTTTCACCACCACGATACCGTGGGTGGCGACGTTCACCTCCCTGAACGTTTTCGTGTACGTCAACAACGTGAAACTATCGACGTCCGCCGTGACGGTCGCGAACTCAGCGGGGTTCCTCCAAGTCACCATCGCGGCACAAACCGCTGGGAATATCATCACCGTCGCGGCGTTTGAATCCGGCGCGGGGCTGTTGACTCGGCTCCAGACCATCTCAGCAAGCGACGGAGCGACGCTCGTCGCGATCAACGACGCGGGAGGTGTCTACACCGCCGTCACCGTGGAAGCTGCTCTCCAAGAAGTCAAGGTAGCGCTGAACAATTACATCACGGCGGTCGGCGCGACAGCAGACCTCATCAAGCGCACGGGAACCGTGCCGTTCACCGCGAACCAGTCGCTGGGCGGGTTCCGCTTGACGAGTGTCGCGGACGGCATCAACCCCCAAGACGCTGTGACCGTCAACCAATTCAACGCCTACACTACCGTGTGGAACGCGCTACAAACGTACTTCATGCGGCTCGACGGCACGACAGCCATGGCGGCGTCGTTGCCAATGGGCAACAACAAGATCACGTCGTTACTCGCGGGGACCAACGGTACGGATGCGGTAAACAAGACCCAGCTCGACGCGAAGGTGAGCAAAGCGGGCGACACCATGACTGGTGCGCTCAATATGGGTAGCCAACTCATCACGAACTTAGCGAACCCAGTAGCAGAAACAGATGCGATCAACCTCGCTACGGCGCGGACTATTGCTTCCGCGTTTAGTTCCCGCGCACAGTACACCTCGGCTGGGACCAGCCCCTTCGTCGTCCCTGCGGGACTCTCGAAGATTCGCGTTCGCATGTGGGGCGCGGGTGGTGGAGGAGGTTCCGGCGACACCGTTACCCGTTTCGGGGGTGGTGGAGGAGCGTATGTTGAGAGCACGCTGCCTGTGACTGCCGCTGAATCCCTGACACTGACCGTTGGCGCGGGTGGCGCGGCAGGGGTAACGGGAGGCGACACTATTATTCAACGTGGTGCAACCGAGTTACTACGGGCATCGGGAGGCGTTCACGGAAACAGTACAGGGCTCGGAGGGACTTACACCGTCGGGGTAGGTATCGTCGCGTTCGGTATCAACGGAGGCATTGGCCGGACGTTCCGTATGAACACGGGCGCAGGCGAGCCAACCGAACAGACTGGGGGTACAGGAGGCAGTGCCCCGAACGGGGGCCAAGGCGGCAACGCAGCGTCAATAACGCAGGGGGTTCAGTACGGCGCGTGTACTGCTGGGGAAGCTCCAGGAGGCGGCGGAGGAGGGACGGGGCTCTCTGCTGCGGCGGGGGCTGCTGGCCGCATCGAGATTGAATACTAAAGGACACTCATATGCCAACAGATCCTTACCAAAGCCAAGCATACCGCGACTACGCTCTCGCTTACCAGCCACAGGCGCGGTACGGCATTACCTTCGACGACTATCTCCGTCAAGGAGGTTCAACGCAGTCTTACAACCCTTACGCGGGGCAGTACAATACTAAAGCGCAACGGAGCGTTGGGGCGGACGCGCTGACGGGGGCGACAGCCGGGGCGACAGTCGGGGCGACAGTCGGGTCTGTCGTCCCTGTTGTCGGAACCGCCGTAGGAGGGGTCGTAGGAGGGGTCGTAGGCGGCGTAGCGGGGGCAGGGTACTCGCTCTCTACGAGAGGAAAAACTGCAAGAAGGAACCGAGCGGCACAAAGAGAGGCTCAGGCGCGGGAAGCTGCCCAAAACGCATTAGTGAGAGCGCCGACGGAGTACTTAGGAGCGAGGGACCCCACGTCTAGGACGTACCAAGAAGCCAGACGACGCGCTGCGCAAGGGGCCATTAACTCTATGTCGGCACAAGAGCTTTTTACAGCGTACCACCAAGAACAGCAAGCCAACCAACGGCAGCAGTACGAGCAAGCCATCAACACTTACTTCGACGACCCTGCACGAGCGGGGTGGCAGCAACAGAGTATCCAAGACCGCTTGAACAACGATCTCGCACAGGTGTCCGACCAGTACGACCAAGACCTGCAACGTTCCGTCCAAGGCGCTGCCGCTCGCGGTATGCAAGGTGGGTCCATGGATGTCGAAGGGCGAGGCGACGTTGCTCGTGTTCGGGATACCCGTGCTATCGGGGCTGCCGCCGATGCCGACGCTCAACGCTCCGCGTTCCAGAACCGTGACTTGCAGGAGCGCAACAACTTGATGGGTCTTGTGAATAGTCGCGGCATTACAGAGGGGCAGCAGTTGTCGCAGGCACTCCAAGGTATCCACGCGAACACAGCAGCCGAAGGCGCGAACTACGCGACCCGTCAACGGCAGCAGGAGATTGACCGCTTCGGCCAACAATCACAATCGCAAGCGTGGGGGCAGGGGCTTAGCAGCATCGCGGGGTCCATCCGCAACCGATACCCACAAAACAATTCCCAAGGAGGTTGGTAATGTACGGTGCAGCACTCGGCGTGGCAGGCGGGCTCCTCGGAGCCCTCGGTGCCCAGAAACAGGAACGCGCAATGGGCGACGCCAACCAATGGTACGGCGCGCAACTCGGAGACTACTACGCCAGACAGCAAGCGGCATCAGGACAGACCCAAGCGCAGTACCGAGACATCGGGAACCGTAGCATGCAGAACCTCGGCACGGGGCTGCAAGGGTACATGGCGACACCGTATGGCCGCACCGCAGCAGATACGGCAACCTCGCAAGCGGCACTCCAACAGGTCGGCTCAGGGGGCAACCCCGGCCAAGCAGCAGGACTCGGTGGTTTGTCTTCTACGTGGGGAGCAGGCGTCGCAGATCGCAACCAAGGGTTTGCAGATCGCCAACAACTGATCGCGGGTAACGCGAACGCGCAACAGCGGCAAAGCCTCGGTCAGAACACTGCACTATCAAACTACGACACGCAGCAGACCCGCCTCGGCGGCGAAGCCCAAGACCTCGCGATGATGGACGCGATCCGTCAAGCAGACCTCGAACGGCAGCTTCAACAGCTCAATATGGCCTCGCAAGATAAGTTCACCCACGCACAAGGCGTTGGCGGCGACCTTCAAATGATCGGCGGCCTGATGGGGGCTAGCGGCGGTTTAGCAGATTATTGGGGGCCTACGGGCGCGGATCGGAAACAGCCTAAAGGCTCCCGCCAAGTAGCGTCAAAGAACTGGTCCCCAACCGGACGTCAGACAGGGGGCGGATACCAACCCGCGAGAGCGCCTTCTGGAGTATCCACCCCGAGCGTCGTGCCCACTGGTCAGGGGTACTACAGCGGCTTACGCGAATACGGAGCTTACTAATGATCCCTGCACCACGATTTGACTACCAAGCTGCTGCAACCCCTGGAGGGATCTACCAGGGGCTAGGCGCGTTAGCGGAAGC
>SXGQ01219234.1_pt1 | contig 30608 bp, 10 predicted proteins | sample 3178371 | NCBI WGS metagenome assembly SXGQ01 (sample SAMN11356859, study PRJNA531348) | freshwater metagenome | isolation source: freshwater sample F1-20 | place: China: Fuxian Lake, Yuxi | collected 2017-12-25
CTGAAGACCGACTGGGAGGTGGAGCTGGGCCTCGTGATCGGCCGCACCGCCCGATACCTCCCGTCCAAAGAAGCGGCCCGCGACCATGTGGCCGGCTTCTGCATCGCGAACGACGTCTCCGAGCGGTCCTTTCAGATCGAGCGGGGCGGCCAGTGGAGCAAGGGCAAGAGCTGCGACAACTTCCTGCCGCTGGGCCCGTGGCTCGTGACGGCCGACGAGGTGGCCGACCCGCAGCAGCTCGGCCTCGCGCTGGAGGTCAACGGCGTGCGGCGGCAGACCGGCTCGACGGCGACGATGATCTTCGACGTCTGGCACATCGTGCATTACCTCTCGCAGTTCCTCACGCTCGAGGCGGGCGACGTGGTGATCACCGGCACGCCCCCGGGCGTGGGCATGGGGATGAAGCCGCCGGTGTTCCTCAAGGCGGGCGACGTGGTGACGCTCGCCATCGACGGCCTCGGCAGTCAGCGGAGCGTGTGCGAGCCCGCGTGACGCGGCGCTCGACCCGTGGCCACGACGATGCACTGCGTCGTGCGGTTCGTTCAGTGCCGGGCCGCGTCGCTGCGGCGGAAGTCGTGCTTCCCGGGCACGAACAGCGCATCGTGGAAGCGGGTGCCGAGACCCGGGCCCTCGGGCAAAAGCGCCATCCCCTGCTCGATCACGGGGCCGCGGTCGACGAGATGCCGGTAGAGCGTGCGGACGTGGGCGCGGACGGTCTCCTGGAAGACGACGTTCGTCGAGGAGGCCGCGAGGTGCAGGCCGGCGAAGAGCGTGAGCGGGCCGGTGCAGTCGTGGATCGTGGCCGGCACGTTGAACGTCTGGGCCATGTCGATCACCCGCCGCGTCTCGCTGATGCCGCCGTTCCAAGTGGGATCGACCATGCAGTAGTCGGCGGCGCCGGCCTGGAGCACCTGGAGATACTCCTTGCGGCCGAGGAGCATCTCGCTGGCCGCGATCGGCAGGCCGCTCTGGCGGCGGAAGTCGGCGAGCGTGGCCACGCAGTCGACCCGCAGCACGTCCTCGAGCCACAAGGGCTCGATCTCCCGCAGGGCCGCGGCGATCCGCAGGGCGGCCGGCAGGTGGTAGAAGGCGTGCCCCTCGATGGCGATGTCGAGGGCCATCCCCACGCGGTCGCGGATCTCGCGGAGCGGCCGCATCCCCTCCTCGACGTCGGCGGCGGAGATGTGGAGGCCGCCGCTGCGGTGGGCGGCGCGGTCGAACGGCCAGAACTTCAGGACCTTGTAGCCCTCGGCCACGAGTTCGGCGGCCAGATCGCCCGGCGCGTGGATCGAGGCCCAGGCGTCCTCGAGCGGGCCGGGTTTGCCCGGGGAGCCGTAGCCGGGCCACCCGGGATGCGTGGGGCCGCCCTCCTGGACCGCGCCGTACGACGGCCCGCCGCAGGTGTTGTAGACGGGGATCCGCTCGCGGACCGGGCCGCCGAGGAGGCGGTAGACGGGCTGGCCGGTCGCCTGGCCCAGCAGGTCCCACAGCGCCAGATCGATCGCGGAGAGGGCCCGCATCTCGGCGCCGGGATGGCCGAAGGGCGTGCACCGCTCGTAGAGCCAGCGCCAGTGGGCCTCGATCGCCAGGGCGTCGGCGCCCAGCAGCCGGGCGGCCATCCAGTCGTGGACCAGGGCGGCGATGGCGTGGGGCGTGTAGTAGGTCTCGCCGCAGCCGACGAGGCCGTCGTCGGTACGCACCCGCACGAGCAGCAGGTTCGACATGATCCCGTGCGGGATCGCGGTCTCGATGGCGGTGATGCGGGGCATGGCGGGCCTCGGGAGGATCCGTCCATTGTCAGCGGGCCCCAGCCCGGCGCCCAGCGGCGCATCTTGGCGAATCGGCCGGCATCGCTTGGGAAAACGGCCGGCAGTACGGCGGTCGGAGACCGCCGCTACAGGGCGCGGCGGCGGCGGCCGATGGCGTAGCCCACCAGGCCGAGGCCGAGGGCGGCGAGTGCCAGCGTGCCCGGCTCGGGCACGACGACCGTGAACTGCGTCACCTGGCCGGTGAGGGGGTCGCCATTGCCGAACGTGCCGGTCGTCTGCGGCACGGTCGAGAGGCTCATCGTCAGCGCGGAGTTGTACGTGGCCAGCGGCACGTAGGTGCCCGAGTTGTAGATGTGCGTGCCGCTGCCGGCCACCCAGTAGTTGAACGTGGCGTCCTTGACGCTGGAGAAGAAGTCGGCGGCGGTGTCGGTATAGAACCCGCCGCGGAATACCTCGCCGCCCACGAGCGACCCCGCGGACAGGTACACGTTCACGACGTTGTCGTTGCTGCCCGACAGGCTCGACGTGAAGGGCGTGGAGCCGGTGATCCGCAGCACGTCGTTGACGCTCGCCGCCGCGTTGTCGTAGGTCGGTGATCCGGTGCCTGTGAACTCGAAGTTGAAGTCGAGGCCGCCGGAGGGGTCGACCGCGCCGGCCGTGAGGATCCCCGGCGAGTTGCCCGGGGCCACCAGGCCCGCCCCACCCAGGGTCGCCGCGATCACGCCGCTGCCCACGAGCGTGCCCGGCGCGTCGATCGACAGCCCGGACCCGGCCGTCAGCGTCCCCTGGGACGTCACGTCGAGCCTCCCGAACCGCACGTTCACCGCACCCGTCGTCGCCAGACTGTTCTTCAAGAGCACCGTCCCCGCGTAGGCCGCCGTGCCCACCGCGACGTTCACGCCCGTCCCGATCGTCCAGGTGTTCGAGAAGTCTGCCGTCCCGCCGGCCACGGCCACGAGCGTCGCGGCCCGGTTCAACTGGATGCCGTTGTTGGTGAACGCGGGCGACGAACCCGTTCCCGAGCCGCCCAGCAGCACCGCCTGCGTCCCCGTCGTCGCCGGCACGAGCAGGTTCTTCGACATCAACACGCCCGGGGACAGGAGCAACGCGGCCGTGCCCGCCGCACCGGCCGTGGAATCGCCCACCGTCACCGTGTCGGCACTCCCGAACGCCCCGCCCTGGCCCTGCCCGCCGCTGCTGACATCCGCGATCACCGTGCCGTTCTTCAACGTGAACCCGCCCGAAAAACTGCTCGACGCCGGCAGCCGCCACAGGCCCGAGCCGTCCTTGACGACCGACGTCGTTCCGGAACCGTTGATGATCGCGCTGATCGCGTTGTCCGCCGTGCTCGATCCGCCGAGCGTGAGCGTCTTCGCACCCGCGGCCGCCGTCACCGACCCGGTGAGCACCAGCGGCCCGGCGCCGGTCGCCTCGATCACGCCGCCGCCACCTGCCGACCCCGCCCGGTTGACGACGCGGTTGCTCGACGACGTGCCGCTGCCCGTATATCGCAGCGTGCCGGCCGTCGTGCCCGAGCCGAGGTCGATCGTGCCGTTGCCGGGGGTCGTCGGGGCACCGAGGTTCGAGGCCCCGCTGCTCACGTTGGCGATCGACGAAAACTCGAGCACGCCTTCCGAAACACTCGTCTTGCCGGCGTATGTGTTGGCGGCGGAGAGCACGGTCGTGCCGCCGCCCGACTTCGTGAACGTGGCAGCCGCACCGGCCAGCACGGCGCTGGCCGACGACGTGCCGGCCGCGTTCGTGAAGGTGTAGGAGGCGGCCGAGAGCGTGCCCGTGCCGAAGATCGAAGACGCCGTGCCGCTCACCGTGACGGTCCCGGACGTCGTCGAGTTGACACCCACGTCGAGCCCGCCGCTATTGGCCACCAGCACGGGCGAACCCGACGGCAGTGCCCCCGCAATGCCCAGCCGCAAGACGCCCTCGTTGATCGCCGTCGTGCCGGTGTAGGTGTTGGCCACGTTCATCGAGAGCGTGCCGCTGCCGATCTTCATGAAGCCCAACACGTTGGCACCCGTGTTGGCCAGCGGCGTGCTCGAGTAGATGCGTTCGAAGGCCGCATTCGTGCCCGTGTCGAATCCGACCATGAAGTTACCGGCGTAGCTCGCGCTGCCCGTCGTGCGGATCGTGTTGAAATCAGCATCGCTCACGTTGTTGCCGACGACGAGAGCGGCGCCCGCGGCCCCCGTAACGCGGCCGTTTACGTTCCAGCCCGGCAGCGAATTGGTGCCCGCGATCGAGAGGACGCCGGCGTTGACCGCCGTAATGCCCGTGTAGACGTTCGAGCCGGTGAGGTAGAGTCTGCCGGAGCCGGCCTTCGTCAGGCCTCTCGTCCAGGTCCCACTTTGGAGGAAGCTGCCGTTCAAGTAGGTGTTGCCGGAACCGGCAAAAGTCCAGGTAGTGGCCGACGTGGTGGCGGTAACGATGTTGCCGTTGAGCGTGAGCGACTTCCCCTGCACGATGTTGTTGTTGAAGATGTTGCCGCTGTCTGCTTCACCCGCAGGAGGGCTGATCGTGCCGTTGAGCGTCAGGCTGTAATCACCGAAAAACGTGATATGGTTCCCCGCACCGCTTGCCCACCGGTTCACGGTGATGTTCGTCGTCGCCGGCACAATGCGGTCCGCGCCAACGGCGAAGAGGCCCGCGTCCACCGATACTGATCCCAAATGAAGGGTTCGGAAATTCACCGCGGAATCCGACCCGATCCCGAGCGAGCCGTTTGCAACCCGTAATGTGCCCGCGGAATTGTTCGAGCCCGTGAGAATCAGCCGGCCCGTGGCATAGGTGGCGAGGGAGTTTCCTGTGGCGCCGGTAATCGCCTGGTCGACCGTATTCAGCGTGACGTTGAGCGCACCGCCGTTGTCGAGCAGGTTCGACCCGATCGTGGTGTCGAACGCGTTCGTGATGTTGACGGTGAGCGTCTTTCCGCCCGCCGCGGCATTTTGCACGTCGTTGAGCACAAGCGGGCCCGCGCTCGCGACGATGAGGGAGGCATCGCTCGCGAGACGGATCCGCCGGTCGGACGTCTCACCGTCGCCGACATACTGCAGATTGCCGCCGTTGAGCGTGATTGCGCCGGCGTCGCCGGCGGCAAATGCGCCCACGCTCGACGACGCCGAGGCCGTCGTCGAATTGCCGAGCGACCGCACCACGATGCCGCCGGCCGTGACGCTCGTAGAGCCGCTGTAGGTGTTGTTGCCGGCGAGTTCAAGCCAGCCGGAGCCGATCTTCACGAGCCCCGTCGCGCCGCCCGAGCCCGAGATCGGGCCGCTGATCCTGGCGAAATCCATCCCCGCGAGCGTGTTGTCGGCGACGGTGACAGTGCGAGCCGCGGCGTTGAGGTTGATCGAATTTTGGAAATCGACCACACCGAACCCCGTCGACGAACCGAATGAGAGCGTGCCGCTCGTGCCGAGGAAGCCATCCGAGCCCCAGGTGAGCGGCTGGAGCGAGCCCGACTGCTGAAAGGCCACCACGAGACTCGTGCCCGAGGCCGCGAAGCCGGCTCCGCCCGTGGTGGCCCCGCCGAGCGTGATCGTGGCCTGGCCGTTCACCGCCGACGCGGCGACCGTGCGGGAGAGCGTGCCCGACATGAGGAGCGTGCCCGTCGAGCCCGTCACGCCCAGTTGCAGAGGGCTGTTGGCCGGCAAGCCGCCCAGCGCGCCGAGCACGCCTTCGGCGACCGTCGTCGGGCCCGAGTAGGTGTTGTTCGTGCCGGTGAGCCACCAGATGCCGGCGCCCGATTTGAGCACGCTCGTGACGTTGCTGCCCGTGCCGCTGTCGGTGATCTGCGGCGCGAACGTGTTGTCGCCGGCCGAGGAACCGGCCAGGTTGATCGTGCGGGCCGCTGCGCCCGAGTGGGCGATCGCGCCGGTGTTCGTCCAGATCAGCGCGTTGGAGGAGCCCACGTTGCTCGCGATCGTGGCCGTGCCCGTGCCCTCGAGCGTGAAGAGACGGTCGGTGCGGGACGTCTGCGCGAAGCCCACCGTGAGGTCGGCCGTAGCCAACCGGGGAACGCCCGCGTAGGCCAGCACGCCATTCCCATTGAAGACGAGGTTGGCCGCGGCGCTCGTCGATTGCCCGATGCTGCTAGCCGTGCCGCCGTTGGCGAGGACGTCGATCGCGAGCGTGCCGGAGTTGATCCGCGTCACGCCCGTGTAGGTGGAGAGGCCGCGGAAATACTGCTGGCCCGTGCCGTTCTTGGTGACATTCAGCACGCCGCCGCCCGGGCCATCCTGGAGGACGCCCGCAAAAGTGCCGTTGGCCGTCGTCGTCGTGCCCTGGCCGATCGACAGCGTGCCGGCCGTGGCCGCCCCGCCGCCGGAATTGGTGATCGTGCCGTTGCCCGAGAGGGCGCCGATCGTGACCGTCTGCGACGGGCCGGCGGCGTTGATGTCGAGCGTGGATCCCTGGCGGAGCGTGGTCGTGTTGGCCGGGTTCGTGATCGCGCCGAGCGTGGCCGTGGCCCCGGAGAGCCTGACCGTGCCCTCGCTGATGATCGTGTTGCCGGTGAACGCGTTCGATCCGCCGATCACGAGCAGCCCCGCGCCCGACTTCGTGAGCCAGGCGGTGCCGCTGCCGATGGCCGCGTTGATCGTGAGGCCGCTCGTGCCCGAGCCGCCGGTGTAGACAATCAGTTCGTTGTTGGTGGACCCGAGCTGGCCGGTGCCGCTGATCGTGGCACCGCCGGACGAATTGTCGAAAAGCAGGCCCCTGGCCGTGAGCGTGAGCGTGCCACCGAGCGTGAGCGTGGGGGGCGTGCCGGAGCCGGTCAGTTTCAACGTGTTCACGGACATGGCCGCAGACACGGTCGTATCGGCCGAGAGCGAATAATTCACGGTGCTCGTCGCAGCGCTCGTCGGCAGGGTCGTGTAGCCCGTAAACGCCGCGATCGTGCCGGAGGTGAGCGTCGCCCAATCGGTGCCGCGGAAGGTCTGGTAGGCGGTGCCGCTGCCGAGAATGCCGTTGGTGACTAGGCCCGTCGTGGTGGTGACCACGATCGAGGCATTGGAACCCGGGGCGTAGTTGAGCGTCGCGTCCGCGCCGCGGCTGCCGAGGGAGGCGAACGTGAGGGTCGTCGAACCGCCGCCGTTGCCTGAAACCACGACGTTGCCGGCGCCGGCGGTGGGGGTGAGGGCGCCGACGGACTCGGTCGTCGTCGTATTCAGGAAGCCATTGAAGGCGAGCGTGCCACCCGCGGAGCCGACGGTCGGATCGGCATTGAAATTGATGGCGGCAGTATCGGCGAAGACGGTCGAGGCACCGGCCGTGGCGTTGAGCTTGAGCGTGCCACCGCGGATCGAGGTCGCTCCCGTGAACGTGTTGGTGCCGGAGAGCACCCAGGTGCCGGGGCCGGTCTTGTACAACGCCAACGTTCCTGCCGGCCCATTGCCGATGTTGCCCGAGATCAGGTTGTCGAGCGTGCTCGTGCCACCGAGGAGAACATCCTTGTTTAGGTTGTCCTTTACCGAGACTTTGGGAAATACGACGGGATTGGTGCCCGACTGGCTGGCGTAAATCTGGGCCCAGCTATTGACGTTATCGAGGCTGAGCACTCGCTCCGACGTGAGGTCGGCCGCACTGCCGGGGGAGCCCGTGGTGCCGATGATGAGCCGCGACTCGGTAGCGTTGGCGGCACTTGCCAAGGAAATCGTGCCGGTGGAGACATTACCGATCGACCGGAAGTCGGTGATTGCGAGCACGCCTGAAATGACCTGCACGGAGCCGATTGAGCCGCTCGTGCTTGAGACCGTGAGCATGCCACCATATGCACCCGCGGCACCCACAGAGAGGCCATTACTCGCGCCGCCCCTGAGATTTCCCTGGAGCAGGGTGTTTCCCCCCACCGTCGTCAAGCCCGAGGTCACCGTACCGGAGATCGTGAAGAGGCCGCCGGTGATGCCGGCTACGTTGCCGCTGCCGTTCGTCCAGTTGCCGACGGTCAGGTTGTAGCCGTTGCGGCTGCTTCCCGCGACCGGCCCGCTCCAGTTCCCGACGGTGAGCGTCTTGCCCCAGTCGAGGGTGCCCACGCCGTGATCGACACGGAGGTTGGCACCGCCACCGTTGCTAAACGAGACATTGGCATTGCCGCCGGACGCCGTCTGCAGCATGGGATCGTCCATGCGGACCACAAAATCCTGATTGGTCCCGATGCCGACCGTGTTATTCCCAACAACGTTGTTGCGGGTGATGAGCACGATGTTGTTGAGCGCGTTATTGGTGTCGCCGAACCCGCCGCTCCAGCCTGTGGTTTCGGTCGGGTCGAGCCACACGTTGCCGTTTTGGCGCGCGAGGAGTTTACCAGCACCCGCGATCGTTCCCGTGATCCTGACCTCTCGCGGGGCAAGGACGAACGTTGATGTAAGCACGGCCATCCCGAGGCTGACGTCGGTCGCCAGATTGAGCGAGCCGGAAAGCGTGAGCCTGTCGAACGCCGAGCTGATACGGTTTGCCGAGGAGTTCGACGCGCTGATCGCGCCGGAGATCGTGTTGGCGCCGATGCTCTGGATGCCGCCGGGGCCCGTCAGCGAGAGATTTCGCGAGAGCGTGAAGGGCGTCTGGCCGCCGGCGAGATAGAGCGCGCCGCCGTTGCCGCTGATCGTCACCGTTGACGTGCCCGTGCCGAGGCTGCCGCTGCCGGAGATCACGATCGCGCCACGGTTGATGCTCGTGCTGCCGGAATAGGTGTTGGCGGTGTTCGCCAGCCACAGCGGGCTCACGCCCGACTTCGCGATGTTGAGCACACCGCCCCCGGCGCCGTCGGAGACCACGCCGAGAATCTGGGTCGGGCCACCGCTTGTTACACCCGTGGCCGCGATGGTGAGCGTCTGCGCCGCACCGGCCGCCGCCGAGCCGGCCACGCCGCCGCGGACGGTGAGCCCGCCGACGTTGAGGACGTTCCAGGTCTGCGAGCCGCCGAGCACGACATTGACGTTGTCGGACGAGCCCGTGCCGATCACGACCGGGCCGGACACGCCCGCCACGGTGATGCCGCCGGTGCCGGTGGTGACCGTGTTGGCCGCGGGCGAGCCAGCCGATCCGCCGCGGAGCGTCGTCGCTGCGGGGGACGAGAACGTGAGGCCGAGGGCATACTGATTTCCGTCCAGATAGACGTCCTGCGACGTCGTGAGCGGCGAGATGTTGAAGACGACGTTATTCGTCGCGCCGGGGATCTCGGCCGGCGGCGACCAGCTGCCCGGGAGCGTGCTCCAGGCGGCGAGCGTGGTCCAGAGCGGCGCCGAGGTGCCGGTCGTGCCGCTCCAGTAGAGCGTCTGCTGGGCGACGGCCGACGAGGGCGCAGCAACAGACAAGCAGGCCGCGGCCAAGGCCACGAGCCCGGCGACTATGTTTCGCGGAAAAACCTGCCTAAACGGCTTGGTTTTCAAGGGAAACCCCCGCACGGGAAAAGTGAGCAGCGAGAAATCGCCCGCAGCCGCTGCCACGATCCTGGCGGCAAAAATGCTCCCGCCGTTCGCGATATTCGAGAAAAACAGCGGCTTGCTGTTCACGGAATTGCTTTGCATGGGGGAATCCCCTGACGAGAGCCATTTGCCGAGGCAAACAGCCACCCAACCCTGCTGTTCTTAGCGCGGCGACACGAGATTCCGCAAAAACATTCCGCAGGCCGCAAAATCTGCCTAAAAATCGCAAAACTTCCTTGGGCTCGCCATTCCCTGCACCCCCTCGGCGGAACACGGAATACCGGCTTCCACCGCTAATTTCTGAGGTGTTGCCCTGTAAATCCACGAGAAAATCCATGAAATCGCTCGCGGTCTCCCGCCTGGTCGGCATGGCTTTTGCAGGAGCCACGCTCCGGGCCGTGGGCACGCTCCTCGCCGGCACGCTTGTGCCTGGCAGCGCCTGCGGCGCAGACCGCCCGGCCGTCGTCGTGCCCGTGGCCGCGCCGATCACGGTCGACGGCAACGACCAGGAATGGAAGGGCATCCGCGCGCAGCAGACGATCTTCCAAGGAGATGCGCCGGTCGCGCGGTTCAAGCTCGCCGCCGACGACACGGCTTTCTACGCCTGCGTTCAGGTTCAGGACGCCAGTCCGCTGCTCAACAACACCAAGGTCCTGCAGGAGGTGATCAAGGGGGGCGACGCCGTGGGCTTCTGTTTCCGCTACGGGAAAAGGACCGACGTCCACCAGCGGATCGTCGCCGCCAGGGTCGAGGGCCGCGACGTGGTGATGGCCATGCGGCCACGCTGGAATGAGAAGGAGAAACAGCCATACACCTACCAATCGGTCGGCTCGGTCACGATGGACGACGTCCGCGAACTGACGGATGCCAAGGCGGCGTTCGCCACAACCGACGACGGCTATGTCTGCGAGATTGCGATCCCATGGGGCGTGTTCAACGCTGCGCGGCCCGCCCCCGGCACCATCTTTCCCTTCGATGCGCAGGTGATCTTCTCCGACGAGGCCGGGCTCGCCAATGCCAGCACCGCCTGGTGGCACAGCCAGGGCAACGGGCCGCTGGCGACGATGGATCTCGCCACCGAGGTGCAGCTCTATCCGCAGGAGTGGGGCGTCGCCCGCACGTACCCGCGCGACCCGGGCACGATGCCGCAATCGCTCCGAGCAGACACGGCTGCGGCGAAGGGCGGCGTCCCGGTGACCTTCTCCCTCCCCCGCCCGGCAACCGTGAGCCTCGTCATCAAGGATGAACGCGGGTGGATCGTCAACGAGCTGATCCGCGCCCAGCGGCTGGAAGCGGGCTCGCACACGATTCCCTGGGACGGCCGCGACCGGCAGGGCGAACTGCTGCCGGCCGGCCGCTACGAGACGCTCCTGGGATTTTGGAACGGCCTGGAGGCGAAATTCGTCGGCAGCGTGGGCAACTCGGGCGTTCCCTGCGTGCGGTCGGCCGACGGGCTGGGCTCGATCGGCGGCACCCACGGCGGCCCCAGGTCGGTCGCGGCCGACGCGTCGGGCGTCTACATCGGCCACGCCGGCGAAGAGGGGCAGAAGGTGCTGCGCAAGATCGACCCCGACTCGGGCGCGGCGGTCTGGTTCGCCAGCATGGGCGTCTTCGGCGCCGCCCGCGCGCTGGCCTCCGACGGCCAGGATCTCTTCGTCGTGAACGCGCGGCACGACAACGAACACACCCTGGTGAAGCTCGATCCGGCGACGGGCGGATCGCGACCGTATGGCGTCGGCTTCGGCAAGCGGGCGATGTGCGATCTGGCGCTGACCACACCGGCCGTCTGGGTGATGGAAGACAAGACGGGCGTGCTGCTGGGATACTCCCGCGACAAAGGTGAGAAGATTGCCGAGCATGCCGTCGCAGACCTGCGCGGCATCGCCACGCGGGACGACCGGTCGCTCTACCTGGTCACCGCGAAGGAACTCCGCGTGATCGATCTCGGCAGCGGCGCCGTCACCACGCTCATGGAGGGCTTCGAGGAACTCACCGCCGTCGCCGTCGATGCCGCGGGCGTGGTGCATCTCGCCGAAGGCGGCTCGTCGCAGCAGATGCTGCGGGTCGATGCCGCTGCAAAACGCATCCTGTCCCGCGCCGGCCGAAAAGGCGGCCGCCCGCCGACCGCGATCCCCTACGATCCGGCGGACTTCAAGAACGTCGCCGACATCGCCATCGACGCGAAAGGGTGCGTCTGGGTGATCGAGCCCGCCGTTTCCCCACGCCGGGTGGGACGCTTCTCGAAGGATCATGCGTGGATGAGCGACAACTACGGCCCCACCGGCTACGGGCTGGTGGGAGTGGATCTCGACGATCCCGCGACCGTTTACTACCAGCACGTGCAGTCGAGCACCGTCATCGTCGAAGCCCGGATGGACCTCGACGCCTTTGCGAAGAGGCCGGGTGATCCGCGCGGGGCCTGGAAGGTCGTCGCCCTTCACGAACTCAGCGGCAGCGACCTCGAGTCCGGCCAGGCCAATCCGTATTTCGACGACAAGGGCTCCCCGGCCCGCTCCACCTACGGGCGGATCCAGGTCTTCAAGGCGAACAACGGCCACCGCTACCTGTTCGTCGCCAAAGGCACGTGGCGGGGCTTGTGGCGGTGGGACAAGCGGTGGATTCCCGCCGCCGCCATCGGCGACCGCCATCGCGACTCGTGGTTCGACGTGAACGGCGACGGCCTCGTGCAGGACCAGGAGCGGTCCGCGGACAAGCTTCCCGGTGAACACTGGAGCTGGATCGACCGCGATTGCGTGCTCTACGGACGCAACGGCTCGCTCACGCCGGCATCCTTCACCGCCTGCGGTGCGCCCGTCTACGCGGGCGGCCGGTCCACCCCCGCGCTGGCCGAGTCGCAGCCGCCGCTGGATTTCTATCTCGACCTGCTGACCTATGACCGGGAACCCTTCCCCGACCTCGAGACCGGCGCCCACTACGTCGTGGCCAACTTCGGGCTGGGGGCCGGCCAGGGCTTCTGGGACCGGGCCGACGAGACGCGGCTCACGAAGATCGAAGACGGCAAGGTCGCCTGGATGATCGGCCACCACACCGGCGTGCTGCGGAACAACGGCGACAACGTCATGCTCATGAACCTCACCGGTGTTTCCGACGGCGTGATCGTCTGCACCGAAGTGGAGAGCAATTTCACCGCCTACACGACCGACGGCCTCACGCTCGGCTGGGTGTCGCGGGACGAACTCGGCCGCCCCGCCGGCGACGGCCTGCTCGGCTGGTACGTGGAGAACGTCCAGCAGGGCCTGTTCTTCAAGGAACCGAAAAGCGGGCGGCACCTGCTGGTCGGCACCACGACGGAAGACGTGCGGGTGCTGGAGATTTCGGGCGTCTTCGGCGACGACATCACGCGTGTGAGAGGAACACTCGAACTGCCCGCGACCGCGGCCCCGCCCGGCATGCTTCCGCCCGGCCACATCGGCATCCCGAACGAAAGCTGGGCACGGGACGCGAACCGGTATCTCGGTGTCGATGGCGTCGACCTGGAGTGGGCGAACTCCGTTCCCCGCCTGCAGATCACCGACGGAAAGGCTCCGGTCGCCGAGATCCGGATGCGGCGAGACGCGGGCACGCTGTGCATCTTCGCCAACGTCATCGACCCGACGTGGAAATCGTTCCAGGCCGCCAAAGACACACCGACAGACACCCTTGCCGAAGCGGGGGTCGGCCTGCGGCTGGAACTTTCCAGCGGGAAGCCGTCCAGCACGAAGAGGGACGGGAAGCCCGTCACCACCGCTCTCTCAATCGTCGCTCGCGAGCAGGAAGCCCCGGCAGTTTTGATCCGGCGTTCGCAACCGCTGACGATCGCAAAAAGCGACGACCTCGGCATGATCTCCCTGAACAAAGACCTGAGGCCGGCCGACGGCGCCGGCCCATGGGCGCTTGGGGACGCGTGGGGTCTCTGCCCGGGGGCGCGGGTGGCCCTCCGGGAGCGTCACGATGCTCTGGGCTACAACCTGGAGATCGAGATCCCGCTCGCGGTCGTTCCAGAGCTGGCCACGCCGACGAGCATGCGGGTGGTCCGCCACGCATTCGCGGGCCCCATGCAGCGGCTCGACCTGACCGGCAGCTTTCCGATGAAGGTCGGCGTGGTCCCATCGTCCCGGAAGGGGGCGAAGCTCTTGAGCTGGGATGGGCCGCACGAGTCGCTCTCGCAAGCGCCCTGGGGCACGGTCAACGGCTACGTGCAGATTCGCTGGCAGGCGGGCGCCGAGTCGTTCGACTGCCTGCGCACGCCGACCCCGTTCTTCGCCGATTCCGTCGTGGTGGGCAAGGATATCAAGGGCTTTGCCGCCTCGGACCTGCCGGGAGACGCCCCCGCGTTCTACTGGGTGCGGCCCAAGTGGAACGGCGTCGCGGGGCAACTCGTCGGCCCGATGAGCCCGTCAAAGGGGGAAGCCGTGTTCGACACCTACGACTATCAGCCACCCGTCGCCCTGCAAGGGTTGTCGCACATCGCGGTCTGCCCCGGCATGGTCTCCACGCTGGCGGTGGTCGGAGAGGGCGAAGAACTCGCCGCCGACGCCGCGTGGTGCACGATCGAGGATCTGGGGGGCAACAAGGACGGCCGGCATTCCTGGCAACTGATTCTGCGGCCGGAAGAAAAGATTCCCCCGCGGGTCACTCTCCGACTCACGGGCAGCGGGCGTTCCGCGGCCGTCGAACTGGACACGGTGCAGGCCCCCGTGGCAACCCACGGCAGCCAGGCGCAGGTCTACGCGCATCCGCGGGCGGCAGAGCACCACGGCATCGACGACAAGGCGGCCGCCGATGCTCCGAGCTGCGATCTGGCGGTGGTCGGAGCGGGCGGCCTCCACCGCTCCCGCGTCGGCCGCTGGGGGCACGTCATACCGACCGAGGGAGCCTGGGCCGCGCGCCCGGGGCCGCACGTGCCGGAGATCGAGTGGGAGGAGTTCGTCGCGATGAACTACGGCCGTATCCGGATGTATCCGCAGACGGCGAAGATGTGGCCACACGAACGGCCGGCGCCTTACATGGCGATCAAGGGGCAGCGGCCCGGCGACCACGGGAGCCTCGTCGTCAGGCCCAAGGGAAACGACCCGATGCTGCTGACGGTGGTGACCAACCGTCGCAGCGACAATGCGTCTGCCTGCCGCTGGACGATCGCGGCTGTCGCCGGTCCGGGCGACGACGTGAAAAACACGCAGCAGAGCCGCCCGACGGGCACCCAGACGAAAGCCCCGCAGGACGGCCCCGTCTGGGACGTGGTGCAATGGGATGGCGCCGAGGGCGCCGGTATTTTTCAGGTGCCGATCAGTGGCCCTGTCAGGCTGACCTGCACGCTCACCGCCGAACCGATCCCGGACTTCTACAACCGTCCCGGCGTGGCGGCACTGTTCTTCGACCCGCTCGAGGCGCCGCCTCAAAAATAGTCGGCCTGAAGACGGTCCCGGCGTGCGGGATCGACATGATGGTCCGTGCGTCAAAGACGCCTGGCTTCAGAAATCGCGACGGCAACGCGCGGCCGCTGCATCGCGCTGTTAGCCCTTTCGCCGCAGCAGTAGGTCATATTCCGCATGCGTTCCAATCCACACCCACACGATCTCGCCGCCACGCTCAGTTGCAAGCGCCCGATGATGCAGGCCGACTCGGGCTGACCAGAATCTTCCAATCCGCTTGTAATGCAGGGGGGATGCCTTGGATCTTGCAGCACCATGTCGTAGCCGCGATCCGCAAGCTGCTGAATCTCTTCCGGCAGTGCCCGATAATGACGCCAGAAACGCGGGCTCGCGCGATGCTTCATCGATCGGTGCAGCGCCCCGCGTCGAGGTCATCGAGGGCCTCTTTAATCAGCCAGTCAAGCCGCCCCGCGGCGTCGTCCTCAGCCATCTGGCGATCCCATGCGGCTGCATCAAACTCGGCATACCAAGCGCGAAACGCGGCCATATCATCAGGAGATAGCTGCTGAATCGCTGCTTCGATTTCTTCGACGGTACTCATGGACGCCAGTATACCGACTTCGGGCACCGCCGCCAACGCGGTGTTTCGGCAGGCTAACAGTCTCGTTATCAGATACCGGTGACGAATACTTTATTACCACAACGCGCCGTAACCGTCCCCGACACGAGCTGCACGATGGAGTCGCCCTCATGGTCGCTGATCGGCATCTGCCGCACCCTTGTCGAGGGAAATCTCGAAATGGTTCTTCCTGCGCTCACCCGCCGCGAGGCTGCTCCAGAAGCGTCACTTCCCGCAACTCGTTCGTATCGGTCAAGAGCAGGGTCTTCAGCTCGAAGGGCCGCAGCGGCACCCGGGCGTCGATCCCGAATGCGGCGCTTTTCACCGCCGCGTCGGTCGGAACACCGGCACACTCCTGGATCCGCACGATCGTGCCCGTGCCGTCTTCGGCCCGCTTGACCGCCAAGACCGCGACGCCGGCCGGCCCGACCTCGAGATACGACCGCTCCCATGGTTCCACGCCCTCGTGCCTCGAGTCGGCGACGTGTTCCGCCGGCGAATGGAAGCCCTCGGCGCGCCGGTCGAGCGCGACTTCATTCCAGCGTCCACGGGCCGGCACCAGCCGGAACGTACGCTCCTGCCGCCCCTGGTCCATCCATGTGACGGGCGGGTCGTCGGGCACGCGGGTGGAGAGCGGCCCGGGCATCGAGAAACGGTTGATGAACGGCACCGCCCGCAACACGGCCGTGCGGAGTAGTCCGCCGAGACAGTCGTAGCTGTAGGTCGATTTGTTGAGCAGGCCGACCGTGTAGTCCTGGCCTTCGAGCCGCCCCTCCACCGCGACCCAGTCCTGATAGGGCTGTTCGTCACCATCGGGCCTTCGCTCGGTCACGCTGGCCGCGGTCTTGGCCAGCACCTTCGGCGTTGAGAAGGCGGTCGGCACCTCGAGTTTCAGCATCTCCCCGTGTTCGTTCCAGTCGACCGCCAGACGCAGTTCGATCTCCTCGTGGCCCCGGAACTGGATGATGTCGAGCACGATGTCGGACGTTTTCCACCGGGCGCGTTGCCGGGTGATCCGCAGCACCGGCCCGTCCTCCACCACCTTGGACGACACGAATGTCGCGCGGCCCGCCTCCCGCCGAAACTGCCGGAGGTAAAACTCCTGCTCGCTCGATGCGCCGTGGCCGAAGGCATTGCTGCGGTCTTCGATGACCACCAGCGAGATCGGCCCGGCGAGCAGTTCCCGACCGTCGGCGGCCAGTAGCGAGGCGATGCCCAGACGGTCGGTGCACGGCTTGCAGTTGTCGAGCCACGGCCGCGGAGCCGGCGGCCGGCCATGCGCGAGTTCGAAGACCCTGTAGCCGCAGGGGGGCAGTTCCACCTGCGCGACGAGGGTTCCCATCCACATCCGCGGCATGAGGTCGTTGACCCACTGGATCGGCACCGTCGAGCCGTCGTGGCCGCGGAGGTGCGTGGGGGGCTCGGGCCGGCTGCCCGCGCCATCCTGCACGGGCGAGGGCGTTTCCGCCTGCATTTCGAGCAGAGCCGTCCGCTTCCACGGCAGCGGGTTGAAGAGGAAGACCGCGCTTTCCTCGACGGCCGACGTGTCGACCCGTTTCGCCATGGTCAGCAGGCCCCCGACCTGGCTCGTCGTGGCCGTATCGCAGGCGGCCCCCACGCCGTCGCGCACCTCCACGTAGACCGCAGGCAGCGCCGTCCCGGCGAGCATGTCGTGGAATTGGTTGAAGGCGACCTTCCACCACGCGTCGCGAAACGCGGCGGTCGGGTATTCGAATCCGGCTGCCCGGCGTGCCACCGCGAGAATCGCCTCGGCATGGCCGAGGGTTTTTTCCGCCCGCCTGTTGAGGCCCTTGACCTCGGCGTGGCTGGAGTAGCAGCCACGGGCAACGTGCTGAAGTTCGTGCCGCACCACGGGGAGATTCGCGAACGCGGGGGATTCCTCGACGGCCTCGAAGAACTTCTGCAAGGTGCTCCAGCGGATCTCCGGCAGCGCGGGATCCTTCTGAAACTCGCTCATCTGCCGCACCTGCTCCCGCGTCACGCCGCCGCCGTGATTGCCGACGCCGAGGAAAAACGCGCCGTGCGCGAAGCCGGGGGCGAAGACCTTGTCCGCCACGCTCGGCAGCATCCGCGCCGGAGCGGAGTAATTCTCGAGGATTCGCAGCGACAGCACGCGCGAACCATCCGGCCCCTCCCACCAGAACAGGAGCGGAAGGGCGGGATTGTTCATGGGCCGCATGAAGACGTAGTAGTCGTACGCGGCGGCTTTCAGGATCGTGGGCAAGCCACCGGCATGACCGAAGGAATCGGGATTGAATCCGATGCGCACATCCTGTCCCAGCGACTGTCGCATGAAGGCCTTGCCGTAGAGCGCGTGCCGAACGAGGCTCTCGCCGGAGGGAATGTTGCAATCGGGCTCGACCGGCCAGCCGCCGACCACCTCCCAACGGCCCTCGTCGATCCGCTGCCGCACCTCCCTGAAGAGCGCCGGATCCGAGTCCTGGACCCAGCGGTAATGTGCCGCCGAGGAATGGGAGAAGCAGAAGCCGGGCGTTTCCCGCATGCGATCGAGCGCGCTGCGAAACGTGTTGAGCACCGCATACGCCCCGTCGCGCCATGGCCAGAGCCACGCGGCATCGATATGCGAATGACCGATTACGTGGATCACCTTGCGGCCATCGCCCGCGGGCCGTGCGACCGCCGCAGGAACGCCCGGCGCTGCGAGTGCGCCAAGCGCGGCCGTTCCGGCCCCCAGCAATGCCCGCCTGGTCAACTCCCGAGGCGCGGGAACGGAATCACCGACAGAAGTCCCCGGGATCGGCATGCGGGGCAGCCATCCTTTTTACGAGTCGCGAGGGCGGTGCGCTATTGAATTAGCCGAACCAGCCGCGATTCGGCTCCAGCCCCCCGGAGAAACGCGGAATGTGTGCTTTTGGGGCTAAATTCTTGTGCGCCTCCCCCCATCTCGCGATGCAGCAAGCACGGACTCACCTCATGAAAAGGCCATCTCTTCGTTCGTTCGGCAGCATTGCCGGCGGTTTCCTGGCTGCGATGGTGGTTCACGCCACCCTCACCGCCACTGAAACCGAGAACCTGAACATGCAGGTCGTGCCCGCGCCCGGCAAGGTGGCCGTCGACGGCAGGTTCGACGACTGGGATCTCACCGCTGGCATCTTCGCCACCAGCGACGCCGAAAATCTCCGCGACCAGTACGGCGTGTGGTTCCACACGATGTTCGACGCCGACAACCTCTATCTGCTCGCGCGGTGGAAGGATCCCACGCCGCTCAATAATCCCGGCGTCAAGGGTGACATGGGCTTTGCGGGCGACTGCCTGCAGTTTCGCACCGTCACGACCGACGCGTCGGGCAAGGAGAAGCTCGCCCATTGGGACTGCTGGAAGTATCGCGAAGGCGGCGACGTGGTGAGCGTGCAATACGGCCAGCGGTTCAACGAGGGCAAGATCGACGACGCCAAGCCGGAGGGCGTGAAGCAGGCTTTCGCGGTCGATGCCGACGGCAAGGGCTATGTGCAGGAGATCGCGGTTCCCTGGAAACTCCTCACCGCCGACAAGAAGCCGCTGGCGGCCGGAGCCCGCATGGTGATGACCCTCGAGCCGAATTTCACGGCCGGCTCGCTCGGCCGCATCACCATGAAGGACATCTTCAAGCCCGGCGTGCAGATCGACCGGGTCTTCACGTTTCAGGGCCCGGGTTGCTGGGGATACGCCACGCTCGAGAAGGCGGGCAAGCTCAAGCCGCGGTCGGTCCGCCTCTCCGACGGTCGCGAGTTCGCCGTGTCGATGGAGGGCGGCCTCCCGGTCGTGAATTGGACGGGGCTCATCCAGAGCAAGGAACTGCCTGGGTTCAAGCCGCTGAAGTTCACGATGCCGTTCGACGGCTACGTGTCGCTCAACCTGTTCGCCCCGGATGGCACGGTGGCCCGGCAGTTGCTCACCTGCGGCTTCTTCACGAAGGGCGAGCACGAGGTCAAGTGGGACGGCCTGACGACGCCCCATTGGCGCACGCCGGGTCAGCCGGTGCAGCCGGGCGATTACACCTGGAAGGCAATCGCGCACAAGGGGATCGGCCTGCGGCTGCGCGGCTGGGCCTGCAATGCCGGCAGTGCGCCCTGGGATGGCTCGCGGACGAGCAACTGGGGCGGTGATCATGGCGTACCGTTCTCCTGCGCCACCGACGGCGACAAGGTCTACCTGGGATGGACCGGAGCTGAGGCGGGCAGCGCTCTGCTGGCCTGCGACCTCCAGGGCAACGTTCAGTGGAAGCACACCCATGGCGGGATGGGAGGCGCTGAAGTGGTGGCCGTGGACAGCGGCATCGTCTACGTGGACAAGTGGGGCCAGATGATCTACCGGCTTGATGCCAAGACCGGCACGTACGTGCCGTGGCAGGGCAAGGACTCGGAAACCCTGCCGATCGGCAGCATCTGGGAGAAACCGGCCGGCATGCCCGACCGCACCATGCCCGACCGAATCGAGGGGATGGATGCCCGCGGCGGCAAGGTCTACATCAGCTGCAACTCGTCGGGTTTCCGACGGTTCGATGTCCGGGACATGAAGGCCTTGTTCCTGCGGCTCGCCGCCGGCGAGGGGCTCTACGGGTCGATCTACGCCAAGCTAAACGGCAATTCGCAACAGAAGATCAAGAAGGTCAAGGACGATCCGAATCAGGATTTCGAGGAGCTCTGCAAGGGTCCCAACTACTACACGCCCGATATCCGCGACGACGTGGTCGCCGTCTTGAATGCGATGCTCGGCGACAAGAGCCTCGTGCCCGATGCTGCGAAACTTGCCGACGCGGATCTCAAGCTGGCGAATCGGCGGTTCATCGAGAAGTCGCTGCCGAACGACATCGTGCCGGTGCGGGTCGGCTTCGTGGCGGTGCTTGACGGCGGCACCGGAGCCGTGCAGAAGCTCATCGACGTCGAGAAGCCGGGCTTCATCCGCGCCGTGAACGACGACCTCGTCTACGTGGTGCAGGACAAGCGCAGCGTCGTCGCGGTCAACCCGCAGTCGGGCGCGGTCAAGCCGGTGCTGACGGGCCTCGAAAGCGTGGGCGGCGTGACCGCCGACGAGCAGGGGCGGCTCTACGTGAGCGACGGAGGCAAGACGCAGCAGGTGCGGATCTTCACGGCCGACGGCAAGCCCGCCGGTGCGATCGGCCGCGCGGGCGGCCGCCCGGCGATCGGGCCGTTCGTCCAGGATGGGGTTCTCAATCCTGCCGGATTGGTGGTGGACAAAGAGGGCAAGCTCTGGGTCGCCGAGGCCAACGAGACGCCGAAACGTTTCAGCGTCTGGCAGGCCCGAGCGGTGGCCGACAAGAAGGAAGGCAGCTTCATCAAGGATTTCTTCGGCCCCACGCATTACGGCGCCAGCGGCGCCGCGATCAACCCCCGCGACCCGAACATCATGGCCGGCGAGGGCTGCGAGTGGCGGATCGATCCCAAGACCGGCCGCGACGGGTGCCTCGGGACGTTCGAGAGTTCCTTCGCCGGGGCCGCGCTCTACGCCGAGGGGAGCAACGGCAAGCTGTATCTCGTCACGGCCAAAGCCGGGAATCATGACCCGATCCCGCAGCTGGCGATCCGCGAGCGGCTCGGTGACGGGAAGTTCGCCCTGCGCGGCAGCATCGTTTCCAACGCCAAGGAGAAGAAGACGGTCTTCTGGGCCGACGCCAACGGCGACGAACAGCAGCAGCCCGACGAACTGGCCACGCATCCGGAGCCGCTCACGATGGTGGGCTACCTCGGCTGGATGCTCAACATGAACGGAGATCTGTCGCTCTACGCGAACGGCCGGCAGTTCAAGGTCGGCGAGTTCACGAAGTGCGGGGCGCCGCGGTACGACGTGGCCGGTGCCCGCATGGTCGCCGGGTTCGGTGGGGGCGCCCTTTCCACGCCCGACAACCGCCGGCTGGTCACGGTCGACGACAAATTCTTCACGTGCATCGACGTGGCAAGCGGGAAGCCGCTCTGGACGTATCCAAACACGTTCTTCGGAGTGCACGGCTCGCACAAGGCACCGCCGCCGGAGGTGGGCCTGATCCGCGGCGCCTTTGGACTCGTGGGCAACGCGCTGCTGCCCACGCCGGTCGGCGGCATCTGGGCCGTCAACGGCAACATCGGCGAGTGGCACCTGCTCACGGAGGATGGCTTTTACCTTTCGCGGCTGTTCCAGGGAGACGGTTTCAGGATCCAGTGGCCCGACCAGGCCGTGCCGGGCGCGGTGCTCGACAACGTGCCGCCCGGCCTCGGCGGCGAGGATTTTGGGGGATCGATGCGGCAAGGCGCCGACGGCAAGGTCTACGTCCAGGCGGGCAAGACCGGGCTCTGGAACGTGGAGGTCACAGGGCTCGACACGATCCAACAGCTTGCCGGCGGCAAGGTGTCGATCGGCGCCGGCGACGTGAAGATGGCCGGCACGTTCCGCGAGCAGCAGTTGCAGGCCGCGGAAGGCAACAGGAAATACACCGTCAGGAAAGCGACGGTCGCGTTCACCGGCAACCTCGACGCCGACTTCAAGGGCCTCGAGGCGGCGGAGAAGCCGGCGTTCGAGAAGCAGCAAGGCTCGCGGGTGCGGGTGGCGGCGGCCCGCGACGACGCCAATCTCTACGTCGGCTGGGAGGTGCAGGACGACAGCCCGTGGGTGAACGGCGCCGACGCGCCCGAGTTCATGTATGCTCGCGGCGACACGGTCGACCTCCAGCTCGGCACCGACCCCGCGGCGGATGCCAAGCGCAGCGATCCCGTGAAGGGTGACCTGCGGCTCTCGATCGGCAACTTCCAGGGCCAGCCGACGGCCGTGGTCTACCGCAAGGTGCACGACGAGAAGAAGCCGAAGGTCTTCAGCTCCGGCGTCGTGAAGGAATATCCAATGGATAGCGTCGTCGTGCTCGCCGATGCCACGGTGGAGGCCAAGGTGGATGCCCAGGGGAAACGGTACGTCGTCGAGGCCGCGATTCCGCTCGTGTCGCTCGGGCTGGCCGGGAAGGACGGACAGGCCCTGCGGGGCGACTTCGGCGCGACCCACGGCGACAAGTCGGGCAAGGACACGCTGCTACGGACCCACTGGAACAACCAGTCCACGGGCCTCGTCAACGACGAGGTCTTCGAGCTGCGGATGGAGCCGGCGAACTGGGGCGAACTGCTGTTCCAGTGACGGACCTCCGGTGAGACATCGGGAACGTCGATCGGCAACTCCATGGCAACGCGGATCGCCCTCATCGCGCTCACGGCCTTCGCGGCGTGGACATCGGCGTCGGCCCAGACGTCGTACCTCGCAAGAAACGACAGGATCGTCTGCGTGGGCGACTCGATCACGGCGGCCGGGCTCTCCATCACGTTCGTCGATCAGGCCCTGCGGACGCTCTATCCCGACGGGGGCATCACACTCCACAACCTGGGCCAGGGGGGAGCTTCGGCACCCGCCGGCGCCTCCTCGCTGGCCGGGTATCTCGACAAGAAACAGCCGACGCTCGCGACGTTCATGTTCGGCGTGAACGACACCCGTTGGTCGGAGGGGCAGACGCAGGAGAAGGTCGGCCAGTTTCTCGGCGGCCTGAAGGCCGCGGTCGCGTGCGTGGCGGGGCACAAGCTCGATCGCCGCATCACCGTGGAGGGCGGCGACACGGCCGACGTCGCCTTCGAGCTGCCGGTATCCGGTCTCGGCAAACGCTGGGGTGCGGTTCCCCTCTACGTGGCGTTCGTCGGAAGGGAGGCATTCGCCGCGGACGGCACACTGTTCTTTCATTCGCAGGTGCGTGCCGCCGCCCGTGAGCCGCTGCTCGTCGCCGACGGCGAGTTCACGACCGCGGCGGCTGGCAAGGCCGGCCGCTGCCCCGTCTCCGGCGTGCGTCTGTCGAGGGAGCGGGACTCGCTGTGCGTGGACTTCACCTGGAAGGACGCCACCCCCGTCGCGGCAAGGCCGGGGTTTCACAATACGTTTGGCAAGCAGATCGACAAGCCGGTCGACCTCGGGAGCCGCGGGGGGCAGCCGTGCGACGCGGTGGAGTTCTTCTTCGACCTCCGGGGCGAGCAGGCGATCGGCCGCTGGACGTCCGCCGCCGACGACAATCCGCCTGGGATCCTCCGGCTCGCCGTCTATCGGGAAAACGTCGATCGGACCAATGCGGCCGCCGGGCTCGCGGCGAACGTCGTGACCGCGGACGAGCCGCCGGCGACGGTCAGGCTCGAATCGACCGGCGAGAACACCTGGCGGCTCATCGTGCTGGCGAAGCCGGCAGGCGCGGTCATCGGTTTTTCCATGCGGGTGACCGACAGCGAGGATTTCGAAGGCCCGCGGGCGGAGCCCTTCCACCTCACCTTCGGGCAGGGGCAGGAGCCGATGAGCTATCTGCTTTTCGGCGATTCCGCGGCGGGGGTTTTCTGCCGGATCGGATACTGACCTGGGCTCCACAGGGGAATTCCATGCAACAAATCAGCGAGACGCAGATGCAGTACAAGGGTGTTGTGCCGTCGTGTCGTGCGTTCGCCTCCCTGGTCGCTGGTGTGATCGCCTGTTCGGTCGCGTCGGCCGGCACGGCCCGCGCCAAGGAACCGGTCGAGGCGGCGTCGTTCGCCGAGTTCGACCGGCGCGCGAAGGTGGGCGAAGAACTCACCGTCGTCTTCTTCGGCGCGTCGCTGACGTGGGGGGCCAACGCCACGGACCAGGCCCTCACCTCCTACCGGGCCCGCACGAAGGACCTGCTCGAGGCCCGCTATCCGAAGTCCCGGTTTCGTTGCTACGACGCCGCGATCGGTGGCACGGGCTCGCAACTCGGCGCCTTCCGCCTCGAACGCGACGTGCTGTCCCGCAAGCCGGACCTCGTGTTTCTCGACTTCAGCGCCAACGACGACAACCGGAACGGCAGCCCGCTTGCGTTCGCGTCGTACGAGTCGCTCCTGCGGCGGATCGTCCGGGACGGCCGGGCGCCGGTGGTGGCGGTGATGTTTCCCTTCAAGTGGGAGATCGGCCCGGGCCTCGAGAGCGGCACGACCGCGCACCTCGAGGGCCTCTCGCGGCGGAAGGAGATCGCCGCCGCGTATGGCGCGCCCGCCGCCGATGCCGCCGCGTTGATCGTCGAGCAGGTCCGCAAGGGACAGACCACGCTCGATTCGATCTGGGACACCGACGGCGTGCATCCCGGGGATCTCGGCTACCGACTCTTCGCCGAGGCGGCGTTCGCCGGGTTTGAGAAGGGGGTGCGGGACAAGGCCGTCTGCCGGATCCCGGAGGAGCCGCTCCACGCCGGCCCATTCATGAGCGTCCGTCGGGCCGTGCTCGCCAATCTCTTTCCCGCCGATGCCAGTCCCGCGGGCTGGGCGGTCGGCAAGCCGCAGCTCGTGGCCGCCTGCCACGACCAGGTGATGTCGCGGTGGCTGGACCGCCTGCTCATCGCGTCGAATCGCCGGCGGGTGAAGAACGCGGAGGGGAAGGAGGAGGCCCTGCCGCAGAACCCGGCGACGCTGCGGTTCGAGGTACGGGCCAGCTACGTGATGGTGTTCGGGGAGGGCACGACGACCTCCGGGAAGTACCGGGTGACGATCGACGGAAAGCCTCATTTCCACACGCCCCACGGCGCGAAGGAGCCGACCGACCTCTACGACATGACCTCCGCCCGGTTCAACGGCAACTGGAACTACCACCAGGCCATCGTCGACGACCTCGATGCATCCTCCCCGCACGTGCTCGAGATCGAGCCCGTGCTGGACCGCACGGTCGAGCAGGAACTGCGGATCGAAAGCGTGTGCGTGGCGGGAGGGCCCGCCGAGATCAAGCCGCTGCCGCAACCCGCTGCGGCAGACACGGAATCGCGGCCCTTTCCCGGCGTGCGGTACGTGCACCGGCATATCAAGGAGCCACGGGAGATCGACATGCACGTCGTGATCGTGGATCTCGGCCGGCCGGGCGTGAGGATCACGACGACCGGGGCCAACGGCGACCGGCCCGGTGATTGCGACCTCGAGACGACGAGGGATTTCACGCGGCGCAGCCGGGCGCAGATCGGCATCAACAGTGGATTCTTCAGTCGCACTGCGGTGGAGCGGCGGATCGGCGTCGCCGACCTGAGCTCGTTGGCCGTGAGCGATGGAGAGAAGGTGTCGGACTGGGGGACATGGATCAGGGACGGCGTCAATGTCGGCGCCGACAACACGGTCACCTTCGTCACCAGGTCGCAGGATGACACCACCGGCTTCATGACCACGCCGCCGGTGGATCTGTACAACGCCCTGTCGGGCAATGCACGGCTGATCCGGGACGGCGACATTCTGCCGAAACCGGGTGGCGATGCCACCTATCCACAGGCCGCGATCGGGCAGACGGCCGACCACCACCTGATCCTCCTCGTCTCCGACGGTCGCCAGCCGGAGTTCAGCGCCGGCATGACGTATCGGGAGGTGGCGGAGGTGCTTGCGGGATTTGGTGCCGTCGATGCGATTGCCCTCGACGGCGGCGGCTCGGCGACGATGGTGATGGCGGATGCCACGGGCGGCGCGCCCAGGGTGCTGAATCGACCCTCCGACGGATGCGAGCGGGCGGTGGGCAACAACCTGGCCGTCATCATCGGCCCCGAGTGACGAAGGGAAAACGGCGCGGAGTCGCCCCCGCCGATCACCTCGTGAAAAAACGGCGAAAATGGGCTTCACGCGGAATCTCGGTCGGCAGCGCTAAACTTCGTCGGAGAGCGCGGACCGCCTCCATTCACCCCCAGCGGCCCGGCCCGGTAGCCCGTCCACCATGCCCGCCTCCGACGACTTCGTCGCCCTGCTCACCGGCTCCCAGCGGAAGCTGCATGCCTATATTTTTTCGCTCGTGTGGAATCCGGCCGATGCCGACGACATTCTGCAGGAGACGAACATCGTACTGCTGAAGAAGTCGGCGGAATACGACACCAGCCGGAAGTTCCTCCCGTGGGCGTTCACGATCGCCCGGTTTCAGGCACTCGCGGGTCTCAAGCGGCGGCAGCGGCTGCGGTTGGTATTCGACGAGGCGCTGGCGATGTTTCTGGCCGACGAAGCCGCGCGGGAGGATCCCGTCCTCGAGGCCCGCCGCCTCGCTTTGGCGAACTGCCTGCAGAAACTTCCCGCCGCGCAGCGCGACCTGCTCGTCCGCCGCTACCAGCCGCAGGCGGTGGTCGGCGACATGGCCGCCGCACTCGGCCTGACCCTCAAGGCGCTCTCCGACCGCCTCCGCCGCATCCGGGAGAAACTCCTCGACTGCATCTCCCGCACGCTCGCCGAGGAGGCCCTGCCATGACCTCCGACCGCACCGCGCAGGCGACCGACCTGGCCCCGAAGGATCGCGAGGACCTCGTCGAACTGCTCAATACGCTTGCCGACGTCGGCCTCGACGACGCCGGGGAGCGGCGCCTGCGCGAGATCCTCGACCGCGGCGAGCCGGCGCGCCGGATGTTCCGCGAGTTCGCCGCGCTGCACGCCAGCCTGCACTGGGACTACGCGATGCTCCTCGTTCCCGGGCTCCCGCCGCCCGCCGATCCCGGCGACGGCGACGGCTGGTGGCCGCCGATCCACCGCGCGGCGGCGATCCTCGCGGCGCTCGTGGCGGCCGGCGGGGCGACGCTGGCCGCCTGGATGCTGATCGCGAACCCGGCGGGCGGCGAAGCCCTCGCCACCGTCACGGCCAAGCGGTACCTGCAACTGGCCGAAGGACAGCGGCAACTGGCGACCGGTCAGCGGATCGACGCGGGCAGGATCTCGCTCGCGGGGGGCGCGGTGGAACTGACGCTGCGAAATGGCGTCGTCATCCTTTTCGAGGGGCCTGGCGACCTCGATCTCATTGGCGACCTGTCGGCGACACTGAACGGCGGCAACGTCGTCGTGCGGATGCCCGACGGGATGAAGGGGTTCGTCGTGCGGACCCCCACGACCGACGTGCTCGACCTCGGCACCGAGTTCGCGGTCAGCGTCGGCCCCGGGCAGGCGACAGACGTGCAGGTCTACGACGGCGCCGTCATGGCCAGCGCGAGCCGGAACAGCCAGACGGTCCAGATGCCCACGAGGCTGGCTGCGGGCGAGGCGAAGCGGTTTCTGTCCGCGACGGATGCCGACCCGCTGCCGCTCGACTTCCGGCCGGAACGGTTCGTGCGCAGCCTCCCCGACGACGTGGGCGTTCCGTATGAATGGCCGTCGTCGACGGAGGAGATCACGAGTAATTTCGGGCCGGCACGGCATCCCGCGATCACGGTGCACCGGGCGCCGGCCGGCATGGTGATCGACGGGCGGCTCGACGAATGGGCCGACGCTTCCGGGTTCAGCGACACGCTCGACGGCTCGGCGTCCTGTGCGGAGTCGGCCGACGGCCGGATGATGTACGACGAGAACTGCCTGTACATCGCCGCACACGTGGGCGATCCCATGCCGTTGCGGAGCATCATCGATCCGAAGATCGACGCGGCCTGGGGCTGGCGAGGAGGGGCGGTGCAGGTCCGGGTGTCGACCGATCGGCGGATGGGCTGGCCGGCCCAGGGAAACACGCACCATTACTTCACCCAGCGGCAGAGTTTCCCTTCGCCCGAGCAGGAGAGGGCCGCGCGGAATCCGCGCCTTTCGCACCTCACCATGTGGTTTCACGCGCCCACGAAAACCCCCTGCCTGACGATCTGCGACGGCATGCTGTTCACCACCATGACGACGAATCCCGCCGGCTTCGCCGGGGCCTTCGTCGCCGACGCCGACGGCCGGGGTTACACGATGGAATACGCCATTCCCTGGTCGCTCCTCGGCTGCGCCGACGATCCACCCCGAAGCGGCGACGTGCTCGCCGCCGTCTGGCAGGTGCTGTGGGGCGACGAGGCCGGCCGCATGCGGCGGAAGCAGATGGTGGAAGTCCGCAATCCTGCCGAGCCGCTGCGGATCAACGTCTGGGAGCGGGCCGCCACCTGGGGCCGCGCGGAGTACCGCTGATCCCGGCGGAAGCGTCGGGAAGGTGCCCAAGCATGACCTGCGCTGACGAGACGCTCCGTCGTGCCACACGGCCGTGGATCGCGTGCCCGCGAGGCCACAGCCGGCAGCTCTTCGTGGGCCTCGCCGTGGTCTTGTGCACCGCCCCCGCCGCCGCGACGCCGGTGCCGTGGACGGCCTCGCGGGTGCATGGCACGCCGGAGCCGCCGCCGCCGCTGCGAACCAGGAACGTCTACGAGCACGTACGGTTCTCGAACGCCACCTCGCTGGCCTTCGCCCCCGGCAGCGACCGCTGCTTCGTCACGGAACTCTCCGGCAAGGTCCATTCGCTGCCGGCCGATCGCGACTGCCGCAAGGCCGAGTTGTTCCTCGACGTCGGCGACCTCGTCGCGCGGTGCAACGCCGGCCGTCCGCAGGAGGACGCCCTGCGTCTCGAGGCCGTCTTCCACCTCGCCTTCCACCCCGACTTCGCCACCAACCGCTTCTGCTACCTGTGCTACACCGTCGGCTTCCGCGACCCGTCGCGAAAGCCCTTCCCCGACGGCACGCGGGTGGTGCGGCTGACGGTGATCGACGATGGCGGCGTGCCACGGGCCGACCCGGCGAGCGAGGTGGAGGTGATCACCTGGCCAGCCGGCGGCCACAATGGCGGCTGCCTCACCTTCGGCCCCGACGGCATGCTTTACGTGTCGGCGGGCGACGGCGGCGACCACTTTCCCGAGGATCCGCACCGCACCGGGCAGGACGTCTCCGATCTGCGGGCCGCGATCCTGCGGATCGACGTCGACCATCCGGCCGGTGGCCGCGGCTACTCCATCCCCGCCGACAACCCGTTCGTGAACGTGCCCGGGGCCCGCGGCGAGATCTACTCCTTCGGCCACCGCAACCCCTGGAAGATGAGCTGCGACCGGCAGACGGGTGAACTCTGGGCGGGCGACGTGGGGCTCGAGACATGGGAGCTCGTCTGCCGCGTGAGGCCCGGCGACAACTACGGCTGGAGCCTCGTCGAGGGCGGCAACCCGATCCACCCGGATTGGCCGCGGGGGCCGGCGCCGGTGGCCCAGGCCTGGTGCGCGGTGCCGCACACGGCCGGTGCGTCGGTGACCGGTGGCCACGTCTATCGCGGGAAGCGGTTTCCCGAACTCGTGGGCCGCTACGTCTTCGGTGACTGGGTGAGCCGGCGCGTGTGGAGCATCGCAGCCACCGGCAACGGTCCGGGGCCGCTCGTCGATCTCGTCGTCCCCACGATCCGCGTCGTCTGCTTCGCCGAGGACCGCGACGGCGAACTCTTCATCCTCGACTACGACGACGGCTCGATCCACGAGCTCATGCCGAACGACGAAGCGGCGCCCGAGGCGCCGTTTCCCCGTCGGCTCTCGGAGACGGGCCTGTTCGCCGATGTGGCCGCGCAGCAGCCGATGCCGGGCGTGACGCCCTTCGCGGTCGCGGCCGAGGCCTGGGCCGACCAGGCGATCTCCCGCCGCTTCATCGGCCTCCCCGACACGGGCAGCGTGCAACTCCACCCCGGCAAGCCGCCCGTACAGGGCTCGAGGCCGTCGCACCGCCTCGAATTTCCGCCGGGCACAGTACTCGCCAAGACGTTCTCGCTCGCGATGCGGGCCGGCGACCCGCGGAGTGAGCGGCCCCTCGAGACGCAACTGCTCCACTTCGACGGCAGTCACTGGCACGGTTACTCGTACGCCTGGAACGACGCGGGCACCGATGCCGAACTCATACCGGCCGAGGGAAAGAGCCTCCCGCTCGAGATCGCCGATGCGAGCGCCCCGGGTGGCACGCGGGAGCAGACCTGGCGGTTCCTCGGCCGCAGCGAGTGCCAGCGGTGCCACAACGAGTGGGCTGGCACGACGCTCGCCTTCGGTGTCGAGCAGCTCAATCGTGACGTCCCCGCCACCGGCGGCGGATCGATGAACCAACTGCGCGACTTCCGGCGCCGGGGGCTGCTCGAGGACGTGGTCGCCGAACCGGACCGCGACGCCGACCCGTTCGCGACGGTCCAGCGGCCCGGACCGGAGGCCGACCTGCCGCGACTCACCGACCCACACGACCGATCGGTCCCGCTTGACGACCGGGCCCGGGCCTACCTGCACGTCAACTGCGCTGGCTGCCACCGCTTCGGCGGCGGCAGCGTGCCCCATGTCCACGTGAACGCGGAAATCGCCACCGAGGACCTCGAGGTGGTGGGGATGCGTCCGGCCCGCGGCGATTTCGCGATCCCCGGGGCTCGCGTCATCCTGCCGGGCGAACCCCACCGCTCCACGCTCTGGTACCGGATGGCGACCACGGGCCCGGGGAGGATGCCGCACATCGGCACGGAACTCGTCGACGAGGCCGGGCTCGCCCTCGTTCGCGAGTGGATCGCCTCGCTGCCGCTGGATGCGGCCGACCGGCGGCTCGTCGCCCGGCTTGCGTCGCTCGACGAGACGGCCGCGGTCGCCCGCGAGAGCGCCGACGCGCCGCGCGAGCGGTGGCGGATCGGCCGGGCCATCGCC
>SXGQ01677850.1_pt1 | contig 30596 bp, 31 predicted proteins | sample 3178371 | NCBI WGS metagenome assembly SXGQ01 (sample SAMN11356859, study PRJNA531348) | freshwater metagenome | isolation source: freshwater sample F1-20 | place: China: Fuxian Lake, Yuxi | collected 2017-12-25
GCTGAGCGCCCGCCTCGCGCTGGCCGATCGTGAGCTGCAGGCCGCGGACGACGTGCTCGCCGGCGCGCGCGAACAGGTTGCTCTCGCCGAGAACGCGCTCGACCAGGCGCGCGCCACCGCGCGCACCGCGCGGGACCGTGAGACCGCGGCCCGCGCCGACGTGCGGCGCGTGGAGGAGGAGCATACCGCCCTCACCGGGCGCCTCGCCGCCCTCGAGGGATTGGAGCGCGAGCGCGTGGGGCTCGCCCCCGCCGCCGCCAAAGTCCTGCGCGAGCGGGAGCGATTCGGGAGCGAGGCGATCCTCGGTCCCCTCTCCGACTTCATCGGCGCCGACACCGCGGTCGCGGCGCAGGTCGAGCGCTTCCTGGGCCCCACCGTGCACGCCGTCGTAGTGCGCGACCGCGCGGCCGCGGAAGCGATCCGCCGCTGGCACGCGGAGACCAATCCGGGGGCGCTCCTGCTCCTCCCGCTCGATACGCTCGCCGGGGCCGCCGATGTCGACCCGGAGGACCTCGGATCGCGCGTGCGCTCCGAAGGCGCGGCAGGTCGTTGGGTGCGCGCCCTACTCGGGCATGTGAAGGCCGTCGCTGACGGGAGCGCCTTCGTCGATGCGCGGGGGGCGATGTGGCTTCCCGCCAAGGAATCGGGCGCTGGCCCGCTCCGTCGCCGCGCCGAGCTCGAGGAGCTTCGCACGCAGCTCGGGAGCATCGAGACCCGTCGCGCCGCGGTGCAGGCGGCCGCGCAGCAGGTGCATGATGAGGTCGTCCAAGCGGAAGCGGCCGCGGCCGCGGCCGCCGATGCCACCGCCGCCGCACAGCAGGCCTCCGCGCAGGCCGCGCAGGTGCGCAACGAGCGGGATCGCGTGCGCGAGCGCGCGGCGCGTGAGCTCGCCGATGCCGTGGCCCTCGCCGAGAAGCTCGCCGGCCGGCACACCGAGCTCGGCGACCGCGTGACCGCTGGGATCGCCGCGCAGGACGAATTGGCGCAGCGCCTGGTGGTCGCGGAACAGACCGCGGCCGCCGCGCGCACCCTGCTCACCACCGCCGAGCGCGCGCAGGATGAGGCGCGTGAGGGACGTGCGGCGCAGCAGGTGGCGCATGCCCAGGCCGAAGCGCGTCGCCAGGTGGCGACGGAACGACGCGAGCGGATCGATCGCGAGCGCCACACCGCCGCGCAGCGCCTCGCGACCCTCGAGCAGGAGCTCGCGACCCTCAGGCAGGAGGACGGCGCGCTCGAGGAGCAGATGACCGTCTGGCAGCACGAGATCGCGAGCCGTCGCGCGGTCCTGCAGGAGGCGGACGCGACCCTCGCCGCTGCCGAGGAGGGGGTGCGGCTCGCCGACACGACGCTCGCGGATGGGGAGCTCGCGCTGACGCAGGCGCGGCGCGCGGCCGAGGAGGGGGCGCAGGCGCTCCATCTCGCGGAGCTCCGCTTCGCCGAGCTCTCGGGGAAGCGCGCCGCCATCAAGGAGCGACTCGAGACCGAATGGCGTCGTCCGCTGGAGGAGCTCCTCGCGAACTATGACGCGGTCGAGATCGAGGATGAACCGCTCCGCGCCGAAGCCGATGAGCTGCGCCGTCAGCTCGAACAGCTCGGTCCGGTGAACCCGCTCGCCATCGAGGAGCATGAGGAGGAGACCCGCCGCCTCGAGTTCCTCACCACACAGCGCGCCGACCTCACGGAGGCGCAGGCCAAGCTACATGCAGCGATCAAGGAGATCGACGTCACCGCCCGCGAGATGTTCCTGACGACCTTCGCCGAGGTGCGCACGCACTTCCGCGAGATCTTCATGACCCTCTTCGGCGGGGGCGAGTGCGACCTGCGCCTCGAGAATCCCGATGCCCCGCTCGACTGCGACATCGAGATCCACGCGAGCCCGCGCGGGAAGCGCACGCAACGCATCCACCTCCTCTCGAGCGGGGAACGCGCCCTCGTGGCCCTCTCCCTGCTCTTCGGCATCTTCCTCACGAAGCCGAGTCCATTCTGCCTGCTCGACGAAGTCGACGCCCCGCTCGACGACCAGAACATCGGGCGCTTCGTCAAGATGTTGAACCAGTTCAAGCAGCGGACGCAGTTCATCGTGATCACGCACAACCCGCGCACCACGACGGAGGCCGCCGACGCGGTCTACGGCGTGACGATGCAAGAGCCCGGGGTATCGTCGCTGGTGAGCGTGCGGATGCGTGGTCCCGCGGTCGACGCCGCGGAGCCCGCGGACGCGGCCCCGGTGGCCTGAGGCACGACCAATGCTGCTCGTCGTGATGCGCCCTGAGGCCTCGACCGACGACGTCGCGCGCGTCGCCGACCTCGTGCGTGAGCGCGGCCTCACCCCGCAGGTGATGCCCGGCACCGCCCAGACGGCGATCGCCGTGATGGGCGTCGAAGGGCGCGCGGTGAGCGCGGCGCTCAAGGGGCTTGCCGGCGTCGCCGAGGTGATGCAGGTCGAGCAGCCCTATCGGAAGGCGGCGCGCTCGGCCCATCCCGAATCAACGATCGTCACCATCGCCCCAGGCGTGAGCGTCGGCGGCGAGGGCCCCGTCCCGGTGATCGCCGGTCCCTGCTCCGTCGAATCCGAGGCACAGATCGTGGCCGCGGCGCACGCCGTCCGTGCCGCCGGCGCTGTGGCACTGCGCGGTGGGGCGTTCAAGCCACGCTCCTCCCCCTATTCCTTTCAAGGGCTCGGGGTCGAGGGGCTCAGACTCCTCGCCCTCGCCAAGCGCGAGACGGGACTCGCCATCGTCACCGAGGCGATGGATGAAGAAGGGGCGAAGCAGGTCGCCGAGATCGCCGACTGCATCCAGATCGGCGCACGGAACATGCAGAACTACGCGCTCCTCAAGGCGGTGGGTCGCCTCGGCACGCCGGTCCTCCTCAAGCGTGGCGCCGCCGCCACGATCGCCGACCTCCTCCTCTCCGCCGAGTACATCCTGGCCGAGGGGAACCCGCAGGTGATCCTCTGCGAGCGTGGGCTCCGCAGCTTCGACGCGACGGTCCGGCATCTCTTCGACCTCACCGCGATCCCGGTGGTGCATCAGGTCTCGCATCTGCCGATCATCGCCGATCCGAGCCATGGGACCGGTCGCCGCGACCTCGTCCTCCCGATGGCGCGCGCGGCGCTGGCCGCCGGCGCGGACGGCTTGATCATCGAGGTGCACCCCGAGCCCGATCGCGCGATGTCGGATGGCGCCCAGTCACAGACCCCCGCGCAGTTCGAGGAGACGATGCGGCAGTTGCGCGGGATCGCCTCGGTCCTCGGCCGAGACCTCGCGACGCTCCGGACACGCGCCGCGTGATCCGCGCGCTGGCGCTGACCCTGCTCCTCGGGGCGCCAGCGCTCGCCCAATCACCCACTGCTCGCGACTCGGTGGCCCGCGGGCTCATCGAGCGCGCCGCCGCGACGGCGCGCCGAGCGGAGACGATGCGCGCCGACCTCACGCAGGTCCTCACCAATCCGCGCGCCGGCTCGACCCTCGTCTCGCACGGGGAGTTCCTCCAGCAGGGCCCGACGCGCTTCGCCTTTCGCTTCTCGGAGCCCGCCGACGATCGCATCGTCGCCGATGGCCGCGCGATCTGGCTCTATCTCCCGAGCACGATGAAGGGCCAGGTGCTCAAGCTGCCGGCGGTCGCCGGCGCCGGGCTGGACCTCATCGGGACCCTGCTCCGCGATCCTGCCACGCGCTATGTGATCACGGGGCTCGGGGACACGACCACCGAGGGTCGACGTCTCATGCGTGTCTCCTTGCTCCCCAAGGGCACTGCCCCGTTCACGCGAGCGGAGCTTTGGCTCGATCCGCGCACCGCGGAGATCGCCGTCGCCGAGTTCCAGGAACCGAGTGGGCTCCTCCGGCGTATCACGCTCTCACGGATCCGTCGTGGGGGTCGTCTCCCCGCCGATGCCTTCGTCTTCACCCCACCGCCGGGGGTCCGCGTGGTGGATCAGGGGGCGCTGATGGGTGGGATGGTCCCGCCCCGCTGAGTCACTCGGCGGCGAAGACGTCGCCGATGGCGCGGGCACGCCGCAGGGTGGCGGTCGCGCGCTGCACGAGGGGATCGCTCCGCACCGCCCAGCGCATCCCGTACGGCGCACCGAACGCCGCCCGCACGACCTCCGAGGCGATCATGCGATCGATCCACGCGCTCGCCTCGTCGACGAGATCGGGGGCGATCGTGAGCCCCGCGCGACGTCCGGCAGCGATCACGCGCTCGCGCCACGCCGGCACCCCACGCACGAGCGAATCACGCGCGGCACCTTCCCGTACGAGCTGGGCCGCGACCGCGCGCACCACGGTGCGCCAGGCGCCCCCCTGCGTGCCGAGCGTGGCGAGGAATCGACGCTCGGCGCCGAGCGCGGCGGTGTCACCCATCGTGACATCAGGGACGATCCCGCCCCCGCCGAGGATCGTGCGCCCCGCATCGGTCCGGAACCGCGGACGCGCCGTGTCCGCCTCCGCGAGCCGTGCCTCATCCACCGAGGCATACTGGATGCTTCGCCCGATCGGCGTGACCCATCGGGCGTTCGTGAGCGAGAGCGCCGCCCCATCCTCGAGTTCGTAGATCGCCTGGGCGCTCCCCTTGCCGTAGGTCGGGAGGCCGAGCACGAGGGCACGGTCATGATCCTGTAGCGCCCCCGCCACGATCTCCGCGGCACTCGCCGTGAGCGGATTCACCAGCACGGTCATTGGGAGATCGGGCCACCGTTGGGCGGTGGAATCCACATAGGTCGCGTTCACCCCGGCCGACCGACCCGTGATCTGGACGATCCGCTGCATGGGATCGAGGAAGAGATCGGCGACGCGTACCCCCTGGAGGAGGAGCCCACCGGGATTCCCTCGGAGGTCGAGGATCAGCGCACGCGCGCCGGCCGTTCGCAGCGAGTCGACCGTGCGCACGAGCTCGCGGTCGGTGGAGTCGCTGAAGGCGGTGAGCGCGAGATAGCCGAGCCCACCCTCCAGCACCATGGCACGCGCGACCGTGCTCACGCGGATCTCCGCGCGCTCGAGGGTCACGGTCATCGACGCGGCGCCGCCTCGGTCCACCTGCACACGGACCGAGGTGCCGGCCGGGCCGCGCAACGCATTCCCCGCCTCGGCAATCGTCCACCCCTGGGTGGACCGTCCATCGATGGCCGTGAGGCGATCCCCGGCGACGAGCCCCGACCGTTCGGCCGGCGAGCCGGGTCGGGCCATGACCACCGTCACCCATCCCTCGAGGAGATCGACCTGGAGCCCGACCCCGGGATAGGAGTTCGTCACCGCCTGTTCGAGACGCGCGCGACGCTCCGGCGGGAGATACGCCGAGTTGGGATCCCCGAGCTCGCCGATGAGCCCCTGCATCGCGAGCTGCCAGAGTCGATCCTCCGCCACCTCGTCGACATACGAGAGGCGGACGCGCTGCATCACCTGATCGAGGAGGCGCGCCCCGTCGCGCGCTGAGGTGTCGCGCCCACTCACCGCCTCTTGCAGGAAGCGCCCGGCACCCCAGAGCCCGGCACAGACGAGCCCGATCAGCAGCAGCCCACGGTAGCGACTCACGCCGGTGCTCCGAGGGCGTGGGCGAGCGCCGGGAACCTAGCGATCACGGCCTCACGCATGCGCCCCGCCACCATCGCCTCGTCACCGGTGCCGTCGATCGCGACGATCGGCCCGCACTCGGGATGCGTCGCTTGCCACGCGGCGGTGCTGAACAGCGTGAAGGCGGAGGCGACGCGCGCATGAAACGCGGCCTCGCTCCGCTCGATGCGATCGGTCGCCCCACGTGCGCCGGCGCGCGCCAACCCCGTCGCCGGATCCATCATGAAGAGCAGGGTGAGATCGGGGACGAGTCCATCGGTCGCCAGCGCGTTGGCGGCCCGCACCGGTTCCTCCGGCAACCCGCGCCCATGGATCTGATAGGCGTAGGTCGAGAGGAGGAACCGATCGAGGAGGACGATCTCGCCACGCGCGAGCGCCGGGTGGAGCTCCGAGGCGACGAGCTGCGCGCGGGAGGCGACGAAGAGCGCGGCCTCGGCGCGCGGGGTCACCGCATGATCGGCATGGAGCAGCAGCTCACGGATGCGATCGCCGAGCGGGGTGCCCCCGGGCTCGCGGAAGGTGCGATGCGGCACCTGTGCGGTGCCCAGCGCGGTGGCGAGCCGACGGAGCTGGGTCGACTTCCCCGCCCCCTCGCCCCCTTCGAAGACGATGAGCTGTCCGCGCCCCACCGAGGTCACCCGAGGGTGATGATCGAGCTGGTGGCGCCCTTCTTGATCCCCTCGAGGATCCACTGGTTCACCTGCACCATCACCTTGTCGAAGTTCTCGTTCGCGGCGAGGACGCGCTGATAGAGCATGCTCCCCTGCACGGTCGTGAGGAGCCGATCGAGTTCCTGCTCCATCTCGGTGGTGGGCTGTTCCCCCTGCTGCAGCATCCGCTGCGCATCGGTGCGGAGCTGATCCATCCGCTGGAGCGCGCCCAAGAGCGCCTTGTCCTCCTGGAGCGACTCGTTCGCGCGCTTCACCGTCTGATATTCGGGGCTCTGGCCGATCAATCGACCGAGGTCACTCGCCTTTTCGCTCAGCATCACCGCTCCTGTCGTCGGGCGACCACGAAGCGCGGGCGCCCGGTGAGATCCATCCGTAATTCGACCGCCGAGAATCGGGGGTCGCCCTCCACCGCCTCGCGCGCGAGCGTCGCCCGACGCGCGTCGATCTCCATCGCCAGCAACCCACCGGGCACCAAGACCTCCGCCGCCTGCGGCACCAGGGCGCGGATCAGGGCCATCCCGTCGTCCTCCGCAAAGAGCGCCAGATGCGGCTCCCAGTCGCGGACGAGCACCGGCAACGCCGTCGCCTCCGAGGGAGAAATATAGGGGGGGTTCGAGACGACCACGTCGAACCGGTGCCCCATCACCGGGGCCAGCAGGTCCCCCTCGTGCCAGCGCAGTCGGTCACGCCGATCCTCGGGGATCGCGGCGAGGTTCGCCTGCGCCACCGCGAGCGCCTCCACCGACCGATCGATGGCATGCACCTCGTCGAAGGCGCCCTCGGCGGCGAGGGCGAGGGCGATCGCCCCGGAGCCTGTCCCCACGTCGACCACGCGTCCTCGCCCCCCTTGCTGCGCCGCGAGGACGAGGTCCACCAGGAGTTCGGTCTCCGGCCGCGGGATCAATACCCGACGGTCGACCGCGAGCGTGAGATGCCGGAAGGGGGCGCGCCCCACCGCGTACGGGAGCGGCATCCCCTCGCGGCGGCGCGCGACGACCTGTTCGATGCGCGCGACGGCCGTCGCATCGAGCGCCGCCTCGCGGTGCGCCGAGGGCCAGAAGCGCGGCTGATCGAGCACCGCCGCGACCAGGTCACGTGCCTCGGCGCGGGCCGGGGGGACCCCCGGGGCGACCAACGCCTCCGCGATCCGATCGACGAGCTCGCCGACCGTCACGCCCCTTCTCCCGCGAGGCGCTCCTCCAGGTCAGCGAGACGCAACGCCTCCATCAACGGCTGCAACGCCCCGTTCATCACCCCGGCCAGGTCATGCGTGGTGAACCCGATCCGGTGATCGGTCACGCGGCTCTGCGGATAGTTGTAGGTACGGATCTTGGCCGAGCGATCGCCGGTGGAGACCTGGCTCTTCCGCATCCGCGAGCGCTCCGCCTCCTGCTCGGCGAGCTTGAGATCGAGGAGACGTGAGCGCAGGACCTCCATCGCCCTGAGCTTGTTCTGCAGCTGCGACTTCTGATCCTGCTGACTCACCACGAGCCCGCTCGGGAGATGCGTGATGCGCACCGCGGAGTCGGTGGTGTTCACGCTCTGCCCACCGGGCCCCGACGAGCGGAAGACGTCGATGCGGAGGTCCTTGTCCTCGATCGTGAGATCGATCTCATCGGCTTCGGGAAGGACGGCGACGGTCGCGGCCGAGGTGTGGATGCGGCCGGCGGCTTCGGTGGCGGGGACGCGCTGCACGCGATGGACGCCCGACTCGAAGCGGAGCTCACCGAACGCCCCAGGGCCCGAGACCTTGAAGATCACTTCCTTGAGCCCGCCGAGCGTGGCATCGGAGACGGAGATCGTCTCGATCGTCCACCCCCCATGGCGCTCGATGAAGCGGGTGTACATGCGGTGGAGGTCGGCGGCGAAGAGCGCGGCCTCATCCCCACCGGTTCCCGCCCGGATCTCGACGATGGCGTTGCGATCGTGGAGGGGATCGGGGGGGATGAGGAGGGGCTTGAGCGCCTCCTCGTGGGCGGCGATCGCCGCCGTCAGCTGCTCGACCTCATGACGCGCCTCGGCGGCGAGCTCGGGGTCCTCACATGCCACGAGCTCGCGCGCCTGCGCGAGCTCGGACTCCATCTTCTCTAACGATTCCGCACGCGCGACGACCTGGCCGAGGCGCTGATGCTCCCGACCGAGCGATGCCATCAAGCGGGCATCGCGAACGGTCTGGGGATCGAGGAGATCGCGCTCGACCTCGGCGGCGCGCCGCAGCGCGTCGGCGAGCCGGTCGCGGAGACTCAGGCGCTCGCCTTGCCGTACTTCTGACGGAAGCGCTCGACTCGGCCGGCGGTGTCGATGAGCTTCTGCTTCCCGGTGAAGAAGGGATGGCAGGCCGCGCAGATGTCGGTGTTGATCTTCGCGTGGGTCGACCGCGTCTGGAAGGTGTTGCCGCAGGCGCAGATCACCGTGGCCGTCGCGTAGGTCGGATGGATCTCGGGCTTCATGGACGTCGTACCAAGGAAAAGGTCAGGTTCGGTCGTGGTCGAACCGAGCCTGTAAAGATACCCACGGAATCCCATAAGATGCAAGCCGACAATGGGTTGGACGTTTGACACGGGCCCCGCCCACCCCCAGACTTCGCCTCGACCCTCACCACGCCCTCCCGTGCCCCACGCCACCGCCGAGTTCCTGGCGTCCGTCCCACTCTTCCGCTCCCTCTCCGCCGAGGAGCTCGCGATCTTCGCCCAGCTCGTCCGGGCCCGGGACTACGCCAAGGGGAGCGTGATCCTCTTTGAGGACGACCCCGGGGACGCCTTCTTTCTGGTAAGGTCCGGGCGGGTCAAGGTCGTCCTTATGGCCTCCGATGGGCGCGAGGTGATCCTCGGGATCCTCGGCGTAGGGGAGCACTTCGGCGAGCTCGCGCTGATCGACGGCCAGCCGCGGTCGGCCCATGTGATCGCGATGGAACCCGCGAGCCTGTACGTGCTTCGGCGTGAGGATTTCCGTCAGCGGGTGGAGCAGAATCCGGCGGTGGCGTGGGCCCTGCTGCTGGAACTCTCGCGGCGCCTCCGTCGGGCGGACGAGAAGATCGGCGCGCTGGTGTTGCTGGATGTGCCCGGACGGATCGCACGCCTCCTGCTGGAGCACGCCGCGGAAGGGGACGGCCAGCTCATCGACCGGCCACTCACGCACCAGACCATCGCGGACCTGGTCGGCGCGAGCCGAGAGACGATCTCCCGCACGCTCCGCGACTTCGTCGAGGCAGGGTGGATCTCCACCGAGCGCCGGCGGATCCGCCTCCTCGACCGTGAGGCGCTGAAGCGCCGGATTACCGTGCGCACCTGACGCGCCATCCCGTGAGCGACCCGGGCATGTGAGGCGCCTCACCCCCATGGGGTGAGCTGGTGGCCTCGCGAGGGGCCTGCCCGGGCGCCATCTTGCAGCATGGCCCGAGTGGACCGATGAGCGTGCGCGCGACCTTCTGGGGGACCCGGGGCTCGATCCCGACCCCAGGCCCGCACACCGTGCGGTACGGGGGGAACACCCCCTGTGTCGAGGTGCGGACCAGCGATGGACATCTCATCATCCTCGATGCCGGCACCGGGATCCGGGCGCTCGGACGCGCCCTCCTGGAGCGGGCAGACGGTGCACCCATCGAGGCGGACCTCTTCCTCACCCACGCGCACTGGGATCACATCCAGGGGATCCCCTTCTTTGCCCCCCTCTTCGGGCGGGGGAACCGGTTGCGGATCTGGGGATCTGCGTCCCTAGAGCGAAGCGTCGACCAGGTGGTCCGCGACCAGATGTCCCCCGTCGTCTTCCCGGTCTCGTTCGAGGCCTTGGCGGCCACGATCGAGTTCCGCTCGATCGTGGAGGGCACCCCCACGCGCGGCACGGGGTATGAGGTCACGGCGTTCGCCCTGCAGCATCCCGGCGGGGCGCTGGGATACCGCTTCGCCGATCGCGTGGGTGACACCGGGGGGCTGGTGTACGTCCCTGACAATGAGTTGGCGCCGCACCCACGCTACGGGTCGGCGGGACCGTGGCGGGACCGCTTGACGGCGTTCGTCCGCGGGGCATCGGTGCTCATCCACGATGCGATGTATACCCCTGAGGAGTATGCGTCCCGTGCGGGGTGGGGGCACTCGACCCACCAGGAGGCCGTGGCGCTGGCGCTCGCCGCCGACGTGCGGACGCTGGTCCTCTTCCATCACGATCCGGAGCGCACGGACGGCGCGCTCGATCGATGTGTGGCGGAGTGTCATGAGCTGGTGCGGCGGGCGGGGGCCTCCCTCGAGGTCATCGCCGCCGGGGAAGGCCTGACCGTGCACACCTGAACCTCTCTGGAGTCCTGCATGCGCTCGTTCCTCTCTCGGTTGATCGCATTCACCCTCCTCGCGCCCCCCCTCGTCGCCCAGCACGAGACGCGCCCGACGGTCGCGGTCCTGCCGTTCGTCAACAGTGCGATCGGTGCGGCCACGGCCGAGCTCGCGCCCCTCTCCAAGGGGATCGCCGACCTATTGATCACCGACCTCGCGATGAATCCGGGGATCCGCGTGGTGGAGCGTGAGAACATCCAGCGGCTCCTCGATGAGCAGCGGCTCGCGCAGGACGGCCGGGTCGATGACGCCACCGCCGCGCGGATCGGGAAGCTCCTCGGCGCGAAGCACATGGTGACCGGCTCGTTCATCGCCGACGGCACGGGCCGGCTGGTCCTCACGCTCAAGGCCATCGACAGCGAGACGGGGCGGATCTCCTGGACCTTCCGCGAGCAAGGGACAACCGATGGCTTCTTCCGCCTGGTCGCCACGGTGGCGGCGGCCGCCACCAGCGGTCTCAGACTCCCCGCCCTCACCCCGCAGGCGAAGGTGGCCACGGCTACGCGCGCGGCCGAACAGAAGCAGATCCCCTTCCAGGCGGTACTGCTCTACTCGCGCGCGCTCTCCGCGCATGACACCGGACAGCAGGCGGAGGCGATCGCGCTCTTCACCCAGACGATCGAGCGGTTCCCCGATTTCGGCGATGCGCGCAAGGCGCGCGCCAGGTTGACCGGTGGGGGCGCCACGCGGTAGGCGCGCCGAGAGAGGGGTCCGGTCCGTGACCCATGACGCCGGGCCTGCCCCGCTGGCGCGCTCCGCCGTGGACGACGAGATGACCACGACGCGCGGCCTCCCGATCCTGTTCGATCTGCTCGTCGTCCAGACGCTCCGCCACCGCGATGCCGAGGCGGTCTTCAGCTCGCGCCGTAGCCGCCACCGCCCGGCGTGCGCAGCTCCACGATATCGCCTGTCGCGAGCACGCGACGACACTTCGCCGGGAGTGGCGCGCCATTGAGGCGATTCTCCCCTGTGGTCCCATCGCCTCCACCGGCCGCACCCCGAGGCGCGCGGGCCCGACGCTCGGTGAGGACGGTGACGGTACAGGGCGCCAACACGCGATAGGCCCGGACGACGCCATCGCCGCCGCGATGCGCCCCTGCCCCACCGGAGCCACGACGAATCGCATAGCGGTCGATCACGATGGGGTAGGCGCGCTCGAGCGATTCGATGGGGGTGTTGCGCGTGTTGCTCATCCCCACATGCACCGCATCAGGACCGGGCCCACGTGCGCTCGCACCTTGCCCGCCCCCCAACGTCTCGTAGAAGGTCCACCCCGATCCACCGAAGGTGATGTTGTTCATCGTCCCCTGCCCCTGCGCCGGGACCTCGACGCCCGCATCCGCGAGCGCGGCGAAGAGGAGATCGGTGAGTCGCTGACTCATCTCGACATTCCCCGCGGCGACGGCCGCGGGGGACCGAGCGGCGATACAGCAGTCGTCTGGCGTGACGATCGTGATGGGACGCGCGATCCCCGCATTGGTGGGGACGTCATCATCGAGCAGGGAGCGGAGGACGAAGAGCGCGGCGGCGCGCGTCACCTGGATCGGACAGTTCACATTCCCCGTCACCATCGGCGCGGTGCCGGTGAAGTCGAGATGGAGGTGCCCGTCCTCGATGCGAAGTGCGAGACGAAGCGGGATCAGCGCCTCGGAGATCCCGTCGCCCTCCAGCACATCCTCGGCCACACCCCGCGCGCCATCGAGCGCCTGCAGCCTCGCGGTCGCGCGTCGCTCCGCGTATGCGACGAGTCCGTGGACCACCCCAGCGATCCGGTCACGCCCATGCCGACCGAGCAACGTCTGCCATCCCGCGGCGCCCGCCGCACACGCGGCGCGCTGCGCCGCGAGATCACCGCGGCGCTCGTCGGGGGTGCGGACGTTGGCGAGGATGAGTCGCAGCAGATCATCGTCGGGAACACCCGCGCGCTCGAGCCGCACCGGGGGAAGGATCAATCCCTCCTGCACGAGCTCGGTCGCGCCCTGCGGCATCGACCCCGGACTCATCCCGCCCACGTCGGCGTGATGCGCGCGCACCACCGCATACCCCGCCACATGATTTCCATCCGCGATCGCCTCGACCATCGTGAGATCGGGGAGATGCGAGCCCCCATGCCAGGGGCTGTTGAGCAGGAAGACATCTCCCGGGTTGGGTGCGCAGGCCCGCACCGCACGCACCGCCTCCGGCAGCGCCCCGAGATGCACCGGGATATGCGCCGCCTGCGCGACCATCTCCCCCTCGGCATCGAAGAGCGCGCAGGAGGCGTCGCGCCGCTCGCGGATGTTCGGTGAGAGCGCGCCGCGGATGAGGACCGCCCCCATCTCCTCGGCGATCATCGCCATCGTGGAGGCCCAGACGGCGACCTCCAACGGGTCCAAGGCGGTGGGATCTGTTTGCGCGGTGTGCTGCGTCATCGAGCGGCCTCGCGGCGAAGCATCCACCCGCCGATCGCGAGCGGGGTCGCCACCCACCCGTCGGCGACCCACGCGGTCGCATCCGGGAGGAGGATCGAGCGAGGCCCGTGGACGGCGGTATCCGCCGAGCCACCGTGATCGATCGCGCGTTCCCCGTCGAAGGGCACGGCGTCGGTGTCGCGAGCGAAGCGCGCGGCGACACCCGGTGTGCTGGCGACATGGCGCAGCGCCACGCTCTCCACCGGCTGCGGCAAGGTGAAGCCGTAGCGTGACCGATGCGCCGCGGCGAAGCGCTCGACGAGCCGGTGCGGATCGTCCTCGGGTGCCGCGGGGATCGTGAGCTCATGGCCCTGCCCCAGATAGCGTACCCGGAGCGACCAGGCTCGCTCCGCCCCATCGACCTGCGCCGCAAGCGACGCGCAGGCGTCGCGCCACCGTGCGACGGGGAGGGCATCGAGTCGCTCGAGCAGACTCATCGCCGCCTCACGCCGCTCCGGCGCGATGGCGAGCCCCACCGCGCTCAACACCCCCGCATGCGGGGGCACGACCACCGTCGTCATCCCGAGCGCGTCGGCGAGTGCCGCGGCGTGCAGCGGACCACCCCCGCCAAAGGCGACGAGCGCGCAGGTGCGGGGATCGACGCCGCGATCGACACTCACCCGGCGGAGCGCACGTGCCATCTCCGCATTCGCGATTTCGAGCATCGCCTGCGCCGTGCGCTCGATCGTGGATCCGAGACGCGCGGCGAGCCGCACGACGGCAGCGGTCGCCGCCTCGCGATCCAGCGCGATCCCCGCGCTGAAGCCATCGAGGCCGATGCGCCCGAGCACGAGCTGGGCGTCGGTGACGGTAGGCTCGGTCCCACCCCGACCGAAGGCCGCGGGCCCGGGCACCGCCCCTGCACTGCGCGGTCCGACCCGCAACGCCCCCCCATCGTCGATCCACCCGAGGCTCCCCCCACCGGCCGACACCGTCTCGACGAGGACGCGCGGGAGGGCGATGGGGACCCCGGCGACGAGCCCGCCTGCTTCCACCAGCGGCTCGCCGTCGAGGATGAGCCCCGCATCGGCACTCGTCCCACCGATGTCGATCGTCAGCGCATCGGGGATCCCGATCGACCGCAGCACGGCGGCCGCGCCGACGATTCCCCCGGCGGGTCCGGACAACGCGAGCGTCGCCGCATGGCGCGCCGCATCGGTCGCCGACCGCATCCCCCCGGCACTCGTCATCACCGCGGGCATGGGACGCCCCGCCGCCCGCAGACGCGCCCCCAATCCCTCGAGGTACCGCACCACGCGCGGGCGCGCATACCCCTCGGCCACCGCGGTCGCCGACCGTTCGTACTCGCGGATCTCCGGGAGCACCGCCGCGGCAGTCACCACCTCGAGATCGGGACGTGCCGCGCGCAGCACCTCGGCGAGTCGACGCTCGTGCGTTTCGTCCTCGTAGGCGTGCAGGAGCGCGATCACGACGATCTCCGGATCGTGCGCGAGCACCTCGCGCACCACGGCGGCGATGGTCGCCTCGGTCAACGGCGTCGCGACGGCGCCCGGGATGCGACGCTCGTCCACGGCGATCACATCGGCGGAGGCGACGAGGGGCGCGGGATGCTGCGCCGCGAGATCGTAGAGCGCGGCGCGGTCCTGACGGCGCAGTTCGAGCAGATCGGTCGCGCCGGCGGTCGCGCAGAGCACGACGCGTGCGCCGGTGCGCTCGAGCAGGAGGTTGGTGACCACCGTCGTCCCATGCACGAGGCGCGTCACCCGATCCCCCGCGTCGGGGGACGCGGCGGGCGCGATCCCCTCGAGCGCGGCGACGACCCCGATCCCCTGATCCTGCGGCGTCGACATCACTTTCCCCGTGCGGATCCGTCCGGAGGGATCGATCACCACCCCATCGGTGAAGGTCCCGCCGACGTCGACCCCCGCGGCGACGGTCACCGCGACGCCGGGTCGGCGCTGTGTCGCAGCGCCGCCATCACCAGCGCGACGTTCGCCCCGAGCAGGAGGAGCAGTGGGCCGGCGAGCCGTTGCGCGACGATCGGCCAGAGGAGGAGCGCGAGCATCGATTGTGCGGCGATGAGCAGGAGGAGCGTGCGGACCCAGCGCGGCGCCCGCCCCGCGAGGATCGCGCGGGCCGCCGGGATCGCGACGATGAGCGCGACGGGCGACGCCAAGAGCAGCGTGAGATTGCGATACCAGACGACGTGGGCTGAGCCGAGCCACATCCCGAGGAGCAGCACCCCGACGAGGCCGGTCAGCGTGAACCACCCGCCGGCGAGGATCGCGGCCGGGATACGCGAGCGGCGCCGCATGCTCGGGGTGAGCGGGATGAGGAGGAGCCCCCACATGGCGAGCACCGGTCCCAGCGGACCGAGGACGAGTCCCCCGGGCTCGGCGCGCTCCACGGGACGCCGCGCCACGTAGTGGACCGTCTCCGCGGCGACGAGCGGAACCGGTCCCGCCGCAGTCGCCACCGTCACGCTGCGCAGATGGTCACGGAGCCGCATCGGGATGAACATCGTCTCCCACGCCGTCATCCGGGTGTCGGCCATCGGGCCCAACGCGAGCTCGATCCCCGCCTGCGCGGCGGGATCGGGGGCGCTCAACCGTCGCGACTCCGAGCGATAGGTGAGATCGGTCTGGAGCGCGGTGAATTGCGGCCGCAGGATCCCCCCGAGCGCGACGTCGAGCGCATCCCGCACCCGCGTGGAGCAGTTGTCACGGAAGTAGTCGTAGCGGTACTCGCGGTGCTCCGGCAACGCATTGCGGGCGACCGCCAGCGCGAGTGCCTCCGCCTGCGTCGGGGTGAGGGCGAGGACCTGCTCTTCCGTCGCGCGATCGCGCTCCTGATACGCCGCGATCAACGGTTGCGAGGGGAAGGCCGCGACCCAATACCGCGTCTCTCCGCTGAGGAAGCGGCGCAGGAAGCCGGGATCGTCGAAGGAGAACATCCCCCAGTTGTAGGCGAGATCGCTCCCCGTGACCCGATCCCGGACGCGGATGGCATTGTGCCCGTACCGCTCGAAGATCGCATCGCCCGGCCCGAAGGTCAGGACGGAGACCAGGTATCGACCGGTCGCCGATGTAGACGCCAACGGCGCCATCGCCGTCGACTGCGCCTGCGCCGACACACTCACCGCAGCGAGGACCGCGCCGGCGAGGGCACGGCGCAGCCAGCGCGCGCTCACGGACGGAGTTCCTTCCCCTCGTCGGCGGCGCGATAGATGAGCTCCACCAACTTGTGCACGCGCACCTGATCGACCGGCGGCTCGTACTTGACCTCGCCCCGCACCACGGCGGCGAAGTGCGCCAGCTCCGACCGATACGATTGGATGAACGCGGTATCACGCGTCTGCGCCCCACTCGGGGATACGTCCACCGCACGGCCGCGCACTTCCTTGACCACGCGTAGCGGGGCGAGCCGTGCCGAACCGGTGTCCCCGATCAACTCGAACCACCACCGCTCCTCGGTGCCCACATACGCGGAGTGCACGTCGATCGTGACGGTGAAGCCCCCCTTGCACTCGATGAAGACGGTGGCGGCCTCCTCCACGGCATTCGCGCCGCGCGGACGATCAACCGCGACGCTCACACGCTCGATGCGCGGGAAGTCGGTCAGCCATCCCGCCATATCAAGCAGCGGGACGCCGAGCTCGAGGAAGGCCCCACCCCCCGCCTCGTCCCGACGATTCCGCCAGGGGGCGAGCACGGCACGGTACCGATAGGCCCCCGCGCGGACAGCGCGCACCTTGCCGAGATCCCCGCGCCGGATCACCGCGTCCAGCCCCTGGGCATCGGCCCGATACCGGTGGTTGTTCGCGACCATCACCACGCGATCGGCCTTCTTCGCCGCCGCGAGGATCTTCTCGACGCCCTTGGACGAGAGGGCGAGCGGCCGCTCACAGAGCACATGGAGTCCAGCGCGGAGCGCGGAGAGGACATGGACCTCGTGCAGATGGTTCGGGGTGCAGATGATCACCGCGTCGAGGCCGGGGAGCTCGAGGAGCTCGTCGACATCAGAACAGATGTCCGGCACACCGAAGCGCTGCGCGAGGGTGCGCGCCTTGGCGAGATCCCCATCGCAGAGGGCGGCGAGTTGCACGCCGCGCATCTTGGCGAGGACCGGGAGATGCGCCGTCTGCGAGATCACCCCGAGACCGAGGACGCCGACGCGGAGGGGGGAGCGGACACTGGCGGTGGGAGCGGATGGCACCGGACGGGACTCCTACGAGGTGATGAGGCCAGCGGGCAGACGCGCGACGGTGGCCCCAGGATAGTAGGCCGAGAGGATGGCGCGGTGGTCCTGACCGGCGCGCGCGCGCCCGATCGCCCCCCACTGACACATCCCGACCCCATGTCCCGATCCGCGCCCCTCGAGCACCGCGCGGATGAGACGCCCACCCTCCTGCTCCACCGCGAGAGAAAAATAGGCGCTGGGCAGGAGGTCGCCACCCGGCGAGCGGAGGACGCTGCGTGCGGCGTTCCCGGGGACGGTGAAGGTCCCCCCGTCGGCCCGGAGCTCGAGCCGCGCGACGCGCCCACTCGTCCCGGTGCTCACCACGCGAAGCCCCTGGACGCGGCCCGGCCCCGCGCGGGGGACGGCGGTGACGCTCGCCAGATAGCGCTGCACCACTAGGTCCACCTCGGCGGCGGCGAGCCGACGGGTCCACCGATAGGTCGGCGACCCGTCGCAGTAATCGCGCATCGTCCCAGGGATGCGATCGCTCACCCCGCGGAGATGACTCGCCCCCGCCACAGACCAGACCTCGGAGGCCGCCGCCGTCCGCCCGCCGCAGGTCGAGAAGAAGGGGGCATCGGCCACCTGTCCGCCCACCATCAGCACGAGCCCGCTCGTGCGCTCGATCGCCTGATCGGATGACTGGCGCTCGGCGGCAAGCCCCCCGTAGACCTGATCGGCGACGGTCGGGAGGAGATCGAACCACCGACGCCGCGCCGTCCCCCGACGCTCGGCGATGAGCCGACGCACGGTGTAGGTGCGCGCCGCGATCGCCTGCGCCTCCACGGCATCGCGCTCGCCCGCCGGTCGATCGCCGATCTCCAGCGGCACCACCCCGCGGAGGTAATCATCGAGGGGGAGCACGTTCACCACGAGCACCCCGGAATCGGTCGCGACATGCCGCAGCGCCCCGCGATAGGCGCGCCCCCCTGACCGCACCGTCCCCACCCGATCGGTCCGCAGCGTCACCGGCCCCGCGTGCCACGCGCTCGCCAACCCGTCCGGGCGAACCGCCCGCAACACCCTCCCGCGCCGCTCGATCGACCATCGGTCCCGTGGATTCGCGCGGACGATGACCCCACCATCCTCGTCGAGGAGATGCCAGGCACCACTCGCGCTCAGCGGCGCCGACCCCACATGCACCGTGAGCGCGATACGGACCAGAGGGCCATCACCCAGTGAAGGCGATGGTGGGGCCTCATCGAGCGGGAAGGCCTCGTCCGGCCACGGCGTCGTGGCGGTATCCCGGGCCACCGATGGGCTCGGTCGCTCCGCGGCCGGTCGATTCGTGGTGGTCGGACTCGTGGCCGGCACCAGCGGACGACGCCCACAGGCGCCGACCCCGAGGATCAGGGTGGTCAGGGTGCCTGCGACGACGCGCCAGCGCCAGCCGACGCGCGTCCCGCTCACCGACCGAAGCTCCCGATCGTGGCCGCCATGGGGAGCGTACGTCCGCGCACCGCCGCCGCACTCGGCGCAGCTGGCATCTCAAGCGTGCGCACGAAGTCCGCGGTGAAGTCATAGTCGTCCTGCACCGCCGTCACGCGTGTCTCGACCAAACTCCCCGGGGTGGCGTCGGTGCGCACCCAGGTCACGCCATCGATGTCATCGGCCTGCCAAGGGAGTCGCCCGCGTGCGAGCCCCTCGGCGCCGGCGGCCGCCTCGATCAACACCGGGGCTGTAGCCCCCACGCGCGATTCGTAGCGTTCCGCCGTGATATGCCGCTGGAGCTCCTGCACCGCCTCGAGTCGCTCCCGCTTCACACCCTCCGGCACATCGTCAGGGAGCGCCGCGGCCCGCGTCCCCTCCTGCGACGAGTAGGTGAAGACCCCCACCCGCTCGAACGCGATCTCCCGTAGGAAGTCGAGGAGCTGCGCCACATCGTCCGCCGTCTCCCCCGGGAAGCCGACGATGCAGGTGGTGCGGATCGCCACCCCGGGGACCGCCTCACGGAACCGCGCGACCTTCTCGCGGATCGTCCGCTGCCGCTCGGGCCGCCGCATCCGCTCGAGCACCGCATCGGACGCATGCTGGATCGGCATGTCGAGGTACGGCACGATGCGGGGCTGCGCCGCGATCACCTCGAGCAACCGCGGCGTGATCCCCGCCGAGTAGAGATACATGTTGCGGAACCAGGGGACCGAGGTCTCTCGGACGAGCGCCTCGAGCAGTTCGGGGAGTCGGACCCCATCGCGCAGATCCCGACCGTAGTGCGCAAGGTCCTGCGCCACGAGGTTCACCTCGCGCGCCCCCTGCAACTCGAGCAGCTGTGCCTCGCGCACGATCTCATCGAGCGCGAAGGAGCGATGCGTACCCCGCATGAGGGGGATGGCACAGAAGGCGCAGCCGTGATCGCACCCCTCGCTCACCTTGAGGTAGCGCACGAAGGGGGTGTCCCCCGCATACACGCGCTGCCCTGGATGCACCGTTACGGGATCGCCGATCAACCCGCGCGCCTGGAGGAGCGGGACGAGCTGCTCCGTCTCCGAGGCGCCCAAGAAGAGATCGACCTCGGGGAGCGCCTCGATGAGTTCGTCCTTGTGGCGCTCCACCATGCATCCGACGGCGACGACGGCGGTCGCGCTTCCCTCTCCCTTCAATCGCCCCGCCGCGACGATCGCATCGATCGACTCGCGCTTGGCCGCGTCGATGAACCCGCAGGTGTTCACGATGATCACCTCGGCGTCCTCCGCCTCGACGACCTGCACCCCGCCATGATCGATCAGCTGCGCCCGATAGCGCTCCGAGTCGACGGTGTTCTTGTCACAGCCCAGCGTGACGACCTGGAATCTCACCGATAGTTCCCGAACTGCAGCTGGACCCCGAAGTCCTCACCGCGCAGGACACCCATCACCGTCTGCAGCTCATCACGGCTCGGGGAGACGACGCGTACGGTATCGCCTTGGATGGAGGCCTGCACCTTCTTGAACTTCTGCGCCTTGATGGCGGCGACGACCTTCTTGCAGGTCTCGCCGTCGAGCGACTGCTTCAGGGTGATGACGCGGCGCCAGGTGTCGCCCCCCGCCTGCGACGGTTCGCCGGCGTCGAGGTTCTTCACCGGGACACCGCGCTTGATGAGCTTGCCTTGCAGGATGTCCCACATGGCGCGAAGGCGCATGTCGGTGTCGGTGGCGAGGGTGATCGTCCCCTCCCCGCGCGCGAACTCGACCGTCGCGAGCGTCGCGTCCTTGAAGTCGTACCGCTGGGCGATCTCCTTGGCCGCCTGATTGACGGCGTTGTCGACCTCCTGGAGGTCGACGGCGGTCGTGATATCGAACGAGGCGTCTTTGGACATCCTCGAAAGTTAGTCGTCCAGGTAGCTCTCCAGCGAGCGGGCGCGGGAGACGTGACGCAGCCGTGAGAGCGCCTTCTCCTTGATCTGGCGGACCCGCTCCCGGGTGATGTTCAGCACCGCCCCGATCTGCTCCAGGGTCATCGGCTCAGCCCCATCGAGCCCGAAGTAGAGCCGGAGGATCTTGGCCTCCCGCTCCTTGAGGCCGGCGAGCGCCTGCTGGACCGACTCCATCAACGCCACCTCGATCACCTCCTCCTCGGGGTTGGCGTGGGTGGTGTCGGCGATGTAGTCAAGGAGGCGATTGTCCTCCCCCGGAGCAATCGGCGCATCGAGCGAGACGTGGGCCTGCGAGATCGCCATCGACTTGGCCACCTCATCCTCGCTGAGCTCCATCCCTTCGGCGATCTCGGCGTGGGTCGCCTCGCGCCCGAGCTCCTGGAGGAGGGCGTTGGCCCGCTTCCCGATCCGATGGATCTCCCCCGCGCGGTTGAGCGGGACGCGCACGATGCGGCTCTGCTCGGCCAAGGCCTGGAGGATCGCCTGTCGTATCCACCAGACGGCGTACGAGATGAACTTGATCCCCCTGGTCTCGTCGAACTTATGGGCGGCGCGGATGAGGCCCAGGTTCCCCTCGTTGATCAGATCGGAGAGGGAGACGCCCTGATTCTGGTATTTCTTGGCGACCGAGACCACGAAGCGAAGATTGGCCCGCACGAGGCCATCGAGGGCCTCCTGGTCGTTCAGCCGGATCCGCTGCGCGAGGACGACCTCCTCCTCCCGCGTGATGAGCGGGTAGGCGCTAATGTCGCGCAGATACTGGTCGAGCGATCCTTCGTCGTGCGAACGGCGCTTGTGCAATCGGGCGGTACGTCTCACGCGGGCGTCTCCGGGGGGGCGGCGAACGGTCCTTCCGAAAGAATGTGCAGTACCGACCAGGGGGAGGGAAGCACCCCCCAGGCACCCGACCCAGCGTCCCCTCCCACCATCACTCGACGAGGGCGCCGAGTCGGTCCCATCGGACCCGCGAGGTCCATCCCGCGCGGGCCGCGCTGTCGGGGCGAAGGCTGAAGTAGACGAGGAGGGGCGCCCCCCGGATGAGCGAATCGGGGACGAATCCCCAGTAGCGGGAGTCGAGCGAGTTGTCACGATTGTCGCCGAGCACGAAGAAGTGCCGTGGCGCCACGACGAGCGGCCCCCAGTCGTCGCGCGACGGGACATAGTGCGACGCATCGACCGTAGGGAGCAGATGGCCGCGCTGCCACGCGAACTCCACCACCGTGCCATCGAGGAGCTCGGGGAGCTGCTGCGCGTAGCGTTCCTGCTGCGCCCTCCCGTTTCGGACCAAGACACCCTGCCGCATCTCGAGCGTGTCCCCAGGGAGTCCGACTAAACGCTTCACGAAGTGCTTGCGTGGATCCTCCGGCCACCGGAAGACGACCACGTCGCCGTGGCGTGGATCCCGGATCGGCGGGAGCTGCCGCTTCACCACCGGGAGCTCCGCGCCGTAGAGCAGCTTGTTCACGAGGAGGAAATCCCCGATCAACAGGGTACCTTCCATCGACCCACTCGGGATCCGGAAGGCCTCTACCACGAGCGCCCGCACGAGCACGAAGACGAGCACGACGACCTGGAGGGACTTGAGCCCCTCCCAGATCGTGCGCCCGACGCGTCGGGCTCGAGGCCAGCGCGAGGTGGTCATCAATAGTTATCGATCTGCGCGCGCTGGAGGGTCCCGCTGTAGTCGACGTAGCCGACCTTGGTCTCCGAATAGAACTCGTAGACCTCCCATCCCCCTTCGCGATGTCCGTTCCCCGTCTGCTTCACCCCACCAAAGGGGAGATGCGCCTCGGCGCCGATGGTCGGGGCGTTCACGTAGGTGATCCCGTTGTCGAGCTCCTGCATCGCGCGGAAGGCGAGATTCACATCCTGCGTGTAGAGCGAGCTCGAGAGCCCGTACCTCACGCCATTGTTCACGCGGAAGGCCTCGGCCGCATCGGCGACGCGGATCACCGAGAGCACCGGGCCGAAGATCTCCTCCTGCGCCACCCGCACCTCGGGGCGCACGCCGATGAGGATCGTCGGCTGAAAGAAGTGGCCATGCTCGAGTCCGGCGCCGGACGCGCGCGCACCGCCGAGCGCGAGCGTCGCCCCTTCCCGCTGACCGATCTCCACATAGGAGGCGATCTTCGCGAGACTCTCCTCATGGATGACCGGCCCCACGTCGGTCCCCGCCTTGCGTCCATCGCCCAGGCGAAGGGTCTTGGCCCGGGCGATCAGGCGATCCATGAAGGCGTCGTGGATCCCCGCCTGCAGGATGAGTCGACTGGTCGCGGTGCAGCGCTGCCCCGTGGTGCCGAAGGCGCCCCAGAGGACGCCGTCGAGGGCGAGGTCGAGGTTCGCATCGTCGAGCACGATCTGCGCGTTCTTGCCGCCCATCTCGAGTGAGAGGCGCTTGTGCATCCGCCCGCAGACCTCGCCGACCTTGCTCCCCGTCTCGGTGGAGCCGGTGAAGGAGATGAGGGGGATCTGCGGATGCGCGACCATCGCGGCCCCGACCTCACCGTCCCCGTGCAGGAGCTGGATGACCTCGGGGGGGAGTCCCGCCTCGAGAAGGATCTCGACGAGCACGTGCCCCGTGTGCGGGACGTCCTCCCCCGGCTTGAAGATCACCGCGTTCCCGCAGACGAGCGCGGGGAACATTTTCCACGTCGGGATCGCGAGCGGGAAGTTGAACGGGGTGATGAGCCCCGCGATCCCGATCGGGCGGCGGAAGCTCATCGCCCACTTGTCGTGGAGCTCACTTGGGACCGTGTGCCCGAAGAGCCGACGCCCTTCGACCGCCGCGTAGTAGGCGGTGTCGATCCCCTCCTGCACATCGCCGCGCGTCTCGGAAAGGGGCTTGCCCATCTCCCGCGTCATGAGGTCGGCGAGCTCCTCCTTGCGAGCGCTCAGCAGGTCGCCGACCCGCCGCAGCACATCGCCGCGGGCCGGCGCCGGCGTGCGACTCCACCGGGCGAAGCCGCGCGTGGCCGAGGCGACGGCACGGTCGACGTCGGCTACCCCGGAGCGCGGGAAGTGCCCCACGAGATCCTGCGTGTCGGCAGGGTTGCGGTTCTCGAAGGTCTGGCCGGAGGCAGCACGGACCCACTCGCCGGCGATGAAGTTGTGGAAGGTCGTCATGGGGTGAAGTTAGTGGTCCCGGGAGATCCCGTGGCGCTCGAGCTTGGCATACAGGTTGGACCGCGGCATCTCGAGGGCCCGCGCCGTCTCGGCGATGTTCCAATCGTGGCGCCGGAGATGATGGAGCAGGAAGGTGCGTTCCGCGGTGCGCTTGAACTCCTCCCAGGTGCGGGCCCCCTCGATGGGGCCGAGCCCCCCACCGACCTCGGCGGCGCGGCCGGCGACGAGCCGATCGATGTCGGCGACCGTGACGTGGGCCCCCACGGAGAGGATGAGGAGACGCTCGATGGTGTTCCGGAGCTCGCGCACATTCCCGGGCCAGTCGAGCGCGACCAACCGCTCCATCGCCATCGCGTCGAAGGGGCGCGGGGTCATCCCCGCCTCCGCTGCCATCCGCTCGACGAAGTGCGTGACGAGCATCGGGATGTCCTCGCGACGCTCCCGCAACGTGGGGACGGTGAGCGGGACGACGTTGAGCCGATAGTAGAGATCCTCGCGGAAGCGCCCCGCCGCGATCTCCTCCTCGAGGCGCTTGTTGGTCGCCGCGAGCACGCGCACGTCGACGGTGCGACGCGTGCGCCCCCCGATGCGGGTGACCGCGCCGTCCTCGAGGACGCGCAGCACCTTGGCCTGTGCCGCGAGCGACATGTCCCCGATCTCGTCGAGGAAGAGCGTGCCCCGATCGGCGAGCTCGAACTTGCCCGGACGGTCCTGCACCGCCCCAGTGAAGGAGCCGCGCATATGGCCGAAGAGTTCGCTCTCGATCAGTTCGCCCGGGATCGCCGCGCAGTTGACCTCGATGAACGGCGCTGATGCGCGGGGCGACTTGGCATGGATGGCGCGCGCGACCAACTCCTTCCCTGTGCCGTTCTCCCCGGTGATCAGCACGCGCGCGCCGGTGGCGGCGACCCGATCGATCTGCGCGACGAGCGCGCGGATCGGCGGCGAGGCTCCCACGATCGCCCCGTGCCGCTCGACATGGGCACGGAGGCGCGCGTTCTCCTCTCGCAGGGTGAGATGTCCGATCGCATTGCGGATCGTGACGAGGATGCGATCGGTGTCGAGCGGCTTCTCGAGGATGTCGTACGCGCCGCGCTGCGTCGCGTCGACCGCATCACGGAGCGTCGCATGCCCCGAGATCATCACCACCACCGCCTCGGGGTCGGCTGCCCGCAACCGCGAGAGGGTCTCGAGCCCGTCGATCCCCGCCATCTTCACGTCGAGCAGCACGAGGCGCGGCGCCCAACTCGCGTAGGTCGTGAGCGCCTCCGTACCGCTCGCGACGGCCCGCACCTCGTACCCCTCGTACTCCAGCAGCTGCGTCAGCGCAGCGCGGACGCCCGGCTCGTCATCCACCACCAGAATCCGAGCGCTCACCCGATCCCCCTCGCGATCACACGATCAGAGGCGATCTCGATCGAGACGATCGTCCCGCCCTTCTTCGATGCGGGGGCGGGGAGCAGGTCCGGGGCACGCTCGCGCAGCTCCCGCTCGATCGCAGGCCATTGCGCGTGCAATAGCGCACCGAGGATGATGAAGAAGATCGCGGAGAGGATCTTGCCGAGGCAGCCGAACATCACGCCGCTCCGCCGGTCACGACGGCTAGGATGTTGAGCGCGCCGGAGCGAAAGGCCTGTAGCTCCACCTCGGCGAAGCCCGCCGCACGCACCGCCGTCTCGAGTGCTCCACGCGCGGGCTCCGCTGACCAGTGCGCCAACTCCTCGGCATCGAGTTCGACACGCGCCCGTTCCCCGAAGTAGCGCACCCGCAGATTCCCGGTGACCCCCAGCGCGCGCACCGCCGTCTCGGCGCTCTCGACCACGCGAAGGCGCAGTGGGGTGACCTCGGTCCCGTAGGGGAGTCGCGAGGAGAGACAGGGAGAGGCCGGTTGGTCCCAGGTCGGGATCCCCCGAGCCGCCGAGGCCGCGCGGATCTCCGCTTTGGTGAAGCCCAGCACGGCGAGCGGGGACCGGACCCCCTGCTCCGCTGCGGCCCGCGCGCCTGGCCGATGGTCGTGCCGATCATCGGCGTTGGTGCCATCGACGACCACGGCAAGCCCACGCGCCTGGGCGATCGGCACGAGCCGCGTCCAGAGTTCGGACTTGCAGAAGTAGCAGCGATTGGTCGGGTTCGCGGCGTAGCGGGGGTCGGCGATTTCCTCGGTATCGACCTCGTGCACGGGGATCCCGAATCGATCGGCGACGGCGCGTGCCTTCTCCCACTGCACCACCGGATACGAGGCACTCCGGCCGATCACGGCGAGACAGCGGTCCGGTCCCACCGCCTCGAGCGCGACGCAGGCGAGGTAGGCAGAATCGACCCCACCGGAGAAGCCGATGAGGGCGGAACCCTGTGCCCGGAACCACTCGAGGAGGTGCCCCTCCTTCTCCATGGCCGACCGATGCGAATCCATGGGGGAAAGTTACACGGGCACCGGCTCCATCGGCTTGAAGAAGAAGGCCTCGGCGACGTGATCCGGTTGGACCGCGTCGGCCCCCGCGAGATCGGCCACGGTCTGTGCCACACGGATCGTACGGTGGAAGGCGCGCGCCGAGAGGCGGAGCTGTTCCGCCATCTGGCGCAGGAGGGCCCGCGCCGCCGGTTCGATCGCCCCCTCGGTGAGGAGCCAGCGCCCTGGTACCTCGGCGTTCCAACGCACCCCAGGCAGGGAGGCGTAGCGCTCCGCTTGTTTCGCGCGGGCCGCGGCGACGCGCGCCCGGATGGTCGCACTCGATTCCGCCGGGGCGGAGCGATCGAGGTCATGGAGCGAGACCGCGCCAACCCGCACATGGAGATCGATGCGATCGCTGAGCGGCCCAGAGAGGCGGGCGCGATACCGCACGACCTCGCTCGCGGAGCAGCGACAGATGCCGGCGGGCTCGCCTTCGAATCCGCAGGGACAGGGGTTGGCCGCGCCGAGGAGGAGAAAGCGCGAAGGGAAGCCGACCGACTGCGCGGCGCGTGCGATCACCACGCGGCCATCCTCGAGCGGTTGCCGCATCGCATCGAGCACATGCCGCGGGAGTTCCAAGAGCTCATCGAGGAAGAGGACCCCGCGATGCGCGAGACTGACCTCACCGGGGCGCGGCCCGGGGCCGCCACCGATGAGTCCGGCGAGCGAGACGGTGTGGTGCGGGGCGCGAAAGGGGGGCAGGCGCGTCGGGGCGGCGCCTGGCGGGAGCACGCCGCCGACGGAGTGGATCGCGACGACGTCGAGCAGGGCCTCGTCATCGAGGGGGGGGAGGATCGAGGGGAGGCGTCGCGCGAGCATCGTCTTCCCCGTCCCCGGGGGCCCGACCATGAGGCAGTTATGTCCACCGGCGGCCGCGATCTCGAGCGCGCGCTTGGGCTTCACCTGCCCGACGACCTCGGCGAAGTCGGGCCCCGACGGTGGGTCGATCCGCGCGACCTGCGCGTCGTGATCGAGACAGGGGAGCCGACGCGTCTTGAGGGCACGGACGAGTGCAGCGAGATCGGTGATGCCCGCGAGCGGGATCCCACGTAGGAGCGCGGCCTCGTCGATGTTGGCGGCGGGGAGCGCCAACGCGCGGGCCCCGGTCGTGCCGGCCGCGCGCGCGAGGGGCAGCGTCCCACGGATCGGCCGCACCGAGCCATCGAGCCCGAGCTCGCCCGCGAACCAGATCCCCTCTACGGCGTCGGCCGCGAGTTGCCCGCTCGCGACCAGGACGGCGATCGCGATCGGGAGGTCGAAGGCCGTTCCTTCCTTCCGCAGATCGGCGGGAGAGAGGTTGATGGTCCAGCGCCGTGGGGGGAGGGCGAACCCCGCGTTGACCAGCGCCGCCCCGACGCGGTCGCGCGCCTCCTTCACGCTCCCGGAGGGGAGCCCGACCATCGTCCACCCCGGGAGACCCGGGGCGGCATCGACCTCGACGGTCACCGGCGCGGCCTCGATCCCGAGGACGGCCCCACTGCGAATCGCGGCAAGCATGGGGCGAGGATGGCGTGCGTGCGTGCGCGGACCGCCATCGATCCCACGCGCCCGGTGCCCTGCTACCCCCGCCCAGCCATCGCACGATAGGTTCCTCTCATGCGACACCGCCTCGTGATCATGATGGTCCTGTTCCCCATCGTCTGCCCGGTCGCGCTCCCAGCGCAACCGATGGGGGCCTACCTCGCCGATCGGATCGATCAGGCCCCGCTCCCGATGACCGACCGGGTCACCGATCCGCAGGGGACCTCCTACCTCGTCGAGTTCGACCGCTTGGTGCTCTCGCTCCGGAGAGGGAATCGCTTCCGTGCGGTGGTGCGCTTTCGGCGCACGCTGACCTCGGTCGGCGGCTCGACACGGAGCCTCGCGCGCTCCACGCCGGTGCAATCGATGACGGTGAATGGCACCTTCGCCGTGACGGGGAGTGCGATCCGCTTCACGCCAGACCCTAGCGCCGACACGCAGGGGCTGCAGATGCTCGATGGCACCGTCGAGTCGAGCGGTCGGATCGCGGTCCCCTTCGACTATCGCAACGGCGCGGTCTCGCGCCGTCGCATCCTCCGACTCAGACACGCGCCCAACATCCTGTGACCACGCGTCCACGCCTCTCACGCGCCCTCGCCGCCCTCGTCCTCATCGCCTCCGCCGGGTGCGCCGCCCTCCGTGGCCCCGTCGTCCCGCCCCCGCCGCCGCCAATCACTCCCCCGATGCTCGCCGCCGCGGATTCCTTCCTCGTGCGGATCGAGACCTCCAAGGGCGCGATGGACCTCATGGTGCGTTCGGCCTGGGCGCCGCGTGGCGCAGCCCGACTCGGCGAACTGGTGCTCGACGCGTACTACGACGGCGGACGCTTCTTCCGCGTCCTCCCCGGTTTCGTCGTGCAGTGGGGGCTCGCCGCGACCCCGACGATGACCGCCACCTGGTTGCCGCGCCGCATCTCGGACGATCCGGTGAAGGAGACCAACCGTCGTGGGACCGTCACCTATGCGATGGGGGGACGCGACACGCGCACGACGCAGCTCTTCATCAACCTGCGCGACAATGCGCGACTCGACGGGATGGGGTTCGCCCCAGTCGGCGAGATCGTCGCGGGACTCACGGTGGTCGACTCCCTGCACGCCGGCTACGGGGAGGGGGCCCCGATGGGCAAAGGCCCGTCACAGGATCGGATCACGAAGGAGGGGGAGGCGTATCTGGCCGCCGCGTTCCCCCTGCTCGACACGGTGGTCTCGATGCGCGTGGTCTCGCTCTGGCCCGACCCGCGGTCGCCCACTCCGCGATGACACCGCCAGCGGCGACCGAGCTCGCAGGGTTCACGCATCACTGGATCCCGCGCGAGGGCGCCACGCGTACGCTGCTCCTGCTACACGGCACCGGGGGGAATGAGACCGATCTCCTCTCGCTCGGGGAGATGCTCGACCCCGCCGCGAATCTGCTGAGCCCGCGTGGGCAGGTGCTCGAGCACGGGATGCCACGCTTCTTCCGTCGACTGGCCGAGGGGGTGTTCGACCTCGAGGACCTGCGCATCCGGACCGAGGCGCTCGCGGCATTCTTCGGCGAGGCCTCAGCGCACTACGGCTTCGCGATCGATTCGGTGGTGGCGGTGGGATTCTCGAATGGCGCGAACATCGCCGCGAGCGTGATGCTGCAGCGTCCCGAGGCGTTGCGCGCCGGGATCCTCCTCCGCGCGATGCTCCCCTTCGAACCGCCGGCGCTCCCGGATCTCCGCGCGCATCGCGCGCTCCTGCTCTCGAGCCCGAACGATCCGATCGTCCCGGTGGCGCAGCCCGAACGGTTGGCGGCGTTGCTACGGTCAGGAGGCGCCGACGTGACCCTCGAGTGGGTGCCCGGTGGGCATCAGCTCACTCGCGCTGACCTCACGCACGCCCAGCAGTGGCTCGTGCGCCCTTGAGGGCGCGGCTTACTTCTTCTTCGCGGGACTTCGCTTCCGCTGCTTCGCCGCCCACTTCGCCGCCTCCGCGCGCTTGCGCTTCAGGTAGGTCGCCTTGGGCTCCATGATCGAGCCGCGGCACTTCGCTGTCCCACAGAGACACTTATACCGGCGCTCGTCCTCGGAGGTCTCGTCCCCGCTCCGCTCGTAGGCGTAGTCGTAGTGGAGCTCCTCCCCCACCGGGATGTCTCGCAGCGCATAGATGTACACGCGCCCCTTCTCGATCTCGGTGTCGCAATTCGGATCGCAGGAGTGGTTGATGAACCGTGCCTCATTCCCACCGCGCGAGGCGTCGATCACCGTCCGGCTGGTGACGGAGAAGAGGAAGGTGTGGTGCTCCTGCATCGACTCGTCGTCGTAGCGCGCATCGGCCACCGGGTGCGAGATGCGCTCCCCCGTGTACTCGATGATCCGCTTACCCTTCCTGATGGGACGGATGGCGAAGGCGCCCTTGCCCGCGACCGCAGATTCAAGAACTTCGAACGCCAATGGAGTGGACATGGCGCGGGAATCTAATCAGCGCCTCAATGCCCTTCCGATCTCAAGCCCCACGTAGATGTTGCGCCCGGGCGCCGGCTCAAGGACGCGTCCGAACGCCCCATTCAGGGTGATCGCCCCGATGAGCCGCTGATCGAGGAGGTTCTGCACCGCCACGAAGGGCTCGACGGTCTGCGCCCCGATCCGTCCGCGCCACGACGCGCGGAGCTGCAGGAGGCCGCGCCCCCACCCCGGCACGCGCACGGTGTTCGCATCATTCCCCCAGAGCGCCGACTGCATGGTATGGTCGGCATCGAGGGCGAACCCCCGGTGTGTGACACGCGCGCCGAGACGCACCGAGGTGCGCGGCACACCAGCGAGTCGGTTCCCATCGAGCGTGTCGAGCGCCGGCGCGGGCCGCGTCGCCGAGGGGATCCGGTAGCTCGCGAAGGTGTACTCGGCACGCGTCCAGGCGGTCCGGAGCTCCACGGCCGGGTGCACCACCAGCGTCACCCCCACTTCGGCCCC
>SXGQ01654431.1_pt1 | contig 30588 bp, 35 predicted proteins | sample 3178371 | NCBI WGS metagenome assembly SXGQ01 (sample SAMN11356859, study PRJNA531348) | freshwater metagenome | isolation source: freshwater sample F1-20 | place: China: Fuxian Lake, Yuxi | collected 2017-12-25
AATTGAAACTGTTATCACAAAACGACGCTATTCAAATTATTGCTGTTGACCAAAATGATGTACAATACTATTTAGGACAAACTAATGGTATGTATCTATCAGGTGGTAGTGCAGCAACAGGTGTAGCATTGGGTGATAGAAACGGTTTTGAATTGATTTTCACAGGTCAAGAACCACAACCAGCAAATGTAATTAGTGGAACATTAAGTTCTATCTTCAGTGCGGGTGGTTTCAATGACTAATTTAGGGAAACAGTAGGTCTGTTGTGGACTGAATTTCTATATCTCTATTCTAATAAAGAGGGGCGTGAGCCCCTTTTTTATTATTTACCATTTCAAAATGGAAAAATTTATATTTAATTATATAGAATAAAATTATGTTAATACTAAATAAGGGACAACAGAATGAATTGGTCTTGAATATTAATAATAACTCAAGACAGGATTTTTCAGGTTATACTTTAACATTCACACATATCCTATCACAGGAAGTAAAATCGTACAATATCAGTACTTCAAATCCCGCTCAGTTTGGTGAGAATGAAAGGTATTGTGAGATTGTGTTGAACTTTCAGAACGCTGGTCAGGACCTTAATTACGAGGGACAATATCAATTACAAATATTTGGTAATGGTACCAACTTGGTATACACAGGTATGGTAAGATTAAATGGTACAACGGAAGAAGGTAATGATTACATATCATATGTGTCACCTGACGAAGATAACAGCAACTACATATACATACAAGATTAAATATGGATAAACAGAAATATCAATTAGGAAAAATAAACTTTGGACAAGAACCATTACTTCCTGTATTCAGTGAAGTGTTCCAACGTTTTCCGTGGGTATGGTATGGTGAAAACAACCTTATGCCACAATATCTAATCAGTAGATATAACAACTGCGCAATACATAAAGCTGTGGTAATCTCCAAGAGAGAACAGATAATGGGTGATGGTATTGTATCAATTAATAACCCAATGGCTACAGTTAACTTAATTAACAAGAGTGAAACAGTATCCGATGTAATGAAAAAATGTGCATTGGATTTGGTTCTATTTGGTGGTTATGCACTTAATGTGGTGTGGTCAAGAGATAGAAAGAGTGTTGCAGAGATATACCACTTAGACTTTAGTAGAGTTAGATGTGGTAAGTTAAACGATGACGATGAGATTGAAAAGTTTTATTACTCACCTGATTGGTCAAATACAAGAAAATATCCACCACAAGAGTATGATGCATTTAATCAAAATGCAAGTGGTGCTTCACAGATTTATTATTACAAACAATATCAACCATCTAACTCATATTACCCACAACCTGATTATTCAGGTGCACTTGCAGCAATTGAGATTGATGTTAACATAAAAGAATTTCACGCAAACAATCTAAAGAACGGTATGATGCCGTCACTTTGGATTAATATGAACAACGGTATTCCTGGTGAGGAAGAACAATTATTAGTTACACGTGCATTAGAAAGTCAGTTTACATCTGTAAACAACGCCGGTAGACCAATCATCTCATTCAACGAAAGTAAGGAACTATCACCTGAGATTACACAAATAGCTACGAGTGGTAATGACCAATACTATCAAACAATTTACGAAGACATTGTACGTACCATTTTAAGTGCACACAGGGTTTCTTCAGGTGAGTTATATGGTATATCCACCGCCGGTAAATTAGGGTCAAGAAACGAAATTGTAGACCATTCTGAGTACTTTAGAAAGATGGTTATCCAACCATACCAAAAAGAACTATTGGGAACATTTGACAAGTTAGTATCAATGAAGTTTCAGAAACCAACAACATTTGAGATTAAACCATTGTCAATTTATCTAACAGGTGATGTTAATGAAAATCCAATCGTTGAAGACGAACCAGTTACACCTGTTGAAGCTGAGAGTGAAAAAATAATTATCAACGAAAATATCAAAGGGTTAAAAGGTAGAGAGTATCAGAACCTAATGAGAATTGTACGTGAATACAATAAAGGTAAAATATCAAAACAACAAGCAATCCAAATGTTGAAAAGTGGTTACGGATTAAACGATGAGGAATGCGGTGTTTGGTTGGGAGATGATGAAGAAAACGATTATTAAACTATGGCTAACAAACTATTAATATCAGAGAACAAATTAAAGGCGTTTACCAATATCAACAAGAACGTTGACATTGACGCCATCAGAGCCGAAATTGGAATTGCTCAAGACATACATCTTCAACCATTACTTGGAACGAAGTTTTATGACCATCTGTTGGACCAAGTTAGTGCAACGGGTAATACCTTCAATAACGACGAGATAACCCTTGTAAACGAATATATCGCACCTTATTTGATACAAACTGCATACTATGAGATGATACCTCATCTACATTATAGAACTATGAACCGTGCAATCGTTGAAGGTAATATGGAAAGTGCAACTGCAGTTGATAGAGAAACGATGCAGTACTTACGTGGTATCCAAAAACAGCGTGCTGATTTTTACAAGATGCGTTTACAAGATTACTTGATTACAGGTAAAGGACAGAACCTCTTCCCTGATTACAACAACTACAGTACTATTGATGGTATGACACCTGAGAAAGGTTCTAAGTACAACTCACCAATATACCTAAATCATACAACACGTTACGGTTGGTCTAAGGCGCAGTTAGGTAGAAGTATACCTATGTGGTCTGAGATGGACCATTATGACCCACCGTGTGCAGATTGTCATTAATCTAAAAAATGCACAGTAAAATGAATGAAACGTGCACAATGCCAAACACGGAAGTAAAACAAAGACAAATTAGGAAATGAACACAGAAATATTATTAATCATATCAAATATGTTAACAGGTGCTGCCGGTTTCTTCGTTGGTAAGAGACGTAGTGATGCAGAGACAGACAATCAGGTGCTGCGCAATCTTGAGTTGTCAGTGAACCTGTACAAGAATATTATTGATGACCTTAAAGCTGAGATACACGAATTGAACATCAAGATACAAGACCTTGAGAAAAGAGTTGAAGCGTTAATGCAAGAGAACAAGAAATTAAAAAGACACAATGGGTTATAACATTAAAAAACAATCACAGACCTATCTACCAATACCTAACAATGTTGAATTGAATTTTACGGGTAAGGATGGTTACATTGAAAGACTGTTGCTTGAAGAAGTAAGAGACAGAGATGTGTACGGTGTGGATAGTGATGTGTTAATAAATTGGATGTACCATAATTTCAACTCAGTATTCGTATTGGGTAAAGAACTAAGTTTAGAAGACTACAAAAAATTAATCAAATGAAATTAGAAGAACTATACCGCATCAGATTAGAACTGAACGGTGCTGCGGTTGCAAAACCTGACGAGAAGAAATTTATTGAACCTAACCCGTGCTGGGAAGGTTATGAAGCCATCGGAACAAAGATTGTGGATGGTAAAGAGGTACCAAACTGCGTACCGATTAAAGAGCAGCAGTCAAAGGTGAAGAAGGAAGGTTTCCCAATCCCATCACCATCAGGTGACGAAGACGAGCAGAAGTATGTATCCCGTTGCATCAGTGAGATTATAGACGAGTATAGTCAAGAACAAGCTGCAGCGATTTGCTACAGTAAGTGGAGAGAAAAGTAAGGACAAGATAAGTAAACGTACACTAAACACAAATGAAAAAGGGACCCATTACAGGTCCCTTATCAGTTTAGGTACAAGTTACGGAAACCTAAACTACTATCTCTGCTTCTTCATACTGTTCTGCGTACTGAACCATACACCAAGTTGGGAAGTTGATGTTTACCTCTTCTAACTCGTTGTCTCGGTATAGTTGCATCAGTTGGTCATAATTCTCATTGACGAACCTTACAAAGTCAATACCTACTTTCTCAATTGTAACGTGCTTTAAATTTGTCATAACTTGTTTATTTTTTGTTGATTGGGTCTGTAAATCATCTTGGTTCTTGTTCCGTGTTTACCGCACACCTCAAATCCAAACTTACTGTACCAACTCTTTAACTTGTTAGTAGGTAGTTTATCCTTCATCTTTGTTGCGTGTTCACCTACGATGTTATAACCTCTAAGTGTAAGACCAAATTCTGATTTTCTAACAGTACCAACGATTAGTTCTATTGGTGTGTTAGTAGTGTTTGATACATCAATCAGTACATTCATAATCTCTGTACCGTGTCCCTGTTTTCTTGCGTTGACAGGTGTAGTGATTACATCAAGTACGAAATTGTCATCCTCATTGATGTGGTGTGCTATAAGACAACCACCAGCGAAGATTACATCCTTGTAAACCAACGCACCTCTGTCTTGTAATTCTTTGTAAAATCTGTGTAGCATTTGTAACTTGTTTATACAAAGGTAGGGAATTTTTCATTCCCCACCAAATTTTTTTTTAGAACGGCCAATCCTTTCTTATCTCACTAATCATATCCATCACCGCATTAACTTCTTTGTATCGTTCTACGTGCCAGCTAAGAGTAATCACGTCATCTTCGGTGTCTACTATTAGACCTTTCTGATAATCGTTGAGGATGTTGGTTAGATGATTGCGTTCGTCGTTTAATGCTTCTGATATTACAATCAGTTGATGTGCATTCAAATTCAATTGTATTCCTGACATAGTATTAAGTTTTAAATTGGTTATGGCATTTCAAAACGATACATTCTGTGTGCATCAAATCTTACAACATCAAACACTATCCATTGATTGTCCAAGTCATCAACAGGGTCTGCAATCAAATTAAACACCCAACGTGTCTGTAAATTTTGTCCGTCTGCATAACGGTGCAGTTTAACCTCAATTACCATAGGTTGGTCATTCAAGATTGTGTAGTCCCAATCAATAACCCAATCGGTTGGTAGGAACCCGTCACAATGAAGGACTGCCTCTCTGATAAACATATTAGCTGCGTTAGGATTGTCCCATCCGCCAGGGACACAGTTTGGGTCAAAGATGACCGCGCGGTTCTTGTACATTACTGTAGCTTCCATTTTTTAACTTGTTTTAAATTGTTATTATAATACTCAAATGTATACAATAAATATCACAATTCAAAAAAAAATCTTGATTTTTTGTAATTTAGAATAAATCTAATTAAAAATTGATGAGAGTATGGCCCACAAAAATACGCCGGCGAAACTGAAAATCATAATACCAACACCGATTGCAATTAGGTTGATGATTAGTTCTATGATGGTTTCTATGTTCTTACGCATAAAATAAGAGGTGCGGTACAATAGAACCTAACGTTTAAAAATGGCAGTATTATACAGAATGGTAGTAGCCGCACCTCTATTATAAATATATAAAACTAATAGAAATTTCTCAAGTGCAGTAGTAAAAAAAAGAAGGGACCCACACCAAGGTCCCAAACTTTACATAAAACAAAACGAAAAAACGATTATACTTTTTTATACTTGTCTTTGATATGCTTATCCAGCATCTCAACTTTCTCACCTAACTCTTTGGACCAACCGTTCTGACAATAGTCAGCTACGATGTTAGCCACTGAGAAGGTTTCTTTTAGGGTCAACGATTGACCTAATCCGTTTGCGTACTCTTGTACGAACTTGAGAGAGGACTGTCTTACAATGCTCTCTTGCGTGCTGTTGTTGTAGTTTGACATTTTGCTTCCATTTTAAATGTTAATTATTATACTGCTAATATACTATAAATATCTGAATAAAACAAAAAATCCGTGATATTTTTCTGCGGTTGAAAAAAAAGTTTTGAACTTTTGAAATTTATCCGTATATTTATAACTGTAGTCCGTCTTCACAATATAGGACAATAAAGAGTTTGAGGGTTGCCAAAGAAAGCTGATGTGAAGACCAGTGAGTATTTGGTGACCCTTTTTTATTAAAACAAAACTATATGGAAAACAAATATTCAAAAATTGTTTCAAAAAAAGATTTTGACTTTGATGAGTTTATACAAGCATACCTATCAAAGCACCACAATAATAAAACATACCAATCATATATGTTGTGTGTCTATCGTTATGAAGAAGGACCTGACAATTATCAAGATGGTGGGTGGATAACTTTGGAAGAAAATAAAATAACACAAGATGGAAGACAAGAAGAATGAATTTTACGTAGTATCTGTTGAAGACACTATTAAGTATGGTATCGTTTCTGCAGCCATCATCGGTAGGATTAGACATTGGTGTGAGTACAACAAAAAGCACAAGACCAAAAATTGTTACCACGATGAATGCTGGTGGTCAGGTTTTATGTCTTCAAAAGAGTTTGCGGTGCAATTGGGCGTGCCATCAAAGACCATTGAAAACCACCTATCAAAACTGTTGAAGGATGGTATTATCGTCAAGGGTGTTTTCAATAGACATAAGAGAGACAGAACAGGTTGGTATAGAGTAAATGCAAACCCCCAAATCAAGGAAACCCATTTCCCCAAATTAAGTAATTCCATTTCCTCAAATCAAGGAAATGCATTTCCCCAAATAGAGGAAACATTACCTGTAAGTATACCTGTTAGTAAAGATTTAAGTCCATCTGTTAGTAGAACTATAAATAGAAATGTTGAACTATCTGATTTTGATAAGGAACAAGTACTGCTGGTGTTAGATACCATAACTGCACCCGATAGGGTAGTAGATTTGGTAAGAACATTAATCACCGAAGGTGTTGGATACCTTACTTCTAAGAACAAGGATTTGATACTTCAACATAAAAATCACTTCAACAAGGGAAAGGTACTTCAACGAATTATCCAACAATTGGAATAACTATTTTTTTATTTTCAAAATTTTAATTATATTAGTACTATGAAAAAGTTAGTAGAAAAGAAAATGATTGGTGGTAAACATCTTCAACATACTACCAAATTCATTAACGAATTAAATTCAGTTAAACCCAACAGAGAAATTGTAGCGTTCCGCTACTCTGATGAGATTTGGGTTATTGGTAAGTACAAGGGATTGAAACTATCTCAAACACCGGTTAACTACATCCAATGGGTGCTGGACAATATTAGGTTATCACCAACCAGCGTTTCCATTTTGGAAACTTATGTAAAACAATAATATATTTATATATATGAATACGGAACAAAATCATAAGTGGATAATCGGATGTTACGAGTATTATAGAAAGAATGCAGTAACAGATAAAAAGTATTGGACAAAGTGGTTGAATGGTTGTCTTAAAAAATTTAAAGAAAATGAAGAACAGAATAGTAGTACCTCAACAAAAAACAAGGGATGGCGCACTGACATTGAAAGAGTTTTATTCTCTCTCAACAGAAGACACTAATCAATACATCCTATCACTATTTGATGTACCGGCAGAGGACAGAACTGACATTGATAAGTTCATCCTCAAATATTTTACAATCAAACCGGTGCAGACGATTGAAGAATATTTTATCGATTTTTAAATTAATTTAATTTTTTTCAATTGTTCAAGTATTTATTGGTAAAGGAAGCCGATGAATACAATAGAAATGAACGATGACTACCGTTTTGATGTAGACTTATCAAAATCAGGTATTAAGGTTGATGATAACAACCTATTCTCAATTAAAGAAAAAAGTGGTGTGGATGCACTTAACAAAGTACTATCAACCACAGTAGAATTAAAATCAAACGACAACGCAATTTACAACCTCTTCATTGAGTTTAACTGCACCAAGAGAGATGGTGTTACCAGACCAAGTGGTATAGCCACCACAGAGGCCCATATATGGCGTATAAACGTCGGTGAGTTGGTGTTTGAGTTTCCTACTCACTTTTTAAAATGGGTCTTTCTAATGCGTGCAGAATTAGGTATAAAGGAAAGTCCAATCATCAACAGGACAGATACAGATGTAACGGGAATGCTGGTACCAGCATCTGATATTCTTAGTCTGTATCATCAATACAAAAAATCTGAACAATATAGAAAATATAGGATGAAAAATTTGAAACTTTGGAAATAGTTTCGTATATTTATTGTATAGATTATTCCAATATAGTTTCACTATCCCGCTAAGGTTTGCTTCCATCATCCTGGCGGGATTTTTATTTTAAAATGGATTTTGAAAAAAACGTAGATATTTATATATATGAGATGCAACGTATGTGACCAACATAAGGAACCAAATCAATTCCAAACATACTTTCATTCTACACAGAACAAGATGAGAACAAGACGGCAGTGCACAGAATGTCTGTACAAAATCAGGATGAAAAGAAAAGACCCTGATAAATTCTACGAGAACAATCCTGATTACCATAAGTGTAATACTTGTAATCAATGGAAGTTGGTTAGTGAGTACTACACAACTGCAGCCGGTAGAATATACTCAAACAGATGTAGAGTATGTACTAAGAAAGTGGATGCAGAGAACAGACACAGGAAACTATCTGACAACTGTGGTAGTGATAAAATCAAACCAACACCTAATCAGTACACGGACAAATATCAGAAGGCGTGCACATTTTATTTTATGGAAACCCTTGGTTATATTTATGATGAACCAACAGGGATATGGACTAAAGAAGGTTTCAAAGAGATAAGAGACGGTAAACCATTCTTTCCACATATCAAACCAACATTTAGAACCAACAGAAAAGTAACACCAACTAAATTAGACAGAGTAATAAGTTTAAGAGAACGTGGATTATCATACGAACAGATAGCTGAGGAATTGGAAATAAGTGATACCACCGTTTACAAAATTATTAAGAAATGGAAACAAAGTCAGTCAAAATAGGTGAGTTAGAAATACCAACAGACTATTGGTCATTAGACATTCAAAATAGAAGAGAGTTGTGTTTAACGATTGTGGATGCAATCATAACACTACTTGATAAATTAGCAAACCCTCAAACTGATAGAATAGCAATACTAAATGCAATCATTGATAGTTCTATTGACACGAATGAAAAAGAAGAAAACTATGAGATTTGTGGTGTCCTAAAAGATATTAAACAAATCGTAAATGAATAAAGAGATAGAGAAATACATCACAACCAATTATTACGACCTACTTAAAATCACAAAGAAAATCACCAAGAACCACGATTTAACACAGGACCTACTACACGAGGTCATTCTGCAGCTTTATAACAAAGACAACATAACCCTGAGGGAATACAACGATGAACAGATTAAGTACTACATCGTGTCTGTAATAAGAATAAATTGGCATTCAAAAACATCACCGTTCTATTATAAGATTAGAAAAGAGACCAGCAAATACACCAACATAGAAGAGATATACAACTTGGCTGATGAAACCCAATTAGAGTTTGAAAAACAACAACTTTTTGATATATTAGAACAAAGCTGGTGCGAATTAGATTGGTTCCGTAAATCACTTTTTGAAATGTATCTAACCCTTGGCAGTATGAAGAAAGTATCTAAACAGACACGAATACCTGTATCATCAATTAGTAGATACCTCAGAGAAAGTAAGGACCAAATAAAATTTAACATAACAATTAGAACAAATGAGTAGAGACATTAAAGGTTTAATTCACAACGAAGACCCCGTACATCATTGGGGTTTCTTACCTGTAGATGGTGAGACCATTCTTGATTTAGGATGCGGTATTAATAACACAGAATTTAATCCAACCCCTATATATTGGATACAGAAGAATGCAAAGATGGTTTATGGTGTGGACCCATCACAACAATCCTATGAGTGGTTTAAAAGTAATCTAAACCTCAAGAACTTCATCAACATAATGGATTGGGTGGATAGAACAGAAAAATTTGAACTATACTTCAAAGCTACAAAACCTACCGTGGTTAAGATTGATGTTGAAGGTAGTGAGATTTTTATGAATGCAATCAAACCTGAGTATCTTGAAGGTGTTAGACATATAGGAATTGAATACCACAACTTAGCCTGTCTATTATCGTGTGAACACCTGTTAAGAGATAATGGGTACGAACTATCATATTATAAGTTCAATCATTTAGATATAGACCATCAAGGTGTACTGCACGCACATAAACGTAATGTAATAACTAAACTTAGAAACAATGGGATGTAATTGTAAAAAGAGTGTAAGACAAGCACCACAGGTAATAACTTCAACACCGGAACCTGTAAAGGTCCCACAGACACCTGAAGAACTGCACGCACAGGAAATAACTGAGTGGAACGGTGGAAATATAAAAATTGAAGAAGATAAACAAGAAAATTAATATTTATATATATGGGATGTACAACTTGTAAGAAAAAAAAGGTAGTAACCAAATTAGAACCAATAGTAGAAGAGACTATAGAGTTTAGTCCTGAACAGATAAAACTTGCATACGATTTACTCAGTGGTATCAAAGAAGAAGAAAGACCATTTGTAAATGACGTATATAAATATATATTCAATGAAGGTTTTGATTGGGGTTGTAAAGTATGTGTAAACACACAGGCACGAAAACTCAAAGCCTATATTGAGAATGAATTAAAATTAAAGGTATAATGGAAAAAGAAAATAAAGGTGGTAGAAAATCTAACATAGCTTCCTATGAAGAAAGAATACCCGAAGCAATGGAAATGATTTTATATGAAAAACTCTCCTACACCGAATTTAGACAACAAGGGGCGAAGAAATGGGGCATCAGTGAACGTGCAGCTGAGACTGTTTGGAAGGACGTTAAAGATAGACTTAAACAAAGATTTGACGAGCAAGCGGAAGAAATTATCTCCGAACAACTCAGTAGGTATTTTGACCTGTTACATAGGGCCAGGGCTGACAACAATAAGAGGGTGGAACGTGAGACGTTAGCTGACATTAATAAACTTTACGGATTGGAACAAAGAAAGATAGACATAACCTCTAATGGTGAACCTATCTCAATTAACATTAATCTAACTGATTAATTTTTTTTGTACTACAACACTCGTAAAACTTCGTTTTTGACATAGATAGAGATATGAAAATAGAATTTATAATACCGACTTACGTAAGAGTAAACCATCTAATAACCATCTTAGGTTCGTTAATGGCACAGTCAAACCCTAATTGGACCGCACACGTGGTTGCAGATTGTCCACCTGATGAGATACAGGATGCAATGAGAACCATTGTAGAATTTTTTAATGATGACAGAATTAAATTAACCATTCTACCTGAGAGAAAAAACGATTGGGGACATACACCAAGACAATACGGATTGGATAATGCAACAGAGGAATGGGTATGTATGACTGGTGAGGATAACTATTATGTTCCTGAATTTGTGGATGTAATGTTAAGTGAGGGTGATAAACACCACTTTGTGTATTGTGATATGGTGCATAATTGGATTAACAAAGACTATATTCCCCTACTATCTAAATTAGAATTAGGTAAGATAGATATAGGTAGTTTTATTTGTAAAACCAATATGGGAAAGAAGATTAAATTAAAGACAGAACACGAATGGGCTGACTGGTTCTTTGTACAGGAATTTAAGAAGAAATATAAGGTTGCAAAATATAAGAAGGTAAACAGAATACTATATGTCCACAATTAATATAACACCTACAAGAAGACAATCACAAGCGTGGCGGTACCTCACGGATGACACAACCAATATAGTTTTATTCGGTGGTTCTGCTGGTGGTGGTAAGTCGTGGTTAGGATGTTTATGGATTACAACCCTGTGTCTTCAATACCAAGGTATCAGATGTTTAATCGGTCGTTCAGTATTAACACAATTAAAACTAACTACACTGAATACTTTATTTGACCTGTTAGGTACAATGGGATTTAAGAGTGGCCAGCATTTTAATTTCAATGGTCAGTCAAACGTATTAACATTCTACAACGGTTCAGAGATTATATTCAAGGACCTTGCATTCAATCCATCAGACCCTAACTATGATAGTTTAGGTTCGTTAGAGATAAGTGCAGCATTCATAGACGAGGCGGCGCAGATTACAAGTCTTGCGTTCAGTATTGTTAAATCACGTATTCGTTATAAGTTAAATGAGTATAACCTTACACCAAAGGTATTAATGACCTGTAACCCATCAAACAATTGGATTAAGAAGGACTTTTACCTACCATTCGTACAGGAACGATTACAACCAAACCAAGTATTCATACCATCATTACCGATGGACAACCCACACTTACCAGCATCCTATATTGAGATGTTAAAAGAATTACCACCACAACAGAGGAAGAGATTGTTAGAGGGTGATTGGGATTACTTAGAAGATAGTGATAGTCTGTTTAAATTTGATGAGATTACATCAAGTATCTTTAAAACAGAACCAAATCCTAAAGATAAGAAGATGTTGACATTGGACGTTGCACGCTTTGGTGATGATAGGTCCGTAGCGTTCGTTTGGGTGGGTTTAGTGGCCATATCTTGTCACGTGTATAGGAAACTATCCACCACAGAATTATACACCGAAATTCAGGACCTAATGAGGTCACACGGTATACACCCACAGAATGTGATTGTGGATAGTGATGGTGTCGGCGGAGGCATTTCTGATTTACTTAGAGCAACAAACTTTGTGAACAACAGTAGACCACTACACGACCAGAACTTTACAAACCTAAAGTCACAGTGTTATATAAAACTATCTGAAATGTTCAGGGAAGGGAAGATTAGTTTAAACCTATTAGAACCAGCAGTAGTAGAAGATTTAACACAGGAACTATTAGCTATTAAGCTAAAGGACGTAGACAAAGACAATAAGGTAGGTGTAATGAGTAAGGACGAGATGAAACGTATTCTTGGTAAGTCACCTGACTTATCCGATGCATTAATGATGCGTATGTACTCAGAGATTAAAACAAATAAAACTACGGGTAGATATTCTATATCATTCGTATAAAAAATATACATATATATGAAATTAACATTTGAATTAGAGGGACAAGAATATAAGATACCACAATACATAACATTAGGAGACTATGTTAAGATTTTTAAGGTTAAGGGATTGTTTGATGACGATTACTTTGCAACAAAACTAATTAACATCCTCACCGGCGCACCACAGAAGAAACTAATGGAAGCCGAAAGGGAAAAGGTAGATTTTATCTTCACACAGATATATTCAATCTTACCACAAAACACGCCAGCATTTTTAGATAGATTTACATTAGATGGTGTTGAATACGGATTTATTCCATCGTGGAGAAAAATGTCGTTCGGTGAATTTGCAGACCTTGATACGTTAATGACCAAGAAGCCTGATGAGATGCTGGATTATTTACACATTATCACAGCTATACTTTACAGACCAATTGTAACCAAGGATAAGAAGAAGTACACGATAGAGAAATACACACAAGAAACCTTAGAGGACCGTGCAGAACTGTTTAAAAACAAATTAGATGTAGAGGTGTCATTAGGGGCACAGTTTTTTTTTATCAAGTTCGCAGAGAATGTTTCAAACTATACCCCAACATCTTTGAAGAGTTGGATGAAGATAAGCTGGCTGCAGTTAAGAATGCTATGGAAGATGAGAAAAATCCTTTGGAAAGGTCTTTTGAAGAGAGATTTGGATGGTACTTGGTTCTTAACAGAGTTGCTCAAGATGACATATCAAGACATTCAGAAATTACAGAAAAAACAATTATAGAGGTACTAAATCAATTATCCTATATCGTTGAAAAGGAAAAACATATAGAACTACAACAGAGACGTGCACAGGGACAAATTTCATAAGACAATACAAATAAATTTATATTTCTTTATAGATGACAAATTATAAACAAATCATACAGGACTTATCAGGTATGGCGTATTACCATCCACAAATCAACTCGTTTGGTTTTGGTGATATTACACAAATCACAATGGATATAGATACCAAACAAGAACCTGTATATACAAAGATGTATGTGGTACCAGGAAATGTGAGTTTGGACGAAAACAGATTGTTGTATAATTTTTCCATTATAATATTAGACCAAATCAACAATGATTACTCAAATCAAAGAGATGTTATGTCTGATACATTGGAGATTGCAAAAGATATTTTTACAATTATCTATCAGTCTTACACCGCTGAGTATGGAGACTTTAGTTTATACTATACACCTGAATGGGGTCCGAATGTTACACCGTTCTTGGAAAAGTTTGAAACGATACTTGGTGGGTGGACGATGAACATAACATTAGAACAACCATTTGACTACAACAGTTGCGTGCTACCTGTACAATCAGGATTTACACTACCATCGTCAGTTAACTTGGTTAATTACAAACAGATTATAGAAGATTTAGAAGACTTTGCACTTAACCACGAACAAATTAATAGTTATGGTTATGGTGACATTACACAACTAACAATGGATATTGAAACAGAACAGGAACCAAGGTACGTGAAAATGTATTTGGTACCAGGTGATGTAGTTCTAAACCAAAACGAATTAAACACCAATTTTCAGATTATCGTTGTTGACCAACTTAATAACGACTATTCAAACCAAAGAGACGTACTATCAGATACTTTAGAAATTACCAAAGATATTATGGCGCAGTTCTATTTATCTGAATATGAAAGTGTCTGGCCGTCAAGTGTTGAACCCATATTAGAAGAATATGAAACGATACTATGTGGTTGGGTAATGAATATTCAATTAACACAACCTTTTGATTACAATAGATGTGTTCTACCTGAAAGACCATTCACACCGGGTAAGAAGTGGTATGAGTTGGCTGAACTGTGGAACGAAATATCAAAAGATTGGAAAAACGTATAAAACTATAAGAAATTATTAATATGGGTCAATTAACTAACCAATTTGTATCACAATCGTATCAGGGTTTATTTAACCTTGAGAACGCTAATACAGGTGTAACATCAACACTACAATATGTAACGGATGGTATCGGTAACAGATTACCAATGCTGGCATCAACGTCTTCTATTGTTATTACGGGTTCATTCCGTGGTGATGGTAGTGGATTAACAGGCGTAACAACGACATTACCATCAGGTGTAGTATCAGGGTCAGTACAAATCGTAGACTTAGGATTTGCAACCACCTCATCACTAAACACCTTATCAGGTTCTATTGCATCAACAGACTTAGGACAGAATAACAGATTAACGTCATTAGAACAGTTTACAGGGTCTATTGATACAGGATATGTAAGTGAGGTTGAGTTTGGTAACTATACCTCTTCTATGAATAGTTTTACAAGTTCTATAGATGGTAGGGTAGATGCGTTAGAAATTGAAACAGGTAGTTTACAAAATCAGATTAATGGTCTTGCAACAACAGGGTCATTATCAGGTTATACAACAATAACAACATTCAACAACTACACAAGTTCAAATGATAGTAAGGTTAACAGTCTTATCGCTGGCACTGGTAGCTATGCTACTACTTCATCGCTTACTGCGCTTTCGCAAAGTATAGCCACTACTGATTTAAATCAGGATAACAGATTAGGTAGTTTAGAAAGTAAGACAGGTAGTTATGCAACTACAGGTTCTAACCAATTTAATGGTAACCAATCCATATCAGGTTCAGTACAAGCATCATCAACCATAACAACTTTAAATGGTTTTGTTGGTCCTTCATATGGTAGTACAGTAAATGCAACTGTATACGGTGACCAATTAGTTGATATTAAAACACAAACAACAAGTAATAACGGTAAAGTAAGATTATACAGTAATGGTAATTATCCATTTAGAGTACAAGTAACAGGAAGTTTAGATGTAACAGGTACAATTACCGCAACCTCAGCTTCGTTCACATATGTAAACACGGTTTACGAAACTGCATCAGTAATATATTCAAGTGGGTCAAACCAATTTGGTGATGCATCAGATGACACACAAACATTATATGGTACAGTAGTATTACCAAATCTAAATCAATATTCAGGTTCAACATCAAGTGATATTGTAACTTGGAATAATGTTTCACAAAGATTGGAATACACTAATACAGTACCTTCAGCATCTTATGCACTAAATGCAACATCTGCATCACACGCAATCAACGCTGACACTGCTTCTTATGTATTGAATGCTGTAAGTTCATCACATTCAGAATATTCAGATGATGCTGGCTTATTAAATGGTACAGGTTCGGGTGTGTTTGCTACAACAGGTTCTAATATATTCTTAGGTACAGAAACTATCACAGGTAGTATTAATGTATCAGGTTCAGCAAACTTTGTTGGGGATGTTAGTTTAAATTTAATTGAACCAAATGATTTTAAACAAAACTTAGTTTTATTAGGTGGTAAAAACCAATTATCTTCCTCAACAGTATTAAACAATTATTTAAACGCGGTTACAACATCTTTAGATAATGATGATGTAAACTTTGGATTAATTCCTGGCGGAGGTTTAACATCACCGGCAGGTATATCAAATTTTACGGGTTCTATATTCATTAGTGGTTCTAATAACTTCATATTGAACTTAGGTTCACAAACACCAGCATCACAAGGTAGAAGAGGTATAATAGGTAACGCAAACTTTGTACAATCAGCAATACCGAATATTAATACTTCGTCATTAACAATACCAGCAATTAATAATAACTATTTTGGTTCAAGTTTAAATTTAACTTTAACAACAGGTTCAAATCTTGGTAATAACGCACACTCATTTAATAGTAATATATTATTGGGTGCTGGTATGACATTTAACCATCCATCAGCTTCAATAGGCGCTGGTGTATCAACAAACGTATCAGCCAATTTAAATATTGGTCTTGTTACCTCAAATGCATCTGGTTCATTATTAACAACACAAACATCATTTAATAATAACCTTAACTTACATCCAGGCTTAGTCTTAAATCATATTAGTTCATCAATAAGCTCAACTAATAACTTCTTTATTGGTGGTGCTGCTATGTCTATAAACAATAGATACTTTAATACAGGTTCAAACAACTCAGTTGCGGTATCTGCAAACATATTAACAGGTCAAAACGTAGTTGTTAACGTAGCTGGTTCACCATCAACAAACGTATCAAGAACACTTGTTGGTAACTTAGTTGGTGGACAGAATAATAACTTATCACTTGAACAAACAGGTACAGATTTAGGAGGTTTAAGAAACTCAGTTGTATTTGGTCATAACTTAAATGTTACAGGTTCACATTCAGCGGCCGGTGCAGCACAAGGTGCAGCATTCTTAGGTAGATATAATGGTGAAGACAATGGTTTAGCAGATAGTGCAAGAACAATCTTAGCAGTAGGTACAGGTACAGGAACAAGTAATAGAAGAACAGGTTTCTACATCACATCAGGTTCATTAGTTGGTGTATCAGGTTCAATGGATATTAAGGGTACAACAAATGCGTTAGTTGTAACAGGTTCACAAACCATTCAACATTCAATTGCTGGTCAATCAGCTTTAACTGTTATAGCACAAGGTTCAGGACAACCAGCAGTATCAATAACTGGTTCATTAAACGTATCAGGTTCAGGTGACCATACTATTGTTGGTAACACTTTAAGAGTTGTAGGTCAAACACAAATGAGTGGTAATAGTGATTTTCCATTATACGTTAGTGGTACAATCCAAACACAAAGACTACATTTTGATGGTAATCCATTTAATACTAATCCATCAAGTAATCTTGGTGCAATTAGACTTGATGGTAATAACCAAACATTCTATTCTACTAACTATGATTTAGCACAAATAACAACTCAATCATTGGTTGGTCAAACAGTTATCACTGGTAGTAATCTTGTCAAAACAAGTTTACAATCAAGTAATGGTGGTACAGACGCATATGTAGATTTGATTAATAGTGCTGGTACAAGAACATTAGATGTTAAAGTTGATGCAGCAGTTATTACCGGTTCACTTAATGTAACAGGTTCAGTTACGATTGCAAACGCTGGTGACCTTACAATGTATGGACACAAGATGTTTAATGCTGGTGAGTTTTGGTCAAATACAACTCAAAGTGGAAGTGCTGGTGTAAGTGGTTCATTGAACTTTGATGCATCAGGTAGTGCTGTAGGTGTATCACTTGTTAGTGGTTCAAGATTAACTGTTGCGAATGGTGGTACATATAACATTCAGTTCTCAGCACAATTTGAAACATCTGCTGGAGCAGATACTGGTTATGTATGGTTTAAGAAGAACGGAACTAATATCGGTGATAGTGCAACAAAAGTTGTATTAGCAAATAATACTGCACAAGTAATGACGGTGAATATATTGGATGAAGTGTCAGCAAATGACTACTATGAATTGGGTTATCAGTTTACAAACGGTAACGCAACAGTATTAGCAGAAGCGGCATCAGGTAATATACCAGCAATACCATCAGTAATAGCAACAGTAACACAAGCAAGATAATATGAATTTAGAAGCCATAGAACCGATATTAGAAGACATTGTCAAAGAGAGTTTATCTGACAAGGTATACATCTATGGTCGTTTCCAAAAGAGTTTGACTAATCGTGTTGCAAGTGGAAGATTAAGAAATTCCATCAAGGCGGTTACAAAACAAGACAGAAGTGGTGTTACGGTTATACAGATGCAAGCATTTGGTCAACCATTATCTAACACGTATGCATATTGGTTGATTAATGATAGAAAACCCGGTGCATCAGGTTCAGGTGGTCAATTACAACCAGCAATAGAACAATGGATAAAAGATAAAAAGAGTTTCAAGATAAGAGATTTTAAAACAGGTAAATTCTTACCTAAGAATGAAAAGAATATAAAAAATGCGGCATTCCTCGTTTCAAGGTCAATTGCAAGATTTGGTTACCAAAATAAACCAAAGAACTTTGTTGAGGTGTCGTATGATAAGATTTTAAAGAATACACAAATCAAAGACTTGATTGCAGAAGCAACATTTGATGATTTGTTAAACGTAATAGAAGGAATATAATTATGGCATTCGGATACCCAAGTTTATACGCAAATGGTTTGAATAATAATACTCAAATCAGAAGAGCAACCGATATGGTTTATCAACGTGGAGGAACATATGGTGTTACATTAACAGGTGACACTTATGAACCTTCTATGGAATTAGTCGTTAATTTATTTGCAGACGATGAATTAGTTGGACAGATGGCTGTAGTCCCATATCAGATTGAAAAATTGGGTACGTACCCAAATGTGTATTATTCCTACAATTTCAATGTTAGACCATATAGCTACTTACAAAATTATGTACAGTCCCAACACTATCAATATTATTGGTTAAATGATTGGTATTCCACAACACAACAGATAAATTGGAACAACCCATATCCTAATAGTGTAAAAGCAAATTTTACATACCAATATAGATATTTGAGTAACGGTGTCTATGTAGGTCAAACAGGAACAACAAATTACAATCACTATACTCAGGTACCTACTTGTGCAACATCAACAGGTTTCACTGCGTCAGGATTTACCAATACAGGTGAATATTTTGACTATGTAGGTGGTCAATTTCAGTTTGATAATAACTTCATCCTACAAAACTTTGACCAAGAGTTAGGAACTGTTATAGGTACAGGATTAACTATTAACACGGTCGACAGGTATAGGTCATTTAGTCCTATGTCCCAATTCTTAATGGATTATCCATCGGTACCTGAAATGAGTGAAACGGCAAGATTTTTAACTAATGCACCACGCATTCAAAGTATACAATCTGATGAAAATTTAGTATTATATTACTTAAATGGACAAACAGGGGATAGGATGGTTATAGAAGCTGATTACGCCGTATTTGAATTTTATGATGTTAATAATAATCAGGTAGATTATTTTGAACAACAACTAAATTTTAGTGGTACAACGTATGCATCACCAACAGACTATACCGATACATTACAAATTTTTGCATTACCGTGTGGTCCAGCAGATATAACAAATATTTTTGCAACCATCAACTGGTCTCAGGTAGCATACTATAGAGTACAATTATTTTATGCATTACCTACAGACAATATACTGAGAGAGGATGTTGGACCTGTTGGTCCAGTATCTGAAGCATTCTATTTTTATGTTGAAGAGAATTGTCAACCTGAAAATACAAGATTGGTATGGTTAAATGCAAACGGTGGTTATGACTATTATACATTCACATCCTACAGACAAGACACCAAGAAAATAACAAGACAGACTTATGATAATAGGTATTACTCAACAGATTTAAGTTCGCCTGATAGGAATATCGGTAGAACAGTTAAAACTTTTGATACAAAGGTAGATACAGAAATGGTATTAGAAACAGATTGGATAAATGTCCAGCAGGGTAAATGGTTACAAGAATTATTTATGTCACCTCAAGTTTATGAGATGAAACCTGATTTTATATCTGAAATTGATAGACAAGATAAGGTTTATAAAGATTTAACACCTTTACAAGTTTTATCTACCGAAGTTGAAACAATTACCAAAAAACATCGCAAGCTGAATAAATATAGGATTACAGTAAAAACTGCATCATCTTACTTTGTAAATAGAGGTTTTTAATATGAGTCAACAACAAACTCTTTTACGTGTTGAAACAAACGTACAACCAGCAGTAGCAATCACAGGTACTACTACAATAACTGTAGGTGCTGCTAACAATTTTACTATCACAGGTTCGGGAACGACCATTAACCCATATACTGGCGTTACAGGTAATGACCCTTTTGATGTTGATAGTTCTGTTAGATTTGATGTTAACAACGGTAACGGTACGTTTTTTTATGATATAAGAATTTCAGAACAGGATGGCGGTTTCCCATATTATGATAATGCAGTATCGTGTTTTGTTACACACGAAAATGGTTATGTAAGTGGTATTGGTGGATTTAGTGAATATAATACAAATCAAGAAAATGCACCAAATGCATTGTTAAATGGTTCGTTCAAGGTACAAAAGGGTGATAAGATATTTATGTATTTCAACCCAAGGACTTTTACTGGTTCAACGACAGCTACTTTTTATGTTGACCCTGATAATACATTTGCACCACCTGAATTAAAAACATTTGAAAATTTAGATTTATATGGTGACATACCACTTAAATTAAACAAGTCATTTGCAGAACTGCAGGATATTTCTAAACGTAATTCAGATTATTCAATTGGTGTACAAGTACCTGGCACAAAAAAGAATAATAGGTTCTTTCAAAACTATTTTGATGTGGACTCTACTTCTTTGTTTTTTGATGTTACCAAACGTGTACCTTGTCAGATACTAATTGATGATGAAAAATACTTTGACGGGTATTTGAGATTAAATAAGGTGAATGTATTAGATACGAAAGTTGAGTATGATATTACCTTATATTCAACCGTAGCCGATTTGTTTGGTAATATAGGTAACAAATTATTAAGTGATTTGGATTTTGACGATATAGATTTTCACTTCAACCATTACTTTAGTTTGATGAACACAATGTATAGTTGGAGATTTAATACCTTACAGAATGGTAGGTCTGTTCCGTCTCTTTGGTTCTATCCTATTGTACATAATGGTTACAACTATTCAGGTGAAACAGTTAACCTTAGCGGTTCTACTGTAATTAATCAAACAAGATTATATACTACAACTACAGGTAACACATTTACTAACTATGCAGCATTTACTTCTGCTGGCGGTAAAGAATATAGAATAAATTCACCTAAAAAACCCGTAATAGACAACCAATTAAAACCGGCGTTAAACGTGTGGGGATTAATACAATTAATATTTAAGACCTATGGTTATAAAATCAAATCTGATTTTTTCAACACCCCGTGGTTTAAATTATTGTATATATACGGAATATATAGTTCTGACACAACCAAGTTTTCTAAAAACATTACAAGTATTGCACAATTACCATTAGACGGTGTAAACTTAATTGGTCAATTTAATAAATTTATTGTAGGTACCAAAACTAATGTGTATGTAGTAAAAACCGGTACAGGTATACCTTGTTTTAGTACGCAAGCTATTAGTTTCAGGATATATTTTATTAATGTAATTGGTCAACAAACTGCACAACAAACTATAACGATACCACCATTAACGACTGGTACAACAATCAATTTACCTAACAGTTCACAACCTTGGTATCTTGCATTGGTACCTAATTCAAGTAATGTTGGTATATCAACAAACACATTAACTTATCTACCAGCACCTGTAGGTACATTGATACCTGTAACAGATGGTGAATACATAGATTTTTCTGCAATCATAGATAACAGATATAAACAGATAGATTTATTATCTTCAATTGCAAAGAAATTTGATTTGGTAATTGTTCCTGACCCTGAGGTTCCTAATCAGATGATTATTGAACCCTATGACTATTATATTGGAACAGGTGAAATTCACGATTGGACAGATAAAATATCTTATGATAAAGGTTTTTCTGTGCAGCCAGCACTTAACTTTATTGAGTCAGAAATTGTTTTAACCGACTTGGAAGATGGTGATGATGGTAATAAAATATTCAAAGACAGGAACAATAGGGTATATGGTGAGAATAAGGTTTATAATGAAACGGATTTTAAATCACAGACAAAGAAGATAGATACAATCTTTAGTCCTGAGGTAATACGTAAATGGGATGAACAGGTCGGTATACCATTGGGTATTAACTACGCATCTCAGAACAAACCGGTTGAAACGGGTGACACACAAAAGGTATCTTGGGAATACAAAGGTATTAGGTCAAAACCAAAACTAATGTTTAACCTTGGTAACTTCTCACCATTCTTAGACCAAGTAGGAGAAGCAATTGTATATACAGGTCAAACCGTTCCAACAACCTTTTTTAGATTACAAAAATCAAATGGTCAAAACTATGGAAATGCTGAATATGCACAGGGTTCATTAGCTAACCCTGTTGTATCACATACAATTCCTATGGGTAACCCCGACTCAAATAAGAGAGAAAGGGGTTTCAATAATGATAGTTTATGTAACCTATTTAATTCGGAATTACCGGGTGATATTGGATTAGGTATACCATCATTCAACACATACACAGATAACGATATATATAATACTTTTTATTCTAATAGGATAGCCAATTTATACAATAAAAATACAAGGTTCCTATCTGCGTACTTTGATTTAAAACTATCTGACATTAAGAATTTAAGAGCAAACGATTTGATTAAAATCAATGAGCAATATTTTGTTCTGAATAAAATTAGTCAATATAACTATACGGACCCTGAATTAACAAACGTTGAACTAATTCAAGTGAATGTTCAACCAAAACAGTACCCTGATAGATATTTCTTCTATCAATACTGCACCGGTTCTACAACGGTTTATAAGTTCAAAACTTATTTCAATCCAAATGAAAATACAGATATAAGTTATTTTGGTGAAGAGGATGATAGTCTTAGAAGGACATATTTCTTTTGGGCTATTTTATACGATTATATGGTTGGTGCATTAGGAGGTAATGTTACTGGTTATACAAGTTCATATACAGAAACGTTAAATGATAGGGTATATCCTTACAAAATATGGGAAGTAACCAAAGAACAATATGAAGCATCCGGAGTAAACCACGTTTATGACCCTAATGACCTGTATTTTATTAACAGATTAAAAGGTGCACCATCTGCATTTGACTCTGAAGAAAATGATTATGTATATGTTCAATCAAATAGAAGTAGTTATTCTTCGACGGGTACAAATTACTTATTCAATGTCGCAACGGATTGTGCAACATTTGCATCTTTAGCTAATCAAAATTATATTGATTTGTCACCAGGATTAAATCCGACACAGTATAGTTATAGAGCAGAAAGTTGTACTGTGCCAGGTTCATTTTATGATTTTAATACTAACCTTTATCCAACAATAGGACAGGTTGTTCAAGAGGGTCTTGACTGTTTTGTTATTACAGACTTTTTAGTTTATAACGCTGGTTATGGTGGAATAATCGGTTTGTTTGATACTTGCGAAGAATGTCAACAACCAGCAGAACCACAGCCAGCAGAAGCAATGAGGGGTTCTTTAATTATGTCCTTTGCTGATAATAACCAACCTTCTAATTATCTTGTTCAAGTAAATGGTAGAACTAGAGATGTACACTATACAAATATAGATAATCTATATTCAACATTCTTGTATCCTAATAATGTTGTTACAATAACTGTAAGAGGTGTTGTTCCACCAACTGAGTCAACGACTATAGGTGTGTTTAGAAGAGATTATACAACAGATGACCAAAATGGTGATATGGGTATAAGAGACACATACATAACCGGCGTAACTGCAACAGGTTCTACAGTTAGTATAACGTTTACTGCAACCACAATATCAAGTGACTATAATTTTGAATATAGAGTTGCAACAAATAGAATTGTAGAGGTTGAATGTTGTGATAACCAACCAAATTGTCCTCTACCAACTGGTGCAACAATATCTATTTCACCGACAACCCTAACACCACAAATTGGTGATGTTTTTAAACTATATAAACAAGGTAGTAACTATTTTAATAGTATAAGATGTTATAAAATTGTTGGGTTCCCTCAAACTGCGGTTACAGACCCTGAATTTCTTGACGTTTCACTTGGTACAACCAAATTTGAAAATTGTGAGGATTGTATAACGTAATATGTTTAAAATTAAAAAGTGAATAAATTATATTTAATAATATGAGTAAAAGATATATTCCTCAGGTAAATGATACCAATTTTGTTTACCCAAACAATACAGAACAAGAATACGATGTAGACATAATACACGATATAAATGATAATTGTGTATCAGGAACAGTAGTTAGTTTTAGTGCAACAACTGTTGCATCATCAGGTATAACATTTAGTCTTGTATATACTTGGAATAAAAATGGTGCAGAACCTTGGATTACAAACGGAGGTCTTTTAAATTTAATATCCATACACGCATTGGCACCAGGTCAGACTTACTATAAACCTTGGAGAATTGTTGGTAGACAAACTACAAACACTACTGGAAGTACTGTATTCAATGGGAATGTAGTTTTTACTATACTGCCAGGTGATGTAGGTTTAGATACTGGTTCTATGCCTAATGGCTTGTATTATTTTGAGATTAGGTTCATTGGTCATAGATGTGTTTTTCCTGTGTGTGCTACTTTAAATATCACTACAGTTCCGACACCGACACCTACACCAACGCCTACACCAACACCTACAAATACACCAACCCCAACACCAACCCCAACAGCATCGGTATGTTGTGTATCAGGTGTAACATTGAATGTAACAGATACAGGATGGGTTAAATGGACATTATGTGATGGAACATTAGAATACCATCAATATACTACAACAGGTAATAAAGTTATACCTGAATGTATACAACAAAATTCAGTACAAGTTGGTATACCATATGCTGACTTAGCTGCGTTTACAGTAACGGGTAGTGGTACAACGTGTGGAGGAAACTGTAGCGTAACACCAACACCAACACCTACCCCAACATTACCTGGTGGATTAGTATCATTTGGTGGTTGTGGTTATGGTAATAGTGTTGCTGATGCTTGTAATGATGCAATAATTAATAATAGAACATTATATTCTAATTGTGATACAATATCATTTGGTCCAGGATGTTATGTATATACTGACACAGTTCCAAATGCATTAACAGGATATACACACATATTTATGAATTTCCAAAACTGGGATATTAACTCATCAACAGGTGTAGTAACAGCATACTCATCAGTACAATGTTAAAAATATAAAATAACTATGGCTACAACGATAGATTTTAAGATTAAAGTAGATGGTAAAGAGATTGACTTAGCAAAAACCTCTGTCAATCAATTTAGTCAAATATATAGTGATACACAGAAAAAGTTAAATAGTTTACCATTAGGTAGTCCTGAATGGAAGAAACTTAATTCTGAACTGAAGAATGCTGATGTGGCATTTCAACAAACCAAAGACACTCTAAATGAAACTGAAGGTAAATTTAAATCACTTCGTTTACAGATTAGACAAGCAACCGTAGCATTCCAAGAAGCTGAGAGTAAGGGTGACCTGAAAGGAATGAATGCAGCAAAAAAACAATTGGATGAGTTAAACGACCAATTTGAAGTTGCTACATTGAAAGCAATGAAGTTTGAGGATGCACTTGCAACGATGCCTGGTATTGCTGGTTTCGTTGGTCAATCAATTCAAGGTGTTGATAAAGCGTTTAAGGTACTTGTTGCAAACCCAATCCTTGCAATTATAACTGCAATTGTTGGTGCATTCACATTATTGAAAGAGGCTCTTGGTAAAACATCAGAAGGACAAGAAGCACTTAACAAAGTACAATCTGCATTTAGTAAGATATTAGGACCAATACTTGCATTAATCAATACGGTTGCAGTTCCATTATTTGAGATGCTTGCAACGGTAATTGAAAAGGTTGCAAGTGCATTTGCATTCTTTGCTGAGAAACTTGGTGTATCTAAAGAAAGTATTGCTCAAGCCACAAAGGATGTTGATAAGGTAGGACAAGAAGCAGCAGAGAACGAAAAGAAGAGACAGGAAGAGGCCGCAAAGAAGGCCGAGGAAGAAGCACAGAAGAAGAAGGAAGCGGCTGAGAAAGCGAAAGCGGCGGCTGAGGCTGAGAAGAAAAGAAAACAAGATGCTATTAATGATAATGAAGCACTGGCTCAATCTGAGACAGAACTTGCACGTTCAAAAGAAAAAGCAATCAAGGACCCACTTGAAGCTGCGAAAGCAGAACAAAAACAGAAGGACGAAGACTTTAAGAGGGAAAAGAAAAGAATAGAAGACCTGATGAAGGTCCAAGGTACAACTGCAGACGAAAGAAAGAAATTACAGGTTGAATTAAATAACCTTGAGACACAATATAATGACGATAGAAAAGCAAGAGACCAAAAGGTTGAAGAAGAAATTCTAAAACAAAAGAAAGATGCATTTGAGAAAGAGAAAGAGGCGTATACAACAAAGTATGAAAGTCTAACACAACAAAGAGAGGCTGCAGATGAAAAAGAACTACAAGATTTAGACTTAAAACTTGCGAGTGGTGAGTTAAGACAAGACCAATACGAAAGACAATTATACGAACTAAAAAGAACACAATTAGAAAATAAGAATAACTTACTTAAAGAAGACGAACAAAAAGAAAAGGATTTTTATTTAAATCTATATAATAATGGTAAAATTACCAAAGAAGATTATGAAAACCAACTTCTTGAAATACAGAAGAACTATGGTCAATTAAAATTAGAAAATCAAAAAGAAACAGGTTTAAATGAGTTTGAAAATGCGAAAGCACAAGCACAGTTACTTGTTGATTTAAAACAATTTCAAACCGATGCTGAGGTTGCATTAGAACAGGCTAAGATAGGTGCATTACAACAATTGGGAGATATTGTTGCGGCTCTTGCTGGTGAGAATAAAGGTCTACAGATTACTGCATTGTTAATTCAACAAGCTGCATCTGTGGCTCAAATATTATCTCGTTCAGCAGCAGCTAAAGCGGCCGCAACTGCAGCAGCAGCACCATTACTTGCAAACCCATTAACTGCAGCCGCTGGTGCAGCATCACTTAAAATTGCACTTACTGCAAATCAGATTGCAACCGTAACAGGTTTAGCCGGTGTTGCACTTGCAATTGGTACAGGTATATCTAAAATATCATCATCAGGTGGTGGTGGTAATGCTGGTGGAGGTGGAGAAAAATCAGGTAATGATTTAGGTAGAAACTATGAGAAAGGTGGTCTATTAAAAGGACCAAGACACGCACAAGGTGGAATGATGATTGAAGCTGAGGGTGGCGAAGCCGTGATGACAAGGGGCGCAGTAACTATGTTCCAACCTTTATTATCGGCTATGAACCAAATGGGTGGTGGTACATCATTCGGTAATCAGTTATTTATTAGACCTGATGCACCTATGGTATCTAAACCAGCACAAGAACAATCACCTGTAATAATGAAAACATACGTGGTATCAAATGAATTGACCACAGAACAAGAAAAGCTGGCGAGATTAAAAGACTTGTCAACGTTGTAATATGAAAGGTAAAAAACAAGATAGAAGTAATAAAATATCATTTGGTAAGAGAAAATCCCAACCCAATGGTAAAAAGTCATACGGTCCTAAGTCACAGAAACCCAAGAAGTATCGTGGCCAAGGTAGGTAATTTTATATTTAATAATATGAAGAAAGATAAAGTATACGAATTAAGGATTGACGAAGAGGATGAATTATCAGGTATTGATAGTATCTCTCTCGTTGATGAACCAGCAATTGAAGTAAATTGGGTTGCATTCAACAAACATAAACACTCATCAACAGAAGAATGTTTTCACATCCCTGATGGTGAAGATAGTAAGTATCTTGAACTGTTATATACCAAAGGTAGTCCTGAACAAGAACTATTGGAACAAGGTTATCAATTAGTATCTATGGAAGTAGGTGGTGAGAAATTTTTATCTACTAAACCAAATGCACCGTCTGAATGGAACGAAGATGATTTACTTGTTCGTTACAAATATATATTAGACCCAAGAATTAAACAGGCTCCAATTATTCCTACCACAAGAGACTTTTGTTCAGAATTACTGAATAAGAACTTTGTTTGGAGAGTAGAAGATATGGATGATTTACAGAATGACTTTGGTCAGTCTGCAATGGTTTGGAGAGGTGGTTACAATTGTAGACACAGATGGGCTAAGTTATTTTATAAGAAGGATACCACAATTGTAAACAAGGGTTCTATTACTGAAGGTCGTGTTAAGACAGAAGATTATGGTGAGATATTAGGATACCCTCAACCTGATACAATTACAAATAAAACAAGAAACAATCCATCACAATCAACAAAAAGAAATTTAGGTTTATCAAAAGAAAACTTTGAAGAGGGTGTACCACATTATACAAAAGATGGTAAACTATACACAGGTCCAACACATAAAGGTCCTGATGGTAGATTGATGACAGGTGCAGTACATACTAAAGATAGTGAATATCTATACCACGAAGATGAATTAGGTTATGATGTAGGTGGTATTGGTGGTTATGTTGACCCTGGTGTTAAAAAGAAAAAGAAAGACGATGTGATAGAAAAATCTATTGCATTTGAGAGTTATAACGATTACCCTGAGAGTGCAAAGAACAATGCGTGCAAGGTATTAAGATGGAGAGATGAACACGGTGATGAAGTTAAGGGAATGACCCAAGTGGGTTGGACCCGTGCTAACCAATTGTGTAAGGGTGAAAACATCTCAGAAGAGACTATTGCTCGTATGGCATCGTTTGCAAGACACAGAGAAAATGCAGAGGTATCACCTGAATTTAAGTCTACACCTTGGAAAGATAAAGGTTATGTAGCTTGGTTAGGTTGGGGTGGAACAACTGGTGTTGAATGGGCTCAGAGAAAGTTGGAGAGTATCAGAAACGATATGTCAAAACAGAAGTTCCAAACTGATGATGAAAAAAGAATGGTTGTTGGACCAGCAATGATACCTGACCTAAAGATATTCCGTAAAGATATGTTGGGTAATCCATACTACGTATTCTTCAGTGCTGAGACAATCAAGATGATTGCAGAAAAGTATATGAGGAACAAGTACATTGACAATAACGATACCAACCACGATGGTAAAGCTGCAGAGGATGTGTACGTTGTTGAGAGTTGGATTAAAGAGGACAAAGAAGATAAGTCTAATAAGTATGGTTACGGTGACTTACCTGTAGGAACTTGGTTTGTATCAATGAAGGTACGTAATGACGAGGTTTGGAGAAAGGTAAAGAACGGTGAACTACGTGGATTTAGTGTATCAGGGTTCTTTGAAGAGATTGCTGACTTTGCAAGAGAACAGATGTTCTTACAACAAGTGGCTGAGATATTGAAGAATGTGAAATAACATTTGGGAATATATATAAACATTTATATTTAATAGTATAAGAATAAATTTAAAATAAATAAAAACTATGTCAAAAAATCCAAAAACAGCAATCCAAGAGATTAAAAAATTGATGGTGCAGTTTGGTTTTATGTCTGACGAACCGGTTATGGCTTCATTTAAAACTGAAGACAATACAATCTTAGAAACCCTTAAACTTGAGGCTGGTAATAAAATTACCAAATTAAACGAAGAGTTTGAGAGAGTTGCATTAGAGAGTGGTAAGTACAGATTGGTTGAAAACTTTGAAATTGAAGTTGTAGACGGTGAAATTAAAACTGTAAAAGAAATTTTTGTAGATGCTAAGTTGGTTGACGGTACACAAATCAAAGTTGAAGGTGAAAGTTTGATGGAAGGTGCTAAAGTTGTTGTAGTAATGGCTGACGGAGAAGTTCCAGCACCTGATGGTGTTCACGAACTTGAAGACGGTACCAAGGTTGAAACCAAGGAAGGTGTTATTACAAGAATTGAAGAAAAGGTTGAAGAAGCCGAAGGACCTGAAATTGAAGTTGAACTACAAGACGTGATGGTAGAAGGACCTAAAGGTTCTGAAGCTGAAGTAAGTGTTCCTGACCCAATGGACGAATTTGTTGCTTTAGTAAAAGATATGATGGAAAAAATATCTGAGAAAATGAAAGCAATGGAAGAAAAGGTTGAAGAAGTAAAAGCTGACTTTAACCAATTTAAAAAAGAACCAGCAGGTAAGAAAATATCTGATGGTAAAACAGACTTTAATAAACAATCAAATTCCGATGATGTAATTGCAGAAAGATTAGCAGCAATTGCAGCAATGAGAAAAAAATAAAATTAAAAAT
>SXGQ01890167.1_pt1 | contig 30586 bp, 30 predicted proteins | sample 3178371 | NCBI WGS metagenome assembly SXGQ01 (sample SAMN11356859, study PRJNA531348) | freshwater metagenome | isolation source: freshwater sample F1-20 | place: China: Fuxian Lake, Yuxi | collected 2017-12-25
CGCCTCGCTAAGTTGTCGGGCGGCGTTGCAGTCCTCAAGGTTGGTGCAGCCACTGAAGTCGAGTTGAAAGAAAAGAAGCATCGCATTGAAGACGCAGTCAGTACCACGAAAGCTGCGATTGAAGAAGGCGTCGTACCTGGCGGCGGAGTTGCGTTGCTTCGTTCACAGGCTGCCGTGATTGCTTGTGTTGCATCGCTTTCGGGTGATGAAGCCACTGGTGCCCGCCTGGTTGCCAAGGCTCTTGAAGCTCCTCTCAAGCAGATCGCCGAGAACGCTGGTATGGAGGGTGGAGTCGTCGTCGAGCGAGTTCGCAACCTGACTGGTTCAAACGGTCTTAATGCTGCAACTGGCGAATATGTTGACCTCGTCGCAATCGGTGTTATTGACGCTGCCAAGGTCACTCGTTCAGCACTGCAGAACGCCGCATCCATTGCTGCCTTGTTCCTCACGACCGAGTGTGTTATCGCTGACAAGCCTGAGAAGGATGACCACGCCGCTCACGGCGGTGGCATGGAAGATTACTAATTCATCTCAAGAGGTGAACCAAGTGAACCAAGAAGTTGCTCGGAGCCCCAAGGAAACTTGGGGCTCTGTCGCGCTCGTGACATGTACCGAGGCACTTGGTTTTGATTACGACATGCAACTACTGCTTGCGGCTGTCACTGCTCAAGGTCTTTTGGTGGAGGAAGTGTCTTGGGATGATGAGACCATTGATTGGTCATCATTTGATCTTGTTGTGATTCGTAGCACTTGGGATTATCACCGTCGCTATGAGGGCTTCATGAAATGGGTGACTGATGTTTCTTCAGTGACTACATTGCGTAATTCCCAGGAAGTGATTCAATGGAATACGGATAAGCACTACTTGAGTGAGATTGAAAGATCTGGCTTGCCCGTAGTGGCGACTGCTTTTGCCAACTCATCTGCTGACGATTGGTTAGTCGAGTTGGAGAGGCTGATACTTCTCGGTGATGTCGTCGTTAAGCCGACGATTAGCGCGGGGAGCAATGACACTGAGCGACATTCTTCAATTGAATCTGCCTCAGTTCATATCTCTAGTTTACTGAATGCTGGCCGTGCCGTGATGTTGCAGCCTTACGTTATCGATATTGAGAGTGAAGATGAAACGGGTTTAGTGTTTCTTGATGGTGTCTATTCGCATGCATTCGCTAAGGGAGCGTTGTTAGCCTCAGAAAAAAATATGTCCGGTGGTCTCTATGCCGAAGAACGTATTGCCACGCGCGAAGCCACAAGTGAGCAACTGCTCATTGGGGAAAGAACAATTAACTGGTTGATTCAGCGCTTCGGAAAATTGTTGTATGCCCGTGTTGATCTTGTTCCAGGTTTTGCAGGGCCGACGATTCTGGAAATTGAACTCACCGAGCCATCGCTGTATTTGGCGTTACATCCACCGGCGGCGGAACAATTAGCAAAGAACATATCCAGCGAGATGTCCACGGACCATCGTTTGTAAAGAAAAGCCCTCGAGGCATCAGAGATCGCCAACCTTGCGTGCGCCGATCAGTTGCCACGAACCGTAGCCTTTGCCCTGTGGCTCGCAAACGTACTGACCAAATGCTTATCGTCAAGATTGGTAAAGATGCGCAGCGTCGCGCTCCTGATGACTTGGTCGTTGAAGAACCGATGTCCATTCAGCTAGACGGCCATCTAGTGGCGACGACGATGCGCACACCTGGTCACGATTATGAATTAGCCGTCGGTTTTTGTCATGCCGACGGTCTGTTGGCAGGAGCACCAATACTCTCCGTGCGTTACTGCGCTAACGGGTCGGCCGTTGAGAGTGAGTTCAACATCGTGACCGTGGAGACTGGTGGTTTGGCGCCCGTACCAGCACCACGACTCGGAATGACATCATCAAGTTGTGGTCTGTGCGGTTCACAATCGCTCGATGAATTAACTGAACGCTTGTCTCCCTTGTCGGGTGCCCCTTTGGTTGTTTTTGAATCTGAATTAATTTTACAAATTCCTCAGCGTGCGCAATCTTCACAGCAATTATTTGCGTTGACTGGGGCTGTGCATGCCGCTGCGACTTTTGACAGTGAGGGAAATATTCTTCTCGTTCGTGAGGATGTTGGGCGCCATAACGCGGTGGACAAGGTGGTCGGCAATCTTTTGCTTGATGGCCAGATGCCCGCTCACTCTCTTGGGCTTTTTGTTTCTGGCCGAGCCAGTTTTGAGATGGTTCAAAAAGCATGGGCAGCCGGCTTTGGAACCTTGGTCTCGGTGAGTGCGCCGACGTCGCTTGCCGTACAGACCGCTCGGCGTGCCGGTATCTCGTTATATGGCTTTGTGCGAGATGGCTCAGCTGTCCGCTATAGCCCCGCCTGAGTTCGCAGGTAGGGTTTTGTCTATGAGTGATCACGCCCAAACCTCCGTACCTGGCCCCGCAGAAGATGGCTCTATGAGCCCCAGCGTCGGATTGTGCGTTATCCACCTTTTCGTCAAGCCGACACCAATGTTTGACGCTGAAGATTTAATTGCTGCGGTGACGCAAGCGCAGGTGGAGGGTCTGCAGGTCATCTGTGTCTCCATGCTCGGTCATAAAGCCGATGCAGCGATCATGGCCTTAACTAAAGATTGGCGTTTACTGCGCAAGTTACAAACTGCCATCCAAAATGCGGGACTTGATGTCGTTGATAGTTATGTGTCGATGACTGAAGTAAGTGAATACGCCGCAGGTATGCCGGAGGCGATGCTGGCTCCGCGTCTCTACCCGCAACTTCCGCCCGAAGGAAAATTGGCTTGGTGTTTTTATCCAATGAGCAAGAGTCGTGTTCAGGATGCGAACTGGTTTACTTTGCCCTTTGAACGTCGCAAAGAATTGATGCACGAACATGGCACGAGTGGACGAAAATTCGCAGGACGTATTGTCCAATTGATTACAGGTTCGGCGGGTGTGGACGATTTTGAATGGGGTGTGACTTTATTTGCCAATCGTCCCGACGACCTCAAAGAAGTTGTCTACACAATGCGTTTTGACGAGGCATCCGCTGTTTATGCAGAATTCGGTACCTTCTATGTCGGGACCGTGACCGAGGTCGGCGAATTAGCCAGCCTTTTATAGATCCTCACTTCGTTACGGAGCACTCATCACGTCAAGGGGGCCTTTGTAGGCGCTCAGACCATTGTTGCCAAAACTAAATGTGAGAAATTTGGCCCGAGAAGGATCGCCGTTTGGATCAAGATCAAGTTGCCCCGTTGATCCGTTGTAGTCAATGTTGAGTCCGGCTTTGAGGAGAGAAAGACAGGTCGGGAAATCTCCGCACCCTGACCCTCCACGGCTTGTGATGATGACCTGGGACATGATCGCAATGGCGTTGTCACTTCCTGCAGCGATTGATCCCAAAGTCAAGAGATTGACGCAATCAACAATTGCAGCCGAGAATGCGATGTGCTCTGCTGGAGTTACTCCTGCACCCGCAAATGCATTAGCCGCCACGCCGATGATGTTGCGGCGAATTGATGAATTGAGGTTCTCATTTGTCGAGAGATCAGCAGCGGAGAGTGGATCATTGACAATGATCTGATGTGTTGAATTGGCCATCACCAAACTGTTGAGGAAGCGCGCTCCACTTTCGCTGTCACCGATGAGTGTGATGACTCCCTTGGATTGAGCGGAGAGTTCTTCAGCCAGAGATGAGTAATCACTGTCAGCAGGAGCAAACGCCGATTCAAGGGTCACAGAGATACCTTGAATGAGCAGTGCGCGGCGAAGTTCAACAACAAAGTCACGACCGTATGAATCATCGGGGTAGGCGATACTTGTTTCATTGATTCCGGTCTGTGCGACCAACTGTGCCATGGCCTGAGTGAGAAGGCCTTCAGAGGGGGTCGTGCGGATGAATAGACCCTCATCGGGAAATGAAGCCAAGGAAATAGCCGTAGCGGTAGGTGAGCAGGTGCCGATCTTGCTCTCCATGAGTCGCGGAAGAGCGGACAGCGTTGTTGGGGAAGAAAATGGTCCAATCAAGACATCAATACTGTCATTGGCGAGAAAGTTATCGATAGAAGTCAGTGCTGAGGCGGCATCTGCGCCTTCATCTCGCACGATCATTTCAACATCCTGACCCATCACGCCTCCGTTGGCATTGACAAGATCAATCGCTGCTTGCGCAATGGCAATCAGCGGTTCACCAATCGCTGCTCCTGGGCCAGACTGCGGTATGAGTAAACCAATGCGCAGAATCCCATCTGAAGTTTGGGGAGCAACCGAGGTCGCTAGATCGGGCACACTGTCTGGGGCGGGAACAGATGATGATCCACTGCACGCAGCGACCAAAAGCATGATGCCAGTCAATGTCACGGTGGTCAGAGAACGTGGTGCCAATACAGCCATACTCAGAACTCTACGGCTCAGTCAGGGTTGACAGAGGTTGCCTGGACGTTCAGGGAGGTGATGATGCAATAGGCAATTCGCTGGCATGTTGGACCTGTTCGGCCAGCAGTTCTTGTTCGTAGCGTTCAAGTGTCCCAAGGGCGATAGCCGACGCAAGTTCAATGCGAAATTGCACTTCTGAAGCGGGCCCATCGCCGTAGCCGAGACCGGCTGGCTTACCACTCGTGGTCATTGCAAAAATTGTGATGCCTCCTGGTAAATGTGAGCAACCCATCATTTTGTCAAAACGCCACTCACGGGCACGTTTACTGCCAGCGAACATGATGCGTGTATTAGTGATCAAAGCGTGGCCATCATCAGTTCGGTTGATCGATTCTGCACCTTCGGTGATTTTTCCACCGGAGCGTCCCGTATTCAAGCGCACTCGTCCGAAAATTGGAAATGAGACGCCCCCGTATCCACCGCTGTATTGCGTGGGGGCTTTGACATTTTCGAGATACGCAACGCCCTGCAGATAGGCGATCGGGAACTCCCCGCTTTTGAGCATGAAACCGTAGTCATTGGTGTCCACAAACTGCTCGTGAGTTTTTCCATGACGACAGTCATTAACGACCTTCAGCATCACTTCTAGGGCGGCCGAATTCTTCTGCCATTCGGCCAGTGCTGCGGCGGACTTGGTTGCTGCAGCCTGAGCAACCTTGAGTTGCGCTTTTTTCTTACGTTCAGCAAAGAATCCCATACATCTCACCATAGACCCACGGTGTGACACCCTGTATACGCTTGGTGGGAAGTGCCGAAAACCCTGCTTACATAAGGGTGTGGACGATTATTCAGCGCGGCTGTTGCAGGTCACAAAAGAAGTCGTGGATGCTTGGAGCCTGCGTCTATTGCAAGGCACGGTGATCGCTCAAGGTTCAGCGCGGCCATTGACATCTGAGATGTGTGATGAAGTGACGACCTCGGTACGACAAGACGTGACAGTGAGTTTGAGGGAGTTACTGACAACAGATATTCTTGCGCAGCGAGTCAATCCATTGACTATCTTTCGTTCAGCCACGCAACCAATAACCGATGCCCTGTTGGTGATCGGTGTGCCATCAGTTCAGCGGGATGAATTTAACGTGCGCTCATTTCCACTTGACGTGTTTGCTCTGTGCCCAGCGAGTTGGGGCGATATAGATGAGCGATTGATTGAGCCTGGCCTTGAGTGGGGTGCCTTCAAGGCTGCCAGCGTGATCACTCATCGCAAAACTGTGTGACCTGCGACTCAAACCTGTGCCCAATGTGTTACGGAGTGACAAGACATTCGGCACAGGATCAGGTTGAGTAGTAGAGTGCGAAGTATTCATCATTGGTCTTGGAGAAAAGCAGCCAGAGTTGTAACTACAGTCTTATTCCTGAGCGTCGTTGCATCATGTCAGATCATTAATCCCAAGTCGTTCGAACGACTGAAACTGTCGCAGATACCTACATCTCAGCCGTCATTTTCTTTGTCCTATGGAATAGATACGCAACAGAGTCTTGACGTCTATACACCTTATGGTTGGAACAAAAATGATTCGCGCCCAGTGATTGTTCACGTTCACGGTGGCGGTTGGAATGGCGGTCAGCGGGCCGATGTTTCGGCGTCAATGAAAACTCAACTACTCCGGGGTTGGGTAGTCATTTCGGTGGATTACCGCTTGGTGCCGAGGGTGAGTTTTCCCGAACCGATTCGTGATATTGACCGAGCAATTCGTTTCGTGAGATCACAAGCCTCGAACTTGGGTATTGATCCCAAGCAGTTGATCCTCAGCGGACATTCTGCAGGGGGGCACTTGGCGATGATGCAAGCCATGGGCAATGCCCAAGCAGTTTTTGTTTCACCTAACCTTCCAACAGAGTTAGTCGTACAATCCAGTCGTCCAAGCGCGGTCGTGGCTCTTGGCGCTCCTATGGATCTCAATGCTTGGATTAATGATGGCTGGGAAGAGATTCCCAATCTGTTCAATCTTTTTCTCAATTGCCCATCACAGAAAACCACCACGATGAACTGTTCAAGCGAGCGTTTAGCGAGGGCATCGGTGAATGACCTCATTGACCCAAGTGACCCTCCAATGTATTTAGGTCACGGTGTTGATGACCCAATTGTCGGGGTCGAACAGGTCTTTATCATCTCCGACATCGCCATTGACCAAGGTATGGCAAGCAAAGTAAAGGTTGACGTTGTGGACTCGGGACCCAAAGACGCCCGTCAGCACTACCCCGATATGGGGCTCAATCTGAATGCCCTGAATAGCTTTTTGGACTCAGCAATCACTGGACAGATGGGCTAACTGCCCCTGCGTCAGACAGACTGTAGGAATGCAGCGCCGTCAGGAAGTTCTCGCCGACTCGAATTTGCGTGGAGTTCGACTGACCCGATCTCTCTGTCAAGCCACCGATGAGTGGTTGCAATCAGTCTGGCAGTCGGCCAACGAAGCGGTGACGATTTCCAAGCGGGTGGCCTTAGTTGCCGTTGGTGGCTACGGCCGAGGGGAACTGGCCCCGTTTAGCGATCTTGATGTGATGTTGATTCACGACGGCGCGAAAAATATTGATGACTTGGCAGCCAAGATTTGGTATCCCATTTGGGACTCAGGAATCAAACTGGGACACTCTGTGTGCACGGTCAAGCAAGCAGTCGAATTAGCCAAGTCTGAACTTGATGCAGCGACTGCACTGCTGAGTGTTCGCTGTCTAGCTGGCGACTCAACCCTTGCTGATGAACTGAGCGCTGAGGGTATCAAGGTATGGAAAGCAAGTTCATCGGTGCGACTTCCAGAATTATTGCGGCGCGTGCGCGAACGGCAACTCGAACATGGCGAAGTTGCCTTCTTGTTGGAGCCAAATCTTAAAGAGGGGTACGGAGGGTTACGCGATATCCACGCCCTGTCATGGGCGCAAGCAGCGGGCGTCTCAATCACACCTGCAGATCGTGACACGCTTGATGCGGGTCGTGATGTCTTGATGGCTGTTCGCGTGGCATTGCACCGTCAGATGGATCGCGCTGTGGAAGTGATGCATCTTGAAGACCAAGACGCGGTCGCACCTTTATGCGGATATCGCAATGCAGATGATCTAGTGGCAGCGTTATCCAACGCTGCTCGCGCCGTCGCATGGGTCGGCGATGAAGTATGGGCCCGCATCGCTTCCGCTAAAACAAAGTCAATCCCCGATCAACACCTTGCGCCAGGTGTCATTTTGCATGATGGAGAGATTCACCTTGATGAAACGGTGGACCCCTCAAGTGATCCGACACTTCTTTTACGTGTAGCCACTGCAGCAGCGAGACATAAAACGCGCATTGATCGACCGACTTTGGATCGTCTCGCAGAGTATTCGGCTCCCATGCCATCTCCATGGCCCGTTGGGGCAATTGATGACTTTGTTGGACTTTTATTAACTGGTCACGACGCGATTCCAGTTTTGGAAGCCCTTGATCAGCGTGGACTGTGGGTCAAAGTACTTCCCGAGTGGGCACCTAATCGGAGTAAACCGCAACGCAACGCATATCACCGCTTCACGGTGGATCGTCATTTGTGGGAGGCCACTGCCAATGCTGCTAGTTGGGCTGATCGTGTGGCGCGGCCTGACTTGTTGGTACTCGGCGCTCTCTTCCATGACATTGGCAAGGGATACCCTGGCGATCACACTGAAGTTGGTGTCGTGATGGTTGAGCGAATGGGTCCACGTCTTGGGCTGAACAGCGATGACACGCAGATCTTATGTTCAATGGTCAAAAACCATTTGTTGTTACCCGATGTCGCAACACGTCGTGATCTCGCTGACAGCGCCACGATCATGATGGTCGCCGAGGAAGTGAAAACTTCTTTGGTGCTTGATTTACTTCACGGTTTGACTGAAGCCGACAGTCTGGCGACAGGAACTTCGGCGTGGGGATCCTGGAAAGCCGAACTAGTCAATGATTTAGTGCGACGCGTACATCTGGTACTTGGAGGCGCTGGTGTTGAAGATGCACAGTGGCGTTTATTCCCTGACGCAGAAGTTCTTGAAATGATGGCTGGTGGTGTTGTGACCTTCGGTGTTTCTGATGATTCAGTGACGGTTGTCAGTCCTGACCGCCCAGGAACATTTAGTCGTGTGGCAGGAGTTTTGGCACTTCATGGTCTCAGCGTTTTGGGCGCGCAGGCACATTCTGATGAACAAGGTATGGCTGCTTCGCAATTTCGAGTTGTTGTACCAGCGCACGGCCCCATTGAGTGGGCGCCAGTAATCACAAATCTCACGCGAGCCTTGAATGGTGAATTGGCTCTTGAGTCGCGTCTTGCTGAACGTGCCAAAACATATCGGCGTAAACGTCGTTCTGCTGGAGAATTGGCTCCAGCGCGGGTGACATTTTTTGATGAGGCTTCCTCTAATGCAACCGTCATTGAAGTACGTGCTCCTGACCAGCACGGTATTTTGCATCGTGTCACTAAAGCCATGGCAGATGTCGGACTGGATATTCGACATGCCACAGTGCAGACTATTGGTGACGAAGTAGTTGATGCTTTTTATGTGCAGACTGCTTCGGGCGCAAAACTCACTGATCAATTTCATCGTCAAGAAGTTGAACGAGCAATTCTTTTCACTTTGTCAGTTTGATGCGATAGTTTCTTGACATGAGTGATGCCAATCCATCCGACTTCACACGTGATTTAGTCCGCTGGAGTGAAGCCCTCGCGGGTATCGCTCGCACTGGCATTGGCTTCACACAAAACCTGTATGAGCGTGAACGTTATGAAGAAGTTCTTCACGTGGCCGCTGATATCAAAGCCGCCGCCGATGAGGCCCTTGAGGTTCGTCGTGAACAGGACCACTTTGTGCAGGAATGGATGGAGTCGGTTGGTGAAGGCGTACCAGGCTATGTCACTCCAAAAATCGCAGTTGGGGCGATTGTCGGAAATGATGCCGGTGAAATTTTGTTAGTCCGTCGTCCAGATTCAGGAGTTTGGCTCTACCCAACTGGTTGGGCTGACGTGGGTTACTCGGCGAGTGAAGTGGCGATGAAAGAAGTGCATGAAGAAACTGGCATTGAGTGTGAACCAGTGCAGTTACTCGGCGTTGTCGATGGTCAGCGAATGGGCTTCAGTCGATTTGGAATGTACATGCTGTTATTTCACTGCCGTCCCGTTGGGGGTTCATTGCAAGGCCATTCACTTGAGACGAGTGGCGTTGGATGGTTCGCCGCTGATGCGCTACCAGACCCAACTGCTGGAGCAGATTGGTGGGGGCCGATGGCATTTGCAGCAATCAACGGTCAATCAGGTGTCGCTAGCTTTGACGCGCCCCGCGATCCCGTGTGGCGAAAAACTTGATCTAGTCCTCAGACTGACTGCGTAGGAAGCGTTCAACTTCTTCCATCAAAGCATCGCTGTCCACCGGCTCATCGGGGAGCGGACCGCTCATCGGTGGAGCGTCGTCCATGCCATCAAAGCGCAATTGATCTGGGGAAACAGCAAAGAGGGTGTCATCGTCATCGTCGTACTCATCTTCATCTTCGTCGTAATCATCGTCATCGCCAGAATTTTCCAAACGTTCGATGTAACGGCTCATTGATGGATCACTACTAATGATCTCGTCAATTTGTTCTTCATAAACTTCAGATTGAGCGTCGAGTTGCGTGGTCGGTGAGTCGCAACCAACAATTTCTGCCAAGCGTTCAATCAGGGCTGCTGCAGCCTTGGGTGACGGCACTTGAGCGGCATAGGCAGGCACAGCTGCCCACAGCGAAGCCGTTGAAAAGCCAGCTTCATGTGCAGCATCGTTGAGAACACCAACGATGCCGGTCGGTCCTTCGTAACGACTGCGCTGTAAATCGTGAAGGTCGATCAAGTTTTGATCAGTCGCAGTACCAAGAACTTGAGTGCTACGTCGATGAGGGACATCGGCGAGGAGAGCCCCAAGGGAAACAAATGACGATGCCTTGTATTCCTCGGCGACACCAATGATTTGTTGACAGAACAATTTCCATCGCAGAGCTGGTTCGGGACCGAGCACCAAGATGAGGTCCACATCACCACTAGTGACACTCCACAAACTCACAGTGGGCCACACGATGTGTCGAGCCGAATCATTGTCGAGCCTGACAAGTGGACGGATTGTTGCGAAGTCAGTGAACTCCTCTGGATTAATTTCAGCGAGAGGTGCCGCTCCCATGGTTTCAACAAGATGTTTAACAGCGGTGCTGGCCGCATCGGCGGCATCATTCCAACCGGTGAAGGCGGCGATGACGTGGGGGCGACTCAACTCCGGTCGACGGATCCAACGGATGTGTTCGAGATCAGCCATTACTCTGCACGCTATCGCCCAAAACTCATGGCGTATTGCTCATCGTCACACCAGTTTTGGCAGATTTCTACAGTTGTGGTCGGACAATGAATTGTAGGAAACCGCCGTCGCCTGAAACCTCAGTCACCAGACTGCTGTCGTACACATCGTTCGGACCCTGCATCAGGTCATTTTCTGTGGCGCCAGGTGCGGTGGTCACCAAAGTCCAGGCTTGACGCTTGTAAGTGAGGTTTTGTGGGTGTAAACGGTGGGCTTCTTTCCACCAAGAAACGGCTGCATCTTGACTCACGGATTTGCGCAGGTAATCACCTAATTCGAAGCAGGCAGTTGCACGGGCTTCATTATCGGATCGAGGCTGGCTGCGATTGACAACTTCATCGGCGCTCAGAGCGAAGGGTGAAGATGCGCCGTTTTTTACCCAATCAATAATGGCTGCCCGATAGGCCTCGGCATCGTCGGGAATGTCCTTGACGGCATGGAGCATTTTCTCCAAAGCTTCAGGGAGTCCTTCTGGTATTTCCATATCGCGCATTGGGTTGCGTTCAATGGAAGCACCTTCCGCTGGACGTACTAAAACGCCGTCTTCGTTGATCCATACTGCCATCGGAATATTGGTGAAACCAAAAAGTGGATTCGTAGCGTGCAAGGTATCAACAACACTTGGGTGAGTTGCTTGACCAAGTTCATGCCACGGCCGTGCATGTTCAGCGTTGATGTCAAGAGCGACAGTGACGACGGTTGCGCCGTATTGTGCGATTTCCAAGTTCAGTGCTTGCCACCCGGGCAAGCTTGAGCGACAGCCTCAATAACTGGACCAGGCAACAAGAATTACCTTTTTACCTCGCAACGATGAGAGGCGAAATGGGGAACCATCAAAGTTCATCAATTCAGGATCGGCAGCGACAGCAGTATTCAGCGATTTTCCACTGAGAGTCGCAGGGCCCAGTGACCACACACCATGATCGGCATCCTCAACAAGCGGCATACCTAATCGATCAGCGGCAATGGCCACATCCAGTGAACCGTCGGCGCTCAGGGCTCCAGGCGCCGGAACGCAGATCTCGCCTCGACACAGACCTTCAGGCTTGGGCTCCCAGCCAGTGGCTTGAGCGAATTCGCGAGTAGTTGTTCGAAGCTCGGTAAGGATCACAGTGTCAGTCTGCCACGAGATAGCGCTTGGCTTACGACTTTGCCGCTGCTTCGGCAAGTTCGTGTGGTCCCGATCCTGGGTAACCCTTGAAGTTGCGAACAAACTGCGACCATGGAGTCAGCATGGCGATGAGGTGATCGAAATCATCGCCGATCTTGTTGATCACAGCACGCATTTGTTCATCGGTACGGACTTCGACCTGTTCGCGTAGCTCGCGCCCCAGTTGTGTGAACGCGCCGTCATTGATGAGGCCACGCTCCTCAAGGCGATCTATGGCTGCGCTGTAATCATCTTCACTCCAGGCGCGAGTGCGGCTATACGACTTGAGTGGAAGACCCCAAAATAGTTCAGTGAGTAATCCGATTTCGGTGGCGTCGAGACCTGCAGAAATCCACGCCGCAGTATGCGAGTCGCCACGATATTCGCGCAACATGTCTCCAAAGTGCCAGACAGCACCGAGGTCAGTCTCGGGAATGGTTTGGCTGAGCGTTCCAGCAAAGAGCGGACGACCTTCGGGGCGTAAAACACTCACGGCACGTTCCAAGATTCGTTGCGCCCGATTGACTCCACCTGGTTTGGCCCCGAGAATGCGTTCTAGTTGTCCGATTGCGCCGTCGCGTCGCGCAGCACACATGGTTGCCGCATCTGTGATTTGCCAGCCAGCGGTGACGGCAGGGATGACAACTTGAGGATTGAAAACTGCGAAGGCTGCTGCCACAACCTCACCAGGGACCTGACCCATGAGCGAACCACGGCTGGTGAAATAAGCAACACTTTGCGGGAGTGCGACACCATTCATATCGCCCGGGCTGGGCTCAAAGCCGAGAGCCACGTAGTTGGCGTGGCATTCTGGCGAAAAATAGACCTGCCCGATGAGTGGTTCGAGTGCACCGCCGAGTGCACGAGCCTTTGTTGAGAGTTCACGTGAATCCATGGGCTTACCGTAGAACGCAAGCAACCTAGACTCATTACCGTGAGCGTTCAGATTGAAATATGTGAAGTAGTGGGTGATGACGTTGTGCAGGCATTTGAGATGCTGATTCCGCAACTGTCGAAGTCGAACCCTCCTCCGAGTCGCTCAGAGTTAGAGGCATTAGTGACGTCTGAGGCTTCGACATTGTTCTTGGCGAAACTTGATGGACAAATTGTCGGTTCGCTAACTCTTGCGATCTTTCGTATTCCGACCGGGGTGCGGGCATGGATCGAAGATGTTGTGGTTGAGGATTCGGCTCGCGGTCATGGTGCAGGCGAAGCCCTCAATCGGGCAGCGCTTGATTGTGCAAAAGCCAATGGCGCAGTCACGGTTGACTTAACCTCACGTCCGTCACGTGAGGCTGCAAATCGTTTGTATCGGCGACTCGGTTTTACACTGCGCGAAACAAATGTTTACCGCCACAACCTGTAGATAAACTTTCAGGGAAACTTCAGCCCAAGAGCCTCGTGGGTGTCGGCACCAGCAAGTGCGTCCGCTGTGAGATTTTCTGAATACTGAAAGTTCATGACGGCGCGCATTGTGTTCGGTCCATATTCTCCGTCAGCACTGTCATCAAGAAAACCCTTATTGATCAGCGCGGTCTGAAGAGTCTTAACTCGGTTTCCGATATCGCCAAACTTGAGTTGTCCTTGGGCTTTTTCAGGATGGTACGCCTTGTCTGTTTCATCGCAGGGATAACCAGCAAGAATGATCTGCAGTGAAGTCAAGGCATCCGTTTGCGGTGATTGTCCGTAGGAGTCATCCATTGAATAACAGTAAACATACAAAGCCTCGGCCGATTTCCACACTCCATCCTCGGCGTGAAACGGAGTGACACCTTCACATTCTCCACACGGCTCGTAGTAGGTGATCATCCAGTCGCCCAAGCATTCCAAGAGAACAAGTCCAGTTGTGTCTTCATCGGGGGCTAGGGCAGTGAGATCACATTCGGGTTGTGGTACCGACGGAACAACAGTTGACGGAGTCACGACCGTTGTAGTTTGATTTTCAGTTGTAGGTGTTTCATCGGGACTCGTCGTTGACACGGTGACCGTGCTGTCGCTGAGCGCTGGCAAATCTTCAGTATTTGAGTCGCCACCGACTGAACATGCTGTCAGCAGTGAAGTGATCAGAAGTACGCCAATTCTGATTTTCATCGTGGTTCCTCGGTTAGTCTTTGTTGCGACTCTAACAACAAAAAGAGTAAGAGATTCCTGATGTCAAAGCGGATAGGCGCCATCCGTCGGCAAAAACCAAGGATGTGCTGACTGGAATTGGAATTACCCAGCGCTTCTTGCGAGACTAGTCAGGTTGAGTAGCGAAAAAAGGCGAAGTCACCATGGCCCATGATGAGATCTACACGGAGAATCTTTCAATTGATCAATTGAGAGAGAAATATCAAGCCGAGCGGCAGAAACGGCTTCGCTCTGATGGAGTAGCGCAATACAAAGAACTAGTTGGTGACTACGCAGAATTTGATCGTGACCCATACGTGGAACCAGGTTTTACTCGTGACGCTGTCATTGAAGAGGTTGATGTCGTTATCGTCGGCGGTGGTTTTGGGGGAATGATCGCTGCGGTCAATCTGACCAAGGCGGGGATCACTCATTTCCGCATCGTCGAGAAGGGTGGCGACTTCGGTGGCACATGGTATTGGAATCGCTATCCCAATGCAGCCTGCGACGTTGAGTCCTATGTGTATTTACCTCTGCTGGAGGAGACCGGCTACATGCCGACCGAAAAGTACGCCAAGGCTCCCGAGATTTTTGCCTATTGTCAACTTCTTGGTCGGACATTTGATCTGTATCGCGCCGCTCTTTTTCAGACAGAGATCGTTGACATGCGATGGGATGAGAATCTCAAACGATGGCGAGTCACAACATCGCGTGCAGATGATATTTCCGCGAAGTTCATTGTGATCGCTGGTGGCGTATTGCATAAGGCCAAACTTCCAGGCATCCCTGGTATTGAGACTTTTTCTGGTCGGGCATTTCACACCAGTCGCTGGGATTACAGCTATACCGGCGGTAGTTCACAGGGGTTGATGGACAAGTTGGCAGATAAGCGTGTCGGCATCATCGGAACTGGAGCCACTGCAGTTCAGGTCGTACCGAAATTGGCTGAGTCAGCGAAAGAACTCTTCGTTTTTCAGCGCACTCCAGCGGCAGTTGGTATCCGCGGTAACAAGCCGACTGATCTTGAATGGTTCAGTTCGCTCAAGCCAGGCTGGCAGGCGGAGCGGATCACAAACTTCACTCAGGCAGTAACGGGGGCACAACCCGAGATCGATCTCATCCAAGATGAGTGGACGCGAATGATGCGCGTGGACACCCGCAAATTACCTGAGAACGAGGAGGAAGCTCAAGAACTTGAGCGCATTGACTTTGAGAATATGCAAGGCATTCGTCAACGGATCGCCCAGATTATTGAGGACCCCAAAACAGCCGAGTTGATGATGCCTTGGTACGGTCAGGGTTGTAAGCGGCCATGCTTCCACGATGAGTATCTGCCCGCTTTTAATCGTCCGAATGTGCACTTAGTTGACACTGATGGAAAGGGTGTTGATCAAGTGACGCCGACTGGATTGATCGTCAATGGTGTTGAATATCCACTCGACTTGCTGATTTTCGCATCTGGTTTCGAAGTCACGACTGACTACACCCATCGTTTGGGTTTTGACCCCATTGGACGTGATGGCATCTCGCTGAGTCAGGGGTGGAGCGAAGGTCCTGCCACGCTGCACGGTGTTTTATCGCGTGGTTTTCCAAACATGTTTATGATCAGCACAGTACAAGGCGCTCAAGCGACGAACTTTGTTCACTCCATCAGTGAAGTGACTAAGCATGTTGCATTTTTGTTGACTCATTGTGTTGCCCACAATATCGCCGTCATCGAGCCAAATGCTGATGCTCAAGAAGAGTGGTTCCAGACACTTTTCGGACAGTTATGGGGTGTGGCGCGCTATAACGCCACGTGTACACCTGGATATCTCAATAGTGAAGGCGGCGGAGATATGCGCTCAGCTCGCGCCATCGCATGGATGACAAGCGTGTTGGGATTCGCCGACTATGTCGAAACTTGGCGTGCGCAAGGCGATTTCATTGGCTTTGATTTCACTCCTGCTTCCTAAACCACGCTGGGTTCCTGTCGCTCGTTCCCACCATGATCGCTGCGGTGCCGATAGAAACAAATAAGGCAATGATGATCGCCAATGGTCGAACCGTTCCATCAAATTGACTAGTCGCCAGACTTCCAAGCAGAGCCGCTCCCGTGGTGGAAATTGTGGAGATGATTGCTGAGGCGGTGCCAGCGATATGTGGCATGGGAATCATTGCTGCTGTATTGCAATTGGAAACAAGTCCTTGAGCTATCGGGACAACTAGAGCAAGGGCGATAAAAAATATCCAAAAATTAGGTCGTCCACGTTGAGTGAAGCCAATGACGACGAGCATTGCCGATGTGCCCATTCCCACCCATGCACTGCGGCGAACCAAGGTATTAATTCCTAAGCGCTGGACGATTCGTGCGTTATTCAGTGAGTTGATCGCCAGCAAGACCGCTAATGATCCAAAAATCACTGGAAACCACGGACCGTATCCATAGACATCTTCAACAATGACTTCGGAACCCGCAAGATAGGTGGTCATGACAGCAAACAGAAAAGTCATCGCAATCGTGAAACTAATTGTTTGGCGATGAGTGAGAACTTCCTGAGTTGCATGTCGCACGGCGACCCATGTGAAAGGACGACGCATGTCAAGTGACAATGTTTCAGGTAATCGTTTTGACCAAAAAAATAAAATCACTCCGATGGCCGCTGGTAGCCAAAAAACAATGCGCCACGGCGCGATGGAGATCAGTCCGGCACCGAGACTCGGAGCGAGAATCGGCACTAAAAGAAACACAGCCACCATGCGCGACATCAATTGTGCCATCAGCGTGCCCTCGTAGCGATCGCGAATCATCGCCACACTTAATGAACGCGCTGCTGCTGCTCCGAGACCCCAGCAAAAGCGGGCGGCGACGACCCAGCCCCAAGACGGTGCGATGCTGGCAGCGAGGGCAGCAACCACCGAAAGAAGCAGACCGATAAATAATGGAGCGCGACGCCCGTGACGATCTGAGGCGGGACCGTATAGCCACGGCCCAATGGCAAGACCAAGAAAATAGGCGGTGACGATCCAACTCACCTGCGTGGAGTCTGGCGACATGCCAAATTCGCGTCGCATCTCTGGGAAAGCGGGAAGCATGAGATCAATAGAGAGAGCCACACTGCCCATCAGCATCGTGATCAATGCGATGAACTCGCGACCAGTTGCGACGGAAGAACGAGAACTCACTGGGCAACGATACGCCTTGGGGGCTGCTGCAACCGAGTCGTATGCTGTGCTGCATGCCTGCAGTCACCGCTGATACTTTGAGCCTTCCTCGTATTACTGCACCGATCGGCGCACATTCTCGTTCAGTACTTTCAGTGACAACAGCACCGAGTGGACATGAGGGAGAAGGATTCCCAGTGCGTCGGGCATTCGCAGGTGTGAGTCGTGAGATTCTTGATCCGTTCATTCACATGGATCAGATGGGCGAAGTGAATTACGCACCATACGAACCACGCGGAACCGATTGGCATCCTCATCGTGGGTTTGAGACGGTGACCTACATCATGGATGGGATTTTTGTTCACCAAGATTCACATGGCGGTGGTGGTGTCATTGCTGACGGGGCCACGCAATGGATGACTGCAGGAGCTGGAATTTTGCATATTGAAACTCCACCAGAGAAATTGGTGATTGCCGGCGGACTCTTTCATGGCGTGCAACTGTGGGTTAATTTGCCAAGTCACAAAAAGATGATTTCACCCACGTATCAAAATCTTGACGCAGATCTTGTGACTTTGCTGTCATCGCCAGATGGTGGTGCGCTCATTCGTTTGATCGCCGGAGGCCTGGGAGAATTCAAGGGCCCTGGATCAACTCACACGCCCGTTGTTGTTTGCCATGTTACGTTGGCACCAGGAGCGCGAGTCGAACTTCCATGGAACCCAATTTTCAATGCCTTGGCTTACACGCTTGCCGGATCTGGTTCAGTAAGCGACGAACGTCGTCCACTTCGCCTAGGCCAGTTAGCTGTGTATGGAAGTGGCGACACAATTTCTTTGCAAGCCGATGATGATTCATCGCTCGATGTTCTTTTACTTGGTGGACAACCTATTGGTGAGCCAATCGTTGCTCACGGCCCATTTGTTATGAATACCGAAAACGAAATTCGTCAAGCGTTTGATGACTATCAGCACGGCCGACTCGGAACTGTTCCGGCCGGGGGTATTCGTCCTTATAGGGGTTAGTTACTTCAATGCGTCAATGAAGCGCAGAGTTGCTTCGGCGATTTCGCGCCGCCATGTGTGAACCGTGTCATTTTTGCTGTCTCCATCAAGACTGTTGTCGATGTTTCGTTGCAGAGTCTTAATGTTTTTTCGTTGAGTCTTCAGCATCGTAGAAATATCAATTCCGCATTCGTCGGCTAACATCAGTTTAAGTAGTAACTCACTACGCATATCTCGCAAATGGACAACAGGCGTGTTGATCCAGGTGCGGAAAATTGCGCGACCTGTCTTTGTCATCGTCAGCAGAGTTCGATTACCTCCGGCGAGACCCGCTTCTTCACCGGATTCTTCGACGTAGCCATAAATCTGTAGTTGCTCAAGAGCTCGGTAGGTGAGTGGGCGAGTCAATGTCCAAATACGACCAATATCTGAACCAGGTTTGAGTCGCGCAGCTATGGCAAAACCGTGTGATGGCCCGCTGTATAAAAGTCCAAGGCATGCCCATTCGCCCAGTAATAAATCATTCCCAGTGCGCGTGCTCCGACTCATCGCGAATAGACCTGGACTTCTGTGGCCTTGACGACGGCAAAAACTTCGTCGCCCACACGCAGGGCCATAGATTCAACGGCTGCAGCGGTGATTTCAGCGACAAGCGGTAATGGACCGTGCAATGTGATTCGGCAACGTTCGGCAGAACGATCAATGTCCGTGATGACTCCGGGCCAGGTATTGCGCGCACTGGAAAACGACTCATTGGAAGTCACGATGGTGATCGCTTGTGGTTTAATGACTGCGAAGACATCGCCTTCCGCTTGATCGGCTAGCACCACGGTTACACCCATTGAAGTAGTGAGAGTGACTCCTGATGCATGACCGGTGATCAGGTTTGTACCGACAAGATCGGCCACATAACGCGAACGTGGATGAGCAGTAACCTCATTCAAAGTTCCAATTTGCATCACTTGGCCGTTCTCCAAAATCAAGACACGGTCGGCCAACGCATACGCATCAATAGGGTCATGCGTCACTAAGACAACCGCACCTTGAAAGGAAGATAAATAGCGCCGTAGATCCCGTCGCACCGTCTGACGAGTGGCAACATCGAGAGCTGCTAGTGGTTCATCAAGAAGTAAAAGATGAGGTTGAATTGCTAATGCTCGAGCGAGAGCAACTCGTTGTGCTTGACCGCCGCTGAGAGCGGGAGTCTTTTTGTGAAAATGTTCGGACAGTCCGACTTGTTGCAATAATGCACGTGCCTGCTCTGTTGCAGTTGCCTTATTGACTCCTTGGGCACGCAGACCAAATGCGACATTCTCGACAGCAGATAACTCTTTGAATAAGAGATAATCCTGAAACACCACTCCGACGCGTCGCTGTTGTGCTTCAACGAAAATGTCATCGGCGGGACTATCCCAAAGAATATTGCGAGAACTAATGTGTCCAGTGCCGATCTGCTGTAAGCCACTCAGCATCCGCAGCAACGTTGATTTTCCGGAGCCATTGGGTCCCAAGACGGCGAGGACTTCTCCGTCATTGACGGAGGCGTCAATCTTCAGATTGAAGTCACCTTGAGTCACGGAGAAGTTGAAATGAGTGGTCATGAGACCAGATCATTTCGTTGATGGCCAAGCCAATGGTCACGCAGACCGACAAGAACCACAAAAGAAACTGTGATCATCAGCATGCTTAAGATCAGAGCCGCCTCAGGGTCGCTCTCAAGCGCTAAATAGGTCGCTAGGGGCATTGTCTGAGTTGTGCCTGGCAAGTTGCCAGCGAAAGTAATTGTGGCTCCAAACTCTCCGAGCGCTCTAGCCCAAGCTAAAGCCACACCAGCAACAAGAGCAGGCTTGATGCTGGGCAGTGTGATACGCCGAAAAACATAAAGCCGTGATGCTCCTAGTGTGCGTGCAGCATCTTCGTAACGTGAATCAAGTTGACGGATCGCGGCCTCAACAGTGAGGACCAAAAAAGGCATTGCCACGAAGCATTGAGCGATCACGACCCCTGCAGTTGTGAAGGGGAGTCGAATGCCGAACCAGTCATTGAGGTATTGGCCAAAGAGCCCTCGCCTTCCAAATGAAAAAAAGAGTGCAACACCACCAACGACTGGTGGTAGCACCATTGACAAGGTGGCCAAAGCACGCACGAAACTTCGTCCAGGAAAATTGACACGGGCTAAAAGCCAAGCCAAGGGAATGCCGAAAATGCAGGAGATGAGGGCTGTGATCAATGACGTCTCAAGTGATAGCCACAGTGCGGTGCCGACTGACTTTTCGGAAAGAATGTCAGTGACCTTGCTCCAGGGGGCGCGCCATACCAATCCAGTGAAAGGTAGAGCGAAAAAAGCAACAGTGACGCCGGCTAAAACGAGCATTGGCCACGGTAGTGATGATTGACGTAAACGTTGCCGAGTCATGCTGGGCCGAATCCGAATTGAGAAAATATTTTTTGACCTTGCTCAGAGGAGAGAAAAATAATGAAACGTCGAGAAGCGTCTTGGTTTTGTGAATCTCGCAAAGCGCCAACGAGATACTGCGTCGTGACGTTGACATTGTCAGCGATGGGCACGCCAGTCACCGAATCGCCAGCAGCAAGGATGTCAGTGCGATAGACAATGCCAGCATCGGCCTCTCCTAACGCCACCTTGGTCAAGATTCCTTTGACATTTTCTTCAAGAGAGACGGGGGCGACGGTGACTTCAGCATTTTTGAGAACCTCAGCGGTGTATCCACCGATAGGAACCTCGATCGGACACGTGACAAAGAGTAAGCCAGGAGTCGCCAACTGTGCCAGCGAATCAATGTTCAGCGGATTGCCTTTTTCAACGACGATCTCTAGTGAGTTCGCGGCGAAAGCGATTGGCTGGCCATCGAGCAAGCCGGCATCAGTTACCTTTGCCATGTTTTTCACATCTGCTGAAGCAAAGATATCAGCGGGCAGGCCTTGCGAAATCTGTAGTGCCAAATCAGAAGATGAGCCGAAATTAAAAGCGATGCTGGTATCGGGGTTCGCTAGCATGAACTGTTCACCGATGTCATTGAAAACTTCGGTCAGTGACGAAGTTGCGGCGATGCGTAGTGAGGTTGTCGTGTCATCTGACGAAGCACATCCAGAAAAAATTAGACCAAAAATGGGAATCATCACTAAGGACGCGAGACGACGCATCAGGTGAGTTTAGAGAGAAAAACTTCGTTTAGTCAATAATTGACTATTGAGTGGGCTTCTTGCGCCCTCCCAGAAAATATTTCCCGAATCAGAGGCTCAAAGAACTCAAGTGGCTCACTCTTGTAGTCGGGATCAAAAGCCACTTGGTCATACTTAGCGCAGAACTCCGCTGTGTAATCAAAGAATGGACTCTCGCGATATGCATCGCGTGTATTTGGGTCTAGGCCGATGTGCTGCCAGAAGTAGTAGCCCTGAAAGATGCCATGGTGCAGAACCATCCAATGATTTGCCTCACTGACAATGGGCTTGACGATGCCCGCTGCGATCGAGGGATGATTCTGCGGTGAAAGAGTGTCGCCGATGTCATGGATCAAGGCGCATGCGACATACTCGTTATCTTCACCGCTGCGCATTGCACGCGTCGCGGTCTGCAAGCAATGCTCAAGGCGGGAGACTGGAAAGCCACCCATATCGTTTGCCAAATGACGTAACTGTTCGAGAATGCGATCAGGCACCATGGACTGAGTGTGTTTAATGCCCAGCATGATCGTGTCCCAATCATTTTTTGTGGATTCAGCGAAACTTGTGAAAGTTGCTTTCGGTGTGGAAACTTCATTGATCGTCATGACAATCCTCCGTTGTCTTCACCCTAGCAAATTGTTCGGGAAAATTGTTCGGTCGTGCCCGTTCATTACCACAAATCAGAGTTAACCATTATTTGGTCGGCGTTTTTCTTAAGTTTTGTTGGGCGTTTCAATCGCCATTGCAGTGACTCACGCATTGAGCGTCGGTTGAGGTTCGGTTGTTGGCGACGATCATATTGATCACCGACCATGATTCCTTTGGAACAGGGGTCGGTTCAACCTTGGGAATGGTCGCTGCTGACGCTTTGGCAAATCCCGTTGGCTACGGCATGGGTTCGCGATTGCCAGAAAAAGCAATTCGTTACGGCGCCTCAATTCTTTTGTGATTTTCGGGATCTTGTTGATCCTGCAGGGCATATAAGCACCCGCCAAAATCTAATTAGCCGAGTAAGTCTTCGGCGGCTTGGCGGACCTGCCAGTCTCGATCTTCAAGCGCCTTGTGCAATGTGATTTTTACTTCGGGTGTGTCAAAGGGAGCTAAAGCGAGTACTGCTCGACGCCGAATTGCAGGCTTATCACTGCAAGCCGCAATGATTGCGTCAAGACCCAACTCATTCCCGATCGCGCCGAGAGCAGCCACTGATGCTTCTCGTACAAGGGGTTCGCTATGCGTAGTTGTGAGTTCAATAAGTTTGTCTAGAACTGCTTGTGTGACGACCTCATGTTCGCCGCTTGACCACGCAGCCATCTCCACGACAAGGGGTTCGTTATCGCTCAGTAGGGGCAGTAAATCGAAACTTAAAAATTTTGCTCCCAGTTCGGCGACCCTGCGTCGTACTCGTACATCAATGTCAGTGGTGAAGACTCCAAGTGTTGCCGCGGTGAGAACTCCCAAGCGATCCAAAGCACCGAGTGCAGATTCGCGAACGGATGGCTGTTCATCGGTGAGACCTATTTCCACCAAGGCGCGGTCTCCTGAGTGACCAGCGACCACGACCGCTTGTCGGCGTTCAGCAACTTGTGGACTATCAGAGGCGCTCATAGTCGAGAAACGAAGTTGGTGACGACGTAAGCAACGGACATGGAGATCACCAGAGCGGCGATGATGCCGCTCACGAGCGCGATCCCACCGAGACCTGTGGCGTTAAGTACTTTCCGAGCGATGGTCTTTTTGATTTCAGGTCTCGGTGTATTCATGGGGTGAGTTTCGTCAAGGAAGCCACCATCCGTTGCGGGGTGAGTTGGATCGATGAGAGTATCCTTGGGCGATGGAGTGTTTGTTTCTCGGGCAGGTTTGCGCCGTCCAACGGCGAATAGAGCCAAGATAGCTAAACCAGCAACGAAGGCCAAACGGGTGGAGATTTCAGTGAGTGACACGCAAGTAGATAAGGTACTCGCCGCTCGGGTGGTTGCGCCGTCGTTACGCGCTCAGAGTATGGCGATTCCACTGGCAACTATTGCGTTTTTGTTGATCGGGATCGTATTAGGGGCGATGTTGTGGCCTATCCAACGCTATGAGACAGCGCCGGGCACCGCCGACCTGGTGGGAGATCTTCTCTTTATCGCTGACGACGAAGTGGCGATCTATGTACCGAAGACTGGCGTTCGCTTTGTGACCGCCATGGGTTCAGAACTTACCGCTCTGCAGAGTTTTATGGGTTGGGTCGACCCAGTCGTCAATGTGTTGACGTGTGAGGAACGGTTTGGGGACTGCGATCCTGCGGCGAGTCGTGAAATTCAGTTGGGTGCGATGGCAAATGCGAAGGAGATCGCTGCTTATGTGGCCCTGTCTTACTTAGGTTTTGATGCAACTTTTACGGAGGGGTCGGCCCAGGTGGCGGGTTTTGATCCGACGCTGTGCCCCACTGACAGCCCGAAGAAACGGGCTTGCAAAGTTTTGCAGGTCGGCGATGTCATCGAGTCAATTGATCTTGGTGATGGTCCGATCGCCATTGACGTTGTCTCAAAATTGACGACAGCGTTGGTCGACGCGGTGCCCGGTGATATCGCGACACTCACTATCTTGTCGCTGACCTCGGACGGTGGGACGAAGAGCCACGATGTTGACGTTGAATTAGTTGCTAGTCCTGATGATGAGACGCGAACTTTGATCGGATTCACTGCTCGGGATACCAGAACGGTAGATCTCCCATTCGTCGTCGACTTTGATACGGCGGCCATCGGGGGGCCATCGGCTGGGCTCTCGTTCGCCTTATCGCTGATTGACAATCTGACGGAGGGCGAGATGACACCACCGCAAGGTGTCGCCGTCACAGGGACAATTCAAGAAGACGGCAGCGTCGGCGCAATCGGGGCTTTGGTACAAAAATCGGTCGCTGTACAGAAATCCGGAGCCAAAATTTTCTTAGTGCCCACGGAGCAGGGAGTTGACGAGATCGCTGCTGCTCAGGCGACCGTGGGTTCGGCGGTGGAGATAGTGCCGGTGGCGACTTTATCTGAGGCACTTGCGGCGCTACTCAAACGTGGCGGTCAACGAGTCGTCGCACCCACCCGCTGACCTCTGCTCAGACACTGTTTTCGCGTCAAAGACCTGATTGCCACCCTTTAACCCCTGATTTTTCCTATTCTTTGTGCGATGGCTATCTCATTTTCTCGTCCTGATCCCTCTTCTCCGACCGCTGTCGCTGGGGCGACCTTTCCTTCGTCGCGTCGCGGCTTTGACCAAAATGAGGTTCGTGACTTCTTACGAATGGTTGCTGCTGAACTTTCTCGTCTGACGGAACGCACCATTTTTCTTGAGGGGGAATTGCTCAATGCCCAGCGTGTGGGGTCCGGAGCACCCGTTGAACTGAATGAAGAGACCGTCGCTGCCCTGCTCGGTGAAGAAACCGCGCGCATTGTCCAGGCCGCCCGCGAGGCCGCCACAAAGATCAAGATTCGCTCCGAAGAGACAGCCACGCGTTTGGTGCGTGAAGCCACAGATGAAGCAACCCGCTTACGTGAGGACGCTGAACTTGAGAGTGCGCGCCGTCGCCAAGACGCTGCTTCTGACGCTGATACAGAGATTTTGACGGCAAAACAGCAGGGTCGTGACATGGTCAATGAAGCCCGCGCCTATCGTGAGCGAGTACTGGCTGATGTGGCGCGTCGTCGTGAAATGGCGCGCGAGCAATTGGAAGACCTATTCCACGGACGCGAGCGTTTGATCCAGGCTTTTGATCGTGCGCGCTTGGCTAGTGAAGATGTGTTGCGCGAATTGGATGACGCCGGCGATGAGCCCATTGAGTTTGTCAATTTGGCTCCAACTACCGGTCCAATTCCAGTCATCGTTCAAGCTGATCAAGTTGTGACCCAAGAGGCAATCCGTTCGGATATTTCATCAGCGCCAGCTTTCGCTCCGTACGATCAAGATGAGGATACCATTGTGGAGCAAACTGCCTCAGAAGTTGTTGTTGAGGCGATTGTGTATGACAAAAATCTTGCTGATGAGGAGATTGTCCTTGAAGAAACCGTTGTGCAGGAGTCGATCTCTAATGTGGTTTCATTATTCTCGCGTCATGAAACATCAATAGATATTGGTGATAGTGACAGCGGTGTAGGCGCGCAAGAGCCAACTACCTATTTGCATGTTGCCCCCACTCCGAAGGCAGCCGATGTGGTAGCTGATGACATTTTCGCTAAACTGCGACGTTCAAGTGCTGATGTTGTTGCCAAAGAAGTAGCCACAACTGAGGCTAAGAAATCTCAACCTGCGAAGAAAAAGCAGATTGTTGTGACCACGACCGAGACAATTGTTGAGCGTGCAGCCAAAGTGCCTGTGAAAACTCCAATTGAAGATGCCGTTGAAGTTTCAGAGGCAATCACGACTCCTTTTGAGGCTCGTGATGAGGTTTTAGTCCCGATCATCGTGGCCATGGGGCGCAAGATCAAGCGAGTACTTGCAGATGAGCAAAATGAAATTCTAGATATCTTGCGCGGCAAGCCTGTTGTCAAAACCTTGGATGCGATAGTGGGACCAAAGTCTGATCATTCGGCGCGAATCACTGCAGCTCTTGAAGCCTCGGTGAAGTCCGCTGCCTTTGAAGGAGCAAAATCACTATCAAGTGGATCTGACAAGGAACTGCACAAGATCGTGGCCTCTCAGTCCGCCACCATTGATGAGTTCATCGTCTCAACGATTGTCACCCCTTTGCGCGAGCGCTTGAGTCGCAGTATTTCTCAGGCCGCTGGTGATAATGCAGAATTGACAGCCTTGGTGCGCGTTGTGTACCGAGAGTGGAAGAACAAGCATGTCGATGAGCATGTGGATGATATTGCTCAGACTGCCTATGGGCGCGGTGCGTTTGCTGCATTGGTTCCTGGCTCGAAAGCCTGCTGGAAAGTTGATCCGACTGGGCCAGCCTGTGCTGACGCTGAAGACAACTCTTTGGCCGGTTTTGTCACTGTCGGTGAGGCGTTCCCCACAGGTCACACCCATGCACCTGCTCACGCCGGTTGCCGTTGTGCACTTGTTCCGCAGCAGAACTAGTCTCGTGGCGTGAGACCATCTTCAGATTTGCCACGTAGCCCGCGTCGTCGTTCCAACAGCAATCGCCCTGCATGGGCCTCTAAGGGCCGCATCGCACTTTTTGCCGTAGCGGCTTTGATTTTGTTTTTGTTTTTATCAGCCCGCACTTTGGCGAACTTTTATGTTGATTTATTGTGGTTCCGCTCTGTTGATCATGCTTCCGTTTTTTGGACGGGGATCAAGACCAAAGTGCTTCTTGGGGGAGTGTTCAGCGTCGGCTTCGCCATCGTTTCCTTCATCAGTCTCACCCTCGCAGAGCGTTTGTCCTCTAGCGAACTTCCTCTTGGTCCAGAACGTGAAGTAGTTGAACGTTTTCGTCTGATCGTCGGTAGTCGCACCCGTCTCCTGCGAATTATCATCTCAGCTCTTTTTGGATTAATCATTGGGCTTCCTGCAATTGCGCAGTGGCAAGACTGGTTGCTCTTTAGAAACTCGCAATCGTTTGATATCAAGGATCCACAATTCGGCGTGGATATCGGTTTTTATGTTTTCCGACTTCCATTTTTGACTTTCGTTGTCGACTGGGCTTTCGCCGCTCTCGTTGCGGTGACCCTGATGACTGCAGTCATGCACTTCCTGAATGGTTCGATTCGACTTCAGACAACTAGTGAACGAATTGCTCGAGGTGCACGGATTCATTTGAGTGTTCTTTTTGCCATTCTGGCGGCAATTAAGGCAGCCGATTATTGGTTGCAGAGATTTGAACTGACGGTGTCGGGTCGCGGTGTGGTGCAAGGCGCGACGTACACCGATGTCAAGGCCCAGTTACCCGTCATCAACCTATTGATTATGGTCAGCCTGTTGGTGGCAGGATTGTTCTTGGCGGGGATTAAGTGGGGTGGTTGGCGTTTGCCGTTGCTCTCAATGGCCCTGTGGGCGGTTGTGGCAATCGTTGCAGGTGCCATTTATCCAGCGGTCATCCAACGTTTCGTGGTGCAACCAAACGTCACGACCCGTGAACGGCCTTATATTGGCAGAAACATCATTGCTACTCAAGCAGCGATGGGGATTGACAAAGTTGCTGTTGTTGATTTGCCGGTAGGAGAAGTGACTGATGCCGAAGTAGCGCAGGATCCGACGCCGTTGTCGGATACGCGACTATTGGATGTCTCTGAAATGAGAGATCGCTACTCGTTAGACCAGGGACTGTTTGCCTTCTATGCGATCAATGATCTTGATGTTGATCGCTACGACATTGCGGGGCGATCACAGCAGACAATGGTGGCCGCGCGGGAATTGAATCCTGATGGAATACCCAATAAAACTTGGGTCTCACGTCATTTGATCTATACGCACGGGTGTGGAGTTGTTGCTGCCAGCGCATCTCAGATCACCTCCGATGGCCGTCCGATCTACGAGGAACTGGCCACTGAACGGCCTCAGTTGTATGTCGGCACGTATCAGCCGGGATACGCAATTGTCAATACGAAACAAGTTGAGCAGGCATGTCCAAATAGAACTGCCGAAAAATACACGGGCACGGGTGGTATTACTCTTGACTCAACCTTGAAGAAGTTGTCTTTTGCGGTTCACTTTGGAGAGTTCAACTTGCTGGGCTCAAGTTTGGTGACTGATGAGTCACGCCTGATCAACATACGCGATGTGAGCGACAGAGTTTCAAAGGTGGCCCCGTTTCTCAAACTTGATGCTGACCCATATCCCGTGGTCGTTGACGGCAAGGTGCTATGGGTCATTGATGCCTTTACTACTACTTCGCGCTACCCCTATGCGCAGCAGGCCAATACTGACAATCTGACTTATGGTTCGGGACTGAAGCACAGCTTTAATTATGTCCGCAATAGCGTCAAGGCCGTTGTCGATGCTTATGACGGCTCGGTCACTTTGTATGTTGTTGATTCACAAGATCCGATTGTCAACGCTTGGTCAGCATCTTTCCCCGGTTTGTTTACATCCGGAGACAAAGTCCCCGACGCCTTACGCGCGCACTTTCGCTATCCGGAGGATCTCTTTCGAGTACAGACCAATTTGTATGGTCGTTATCAGTTCACCGACACTGATCAGTTCTTCAATCGTGACTCGGCATGGAGTGTTGCTCAGGCCGCGCAACGTGAACCAGAAGTTGCAGTGACCGCGGGTGATACCACGGCGATTGGTGATCTCAACTCAGAGGCCAACACTGGTGATGTGGCTGACGCAAATGTGGCCCGCTTTGAGCCTTACTACACGCTCTTTCACACACCAGATTCTGTTGGTTCAAAAGTGCCCGCATCGTTTTCACTGATCCGTCCTTTCGTTCCTTTTTCATCAGATGACACGCGAAAAGAACTGCGTGCACTGATGGTGGTTTCAAGTGAGCCAGAGACTTACGGACAGTTGACGGTCTATAAATACAGTGGGACACTTCCGTCGGGTCCCGCCACAGTTTCAGCCGAGTTGAGCAGTAATCCGACCATCTCTCCAGTGATTACCTTGCTTGATCAACGCGGTTCACGAGTCATCCTTGGACAGTTGCAAGTGGTGCCCATCGGCAAAGGTTTGGTCTGGATCCAACCGCTATATGTGCGACCCGACGATTCCGGTTCAAAGCAGGTTTTCGTTCGTCGAATTTTGGCTTGGTACAACGGCGAATCTGTTATCGCCGATACTCTGACGGGTGCGGTCAATCGTCTTTTCCCAAGGTCAAAAGTTGATTTAGGCGAAGTCATTGGTGATTCGGGTTCCGACCCAGGTACTGACCCAGGTACTGACCCAGGTACTGACCCTGGCACTGACCCTGGCACTGACCCTGGCACTGACCCCGAAACAGATCTGACATCTGATGATCCAGTGGAGTTATTGGAAGCAGCGGAAGTTCTATTTGACGAAGCTGATGTGGCGCTGCGCGACGGTGACTTGGGTACCTACCAGAGCAAGGTTGACGAGGCTCAGGCCCTCATCAGTCGGGCACTGACATTGCTGGGGTCATAGTTCTAGCGATTCAGATTTTTTTGTTGATCATGTCAACAACTTCAGTGAGGTCCTCAAGAAACGCGATTTGGTAACGAACCTGTTCGGCGGCAAGCCGACTTTGATCAGTATGAAGTGCTTCAATTTGTTGTGGAAGTTCAGTCACAGTGACGGCAATCTCTGTGGTTCGCTGTCCGAGAGTGTCAATGTCGCCCGAGAGTTCGCTGAGTTGATGAGTCACTTCGCTGCCTACTTGAGTGACACGGGCATTGAGACTGATGATCTTTCCGTCAACCTCTTGGAGACGACGAGACGCCTCTGCTTCGGTGGACGAGAAAGTGTTAAGTTGAGAGCGAAGTTCGTCAATTTGTCGTCGCAGTTCGACGACCTCAGCCGGGTCAACCGGAGGATTCTTCGGTGTTCGCTTAAACAATCCCATGCGAACTCTAGGGTAGTTCTACAATCAGCGTGTGAAGTGCATCGCCATTGTTATTGCCATGTCGTCAGAGGCGGAACCGATTCTGAGGGCTCTTAACGCTCAAGAAATCTCGGCGGTCCCGTTGTTGTCTTTCAAGTTCTATGAGGCTGATCACAGTACATGTCGGATCATCATTTCAGTGAATGGGGTGGACAAACATCACGGCGTGGACTCCATTGGAACTGAGTCCGCAGCACTCAATACATATTGTGTGATTGATCGTTTCAAACCCGATTTAGTTATCTCTGCTGGCACTGCGGGCGGATGGAGTGCGCGTGGGGCGGTGATCGGCGATGTGTATCTCAGCGATCACAAGTTTGTGCATCATGACAGACGTATTGGGATCGCCGGATTTTCAGAATATGGCATTGGCTCATACCCAGCTGTGCCTGTGAGCGCTTTGGCGCGAGCGTTGAATGTCAAACAAGGAATAGTGACGACAAGTAACTCTCTCGACGAAAACGGTGATGATCGTCGCCTGATTGCGGAGTCGGGTGGTTCGGTGAAGGATATGGAAGCCGCCGCTGTTGCTTATGTCTGCGAAATGATGTCAGTTCCAGTCATGGCAGTGAAGGCCATCACCGATCTGGTTGATCATCCCACGGCGACAGCAGAACAATTCACCGCTCATTTGTCAACTGCGTCTCGACAACTGGGGGAGACTTTGCTCAAGATCATCGACTTCTGCGCACCACGCTCGGTACGGGATCTCGATGTCTAGGGTCAAATTTGCTTGGCGTTGGTGACGGCTCTATCTTCCCGTACACTTCAGGTTTCCGCCGCGGGGTGGAGCAGTCTGGTAGCTCGTC
>SXGQ01288902.1_pt1 | contig 30585 bp, 36 predicted proteins | sample 3178371 | NCBI WGS metagenome assembly SXGQ01 (sample SAMN11356859, study PRJNA531348) | freshwater metagenome | isolation source: freshwater sample F1-20 | place: China: Fuxian Lake, Yuxi | collected 2017-12-25
CCGGCCACGTCGACTTCACGGCCGAAGTCGAGCGGAGCCTCCGCGTGCTCGACGGCGCGGTGGTGGTGTTCAGTGCCCGCGAGGGTGTCGAGGCCCAGAGCGAGACGGTCTGGCGGCAGGCCGACAAATATGGCGTGCCGCGGCTCGCACTGGTCAACAAGCTCGACCGCGAGGGGGCCGACTTCTTCGGCACGATCGGCCAGATCGAGAAGCGGCTCGGCGCGAAGCCGCTGATCCTCCACCTGCCACAGGGCCTCGGCCCGCCGCACGTGAAGAATCCTTTTCGCGGGATCATCGACCTGGTGGAGATGAAGCTCCTCACCTTCCCGCCCAAGGAAGAGGCCCTCGCCGGCGGCGAGGCGCTCGCGATGATCACGGCCGCGCCGATCCCCGAGGATCTCGCCGACGAGGCCGCGCTCTATCGCGAGCAGCTCGTCGCCACGCTCTTCGACTTTTCCGACGAGATCGCGGAGTTGGCGATGAACGATGCCCCGATTCCGGCCGGGCTCATGCGGCAGGCGATCCGCCAGGCCACGATCGAGCGACGCGTGGTGCCGATCCTGGCGGGTTCGGCGCTCGATTGCATCGGGGTGCAGCCGGTGCTCGACGCCGTGGCCTGGTACCTCCCGAGCCCCGCTGACGTGCCGCCGGTGGAGGGTCTCGACCCGGCCGCGAAGACGCCCACCACGATCACGCGGAAGGCCGACCCGAAGGAGCCTTTCTGCGGCCTTGTTTTCAAGATCGTCGCGGAGAAGCACGGCGATCTCTCGTTTGTCCGCGTCTACTCCGGGACGCTCAAGGCGGGCAGTCGGGCGTGGAACCCGCTCAAGCAGAAGAAGGAAAACATCGCCCAGCTCTGGCACGTGCAGGCCGATCGCCGCGAGCAGATCCCGGAGGCTTTCGCCGGCGACATCGTGGGCGTGATCGGCCCGCGGGCGAGCGTCACGGGTGACACGCTCTGCGACTCGGCCGCACCGATCGTGCTGGAAACGATCCAGTTTCCCGAGACGGTGATCTCGATGGCGATCGAGCCCGACACGAGCCTGGAGCGGAAAAAGCTCGCCGACACGCTCGAGATGATGAAGCGGCAGGATCCGACCTTCCGGGCGATCGAGAGCGAGGAGACGGGCCAGACGCTGATCTCCGGCATGGGCGAGCTCCATCTGGAAGTGATCCGGCATCGGCTGGAACGGGATTTCAATCTCAAGTGCCGCGTCCACAAGCCACGGGTGAGCTACAAGGAGACGCTCGGCAAGGCGGTGACGGTGAGCGGCGAATCGAACCGCCAGGTGGCGGGCCAGACGCTCGTGGCCACCGTCACGCTCAAGGCCGAGCCGACGGCCGATCAGACGCCGGTGACGGTGGAGCAGGGCTGGTTTCCGGAGCACGAGGCGCTGGCGGCGATCGCGGCCACGATGACGCAGTCGGTCCGCGAGAGCGCGGAGCGGGGCGGGCTCAAGGGATGCCCCCTGTGGGGCGTGCGGATTACGGTGCTCGAAAGCGCGATCCCCGAGCCCCTGCCCGGCGACGTGGCGATCCGCATCGCCGCGGCCGACGCGATCGAAAACATGCTCAAAGCCGCGGGCACGGTGCTGCTCGAGCCCGTGATGCGGGTGGAAGTGAGCGTGCCGGAGGAGCATCTCGGCGACGTGATCAATGATCTCCAGCAGCGGCGGGCGATCATCACGGCCACGGAAATCCGTGGACCGGCGACGGTGCTCACGGCGGAGGCGCCGCTGGCGAGCATGTTCGGCTATTCGGCCGCCGTGCGAAGCGTGAGCCAGGGCCGGGCGAGCTTCACGATGGCCCCGCTCAAGTATGGCCCCGCCTCGGCGGAGACTTCCGAAGCCTTCGTGTAGCCGGGCGCGGGGGATGCCCCTCGCCCGATTTCACGGTTTTCTGGTGCACCGGGAGAAAAACCCTCGGCATGGCGGGGGATCCAGCGGGGAGCCGGCGGTGGTCGGTGCCCAGGTCGGCGTCTGAGTCGACGACAGGTGCAAAGGGGCCGCCAAGCGTTGCGCACGGCAAAAAACCCCGTGTGTTGACAGAGGGGAGGGGCCACCTTAGATTCCGAGGCTCGACCGCAGCGATGCTCCCTGGCCACGAGGCCGGTGGCGGGTGTCGCGGAGGGCCCCTTTGAAGGGCTTTTTGTCAGCGTCGATGGCTCTCGTGCCGTCGATGGCGTGCGGTCGTCTGGATTCCGATTCGTCGTTGTTGTTTGGATTCATTGGAGTTGCCCTGTGGCCGGTCCGACACAAGAGATCATCCGGATTCGCATGGAGGCCTACGACCATGCCGTGCTCGACCAGAGTGCGGCGGAGATCGTCGACACCGCCAAGCGGACCAATTCCGAAGTCCACGGCCCCATTCCGCTGCCCACGCGAATCGAGCGGTACACGGTGCTTTCCAGTCCGCACATCGACAAGAAGGCCCGCCAGCAGTACGAGATTCGGACGCACAAGAGGGTCATCGACATCGTCCAGGCCACGGCCAAGACGATCGAGGCGCTCAACAAGCTGAGTCTTCCCGCCGGCGTGGACATCAAGATCAAGGCTTCTTCAAGGTAGCTTCCGTTGGGCAACGGCCACGACGGGTTCGTGAAACAAGGATTCATCACAGGAGCGCACGACAAGGCATGCTTGGAAGGCGTTGCGGGTAAGGTCGGGGGCGAAAGTCCCCGGTGCTCCCGCAGCCAACGGCTTCGAGCGTGAATGCGAGGCAAGGCACCGCGATGGCCGCCATTGGCGGTTCCGCTTTGGTGCCTTGTCGCGACGGCGATCAACATGGCTGCATCGACAAAATCTATCGAGAAAAAGGGCCGCAAGGGCCTGCTGGGTCGCAAAGTCGGCATGACCCAGATTTTCGACGCCAATGGCACCGTGATCCCTGTCACCGTGATCGAAGCCGGTCCGTGCCCCGTGATGACGGTCCGCTCCCCTGATCGCGACGGTTATTCCGCCGTGCAGATCGGGTTTCTCGACAAGCCTCGCCGGCTCGCCAGCAGGAGCGTTCGCGGCCAGGTGGCGAAACTCGACAGTCGCCGTTCGGGGCGGCGTGCCGCCGGCGGCGTGGTGGCCGTTCCGAAGGCCGACTGCGAGCCCAAGCGTTTTGTCCGCGAACTCCGCGGGGATTACGAGGGTGCCGAGGTTGGTCAGGTGTTGACGGTCGATGTCTTCGAGGGCGTTGAGTTCGTTGACGTCACGGGGACCTCGAAGGGCCGCGGCACCGCCGGCGTCATGAAGCGTCACGGCTTCAAGGGGCAGCGGGCGAGCCATGGCGTGAAAAAGGTGCACCGCCATCAGGGTGGCACCGGCATGAACACCTCCCCGGGTCGCGTGTTCAAGGGCAAGCGGATGGCGGGGCGTTTCGGCAACGAGCGATCGACGATGCGGAACGTGAAGCTCGTCCGGATCGACAAGGAGCAAAACCTGCTCCTGATTCGCGGTGCGGTGCCGGGGCCGAACGGTTCGTACGTCACGGTGATGCAAACCAACAAGATCCGCAAGGTCGGTGCCCCCGCGGCCACGACCGGCAAGAAGAAGGCTGGTGGCAAGTGAACCTCGCCGTCTATGACATTTCGGGCAAGCAGGTCGGCTCTTACGAGATCGATCCCGCCGACATCGCTCCCCGTGTGAGCAAGCAGCTGCTGCACGACGCCGTGGTCATGTACCAGGCGAACCAGCGCCAGGGCACGCAGAAGACCAAGACTCGTGGCGAGGTCGCCGGTTCGACCCGCAAGCTCTACAAGCAGAAGGGCACGGGCAACGCCCGTGCCGGTGCCAGGCGGAGCGGTACGCGGCGTGGCGGCGGTCACATTTTCGCGAAGCGTCCGCGTGATTTTGGCTGGCGGATGCCTCGGAAGGCCCTGCAGCAGGCCACGCGGATGGCCCTGGCCTCGAGGCTGGCCGACGACGAGGTCAAGCTGATCGATTCCATCGCCGTTGAAGGGCCGAAGACCGCCGTCGTCGCCGGCATGCTCAAGAGCCTGGGGCTCGGCGAGAAGACGGTGCTCGTGGCTCCCGAGAAGCACGACGCCAACTTCTGGAAGAGCGCCCGCAACATCGAGGGCGTGTCGGTGGCGCCCGTTTCCGAACTCAATGCCTGGTCGATCCTGCGGCCGCGTTCGATCGTCATGACAAAGGCCGCGATCGACGCCTTCCGGGCATCGGCCGTGGCCGCCAACAAGCCGGCTGCCGGGGCGAAGAAGAAGGCCGTGGCCAAGCCCGCCAAAGCCGCTGCCAAGAAGTCGCCCGCCAGTTCCTCCAAGAAGGAGACGAAGTAGGCCATGTCCGTGCCCGTCGCTCCCCTCCCGGCTTTTTCGCCCCGCCTCGCCCCGCACCAGGTCATCCTGCGTCCGCTGGTCACCGAGAAGGGCATGCACCGCGCGAATCGCCACAATGCCTATTCCTTCGAGGTGGTTGGCGAGGCCAACAAGGCCGACATCCGCCGGGCCGTCGAGGAGATGTTCAACGTCCGGGTCGAGAAGGTGGCCGTGCAGAACCGCATCGGCAAGGTGCGTCGTAGCCGGGTTCGCCGCGGCACCGCGAAGGCGTGGAAAAAGGCCATCGTGACGCTCAAGCCAGAGTTCAAGATCAATCTCTTCTAAGAAAACAGCACAGCACTCCCCGAGTCCGACACAATCCCATGGGCATCCGCAACTACAACCCGACGAGTCCCGGTCGCCGCGGCGCGAGCGTTTCCGACTTTGCAGAACTCACGCCCGGTGCCGGTGCGCCCAAGGGTCTTCGCGTCCGGAAACACAAGAAGGGTGGCCGCAACAATCAGGGCAAGATCACCGCGCGGCACCGCGGCGGCGGTCACATGCAGCACTACCGCCTGATCGACTTCCGTCGCAACAAGGACGGTGTTCCGGGCAAGGTGCACTCGATTCAATACGATCCCAATCGGACATGCCGCGTCGCCTTGGTGCACTACGCCGACGGCGAAAAGCGATTCATTCTGGCTCCCGAAGGGCTCGTTGTGGGCGCCACGCTGATGAGTGGCGATTCCTCGCCGCCCGAGGTGGGCAACTGCATGCCCATGTCGGCGATTCCGCTGGGGATGCAGATCCACAACATCGAACTGCAGGCGGGCCGAGGCGGAAGGCTTTGCCGTTCGGCCGGTTCGTCGGCTGTGTTGGTGGCTCGCGAGGCGCAGTGGGCCCAGATCACGTTGCCGTCCGGCGAAATCCGCCGGGTGCCGGCGGCCTGTCGGGCGACGATCGGTGCCATCGGAAACTCCGAGCACATGAACGTCCGCCTCGGAAAGGCCGGCCGGTCGCGGTGGATGGGCATTCGCCCCCATGTTCGCGGCACGGCGATGAATCCGATCGATCATCCCCACGGTGGTGGTGAAGGCCGCACCAAGGGCGGTCGGCATCCGGTCAGTCCGACCGGCAAGAGCGCGAAGGGGGGCGGAACCCGGAAGCCCCGCAAGGCATCGAGTACGGCGATCATTCGTCGGCGGAAGAGCCGCCGTTACGGCCAGTTGAAGCTGAGGTAATCCATGGGACGCAGTGCAAAAAAGGGGCCGTACGTCGACCCCCGCGTGTTCGAAAAGGTCGAGGCGCAACTTGCCAGTGGCAAGCGCGATCCGATCAAGACGTGGTCGCGTTCGTGCACGATCGTTCCCGAGTTCATCGGGCTCACGTTCATGGTGCACAACGGCAAGCAGCACGTGAAGGTGATGGTGAGCGAAGACATGGTCGGCCACAAGCTTGGTGAGTTCTCGCCGACGCGGACGTTCCGCGGTCACGGCGGCAAGGTGAAGGAGGCGGCACCCGCAGGCAAGTAGCCCGCGGTGACCAAGGTGATTCATGCCCTACACAGCCACCCACAAATACGCCCGGATCAGCCCTCGCAAGGTGCGGGCTCTGGCGGACCTGGTCCGCGGGAAGTTCGCCGATGAGGCGCTCGACATTCTGCGGTTTCAGCCGCACCGCGGCGCCCGGATGCTCGAGAAGGTGATCAAGAGTGCCCTCGGCAACGCCGAGCACCGTCAGGCTCCCGGCGTGGACGACCTGGTGGTGATCGACGCCCGGATCGATGGCGGGCCGATGTTCAAGCGGATTCGCCCCCGTGCCCGCGGGATGGCGTTCGGAATCAAGCGTCGGATGTCACACATCAAGGTGTCGCTCGACACGGTCATGTCAGTGACCGCACCGGAAGCGGCGGAGTGAGGAAGTAACAATGGGTCAAAAAGTACATCCCGTCGGCTTCCGCACCGGAATCACCGAGCCGTGGAAGAGCCGCTGGTACGCGTCGAAGAAGGAGTTCAAGGTTCTCCTGCTCGAGGACGTCCGCGTGCGGAAGTTCCTCAAGACGAAGTATCGTGCCGCCGCGATCCCCAAGGTGGAGATCGAACGGACCCGCGACGAAGTGAAGGTGATCCTGCATTCGGCGCGACCGGGCGTGATCATCGGCCGCAAGGGGCAGGAGGTCGACCGGCTGCAGGACGAACTCCAGGAGCTGCTCGGCCGGCGGGTCAATCTCAAGGTCGAGGAGGTCAGCCGGCCGGAGATCCAGGCCCAGCTGATCGCGGAGGACATCGCCGACCAGCTCACGAAGCGGGCGGCTTTCCGCCGCACGCTCAAGCGTGCTCTCGATACGACGATGGACGCGGGTGCGAGGGGCGTGAAGATCCAGCTTGCGGGACGCCTCGGCGGTGCCGAGATGTCGCGGTGCGAAAAGGCGATCGCCGGCTCGATGCCGCTCTCCACGCTCCGTGCAAAGATCGATTACGGGTTCTGCGAGGCTCCCACGGCGCAGGGCAACATCGGAATTCAAGTGTGGGTCAACCAAGGCATGTACGAGGAGACTGGCGATGGCGCTGATGCCCAAGAGGGTCAAGCACCGAAAAAGCCAAAGAGGTCGTATAAGAGGTGACGCCTCTCGCGGGAATCGCGTCGTCTTCGGCGATTTCGGTCTTCAGGCCGAACAGCCGGGGTGGCTCCCCGCGGCGACCATCGAGGCTGGCCGTATTGCGGCCCAGCAGTACCTCCGTACGGAGGGAAGGCTGTTTGTTCGGGTTTTTCCCCACAAGTCGATCACGTCGATCCCGCTCGAGACCCGAATGGGCAAGGGCAAGGGAGAGCCGGAGTATTGGGCTGCGGTGATCAAGCCGGGCATGATTCTCTACGAGATCGGCGGTGTTACCGAGGATGCGGCGCGGATGTGCCTGGCGCGACTGGCGCACAAGATGCCGGTGCGGGTGCGGTTTGTGAAGCGTCGGGTGATGTAAGGAAAGAAACACGATGGCCAAGGTCAAAGAGTTACGGGACATGGGCGACGAGCAGATCCGGCTCGTCTGGAAGGACGCCGCGGAGACGCTGTTCCGCCTGCGCATCCAGGCGCAGACGGAGAAGGTTGCCGCGCCTTCGGAGATGAAGAAGCACCGGCGAACGATCGCCCGGTGCCAGACGATCCTGTCGCAGCGAGGGACGCTCGCTCCGCCCGCGGCGGTGCCCGCCGCGAAAGAGGAAGCCCCCAAGCACAAGAAATCTGCAAAGAAGCGTCAGGCCAGCGGACGCGGCAACTGACTGACATCAAGTCACCGAAGAACACGATCATCCCAGGAACGAGGTCATGCCGAAGCGAGTCGAAACGGGTACCGTCACGAGCGACGCCGCCAGCAAAACGCGGCGGGTGGAGATCCCACGCATCGTGCGGCACCCGAAGTATGGCCGGATTCTTCACCGTCGTACGGTGTGTCACGTGCACGATGAGAACGACGAGTCGCACAACGGCGACCTGGTCGAGATCGTCGAGTGCCGCCCGCGGAGCCGGCTCAAGCGTTGGGAGCTGGTGCGGGTCGTGAAGAAGAGCACGGCGGTCGATGTGGCGTCGCTGCGGAGCGGTGCCAGGGCCACGCAGCTCAGGGAGGCCGCAGCCAAGGCCGAAGCGGCCTCGGCGACGGGGAGTGCCGTTGTGGCGGAAGGACGGGCGACATGATCCAGATGCAGACGCGACTCTCCGTCGCAGACAACACCGGCGCCAAAGAGGTGATGTGCTTCAAGGTCCTTGGCGGGAGCCGCAAGCGGACCGCCGGACTTGGCGACATCATCGTGTGCAGCGTCAAGAGCGTGATCCCTGGCAGCGAAGTGAAGAAAAAGGCGGTCGTCAAGGCCGTCATCGTCCGCGTGAAGAAGCCGACGCGTCGCGACGACGGCAGCTATGTCCGCTTCGACACCAACGCCTGCGTGATCATCGACAACGAAAAGAATCCCAAGGGAACGCGGATCTTCGGGGCGGTGGCCCGCGAACTCCGCGACCGCAACTTCATGAAGATCGTCAGCCTGGCGAACGAGGTGGTGTGATGTTGATCCGATCGGGCGATACCGTCGAAGTACGCACGGGCAACGCGAAGGGCACTCGTGCCAAGGTCCTGTCCGTCCTCCCCGAGAAGGAGGGCTGCCAGCGGATCGTGGTGGAGGGCGTCAACCGCGTCTACCGCCACATTCGCCGGAGCCAGAAGAACCCCCAGGGGGGACGTCTCAGCAAGGAAATGCCGATCGACGTTTCGAACGTGCTGTTCGTCTGCACGGCGTGCGACAAGGCGACTCGGCTGGGTGCGAAGGTTTCGGCGGACGGCGGCAAGAGTCGTGTCTGCCGCAAGTGCGGCGCCGACCTCGGAACGCTGAAGCGGGCCCGGGTCAAGACGGCCGGCGGCTGAGGCGAGAGCTACGAGAGCACGACAGAGCAAAAATAGGGAATCCCTCAAGGATCGTTCGAGATGGCCAAGAAGAGCAAATCAGTAGACGCAGCTTCGGTGGAGCCGGCGGGCACGCCGCGGATGCTCGAGCACTACGTCACCAACGTGCGTCCGCAGCTGGCCAAGGCTCTGGGCACGACCAATCCACATGCGATCCCCAAGCTCGAGAAGATCGTGGTGAACATGGGCGTCGGCGCCGCGGTCACCGAGAAGAAGTATCTCGAGGAGGCCCTCGGGGCGCTGGCGCAGATCAGCGGTCAAAAGCCGATCGCAACGATTTCGAAAGCCGCCGTGGCCGGGTTCAAGCTCCGGGAGAACCTGCCCATCGGCTGCAAGGTCACGCTTCGCGGCCGGCGGATGTACGAGTTTCTCGACCGGCTCGTGTCGGTGGCGTTGCCCCGGGTTCGCGACTTCCGGGGTCTTTCGAGCACGGCGTTCGACGGTCACGGGAACTACAGCCTGGGTCTCTCCGAGCAGATGGTGTTTCCGGAAATCAACCCCGACAAATTCACCCGATCTCAGGGCATGAACATCACGTTCGTGACGACGGCCCGCAGCGATGACGACGCACGGCAGTTCCTGGTCGCCATGGGCATGCCTCTCAAGAAGGAAGGGGACGCCGCGGCGTAGCGGCCACCCGGCGCCCGCACCGCGGGTGCCCCAATCACACGACATGACGATGAACACGGACCAGTCCCGCAGCACGCACTGAAGAACCATGGCAAGCAAATCCAAGATCGCGTCGGCGAAGCGCAAGCCCAAGTACTCCTCGCGGGTCGTCCGCCGCTGCATGCTCTGCGGCCGGCCTCGGGCCGTCTATCGGAAGTTCGGCACCTGCCGAATCTGTTTCCGAAAGCTGGCCGATCAGGGGCTGATTCCCGGCGTGAAAAAGGCGAGTTGGTAACCGGCGTTCGAGCGCCGCCAAACACACACGATCGAACAACCGAACTGCGACGAGCGAGATTTCAGAAGAGGGCCCAGTTGACATGATGACCGACCCCATCGCCGACATGCTGACCCGCATCCGCAACGCGGTGCGTGTGGAACGCGCAACCGTCGACGTGCCGAGCTCGAAGGTGAAGCGTGGGCTTGCGGAAGTTCTCAAGCGAGAGGGCTTTATCTGGGAGTGGCGGGAGGTTGAGGCCAGCCCCGTCCCCCACATTCAGCTCGATCTGAAATATGGCCCCAACGGCGAGCGTTTGATCCGACATATCCGTCGGGTCAGCACCCCCGGTCGCCGTGTTTACAGCCGCTCGGCGCGGCTGCGGCCGGTACTCGGCGGTCTGGGCATCTCCATCCTCTCGACATCGAGCGGCGTGGTGAGCGACCGCGAGGCGCGGCAAAAGAAACTCGGTGGTGAAGTCCTCTGTGAGCTCTGGTAGTCCGAAAGGTCAGGCAGGCGATGTCTCGCATCGGTAAAAATCCCGTTTCGATCCCCAAGGGCGTGAAGGCTGCCGTTTCCGGCGGCGCGCTGACGGTGGAGGGCCCGCTCGGCAAGCTCGAGCAGCGACTTCACCCGGCCGTGACCGTGGAGGTCGACCCGGCCACCAGCATGATCACGGTCGGCCGGGACGGCGACGGTCGTCTCGCCCGTTCGGTGCACGGACTCATGCGGGCGCTTGCTGCCAACATGGTCGAGGGCGTCTCGAAGGGGTTTGAGAAGAAGCTCGAGATCGTTGGCGTCGGTTACCTGGCCGCGATCCAGAAGAACGTGCTGCAACTCCGCGTGGGCTTTGCCAACGAACTCCAGGTTGAAATCCCGGCCGGTCTCAATGTGACCTGCCCGGACCAGACGCACATCACGATCAAGGGCATCGACAAACAGCTCGTCGGTCAGTTTGCCGCAGAAGTGCGGTCGCTGCGGAAGCCGGAGCCCTACAAGGGCAAGGGCATCCGTTACGAGAACGAACAGGTTCGTCGCAAGGCCGGCAAGGCGGTCACGAAGTAAAGGCATCAGCAATGGATCATTCACGAACAATTCTCAGGCAGCGTGAGCGGCGTCGGTTTCGCGTGCGGCGGTCCATTCGGGGCACGGCCGAGCGGCCCCGGCTCACGGTTTTCCGCTCCCACAAGCACATCTCCGCGCAGATCGTCGATGATTCGACCGGACGGACGCTGGCCTCGGCCAGTTCCACCGACAAGTCACTTCGCGACGGAGTCGGGTTTGGCGGCAACAAGCAGGCGGCCGAGGCGATCGGCAAGGCCGTCGCCGAGCGTGCCAAGGCCGCGGGGGTGAAGCAGGTGTGCTTTGACCGTGGCTCGTTCCGCTATCACGGTCGCGTGGCCGCGCTGGCTGATGCCGCCCGTGCCGCCGGGCTCGAGTTCTGATTCAACGTCCGAGAACAGGGTTAGATCAACGGAGGCAGTTCCTCGTGTCCACAGGCAAAGAATCCCGCTCCGGCGAGTTCGCCGAGAAGGTCGTGAAGGTCCGTCGCTGCGCGACCGTCGTGAAGGGCGGCCGGCGATTCAGCTTCGCGGGCCTCGTCGTGGTGGGGAACGGTCGGGGCAAGGTCGGCTGCGGCTACGCCAAGGCGAACGAAGTGCCGCCGGCCGTCGAAAAGGCCATCAAGGACGGGATGAAGAACCTCATCGAAGTGCCCGTCGAGTCGGGCAGCATTCCGCATCGCGTCGAGGGGCGGTACGAAACCGCGAAGGTGATCCTGCTGCCGGCTGGTCCGGGTACGGGCATCATCGCCGGGGCGGCCGTCCGTGCGGTCTGCGAATCGGCGGGCATCCGCGACGTGCTGACGAAGGCGCACGGTTCGACGAATCCGGTGAATCTCGTCAAGGCCGCGATCGAGGGGCTCAAGCAGCTACGGACGAAGGCGGAAGTGGAGCGGTTGCGCGGCGTAACCCTCTCCTGAACGGCGAATCGACGAATCTCGGGCCACTCCTCAGCGGTCCCCATCAAGGCACACGGTCATGAAAATCAACGACGTCAACAAGGGCATCCACAAGCACTCGAGACGCCTCCGCGTGGGTCGCGGTCCCGGCTCGGGCCGGGGGCGGACCGCGGGACGGGGCAACAAGGGGCAGGGCCAGCTCGCCGGCTGGGCCGCTGCATCCATCTTCGAGGGTGGCGGCACGCCCCTCATTCGCCGCATTCCGAAGCGCGGATTCCACAATAGTCACGGCCTGATCGTGAAGGGCGTGAACATCTCGCGACTCGAGGAGGCGTTCGCCAACGGAGCCGAAGTCACCCCGCAGACGCTGCGGGCCTCCGGGGTCGCCAAGGGCATCTGGGAGCAGGTCAAGATCCTGGGGCAGGGGGAGATATCAAAGGCCCTCAAGGTCTCCGCCCATCACTTCAGCGCGCAGGCCAAGGCCAAGATTCTTGCGGCGGGTGGTTCGGTGCTGGAACTCCCCGGGCCCGCTCCGCTGATTCGCAAGGCGAAGAAGGCATCGCGGAAAAAGCCCGCCGGCGGTTAGTGTATGGGCTCCTGATTGCAGCGTCACTCGGAGGAGTCCACCGCCGTGCTCGAGAAACTTCGCGTCATCTTCACGATTCCGGAACTGCGGCAGAAGATTCTGCTGACGCTCGGATTGCTCGCGATCTACCGGATCGGCTGGCAGGTGCCGCTGCCGATCATCGACGCGAACGTGATGAACCAGTTCGCCAAGGAAACCGGCGGCATCGGTGAGCTGCTGAGGACGGTCGCCGTGTTCTCGGCAAGCCAGCTGTCGCAGGCCACGATTTTCGGCCTGGGCATCATGCCCTACATTTCGGCCTCGATCATCTTCCAGTTGCTGGGCACCGTCTGGCCGCCGCTCGAGCGGCTGCAGAAGGAAGGCGAGGCGGGTCGGAAGAAGATCAACGAGTACACCCGTTACGCCACGGTCGTCATCTGCATCGTGCAGAGTTGGGCCTACGTCGCCTTCCTCGCCTCGCAGCGTGTCGGCGAGCAATCGCTCATCTCGCCGGCATTCCTGGTCGATGGCCGCCTTCCGCTGTCCTGGCAGTTCGTGGCCGTGATGACGATGACGGCGGGCACGATCTTTCTGATGTGGCTCGGGGAGCAGATCGACGAGTTCGGCATCGGCAACGGCATCAGCCTCCTGCTCATGGCCGGCATTCTCGCCGGCATGCCCAGCGCGTTGGTCGAGCTCGGCAGTGACACGACGTGGGAACTCGGTGGCGGTGGCGGCAAGATGGGCGTGGAAACGCTCCTCGTACTCGCCGCCCTGTTTGTCGGAGTGGTGGCGGGCGTGGTGTTCATGACGCAGGGTCAGCGACGGATTCCCACCCAGAGTGCAAAGCATGTCCGCGGGCGTCGCGTGTACGGCGGCACCCGCCAATATCTCCCGCTCCGGGTCAACCAGTCGGGCGTGATGCCGATCATCTTCGCCAGTTCGCTGCTGCTCTTTCCCCAGCTCCTGTTCCAGTATCTGAGCAACGCGTTTCCCAACAACGACGTGCTGCGGGCCCTGCATGACTCGTTCATGCGTGGTCAGTCGTACCTCTACAACATCTGCTACATCGCCCTGATCTACTTCTTCTGCTACTTCTGGACGGCGATCACCTTCAACCCGAAAGAAATGGCCGACAACCTGAAGAACTTCGGTGCGTTCATTCCCGGCTACCGTCCCGGGAAGCGAACGGCCGATTACCTCGAGCGGGTCATGGAGCGAATCACCTATGTCGGTGCGGGCTTTCTCTCGCTCGTCGCCGTCATTCCCACGATCGTGGGCGGGGCGCTCGGGATCCCGGCACAGATAGCCAGTTTCTACGGCGGTACAGGCTTGCTGATCGCCGTGAGTGTGGCGTTCGATCTGGTGCAGAAGAGCGACAGCCATCTCGTGATGCGAAACTACAGCGGACTCCTGGAGAAGAGCTGAGCGGATCACGATCGGCCGGCGCCGTGAGGCGGCAATCGCGGCTTCGACCGCGGCTGCCGAGCGGTCCGGCCAAGCCCTTCCGCGAAGCGACGTGGGCCAGCCATGCGGATCATCCTCATCGGTCCACCGGGAGCGGGAAAGGGAACCCAGTGCCAGCGGCTGGTCGATTTCCTGAAGGTTCCCCACCTGTCAACCGGTGAGATGCTGCGTGCCGAGGTACGTTCCCGGACCCCGGCCGGCATCGAAGCCGCCAGCTACATGAGCCAGGGGCAGCTCGTCCCCGATCCGATCATCGTCGGCATGGTGAGCCGGCGGCTTCAAGCCCCCGACTGCCGCGCCGGCTGTCTTCTCGACGGCTTTCCGCGGACGCTGCCGCAGGCCGAAACACTCGACGACCTGCTCGAACGACGGGCAATGAGCGTGGATGGGGTGATCGAGCTTGCCGTGCCCCGGGACGAGCTCGTGCGGCGGATGCTCGCCCGCATGCGGGAGGACGACAACCCCGAAATCTTCTCGAAGCGGATCACGAGCTTCGAGGTGCAGACTGCGCCGTTGCTCGACTACTACCTGCGTCAGGGCAAACTCGCCTCGATCGACGGGCTCGGTACGGCCGAGGAAATTTTCGACCGGGTGAAGGCCGCGGTCAGGCGGTTTGAGCACTCCGCCCGTCGCCGCTGACGCGTCTGCGGTCGATGGTCGCCGCGGCCCATCCCAGCGGTATACTTCCGGGGTGTGGCTGGTCCCCGGTTTGTTCCCCCGCTGGGTGTTGTCGTGGTGAATCTTCGGTCTCCGCGTGAAATCGCGATGATGCGTCGGTCGGGTCTCGTCGTCTGGGGCGCCCACCAGCTCGCCAGGTCGATGGTCAAGCCGGGGGTGACGACGGGCGAAATCGATGCCGCCGTCGAGAAGTTCTTCCTCGATCACGGAGCCGTTCCGCTGTTCAAGGGCGTGCCCGGCAAGGTGCCGTTTCCGGCGGTGTGCTGCATCTCGGTCAACGACGAGGTGGTGCACGGCATTCCGGGGCCGAGGCCGCTGCGGCCGGGAGACGTGGTCAGCATCGACACGGGCTGCAGCGTCGGTGGATGGTGCGGCGATTCTGCAGTCACGCATCCGGTCGGCGAGGTCGAAGCCGACGTTCAGCGGTTGCTCGACTGCACGTCGGGCGTGCTGGCGCTGGCGATCGAGTTGATGGCCAGCCGGAACCGGTGGAGTGATGTCGCCACCGAAATGGCGAAGTTTGTCCGGGACTTCGGCTTCTCCGTCGTCGAGAACTTCGTCGGTCACGGCATCGGCCGCAGCATGCACGAGGATCCGCAGGTGCCGAACTTCTGTACGCCGGCCTTCCGGAAAAATCACGACTTCGAGCTGGAGCCCGGTCTGGTCATCGCCGTGGAGCCGATGGTCAACATGGGATCGAAGAAGGTGCGGGCGCTGCCCGATTTCTGGACCCAATCGACCGTGGACGGGCGGCCGAGCGCCCATTTCGAACACACCGTCGCCATCACGGAGAGCGGCCCGAAGGTGCTTACCGCCCCCCCCTCGGCAGGCGAGCAACTGGACCCCGTCGGTTCGGCGGCGTAGGGATGTCCGGGGGGCGAGTCGCCCAAAAAACGCGGACTCCACGGGAATCCGGCCACCCCCTTGTGACGGTTCAAAAGGGGTTTTATAGTCTGTGGCTCGGTTGGAGTCCCTCCGTCAGCCTTAGGCCCAGCGGCCGTCGTCACGAGTTCGTCCATGAAGGTTCGCGCCAGCGTCCGTCGCATGTGTGAGAAGTGCAAGATCGTTCGACGCCGAGGCGTCGTGTTCGTGGTTTGCGCTGACCCGCGGCACAAGCAGCGGCAGGGGTGACGGATGATCGTGGTCGATGCCGGTTGCCGGCCGTGGTCGGCACAGCCTTGTGAGGTTGTCGTGAGTGACAGCCCCGCATGGTTTCACCGCTTCGCCCCACGGTCGCGTCTGCCGTACAAGTCCGAATGCGACATTCGTCCGAAGAAATCGTCTTCCAAAAACAGCCTCGTCCCTAGCCACCGTGAATCGGAAAGCAAGCCATGCCGCGTCTGATGGGCGTCGACATCCCCTCCGAAAAAAAGACCATCTACTCCCTGCAGTATCTGTATGGGGTGGGGGCCAGGGTGGCGCGAGAGCTCTGCCACAAGGCGGGCGTTGATCCGCTCGGCCGGGCCCGTGACCTCCACGAGGACGAGCTCGCGCGGCTCGCCGCCCTTCTCGACAAGGACTACACGGTCGAGGGTCAGCTCCGTCGGCAGGTGGCCCAAAACATCTCCCGCTTGAAGGATATCGGCAGTTACCGTGGCCTCCGTCATCGACGCGGCCTGCCTGTCCGTGGTCAGCGGACCCGCACGAATGCCCGGACCCGCAAGGGACCGAAGAAGACCGTCGCCGGCAAGAAGGGCGTCAAGGACCTCAAGTAGTCCTGGCTTCGCCTCCACGCCGAAGCGTGGTCCCGGCTTTTATTCCTCCCATCACGACCCCGAGTTCAGACGCGAGATCAAACGAGCATGTCGAAGGTTGCCAAGACAAAGAAGAAGAGCGTGACGGCGGGCATCGCCTACATCGTGGCGAGCTTCAACAACACGACCGTGACGATCACCGACACCCGCGGCGACACGCTCTGCTGGGCGAGCGGTGGCACGTGCGGATTCAAGGGAAGCCGCAAGGGCACCCCGTTTGCCGGTCAGTGTGCCGCGCAGCAGGCCGCCGAGAAGGCTGCAAAGTTCGGCGTCAAGGAGCTCGAGGTTCGCGTCAAGGGCCCGGGCAGCGGCCGGGAAAGCGCGATCACCGCCCTTCAGGCTGCCGGCATGAACGTCCGCAGCATCGAAGACGTCACTCCTCTGCCCCACAACGGCTGCCGTCCTCCGAAGAAGCGTCGCGTCTGATCGCGGCGTCTTCAGTCCACCGAATCCTTTTTTCACTCGCACCCTCTTTGCTGTAAGCGAACGCCAACATGGGACGCATCACCGGACCTGTCTGTCGCCTCTGTCGTCGCGACGGGCTCAAGTTGTTTCTCAAGGGGAGTCGTTGCGACACCCCGAAGTGCGCCATCGAGCGCCGCCCCACGCCTCCGGGCATGGTGCAGAAGCGGCGGAGCAAGCCGACCGACTACGGGCTGCACCTCCGTGAGAAGCAGAAGGTCAAGCATTACTACGGCGTGCTCGAGGCCCAGTTCCGCACCTACTTCGCCCGTGCCGCACGGGGCAAGGGCAACACCGGCGAGACGCTGATGTCGCTGCTGGAGCGGCGGCTCGACAATGTCATCCATCGCCTCGGCTTCGCTCCGTCGCGGGCGGCCGCCCGTCAGCTGGTGCTCCACGGCCACATCACGATCAACGGTCGGCGCGTGGACGTGCCCAGCTACCAGGTCAAGGCCGGCGATCTCGTGCGGGTGAAGAACCGGGCCAAGAGTCTGCAGCTCGTGCACGCGGCCCTCGCCGAGTTTCGCCGCGACGTCCCCGACTTTCTCTCGCGTGCCGACGGGGCGATCCCGGAAGGCCGCATCGACCGGTTGCCCGCCGCGGAGGATGTTTCGATCCCCGTGCAGGCGAACCTGATCATCGAACTTTGTTCCAAGTGATTTTCCAAGGAGTTTCGCATGCATATCCGCTGGCGTGGTCTCGAACTGCCCGGAGCGGTCACTGCCGACCCGAAGACGCTGACGTCGACCTACGGCAAGTTCACCGCCGAGCCGTTCGAGCGTGGTTTCGGCACGACGGTGGGCAACAGCCTGCGCCGCGTGCTGCTGTCGAGTCTCGAGGGAAGTGCCGTCACGCAGATCAAGCTGGCGGGCTCCCTGCATGAGTTCACCACGATCAAGGGCGTGCTCGAGGACGTCACCGACATCGTGCTGGCGATCAAGAGCCTCGTGGTGAAAAACCACAGCGATTCGACCCGCGTGCTGCGTGTCGAGAAGAGCATCCGCGGCCCGATCACCGGCGCCGACATCCAGACCGACGAGGCCGTGGAGATCGTCAACAAGGACCTCGTGTTGGCGACCTTGACCGACGACGTGCCGTTCGAGCTCGAGATGGTGGTGGAGAACGGCCGCGGTTACGTGCCGTCGGGCGAGCAGAGCCAGGCTTCCCAGGAAATCGGGATCATCCCGGTCGATGCCGTCTTCAGCCCCGTGACCCGGGTGAAGTACGAGGTCGAGGAGACCCGCGTCGGGCAGAAGACCAACTACGACAAGCTGACGATGGAGATCTGGACCAACGGCACCGTGACGCCGGAAATGGCCCTCGTCGAGGCGGCCAAGATCCTGCGGAAGCACCTCAACCCGTTCGTCGGTTACACGAAGCCGGGCCCCGGGGTTTCGCTGCCGGGTGCCGCCAGTGTGTTTGCCGTCGAGGCTCCGCTCGAGAGCCGTCTCGGCATGCTCGTGTCGGATCTGCGGATGTCCTTGCGTGCCAACAACTGCCTGCACGAAGCCGGCATCGAGTCGCTGCGGGATCTGGTGTCGCGGTCCCGCGAAGAACTGCTCGAGGTGCGGAATTTCGGCGAGACCACGCTGCAGGAAATCGAGGAGAAGCTCCGGGAGCTCGGCCTCCATCTCGGGATGGATGTTCCGGCCGGAGCGAATACCTGATCGGTAAGGCCGTTGCGGCCGTCAACATCGCCACCACAAGCATCGAGAGACATTCAAGGAATCCGCCATGCGTCATCGTCGTAAGGGTCGTGTACTCGGTCGGAGCCCCTCGCACCAGCGTGCACTGCTCCGCAATCTCGCCTCGGCTCTCATGCTCACCGAGCGTGAGGTGGAGGCGGGCGAGCAGGGCGCGGCGAAGGTGCGCGGCCGAATCGTGACCACCGTGGCGAAAGCCAAGGAGGTGCGGCCGCTGGTGGAACGATGTGTCACCGTTGCCAAGCACGGGCTGGTGGCGGCCCAGCGGGCGGGCCAGTTCGGCACGTCGGCAGACCGTGACTCCGCCGCCTGGAAGCAATGGCGTGCAGGCGAGCAGTGGCAGCAGTGGGCCAAGGCCATGGCACCGGCCGTCAAGGCCCGCCGGCGGGTCGTGCAACTGCTGGGCGACAAGCAGGCCGCTCGAATCCTGTTCGAACGGATCGCCCCCAGATTCACCGATCGGCCGGGCGGATACACGCGGATTCTCAAGTTGGCGACGCCCCGCCTGGGCGATGCCGGTCCCCGGGCCATCCTCGAGTTTGTCGGTCCCGAGGTCGCCGGTGGTGCCCAAAAGCCGCGGGTCGAGAACGCCAGGCCCGTCGCGACCTGATTTTCGTGCCTCGCCGGGCACTCGTGCCGGTCGGCCCGCATTTGGGGGCCACCGGTTGCAGACGTGCCTCCGGGAATAGGCCGGGGCCTTGCCGCCGAATACAATGCGGAAGAGCGGCGGATCTGGCTGCTGGACCTCGGCGTTGGACCTGGACGCCGGATCTGGGCGCCGGATCTGGGCGATCCCGTTTCGGAGGCATCATGCGCGGCCAATCGACCCTGGTTCTCTCGACCCTGGTTCTGTCGATCCCGGTTTTCTCGATCCGGGTTCTCTCGATCCCGGTTCTCTCGGCTCTGGTGATCCTGGCGTTCGGGGCGGCAGGTGCCGCCGAGAGCGACGTGGCGGATCACTACGGCATCCCGCAGGTGAAATACATCAACGAGCAGATCGCGGCGGGCTGGGCCGAATCCGACCTGCAGCCATCTCCGGCCGCCACCGAGGGCGAGTGGTGCCGTCGCGTTCACCTCGACCTGATCGGCCGGATTCCCAGCGCCCGGGAACTGCAGGACTTCCTGACGAGCAAGTCGCCCACCAAGCGGCCTGATCTCGTGTCCCGGCTGCTCGGCGACGAGTATCTCGATGAATACGCCCGCCACTGGACCGATGTCTGGACGACCGTCCTGATCGGCCGCGACGTGACCAACACCAAGGTCAATCGGCCCGGCATGCGGCAGTATCTGCGGCGGACGTTCTCGAAGAATCTGCCGTACGACCGTTTCATGGAGGAGCTCGTCACCGCGACCGGAGTCAACTCGAACCAAAAGGGCATCGACGGATTCAATGGCGCGACGAACTTCCTCAGCGGGAAGATGGAGGAGATGGGGGTCGAAAACGGCGTGCAGGCCACCGCCAAGACGGCGCAGGTGTTCCTCGGCCTCCAGGTGCAGTGCACGCAGTGCCACAACCACCCGTTCAACAAGGGCAAGCAGAATCAGTTCTGGGAGATGAACGCATTTTTCCGGCAGACCCGTGCGCTTCGGCGTTTTGACGGATCGCAGGATGTGCAGTGGGTTGAACTCCTCGACGAGGACTTCGCCGGTGAGGGGGGCAATCCGGAGGAGGCGGAACTGTATTACGAGCTTCGCAACGGGCTGATGAAGGTCGCCTACCCCGTGTTCGTGGACGGCACCGAGGTTTCCAAAAGCGGTTACCTGCCCGCGAAGATGGAGGATGGAACCGAATACGGCGTGCATCGTCGCAAGGAGCTCGCCCAGCTGATCAAGTCGAGCCCGTATTTCTCCAAGGCGATCGTCAACCGGATGTGGGGCCATTTTTTCGGCCACGGCTTCACGAAGCCCGTCGATGATCTCGGCGAGCACAATCCGCCCTCGCATCCGGAACTGCTCGACGGGCTGGCCGGGCGATTCCAGGAGCAGAGTTTCGACCTCAAGGAGCTCGCCCGCTGGCTGGTCCTCTCGAAGCCCTACGCGGTCTCCAGCCGGACCACGGCAGGAAACGTCCGTGACGATCCGGCCCTCGGCGAGAAGCCGAAATTCTCCCACTTCTACCTGCGGCAGATGCAGGCCGAGGAGCTGTATGAATCGCTGCTGACCGCCACGCAGGCCGACCAGGCTTCGCGGGCCGAGGAGGCGGCGAAGAAGAAGGACGCCTGGCTGTCGCAGTTCGTCATCGCCTTCGGCACCGACGAGGGGGACGACTCGACGACCTTCAACGGCTCGATCCCGCAGGTGCTGATGATGTTCAACGGCGACATGATCAAGAATGCCGTCTCGGCGAGCAACGGCGGGTTTCTCGGCAAGATAGCCTCGAGCTCGATGAGCAACGGGGCGAAGATCGAAACGCTGTACATGGTGGCCCTCGCCCGGAAGCCCTCGGGCTCCGAGTTGTCGGTGGCCAACCGGATGGTGGCGGCCCGCAAGGGCGACGTGGTGGGGGCGCTGCAGGATGTCTGGTGGGCCGTGCTCAATTCCAACGAGTTCATCATCAAGCACTGACAAGCCATCCCGGTCGGGGATGACGGCCGTTTCTCGGGTGTTCGGGACCTGCGAGAGGCTGGCGGCTGAAACTGGAATAAACGATACTTCGTGAGACGATCTCATTGGGGAACCGAACGCCCCAGCCCCCTGGAGTCTCTGCCATGGCCCGCTTCATCGATGTTCCGGACGGCATGAGCCGCCGCCATTTCATGAACCACATGGCGGGGGCGGCCGCCCTCGCCGCCCCGGCGACCGCGTTCACCAACTCGATCCTCGCCAACGCCACCGACATGCGGAAGAGGCACAAGGCCGCCATCCTCCTCTGGATGGGTGGAGGCCCGAGCAGCATGGACATCTGGGATCTGAAGCCGGGTGCGCCGACCGGCGGGCCGTTCAAGCAGATTTCGACGAGCGCCGACGGTGTCGCCATCTGCGAGCACATGCCGCTCATGGCGCAGCAGATGCACCACATGGCGATCGTGCGGTCGATGAGCACCCGCGAGGCGGATCACATGCGGGGGCGGTATTACATGCACACCGGCTATGTCCCCAACCCCAATGTCGAGCATCCGAGCTACGGGGCCGTGATCTCACACGAGCTCGCCGATCAGGTGCCGGGTCTCGAGATTCCCCCCTTCGTGTCGGTGGGTGGCGGCAGCGTCGGACCGGGCTTCCTCGGCATGACGTGGGCGCCGTTCGTCGTCGACTCCAACGGCAACGTCCGCAACGTGGACATGGGCGTCGATCCGGCGCGGCTCGCGCAGCGGATTGAAATGCTGGCCACGATCGAGAAGCGGTTCATCGGCGAGCGCCGCGGCGCGTCGGCCGATGATCATGCCAAGGTGCTCGACAAGACCGTCAAGCTCATGACGAGCCCGCAGATGGCCGCCTTCAAGGTGATGCAGGAGCCCAAGGACGTCCAGGAGAAGTATGGCACGAGCGGTTTCGCCCGCGGCTGCCTGATGGCCCGCAGGCTGGTTGAGGCGGGGGTGCCGTTCGTCGAGGTCGATCTCGGAGGATGGGACAACCACGCAGGCATCTTTCCGACGCTGCAAAACCAGAAACTGCCCGAACTCGACAAGGCCATGAGCGGGCTGGTTTCCGATCTGGCCGATCGGGGCATGCTGGAAGACACCGTGGTGATCTGGATGGGCGAGTTCAGTCGCACGCCCAACATCAACGGCGGCGGCGGCCGTGATCACTGGGCCCGCAGTTGGAGCGTCGTCGTCGGCGGCGGCGGCTTCAAGCGGGGCGTCGTGGTCGGTGAGACCAGTTCCGACGGCAAGGAAGTCGTTTCCGAGGCCTACTCGTCGCAGGACCTGATGGCCAGCGTCCTCAAGGCGCTCGGCATCTCGCTCGAGACGACCTTCACGGCCAAGAACGGCCGGCCGATGAAGATCGCCAACTCCGGCAAGGTCATCAAGGAACTCTTCGCCTGAGCGAGGGCGAAGGAGCCGCCGTCGTGTCGCCGGATGCCCCGCCGGTGACAGTGGTGCATGGTGCGCCGGGCACGCTGCGGCCCCTCGTGGGGCTGGTCGTCCCCGTGATGCTCGAGCAGGTGCTCGCGCTGGCGGTGGGATTCGTCGACAAATGGATCGCGGGCAACCTGTTCGCGGGTGCCGAGCCGCTGGCGGCGGTGGGGCTCGTGGCCTACTGCCTCGTCTTCATGCCCGTCGCCTTCACGCTGCCGGCCGTCGCGGCGACGGCCCTCGTCGCCCGCCGGGTCGGCGCCGGTGACATGGCGGGTGCCAGGCGGGCGATGGTGCAGTGCTTCCTCGTGGCCGCAGCGCTGACGCTCGTCGTCATGCTGCTGGTCGGCCTCGGGGGCGGCCGGATCGTTTCCATGCTCGGCCTGCCGGAAGCGAGTGGCCGGCTCGCGGCCCGTTATCTGGCAATCGTGATGCCCGCCCTTCCTGCGATGATGGTGATCGCCATCGGAGTCGCCAGCCTGCGGGGCGCGGGCGACATGGTGGCGGGGTTCGTCGCCATGTCGGTGGTGAACGTCGTCAATGCGGCCGTCAGTTTCGCCCTGGCCGCCGGGCTGTGCGGCCTCCCACGGCTCGGCTGGGATGGACTGGCATGGGGCACCCTCACCGGGTACGGCTGCGGCGCGGTCTGCATCGTCGCGCTCCTGTCGCGGAAGCGGCGGGGCCTGCGTCCGCTGCTCGCCGACTGGTGGCCGGACGCGGCATGGCTGGGGCGAATCGCCCGTGTGGGCTTGCCCGCCGGGGTCGATGCGGTGGCCAACGCGGCCTGCCATCTGACCTTCCTCTCGATCGTCAACCGGATGGGCAACGTCGATGCGGCGGCGCACGCCGTTGCCGTCACGATCGAGTCGCTCGCTTTCCTGCCGGGCAGCGCCTTCCAGGTGGCGGCGGCGACGCTCGCAGGACAGTTTCTCGGCGGACGCGACGAACGCCGGGCCCGCGGCAGCGTCTGGCTCGCGGCGCTCTCCTGCATGTCGCTGATGACGGTCGCCGGGGGGATTTTCTACTGGTTTGCCGAGCCGCTCGCCGGCTGGTTCGTCGGCGGCTCCACCGGCCAATCGCCGGTCACCCGCCTCGCGGCCTCGCTCGTGCGGATCGTGGCCTTCGCCCAGCCCCCTTTGGCCCTGTTGATGGTCTTCTCGGGCGGCCTCCGCGGCGGCGGCGCGACCCGCCCGCCCATGCTGGTGAACTTTCTGGGATTGGTCGCCATCCGTCTGCCGTTGGCGGTGTTTCTCGCCTGGGACGTCGTGCCGCTGCCGGCCGGGCTCGGGAGCGTTCCCGGCCTCGGGCTGGGGGCCCGCGGTGCGTGGATCGCGATGGCGACCGACCTCACCGCACGCGGTGTCGCGATGCTCGCGATCTTTGCGCGGCCCGGCTGGACGCGAGTCGGCGTCTGAAGACCCCGGGCGGCCGCGCCGTCCGGGACTGGCATGGCCTCCGCGGCAGCCGACGCTACACTTTGGGGAACGGTCGTTGCTGTCGGCCCGTCGCGTCGACGGTGACACGCGCGGCCCAGTTCCCCGATAGGGACGGGCATGGCGGTTGACCTCGATCTCAAGCACTGGACCACGGCGGATGCCGCCGACCTTTACGAGGTCGCACGCTGGGGCAACGGCTATTTTTCGGTGGGGCCCAACGGGCACCTCCTCGTCCATCCGGACAAGGACCCGACGAAGAGCATCGACCTCAAGCAACTGGTCGATCGGTTGCAGGTGCGGGGCATCGACCTGCCCATCCTGCTCCGCTTCGCGGAGATCCTCCAGCATCGCCTGGGGGAGATTCATGGCGTCTTCGCCAACGCGATGAAGGAGAGCGGCTATCGCGGGGAGTATTGCTGCGTCTATCCGGTGAAGGTCAACCAGCAGCGGCAGGTCGTGGAGGAGGTGCTGCGATTCGGCAAGCCGTATCGCTTCGGACTCGAGGCGGGCAGCAAGCCCGAACTGCTGGCCGTCATCGCCCTGGCCGACAACGAAACGCCGATCATCTGCAACGGTTTCAAGGACGCGGAGTTCATCGAAACCGCCATGCTGGCCCAGAAGATCGGGCGGCGGATCATTCCGGTCGTCGAGCGATTCTCGGAGCTGCAACTGGTGCTCGAATACGCCGAGAAACTCGGTGTGCGGCCACGGATCGGCATGCGGGTCAAGCTGGCCACGCGGGGCAGCGGTCGCTGGCAGTCCTCGGGCGGGTTTCGCTCCAAGTTCGGTCTCACCGCGAGCGAACTGGTGAAGGGGCTCGATCTGCTGGCGGCCCGCGGGATGGAAGACTGCCTGCAACTGCTGCACTTCCATCAGGGCAGCCAGATCACCAACATCCGCCACATCAAGGCCGCACTCAACGAGGCTTCGCGCATCTACACCGAACTCGTCAAGCGGGGCGCCGGCCTCCGCTACCTCGACGTCGGCGGCGGCCTCGGCGTGGACTACGACGGCTCCCAGACCAACTTCGAGTCGAGCGTCAACTACAGCCTGCAGGAATACGCCAACGACGTCGTCTACCATGTCCAAAACGCCTGCGACGAGGCGGGCGTCCCGCATCCCACGATCATCTCCGAAAGCGGACGGGCCGTGGTCGCCTACCACAGCATGCTGATCTTCGGCGTGCTGGGCGTGTCGGAGCAGGGGGGCATGGGTGACGTGACGGAGCCGGCGGCCGACGCCGAGCAGCCGTTGCACGACCTGTGGGAGACCTACCAGAACATCAACGTGCGGAACCTGCTCGAGAGTTATCACGACTCGCAGCAGTCGCTGGACACGGCGATGAATCTGTTTTCGAGCGGCTACCTGCCGCTCGACCAGCGGTCCGCGGTCGAAAACCTCTACTGGGCGATCTGCCGCCGCATCTCCAAGCTGACGAAGACACTGGACTTCGTCCCCGAGGAACTCGAAGGGCTGGAGGCCTCGCTCTCCGACACCTACTTCTGCAACTTCTCCCTCTTCCAGTCCATTCCGGACAGCTGGGCCATCAAGCAGCTCTTCCCGGTGATGCCGATCCATCGCCTCAACGAGCGGCCGGGCCGGGCGGCCGTGCTCGGCGACGTGACCTGCGATTCCGACGGCAAGATCGACCAGTTCATCGACCGGCGGGACGTCAAGCGAACGCTGCCGCTCCACGGCTGGCAGAGCGAGCCCTATTACCTGGGGGCGTTTCTGATCGGCGCCTACCAGGAGATCCTCGGCGACCTGCACAACCTTTTCGGCGACACCCACGCGGTGCACGTGAGCACCGACGAGCGGGGCGAGGTGGTGGTCGATGCCGTGATCAAGGGAGACACCGTCCGCGAGGTGCTTGATTACGTCGAGTTCGACTCCAACCAGCTCGTCCAGCGGCTCCGCGACTCGATCGAGCAGGCGGTCCGCGAGGGCCGCATCTGCGACGGTCAGGCCGGCCGGTTCCTCAAGTTCTACGAGGAGGGGCTGGGGGGCTACACCTATCTCGAGGAACCGTCGCAGGGGTGACGGCCCAACTCCCATGCACCTGATTCGCGTCGGCGGCGCGGCCCTCAATCAAACGCCGCTTGACTGGGACGGCAACCGCGACCGGATCATCGCGGCCATCCGCGCGGCCCGTGACGCCGGCGTGTCCGTGCTCTGCCTGCCCGAGCTCTGCATCACCGGCTACGGCTGCGAGGATGCGTTTCAATCTCCCGGCGTCCAGCGGCTCGCGATCGACGTGCTCGGGGAGATCGTGCCTCACACGTCCGGCATGGTCCTGGCGGTGGGGCTGCCGGTGCGGTTCGAGAGCGGTCTTTACGATGCCGCGGCCGTGGTGGCCGACGGCCGGATCGCCGGGCTCGCCTGCAAGCAGAATCTCGCGGGCGACGGCATCCATTACGAGCCACGGTGGTTCCGCCCCTGGCCTCGTGGCCGCCGCGGGATGCTGTCGCTCGGCGGAAGCGACGTGCCCGTCGGCGACCTGCGGTTCGACTGCGGAGGTGTCCGCATCGGATTCGAGATCTGCGAGGATGCCTGGGTGGCGGACCGGCCGGGAGCCGTGCTCACGGCCCGTGGGATCGACCTGATCCTCAATCCGTCCGCGAGCCACTTCGCCTTCGGCAAGGATGAGATCCGCCGGAGGTTTGTCGTGGAGGGATCCCGTGCCTTCGCGTCGGCCTACATCTATGCGAATCTCGTGGGCAACGAGGCTGGTCGCGCCGTCTACGACGGCGGCGTGATGATCGCGGCGGCGGGCAGGATGCTCTCCTCGGGCCGCCGCTTTTCGTTCGCCGACCATGCACTCACCACGGCCGTCGTCGATCTCGACGGCCTGAGGCTCGCGCAGGGAAGGCTCACGGTGGAGCCCGTGCCGGACGCGATCGAGGGCGACCGTGTCCCGGTTGCGTTCACGCCTCCCGCGGTGTCGGTGTCCACCGACGCGTCAGGGCACGATGCCCGGGGCGGCTGGGAGCATGGCGAGAGCCTCAAGGAGGAGGAGTTTGCCCGGGCCGTGTCGCTCGGGCTCTTCGACTACATGCGAAAAAGTCGCTCGCGGGGCTTTGTCGTCTCGGCGAGCGGAGGAGCGGATTCTTCGGCCGTTGCCTGCCTTGTGGCGATCGCCGTCCGCCTGGCCGTCGCCGAACTGTCCCTCCCGGCCGCGGCGGCCCGCCTCGGTCTGCGGCCCGCCGCGGGGGCCGGTGCCGATGCGGTGCGGTCGCTCGTGGGAGCAGCGCTCACCTGCGTCTACCAGTCCACGGCCAACTCGGGCGCCGTCACGCGACACGCGGCCCGGAGCCTGGCGGCTGCACTCGGGGCGGTCTTTCATGAGTTTGACGTGGAGCCGCTCGTTCGTGGCTACGAGACGATCGTCGCCGGCGCCGTCGGGCGTCCGCTCACGTGGCAGCAGGACGACGTCGCCCTGCAGAACATCCAGGCCCGGGTCCGCTCTCCCGGCGTGTGGATGCTCGCCAACATCACCGGAGCCCTCTTGGTTTCGACGAGCAACCGCTCCGAGGCCGCCGTCGGCTACGCCACCATGGATGGCGACACCTCCGGTGGCATCGCGCCGATCGCCGGGATCGACAAGGCCTACCTGCGGCGGTGGCTGCGGTGGCTGGAGCGGACGGGGCCGGAGGAAATCGGACCGATTCCCTCCCTCGCCGCGGTCAACGTGCAGGAGCCGACGGCGGAACTGCGTCCCGCCACGCAAGGCCAGACCGACGAGGCCGACCTCATGCCCTACGACGTGCTCGACCTGATCGAACGGGCCGCCATCCGCGACAAGCAGACGCCGCTGGAGGCCTGGCACAGGCTGCGGCGGGAGTTTCCCGGGCACGGCTCGCGGCAACTCGCCGTCTGGACGGAACGCTTCTTCACGCTCTGGAGCCGCAACCAATGGAAGCGGGAGCGATACGCGCCATCCTTCCATCTCGACGACCAGAACCTCGATCCCAAGACCTGGTGCCGGTTTCCGATCCTCTCGGGTGGCTTCGCCCGTGAACTCGCGGAGCTCCGCGAGCAGGCGGTGTCGGAGTCGTGATCCACGGCCGTTACGCGGCACACGTTGTGACGGCCCGGGCGGATCATGCCGCGGAATGAAATGCGGTCTGCGCGAGCCCCGGGGGCTTTGTGGGAAAACAAGCGGTGAAAACGGCCTCGCCCGGCTCAAACGGGCCTGCTAAAGTCCGCCGCCTGCCCGGACTGCCACGCGGAGTTGTTTCATGACCCGTCGCCCGACGATGACGTTTCGCCGCGCTGCGGCCATGGTCGCTGTTCTCGCCGCGGCCCCCCTTGGAACCACGGCATGGGCCCAGGTGACGGCACCTCCGCCCGCGGCCCAGCAGGCCCAGCCACAGCGGGCTGCGGCCGTCGCCCCCCCGGCACCGCAGCAGCCCGCCGCGCTCACGCCCGAGCAGCAGGCCGCGCTCGACCAGCTGCTCGCGGCCTGGGAGACCCGCAACGCCGCCGTCCGCACCTGGTCGTGCACGTTTCACAAGTGGGAATACAACGCCTGGAGCCCCGTCGATCCCGCCGGTGAGCGGTTGGCCTTTGCCGAGAGCAGCGGTGAACTGAAATACGCGGCACCCGACAAGGGCCTGTTTCGTGTCAAGGAGACCAAGCAGTGGAACCCGGAATCGCGGCGGTACGAGGTCCGCGGAGGCGACACCGGGGAACACTGGGTGTGCAACGGCGAGAGCATCTACGAGTTTCGGCACTCGGAACGGCAACTGCGGGAGACGAAGTTGCCACCGGAGATGCGCGGCAAGGCGATCAGCGACGGCCCGCTGCCCTTCGTTTTCGGGGCGAAGGCCGACACGCTGAAGAAGAGGTATTGGATGCGGCTCGTCACGCCTCCCGGCGTTCGCGATCAGATCTGGCTGGAATCCCTGCCGCGGTTCCAGGCCGACGCCTCCAACTTCTCCAAGGTGGAACTGATTCTCCAGGCCAGTGACCTGATGCCCTTCGCGATCCAGATCTACAAGCCGGGAGGGCAGGATCGCGACGTCTACCAGTTCGATCCCCGCACCAACCTGATCGACAAGGGGCTCGACATGATCCGCGACTTCGCCAAGCCGATGACCCCCTTCGGCTACAAGTACGTCCTCGACGACCTGACGACACAGGCCGCGGCGACCCCCCCGGCGGCACAACTTCGCTGATCGGGCCGGGCAGGCCGCCGGCGGAGCCCGGGTTCCAGGTCGTCCGCTCGTCGGAGTGGCCCGCCGGGATATACTCGCGAGTCTTCGGCCCCCCGCTCTCCGGCCCCCCCGCTCCGGCCCCCCCGAAGGACCCGCGATGCCGCTCGTCGATCCCGCCCATCCGCTCTTTCAGTTGCTGCAACGGGATCGGCGGTACACGCTCGACGCCTACTTGTTCGTGCTCGAGTCGCTCTCCTTCGCGCAGGAATCGCTGGGGATGGGGCAGGAGCCCGCAGCCGAGGAGTTGGAGCCGCTCCCCAGGGGCGAGGGCGAATCGGCCGGGGACCCGCGGCCGCGCTCCGGCCGCCGCCGTCGCCGGGCGGTCGAGCGTCACGTTTCCGGGCAGCAGCTCTGTGAGGCGGCCCGCCTCTACGGCTTGCAGCAGTACGGCTACCTCGCCCCCACGGTCCTGGCGACCTGGGGTCTGCGGCGCACGGCTGACATCGGCGAGATCGTGTTCAACATGATCGAGATCGGGCAGATGCGGAAGACCCGCGCCGACAAGCGCGAGGACTTCCACGACGTCTACTGTTTCGAAGAGGCATTTTCCCGCGACCTTTCGTTCGTGGTGCCCGACCCGATCTGACGGGGAGTCCGATGGAGCCGCCGCCGTGGACGTCCAACGAGGCCGGCGTGCCGGGGTGGTGGTTCACCATCGCGGCAGTCGTGGAAATCGCATGGCTGGCGGTGCTGGCGTGGATGGCGTGGCGTTGATGGATCGAGGCATCGGCAGGCGGGAGGTCGTCGCCATGAGGGCCGCACCGGCTGATTTCCGATGAACAGCGCCCTGACGGAGATTCCCCTGTGGATCGCCCTGCTGCCGTTGGCGGCGTACCTGCTCCTGCTGGCCGGGCTCCATGCCCGCCGCCGGCCCGTGGCCCTCTCCGGCCCATTCGACGCGGCCCTCCTCGCGGCGGCCGTGTGCGGGCTGGTGCTCGCCGGGCCCCTGGCCATCCTGCAGCCCGCGGTGGGCACCTCGCCTTGGACGGCCGTCGCGCTGCTCGTCGGCTTCGTGCTGGCGGTCGCCTTCGGGATGCTGGCCGTCCGCCCGCGGCTCGTCGTCTACAACGTCGGCATCGACCAGCTGCGGCCGGTCGTGGCGGAGCTCGTGGCGGGCCTCGATGCGTCGGCGAGGTGGGCGGGTGAAACGGCCGCGCTGCCGACCCGGGGGCTGCAACTGCATCTCGACGACCGCGGGCCCGCGCGGACGGTGAGCATCATCGCCGTCGGCGGCAGGGCGTCGGCCGAGGCGTGGTCGGAGTTCAGCCGCAGGCTGCGGCGGTCCATCCGCGTGATTCAAGTGCGTTCGAGTCCGTGGGCGGCCGGGTTCGCAGGTCTCGGCCTCACGATCGCGGGCGTCGCCCTCTGGCTGGCAACCCGTTGAACGATCCGCCGCGGCGGGATGACTTTGGCAACGGACAGTTCGCAGACTGTGGAAGAAGTCTGCCCGAGTGAGGATGCGAGGATCATCGACCGTGGAAACCCTCGGCGTTTCCACCGGTCGATCGAGTGGACAAAGGTCATGGATGACTTTGGCCACGGACACTCAGCTTCGAAGTTTGCAGTTTTTCGGAGTGTCGTGGAAGTCACCAGTCGCGTAGGTCGGGGGTGCCCACGCCCCGTCGCCGGACGTTCGCGGATGCCATCGTGGCATCCGCTCACTCGATGCCGGCCGCGCTCCCGGCATCCTGCCTTCGCTTGCCGCCAACGCCGGCTTCCGGGGCATGGGCACCCCC
>SXGQ01531487.1_pt1 | contig 30573 bp, 31 predicted proteins | sample 3178371 | NCBI WGS metagenome assembly SXGQ01 (sample SAMN11356859, study PRJNA531348) | freshwater metagenome | isolation source: freshwater sample F1-20 | place: China: Fuxian Lake, Yuxi | collected 2017-12-25
AAGGTCGACGTGCGCGTCGTCGCCACGACCAATCGCGACCTGGCCGCGGAAGTGCGCGCCGGACGCTTCCGCGAGGACTTGTACTACCGCCTGCACGTCCTGCCGATCCACATCGCCCCGCTGCGCGAGCGCGCCGAGGATGTCGCGCCGCTGGCGCAGCAGTTCGCCGACCACTACGCCCGCCAGAACGGGCTCGAGACGCCGCGCTTCACCAAGGCGGCGCTCGAGCGCCTGCAGGGCTGGAAGGGGCCGGGCACCGTGCGCGAGCTGGAGAACACCATCCAGCGCGCGGTCGTGATGCTGCGCCAGTCGGTCATCGACGTCGACGACCTGGCCTTCGGCCCGGGTGGCGGCGTCGAGGTCACCTCGAGCACGCCGACCGAGGCGATGGGCCCGCAGCTCGCCAACCGTTCGCTCGAGGAGATCGAACGCGTCGCGATCCTCGCCACGCTCGACTGCGTGCGCGGCAACAAGACCGAAGCCGCGCGCCGCCTCGGCGTCACGGCCCGCACCTTGTCCAACAAGATGAAGCTCTGGCGCGCCACTGGACACGTGGCCTGAGGCTCCCATGGACGCAGTCGGACCCGATCGCGACCAGCTCCTGCTGCGGCTCATGTCGGCCGCCACGCAGCGAGCGAAGGTCCTCTCCGAGAACATCGCCAACCAGTCGGTGCCGGGCTACGTCCGGCGCGACGTGCGGTTCGAGGAGCTCGTGGCCGCGCGCCTGGCGCGCGGCGGCGAAGGAGTCGAGTCCGTGCGTCCGCAAGTTGTCGAGGACCGCGCCACGCCCGCCGGCCCCGACGGCAACAACGTGCACCTCGAGTCGGAGGTCAATGCCATGCGCGAGAACCTGCTGGCCTACCAGCTCTACGCGCAGATGCTCGACAGCCGCCACTCGCTGGTCCAGATCGCCATCCAGGAAGGACGCTGATCCATGAACCCGCTGCAGAAGCTCTTCACCTCGATGCGCACCGCCTCGGCCGGCATGGCCGCCGAACGCGTGCGCATGGATGTCATCGCGAGGAACATCGCCAACGCGCAGGTGACCCGCACCGAGGACGGAGGCCCCTACCGTCGCGAGGTGGTGACCTTCGCCGCCGTCGTGGACAAGCACGCGCGAGGCGGGCCATCGTCCATGCCTGTCGCGCGCGTCTCGCAGGACATGAAGACGCCCTTCGAACTGCTGCACAAGCCCGACCATCCCGACGCGGACGCCAGCGGCATGGTGCGCCTGCCCAACGTCAATCCGACGCAGGAGATGGCGGACCTCATCGCGTCCACGCGGGCCTACGAGGCCAACATGAACGCGCAGGACAACTTCGTGCGCATGGCCGAACGCGCCTTGCGGATGGCGCAGTGAGCCGCGGCTCGATCGTCAGGAGCTGAACAAACATGGTCGACGGGATCGGTGATCGTTCGGGCCTCGCGCGGGCCGCCATCGAAGCGGCGCTCAAGCGCCACTCCGAGGCTTTGGGCCGCGCGGACGGGGCCGCCAAGCCCGCCTCCGGTCCGGCCGAGGCCCAAGGCGCCTTCGCGCCGTCGTTGGGCGAAGCCATCAAGTCGGTCGACCAGACCGTCAAGTCCGGCGACCAGCTGGTGGACCAGGTCCTGTCGGGCCAGGTCTCCGACTTCCACGAAGCGGCGTCCAAGTTGAAGGAAGCCGAGCTCGGCCTGCGTTTTGCCCTCGAGGTCCGGAACAAATTTGTCGATGCCTACCGCGAAGTCATGCGGATGAGCGTCTGAAGCCCTCCGCCAGGCCATGAAGAACCCCTTCGAAGACCTGCTGCGGCAGCTCAAGTCCGCCAGCCTCGCCGCCAAGCTCGCCTTGGGTGCGGGCCTCCTGGCCCTCGCCGGCGTCGTGGCCATCGCGACCACCTGGGCCGACAGGCCCAACTTCGTGCTGCTGGCGGGCAACCTCGACGCGCGCACGTCGGCCTCGATCCAATCCGCGCTGGCGACCGCCGGCGTGCGCTTCCAGGCGACGCCGCCGCCGGGGCCCTTTTCGGTGCACGTCGACGAGGGGCAGTTCTACCAGGCGCAGAACGCCATCGCGCTGGCTGGCGCGCTCGACACGCCGGCCACCGGCATCCGCACCGACCAGTCGGGCGCGGCCAGCGTGTTCCTGTCGGCTTCCGAACGCGCGCAGAGCTCCCTGAAGCGCGAGTGGCAGGAGATGGAGAGCCAGCTCGAGGCCCTCGATTTCGTCGAACGCGCCCGGGTCAGCACCAGCACGCCCGATCGCTCGCCGCTGCGTCGCGCGCAGCCGATGACCGTCGCCGTCACGCTGACCTTGCGCGGGCATTCCGACTTGTCGCGCGCGCAAGCCGCGACCGTGGCGAAGCTCGTGCGCCACCGCTTCAACGTGCCCAGCGAGTCCGTGATGGTCAGCGACCAATCCGGTCGAGCGCTGTGGAACGCCGTCAAGGAGGACGACTCCAGCACCGCGGCGGGCGACCTGCTCGACCACCAGCAGCGCCACGACCACGACCTCGAGGCCAAGGCCAACGAGGTGCTCGAATCGGTCTTCGGACCGGGTCTCGCGCGCGTCGTCGTCGCCTCGCAGTGGACGCACGAAGAGGTCGAGAGCGTCAAGGAGACGATCGACCCGAAGAACAAGGTGGTGGTCAGCGAGACCAGCACCAAGTCCAGCACGCCGCAGGAAGCGCCGGTGGCGAGCGCCGATCCCGCGCAACAGCCCGCGCCGGCTTCGGTGGCCGAGACCAGCGAGTCGCAGAGGAGCACCATCGTTGGGCGCGAGACTTCGCTGCGCCGCGCCAGCGCGCCGCGCCTCGACCGCATGTCGGTGTCCATGTTCCTCGACGAGAGCCAGAAGGACCGCGCCGCGGGCCTCGAGGCCGCCGTCAAGGGCGCCGTGGGCTTCGACGACAAGCGCGGCGACGCGTTCTCGAGCTTCGTCTCGCCGTTCGCGGGCGTGCTGCGCGACGAGAAGGGCCAGCCCCTGCCCACCGCGCCGCTCGCGCCTGTCGAAGAACCCAGCCCGATGCTGGAGATGCTCGTCGAGCGCTCGGTCGAGATCGTGGCCGCGCTCGTCTTCCTCTTCGTCATGTTCCGCGCGCTCAAGGGCGTCGCGTCGAAGAAGCCAGGCGTCGACGCCATGGCGAGCAGCGCCCGGGAAGACGAAGAGATGCTCGAGCTGCTCGCGCGCGGCTCGGTCGAGGAGCTGATCAAGAACGAACCCGAGCGGGTCGGCGCGGTGCTGTCGCGCTGGGCCGCCGAAGACAAGGCCATCGCCAAGGTTGGTGCACGATGACGGACACGATCAAGCCGAGCGGCGCGCGCCGCGTGGCCGCTTTCCTCTTGACGCTCGACAAGGACGCCGCGGCCTCGATCCTGCAGAAGCTCGATCCAGCCGTCGTGGCCGACGTGGCCGAGGCGTTGACCAGCGTGGACGAAGGCTCGTTCGCGCGCGAGGTGCTGGACGAAGTCTGGCGCGACCTCGCGAAGGACCTGCACGCCCCCGCCAAGCCGCGCGCCAAGAAGGAGGAGGAGCTCGCTCCCTTCCTCGAGGCCGGCCTCGGCAAGGACCGCGCACGCCAGGTGCTCGGCGCCATCCACGAGCGCCGCCGCCACGAGCGCCCGTTCCACATGCTCGAGCAGAAGCCCGTGGTGCACGTGGCCGCCGCGCTCGGCCACGAATCACCCGCGGTCGCCGCGCTGGTCCTCGCGCATCTCGATCCCAAGGTCTCGGCCGAGGTGCTCTCGGGCTTCGAAGGCGAGAAGGCGCTCGACGTGGTCGGGCGCATCTCGCGCATCGTGCCGCCGGGCTTCGCCGCCCTGTCGAGCATCGCCGACGAGCTCGTGGCGCGCGTCGACGCCGCCGCGCGCCAACCTGCGCCGCCCGACCCGACCGTGCGCATCAAGACCATCGCGCAGATGCTGAACAACGCCCAGAAGGCCACCGAGAAGGCCGTGCTCGAAGGGCTGGACGAGAACGACAAGGAGACCGCCGAGAGCGTCCGCGAGTGGATGTTCACCTGGGACGACCTTGCGCGACTCGACAAGAAGACCATGCAGAAGGTGCTCGGTTCGGTCGAGACGCGCACCTTGGCCGTCGCGCTCAAGGGCTCGCAGCCCGCGGTCGAGTCGAACATCATGGCCAACCTCTCCAAGCGCGTGCAGGCGATGGTCAAGGACGAGCGCGAGCTCGCCGGACCCATGCCGATGAGCGAAGTGCTCGTGGCGCGCGGCGAGGTGCTGAAGGCCGCTCGCGCTCTGCTCGAGGGCGGCGAGGGCGCCCCCGCCGGAGCGAAGGGGGAGGAACTTGTCGCCTGAAGCCGAAGCGGGCGTCTTGCGCCTGTCCGAGCGACCCGCCGCCGTGCGCATCGCGCGCGGCGACGCGTTGTCCATGCTGGCCGAGGCGACGCGCGCCCAGGTGGCGGAGGCTCGCGCGCAAGGCGTCGCCGAAGGCGAAGCTCGCGCGATCGCCGGAGCGGCGCGCGCGCTGGAAGCCGCCGTCGAGTCCTTCGCCCGCGCCGCCGCCGAGCGCGAGCAGGCGTTGGCGCGCGACACCATCGAACTGGCGCTCGTCGTCGCGCGCCGCATCCTGCGTCGCGAGGTCGACGCCGGGAACTACGATCTGGAACGCATCGTGCGCGAGACCTTGGCGGCCTCGGGCGCGGGACGCGGCGCGTGCGTGGTGCACCTGCACCCCGACGACCTCGTCGCGCTGCGAGGCGTGCCTTTCCGCGCCGGCACCGATCTGCAGGCCGACCACGAGGTCGCCCGCGGCGAAGTCCACGTGACCACCGCGCGCGGCACGATCGTGCGCGACATCGACGCGGCGCTCGCGTCCATCGCCACGCGCCTCTCCGAGGAGGCGTCGTGACGCGCCTCGACCTCGCTCGCGCGAGCGCCGTGGTCGACGCCGCCGCGCAGCCCGTCTTCCGCGGTCGCGTCGAGGAAGTCTCCGGCGTGCTGGTGTCCGCCCACGGCGTGCCGGCCGCGGTCGGCGAGCTGTGCCGCATCCATCGCGGCGACGGGACGCAGACCGACGCCGAAGTGGTGGGATTCCGCGGCAACGCGACCTTGTTGATGCCCCACGGCGACGTGGCGGGCATCGCGCCGATGCAGGAAGTCGTGGCCTTGGGCCGTTCGTTCTGCGTGCCTGTCGGCGGTTTCCTGCTCGGACGCACGCTGGATGGCTTCGGCAAGCCCATCGACGGCTTGGGCGAACTGCCGCGTCGCGAGACGCGCCCCGTGCGCGCCGACGCGCCCGATCCGCTGTCGCGCCCCTTGATCGACCAACCGCTGCAGACCGGGGTGCGCGCCATCGACGGCTTGAACACCATCGGCAAGGGCCAGCGCCTCGGCATCGTCGCCGGTTCCGGCGTGGGCAAGTCGACGCTGCTCGGCCAAGTCGTGCGCGGCACCGACGCGGACGTGGTGGTCGTGTGCCTGGTCGGCGAGCGCGGCCGCGAGGTGGCGGGCTTCGTGCACGAGGTGCTCGGGGAGGAGGGCCGCAAGAAGTCCGTGCTCGTCGTGGCGACCTCCGACAAGGCGCCGATCGAGCGCTGGATGGCGCCGTTCGTGGCCTGCACCGTGGCCGAGCACTTCCGCGACCAGGGACTCGACGTGCTGCTAGTGATGGACTCGATCACGCGCTTCGCCATCGCGGCGCGCGAGATCGGCCTCGCCGCGGGCGAACCACCGACCGTGCGCGGCTTCCCGCCGAGCTTCTTCGCCACCGTGCCGAAGATCGTCGAACGCATGGGCCGCACGACGAAGGGCACCATCACGGGCCTCTTGACCGTGCTGCTGGACGCGGACGATCCGAACGACCCGGTCAGCGACACGCTGCGCGGCCTGCTCGACGGCCACCTGTACTTGTCGCGGCAACTGGCCCAGCAAGGCCACTGGCCCGCGATCGACGTGCTGTCCTCGCTCTCGCGACTCATGCCGGCGCTCGCCGACGGCAAGCACATGGCCGGCGCGACCGCGGTGCGCTCGTGGCTCGCCGCGCACAAGGAAGGCAAGGACCTCGTCGAGATCGGCGCGTACAAGAATGGCGCCAACCCGCGCCTCGACCAGGCGCTGGCGCGTCTGCCCGCCATCGAGGCGTTCCTGCGCCAAGGCGTGCGCGAAGGCACGAGCCTCGCCGAGACCAGGGAGTTGCTGGCCCTCGTGGCGCGCGGCGCGCCCGGCGCCTGAGGAGGATCCGCATGGCCCCCAAGTTCCACTTCCCGCTCGCGCGACTCCTGCGCGTCAAGGAGATCGAAGAGAAGGCCGCGCAAGCGCGCTACTCAGAGGCCGATCTCGCCGCGCGCGCCAAGGAGGAGTCCGCCGCCCGGCGGACGACCGAGGCGCTGGAGGCGCAAGCGCAGCTCTTGCGCTTGCAGTCCGAGGGGGTCGTGCGCGTCGAATCGGTGCTGGGCTCGCTGGGATTGGTCGACGCCGCGCGCCGACGCGCCGACGCCGAACGTCAAGTCGCCTTGACAGGTCGATTCCAGGCCGAACAGCAGCGCGTCGCGTGGGTGGAGCGCCGACGCGACGTGAAGGGGCTCGAGAAGCTGCGCGAGCGCCGCCGGGACGAGTTCCTCGCCGTGCGCGGAGCCATCGAAGCGGCCCTGATGGACGAGACCGCCGCGCTTCGCCACGCGCGCCGCGCCGGCCGCGACGAAGCGACGCAGGGCGCCGACCACTACGACGAGGAATCCAAGCCATGATGAAGAACCTCCTGCTCGTGGGCGCCGGACTGGTGCTGTTCGCTGGTTCTTTCGCCGGCGTCGCGCTGGTGTCCGGACGCCATCCTTCGGAGATCCCCGGCTTGTCGTGGATCGCGCGCAAGCCGTTCGAGGCGCCGCCGCCCGCGCCGGCCCACGAGATGCCCGCGCCGCGCAAGGCGCCGAGCGACGGCGAGGCCGATGGGCCGCAACGAGTCGAACCGGCGCTGGCCGGCGCCGGCGGCCTGCTCGGCGCGTTCGTCATGCCCGCGCCCTACACCGCCTCCGAGATCCACGAGCTGCAGCAATCGCTGCGCAAGGCGCTTGGCGACGCGCAAGCGCGCCTCGTCGACATCGAGCGCCGCGAGACGCGCGCCGCCGAATGGGAGCAGTCCGTCGAGCAACGCCGGGGCGAGTTGGCGCAGTTGCGCACGCTGCTCGAACAGAAGGAGTCCGAGCTCAAGGGTCGCGAGATCGCCTTGAAGAGGGACGCCCAGGCCAAGGACGAACGCGACGAGGCCTCGTGGAAGGAGATCGCCGGGTTCTTCGAGGAAGGCGACAGCGACGAACTGGGTGCGCGCCTCGCGGAGTTCGAGCCGGAGAAGGCCGCCAAGATCCTCGGCCACCTGGAGGACGCCCGCGCGCGGGAACTCGTCAACGCGCTGCCCAAGGACAAGTACAAGGCCTACTTGGAGGCCTACCGGGCCCGCAAGGGGTACTGAGGCTCGCGCAGGCCGTCGGCGCGAGTCGGCGTTGGCGCGGCGGGGAGTCCGCACGGCCTCCTCGTGCCGTTCGTGGCACCGCGAAGATCCAGCCGGCTCGAAGGGCCCCGGGCCGCCCCTCAAGCTTTTCCGGGTTCGAGCCGAACGAAGCTGGAGAGGCCCATGTCCACGCCGAAACTGACCCCGGAGGAGCTCGACGCCCTCGTCTCCATCGCGCGCGAACGCGCCGCGGAGGCGCCGATCGTCGAACCGCGCGACTTCCGCGCGCCACGCCGCCTGTCGGTGGATCAGCTGGCGCAGATGGTCTCCTCCATCGTGCGCGTGCTGCCGGAAGGCTCGGCGCACTTGTCGAGCTGGCTGCGCTGCGACTGCAAGCTGGAGGCGCAGGCGCTGGTCGAAAGCACGCTGGACCTCGCCACGGAAGGCCTCGCCGATCCCCTATGCGCCTTCGCGCTCGACTGCGGCGGAGAAGAAGGCCTGCTCGTGTGGGACGCGTCCGCGGCGCTCGCGGCATCCGAGTGCGCGCTGGGTGGCGCTCCCACCGCCGACCTCGCTGGACGTGCGTTGACGAACATCGAAGCTCGCATGGTCGAGCAGCTGCTGGCTCCGCTCGCCAAGGCGTGCGCCAAGGCGCTCGGCGGCGAGGTCAAGTCCTTGCGCCACCTGCCCGACGCAGCCACGGCGTCGAAGGTGCGCGGCGCGTCCGGTGGCGCGGGACGGGTGCTGCTGCAACTGGCGCTCGATTCGAACCTCGGCCCGTCGTCGCTGCGGATCGTCCTCGCCAAGACCAAGGCGCCGGAGATCCCTTCCGCCGCGTTGCCGGCCAAGGGCGCCAAGCAAGCCTTGCCGCCGGTTCTGGGCGCCGTGGACGTGGGCCTCGGCGTGCACCTCGGCGACGTCGAAGTCCCGCTCGCCGACCTGCTGGCGCTGGAGATCGGCGATGTCATCCCGCTCGAGCTCGAGCTCGACGGCGTGGTCGACGTGCACATCGAGGGACGGCGCTGCATGACGGCGCGCATCGGACACCACCAAGGACGCCTGGCCCTGCGCATCGCGTCGCTCTCGGCGCGCGAGCTTTCGATCTGAAGACGAACATGAAGAGCACCGACGAGACGACGAGCAACCTGGAGTCCGCCATCGACGCCGCGACGGAAGCGGTGCGCATCACGGCATCGAAGCTCGATCCGCTGCCGCCGGGCTCGCCGGGCGCGGAACAACTGGGCTTGGACAGCCTCATGGCGGTGCCGGTCAAGGTCACCGTCGAGGTCGGCAAGTCGAAGATCCCTTTGGGCGAGCTGGTGAAGCTGGCTCCGGGTTCACTCGTGCCCCTCGAGCGCGAGGCGCACGAGCCCGTCGACGTGCTGGTCAACGGCAAGGTGGTGGCGCGCGGCGAGGTCGTGACCATCGACCGGCGCTTTGGCGTGCGCATCACCTCGGTGTTGCCCGGTTGATCGATCCGACGCGCGCGGACTACAGCCCGAAGCTGCCAGCCTTGGCCGCGCCGCGCGCAAGGCGCGCCGGATCGAAGAAGCCCGCGTCGAAGGCCGTGCAAGGCTCGCCGGCCAAGAGCTGCGCCATGCCCGCGCCCACGCCCGGGGCGAGCTTGAAGCCATGTCCGGAGAACCCGACGGCCACGCAGAGGTTCGCCAAGCCCGGCGCGCGACCGAGCAGCGGTTGCCCGTCGGGTGACAGCGTGTACAACCCGACGAAGGCTTCGCGTTCGCCTTGGCGCTCGTACTCGGGCACGCGCTCCACGAGACGCTCGCGCGCCCAGCGCCGGAATCCGGCGCCGACCACGTCGTCGACGCGGTCGGGATCGGACACCGTCTCGTCGCGCACATGATCCATGGCACCCACGCGCGTGCGGCCGGCGTGGCCTTCGCAGCGCGCGTAGGCGCCACCCTCGAGATCGAGCAGCACGGGATGCGCCGCGCGCATGGCCACCACGCGCGGGGAGCTCCAGCGTTCCATGCCTGCGTCGGCGATGGTCGAAAGCGCCTCGACGGCCTCGGGCGCGGAACGCGGAGGTTGGGCGATGGCGTATTGCTCTGGGCGCACGACCCGCAGTCCCGCCTCGACTCCGACCTCCGCCAGCAGCGGCCCGGCCCACGGTCCGGCGGCCACCACCACCTGGTCGGCGATCCAATCGCCTTCGCTGGTGCGCACGCGCACGATGCGGTCGCCCTCGCGCACCAATTCCAAGACGCGCGCGCCGAGGCGCGTCACGGCGCCCGCCTCGCGCGCGAGGGCGGCGAAGCTCTCGCAGGCGCGCAGCGGATCGACTCCCGCGCCGGCTGGTTCGTGGCAGCACACGGCCTCGTCGTCGACCTGCACGCCAAAGCGCCTGCGCGCCTCGGCGCCGCGCAGCAGTTCGGCCTCGACGCCGCATGCCACCAGCAATGCGGCGTTTCTCTCGACCAATTCGCGCGTGCCGCTCGCGCGCGGGCCTCCGATTGTCAAGACGCCTTGACGCTCGAACCCGATCGAGCGGCCCACGAGGCTCTCGAACATGGACCACTCGCGCAGCGAATCGTGGGCCAGCCGCACCAAGGCCTCGTCCGAGTAGAAGCAGCGCAGGATGGCCCCGGAACGGCCGGTCGAGCCGGCTCCCAACTCGGCTTTCTCCAAGAGCACCAACGGCGCCTCGAGCGGATCGCACAGGTGCGCCGCCGCCTTGGCGATGGACGCGCCCATGATGCCCCCACCCACCACGAGGATGCCGGCCGTCTTCGCGGGCGTGGAGCTCATGGCGAAGGGGTGGCCGGGGCGCCGACGGGCTTCAAGGTCGCGTGGCCGGCAGGTCGCGCCGCGCCAGTTCGTAGTAGGCGCCGAAGCCCGCCGACAGCAAGGGCATGCCCACGATCACGAGACCGATGCAGAACAAGAGGAGCGTCGCCATCACCAGCAGCCCGAGGCAAACGAGGAAGGCGAACGTGACCCAGAAACGCCCGCGCGTCAGCTCCCACGACCGCTTGAGCGCCTCGAGCGGACCGCACTCGCCTTGTTCGGGGTCGCAGGCGATCGTCAGTGCGAAATAGAGGCGCACGTTGACGTAGATGGCCGGAATCATGAGCAGCAGCACGCCGAAGAGGATCAACACCACGCCCACCACTTGGTTGTCGCCACCACTGGACGCGGAGGCCATCGCCGCTCCCACCACGACGGCGAAGAGGCCCGGGGCCAAGAGCACCACGATGACCAACATCGCCAGCAAGCCCGTGCCCAGCACGGCGAAGTAGCGCCGGAAGGGCTGGACCGTGTCGGCGATGTCGAGTTGCCCACGCACGGCGCGCACCCCGATCCAGGTCTGGGCCGCGCTCAGCGGAATGCCAAGCAGCACCGAGACCACGACCACGAGAAGAAGCGCCGCGAAGAGGAGCGGCAGTTGCGACGGATCGAAGTCGAGAGTGGCTTGCTGCCACGACCCTGCGCCATTCCTGCCGACTTGGAAGCCACCCGTCAGGTACTGCAAGGGCAAGCCGGCCAATTGGACGACCATCTGCCCGGCGAACACCAGCAGTCCGCAGAACAACAGCATCACCCACGAACGGCGGAACACATCGAAGGCCAGTTCGAACGCGTTGCCGAAGCTGAAGGGCGGCAGCTTGCGGATTTCTGCTGGACCGCCCGCGCTGGTCGTGGTCGTCGCAGTCGCGGTGGCTTGCGCCGCGGGCCAAGAGGACGCGGGGATGGAGGACGCGGACAGCGACGACGCGGGTGTCGACGCGCCGAACAAGCCGCGCAGTTCGTCGATCTCGTCCGCCCGACTCCAGCGGTCGGCCCCCACCTCGCACACCTGCGTGGAGCCGACCAACTTGCCGGCACGCTGCAGTTCCTGCAGCTGGTCCATGCCCACCGGCCCGAGGACCGTCTGGCCGCTCGGCGTCGTCTCGACCACGTACCACTGCTTCATGTCGTCGTGCTTCCTGGAAGAGAAGGTCGCCGGGCGCGACCATGGAAGGACCATGGGTTGCGCCGGAGAATGGAGAGCATACGCAGCGCAAGCTGGCTTCTTGCCGCGCCAAGCCCCGCCGAGCGCTTCGAAGCCATGTAGGCGCGCGACCCCGCCCGGCACAGGCGGGGTCGCGCGTGGATGGATGGGAGGCACCGCGGGGACGCCCGCTGGGCCCGTCGTCCAAATGGGGGTGGGACGACGGGAGGGTCGGAGGGCGGTCTCGTTGCTGCGCTCCCGACGGTTCCTTCCGCAGGAACGGGGTCCGAGGGGGCAGGAAAGCGCGAATTCAATGCGCGTGGACCCCAAGAGGGGCTCCGGGCCGCCCCACGGCTATCCTCAACTGCCCCGAAGACCATGATCCCGCCCCGCAAGACCCGCACCATCCATGTCCGCGACCTGCCGATCGGCGGCTCGGCCCCCATCGCCGTGCAGAGCATGGCGGCCACGCAGACGAAGAACCTCGAGGCGACCGCGCGCCAGTTGCAGCTCATCCACGCGGCCGGCGCCGACATCATCCGCGTCGCGGTCGATTCGAAGGAGGACGTGGCGGCCTTGGCGAAGTTGCGCGCAGGCACCAACGCGCGCTTGTCGGTCGACCTGCAGGAGAACTATCGGTTGGCCGAACTCGTCGCGCCGCACGTCGACAAGGTGCGCTACAACCCCGGCCACCTGCACCACCACGAGAAGCACAAGTCGATCGAGGAGAAGGTCGCCTACCTCGTCGATGTGGCCGTCAAGAACGCTTGCGCGATCCGCATCGGCATCAACGCCGGTTCGATCGCGCCCGAGTACGACGCGCGCTTCCCCGACGACCATGTGTCCGCCATCGTGGCCTGCGCCATCGACCACTGCGCGCTGGTCGACAAGCTGGGCTTCTCCGACTACCTCGTGTCGATCAAGGACTCGGATCCGCGGCTCGTGGTCGAGGCCAACACGCGCTTCGCCGCCGAACGTCCCGACGTGCCCATCCACCTCGGCGTGACCGAAGCCGGCATGCCGCCCGAAGGCATCATCAAGACGCGCATCGCCTTCGAGCAACTCTTGTCGCGCGGCATCGGCGACACGCTGAGGGTCAGCCTCACGCTGCCCTTCGACGACAAGGGACGCGAGATCGCCGTCGGGCGCGAACTCGTCAAGGACATCGAGGAAGGCCGCTTCCGCTCGGTGCCGCCGAACTTCTTCGACGGCTTGAACATCATCAGTTGTCCGTCGTGCTCGCGAGTCGAGAACGACAGGTTCATCGAACTGGCCGAGGATGTGAAGCGCCTGACCGCCTACGCCAAGCAGCACAAGCTGACCATCGCGGTGATGGGTTGCCGCGTCAACGGTCCCGGCGAGACCGATGATGCCGACCTGGGCCTGTGGTGCGGGCCGAACTTCGTCAACTTGAAGCGCGGCGAAGCGGAGCTCGGCGCTTACCGCTACGACGAGATCCTGCCGCGGCTGCGCGAGGAGCTCGACAAGCTGGTCGCGGCGCGCGGCTGAGGCGCGCAGGGCGAGGCTCGATCATCTCGCGCGGCGACGCGCGACGACCCAAGCGATGGCGCACGACGCCGCGAGCGCGACGGCGACGGCGAGCTTCATCCAACCCGCGACGACAAAGGCGGGCGCGCGATCCTCGGGTGCCGCGTTCCGCGGCGCGCCGGGCGCGGGGACCACGACGACCTCGAGCGGCTCGACGCTCGAGCTCGCGTAGCGACCCGACTCGGGGTCGAACCACGCCACGCGCGGCGGGATGACGGAGGCGCGGCCGGCGCGATCGCAGGCGAGTTGCCAGGCGTGCACGACCCCGCCCTCGATGGCGCGCGACGACGAAGCGAGGACTCGCAAGCCGCGCAGTTCGCGCGGAGCCATGGGTGGCATCGCCTGCGCGGCGCCTTCACCGGAAACGGCGAGCTCCAGCACCACCTCGTCGCCTTGCTCGGCTTGCTCGCGATCGAGTCGCGCGAGCACGGACCAACCCCCGACCGCGCCATCCCATTCGACAGGGCGCCCTTCCTCGGGCGGCTCGTCGATGCGCACGGCGAGCTCGGTGCCGCGCAGCAGTTCGTCCCACCGGTCGAGCGGCTGTCGCCCTTGGAAGGCGTCGTCGCGCCACTCAGGCGACCACGCCACGCGCACGTGCGGCGCCTCGAAGCGCGCCTCGCCCGGACGGCGCGCGCGCCAAGCGAAATCGCGCTCGTACGCGGTCCACTCGCGTCCATCGACGAGGCGCGCACCGACGCGATCGAAACGCTCGACGGACTCGCCCAACGCGAAGGTGGGGCCGTCTTGCGCGCGGGCTTCGACGATGGCTTCCACCGCGTCCGTGCCCGACAACCACGGCGCTTGCACTTGCAGCGGCACGCCAAGGTCGCGACCAAAGGGCTGGAGAGCGTGTTCGCGCAACCAACGGTCGTCGACCAGCACGCGCACGCTCGTGCGGAAGACCTGACCCTGCCACGCAGCGTCCTTGGCGCCTAGATGCTCGACGCGCACATGCTCGTCGGCCGAAGCTGCGACAGGCGCTTGGGCGGGATTGGCACCCAACCCCGCGATGACCAGACCACAAGATGCCGCGCAGGCGGCCAAGCGCTTCAGGTCGAAGGGCATGCGCCGCGCACCTCGTGCCCCAGATCCTCCAACGCCGATTTGGCCTTGGCGTGGTTCTCGACCGAGACCAGCAGCCAATCCGTGTCGTAGGTCGACACGACGAAGACCGGCACCGACTTGTCCGCCAAGGCGCGGCACAAGGACGCCAAGAGGCCGACAGTCGTCATGGGCACGACGCCGGCGATGCCGATGGCGATCTTGTCGCGCTCCTGGCGCACCTCGGACGGCACCACGGCTTGCGCGCAAATGACGGACAACTCGGCGCGCGTGCGCGACACCGTGGTCCAAGCCCCCCCGCACCACGGCGGCACGGCGGCATCCGGAGCGAGGCGGGCGATGGCTAGGCGTTCGGGATGTGTTTCGAAGACAAGGCGGTCCATGCGTCGCCTCGGATTCTAGTCGTTGGGTGCCACGCCGCGCGCGCGCCGAGCGTCAGGGAGGGTGGAGGGGAGCGGCGCAGCGGCTGCGTAGCGGCCACAGCCGATCCCCCTTCTGGACGCAGCCATGCCAGCGTGGCCATGGCTGGACTCCGGGACGGTGAAAACGGGGAAAGGCAGGCAAGCGATGAAATGCCAAGACAAGAACACGGGGGGACGCGTGGATGTTCCTGCGGAGATTCTCGCGACGAACCTCGAGCGGGCGCTCACCAGTCGAGTGCAGGAAGAACCCAGTTCGCAATCGTGGTGCGCGCGATCGGCAATTGCGCGTTCGCAAGGTCGCGACTCGCTGGCCAGCCAAGCTGGCGGACGCTCGTGGCGATGGCCTGGAGCATTGGGTGCGGCCACGCTGGCCATGATGGCGAGCGCATGCCAGTCATCGGCCGTCATGGGCAGCAGCGACTGTTACGTGATCCTGCGCCTGGATGCGGACTTGGATGATCCCGTGTTCCATATCTCTGGTGTACGCGCGGATGTGATTGACCCCGAGTGTCCGCCGCTCACCAAGGTCAACTGCACCTTCTGGGACGATCGCAATGGCGACATGAAGATCGACCCGGGTGAACCGCTGACCCGCGGCACCTTCGCTGAATCGAACCCGCCATCCCACACGCTGACCGTCGGCGCCTTCAGTTCCCGTCGTCCCGGCAACGGCCGTTCCACCTGCTGGGAGTGCGTGGCGATCAACTCCAACAATGTGCCGACGCGCTTCGGTGGCAGGTTCTGATTGGCGGCAGTTTTTAACGGAAATCTCGGCAATTCCAGCAATAGGGCATCCAACAAGGAAAGGGACAAGGAGATGAACAACAGCGACGCGACGAAGTTGCAACATGCGGCGATCCAACCGACGACAACCCAACAGCGGCAAGGCTCCGCCTACCGTAGCGAGTCTGGACCAGGCGCCGCGATGCATGCACCCGACACCGCTAATCCCCCGCCCGGCAAACCGAGCAACCGCACCAAGCGCAAGGTGACAGGGCTCGCCCTCGCCGGGCTGGCCGGCGCGGTCGTGGTGGTGGCCGGGGCGGGGCTGGTGCATGCCCTGAACGGTTCCGGCGCTGCGTGGTCCTCCCAGGCATCGCAGTTCAGCGAGTTCACGTCGCACGCCGGCATCGAGTATCGACTCCTTCCCTTGGGGTCGACGATGGGCTCGCCGATGCAGGTCGAGGTGCGAAGGCTCGACCCCCTCGATCACCGCATGGTCGATGAACGCACCGGACTGTCGATGGTCCTTGACCAACGCGCCATCGCCGCGGTCCAGCTGACCCTGAATGACGTGGCCACGGACCTGGTCTTTGATCCTGGCTCGAATGCTTGGAAGACCATCATCGCACCGTCGCAGATCAGCTGGTTCGGCTCGAACCGCTGGGTCTTGGTGGCCAAGGCGATCGATGGTGGTGTGCTGGCTCGATTCGAGCGCAAGCTCACACCCTGAAGCGCGGTCTGAAAGTAGCGATCCGGCGACCTGTTGCAGGTGCTCGCGCTGTGGTGGCGCGAGCACCTGCGCCGGGCGCTGGGTCTGGAAAGCCAGACGCGGCTTGTGCAGTCTGCTTGCTCGATCGAGCAACCGCGGCCCGCGCCAACCAACAGGTGCGCAGCCACGGACGGTTCGACACAACCAGGTCAACGAGATCGATGCTGCAACAAAGCGAACATGTGGATGTGCGACGCGCCGCCTTGGGCGTGATGAAGCAGTCCCTGCATGTCAGCATCGACCAGGACAAGGCTCGCGATCTGGCGCGCCAATGGGAGCCGGATGTCGCCCCCGTGGCGCACGCGGCCCCAGCGACGTTGGCGCCTGAAGGTCGGGCGATGTACCACTTGGTGCAGGCGTGCTTGTCCTTCGGCACGGGCTGGTGCACAGGCTTCCGCGGACCGGACGAACGGACCGGCGATCTGGCGGCTCGGCTACGACAGCAATTCGAGCGCGCGGGCGCTCCCTCCGCGACTCACCTATCGCGCATCAAGCCGGCGGACTGCGAGCGCATCTTGGGCGCGGGACCCGACCCCGAGGGTGCCGCGGCGCCGGAACTGGTGGAACTGCAAGCACGCGCCTTGCGCGATCTGGGTCGGCATCTCGAATCCCACCATGGCGGCGAGGCTCTGCGGTTCCTCGCCGACACGGGTGGACGGTTGCAGGGCCTGGTGGAAAGCTGCTCGGCGTTGCCGTTCTTCCATGATGTCCAGCGCTACCGGGGAGTCGAGGTCCCCTTCCTGTGGCGTTCCCAGCGTCTAGCGCTTGCCTTGGCGACTGAATTCCGCGACACGCCGCAGCAAGGTTGGACCGAGTGGGAGCTGTACGCTCTGTCGTCGGATCCGCGAATCATCGGCGTGTTGGTGGAGGCCGACATCCTCCGTCCAGAGCAGGGGATCCTGGTGCGTCTGCACGCGGGCGAGACCATCCCGGCACATTCAGAGCGCGAAATCGAGTTGCGCGCCGCGGCCATCGTGGCGGTCGAACTGATGGTGCACGCCCTGCGCCGCGAGGGCCGTCCCGCGACCGCGCTGGGAGTGGACGCTTGGTTGCGTGCGCAGCCGCGCTGGTGTGACGCGCCACGGCCGCGCGTGCGCACCGTCAGCTATTGAGAGAGTCGAAAATGGGCGAGTCCTCGGGCACTGGCATGCAGTGCAGCACGACTCTATTGAGACTTGAACGCGACTGTAGTGAGACTGGAGCGCGACTGAGACGCGACCGATGCACAGTGAGACCACGGCTGAAACTCGGCGAGAGCACGGCCGGAGTGCCTTCAGAGTACGGCCGGTGTCCAGCACGGCACCCATGCAGGTCGCGTGGGTTCTAGAAACACAAGCGCGGCTCGCCATCCTGCGCAGCCATGACACGCCCCTGCGAGGCCCGCACGGCCTCGTCGTGGACGAAGCGCGGGCGCGGAAGACCGAGAGCAGCGACGAACTCCCCGAGCTGGTTGGCCCGCTTGTGGTCGGGAGCCCCGAGCGCACCAGCACCGCGCGGGCTCGGAGCTCACACGCCTGCGAACTTCGCAAGGAGTAGACGCAACGCAACGCCCGCCACTAGCAAGACCGGCGCGGACGCTCGCTGCCACACAAGCCATGCTCCCAAAGCCAAGCAGGTCGCGAGCGAGCCGACATCGACGAATCGAGCCGCGGAGGCTCCTTGCCACAAGGTGGCCACCGCAAGCTCGAGCCCCAGCGCGAACAGCACGCCCAGGCTCGCAGAACGCACTCCGGCGAACAGCGGCGCAAAAAGCGGCGCCGAACGGAGGCGTTCGTAGGCCCCTGCGGCGGCGAGCACCCACAAGGCGCTCGGCAAGAAGATCGACCACGCGGCGAGCAACGCTCCCATGCTGCCTGCCAAGAACGGGGACGTGGCACCCGGCTCGTTGGCGAGTGCGTGGTGCGACAGGAATTGCAACGCGAGCACCAACGGACCGGGCGTCGCCTCCGCCACGCCCAAGGCTTCGGCCACCATGGACGGCGCGACCCACGCCCTCTCGACGGCCGCGTCACCGAACCAGGCCACCATCGTGTAAGCCCCACCGAATCCGAAGAGGGCCAATTCCAACAAGACGCGCGTCAGTTCGGCGACGCGTCCCCCCTGCCAAGCGGCAAGCATGACCAAGGGAGCGATCCAAGCGCTGGCGAGGAGCAACAGACCCGATTTGCGCGGAGGGCGCGCCAGGAACACGGATTCCGACTCGCCGCCTTCGCGCTCCTCGAGAGCCAGCACCCTCACCCCTTCGACGTCGCGTCGCGGTGCAAGAGCGCCATGCGAACCGGGGTCGCGCAGCTCGCCCTCGGACAAGGTGGGCGCAGCCGGCCGGTCTGGCGCAGACGAAGGCGCGGACGGCGGAGCGGACGGCCTAGACGACCCGGACGGCCTGAGGGCAGCCGTCGTAGCCGTGGCCTGAGTCGTCTTGGTGGCAGCCGTCGCATTCGCGGCAGGCGTCGCCTTCGCGGCTTCGACGATCGCGGCAGGCCCCGGCGCGGACGCAGACCGCGGGACCGCCAACACCTCGCTGGGGCTCCCCCGCATGATCACGATGCCCTAGAGGGCGCCGAAAAGGAGCGCCAAAGGCACGGCGGAGATTGGCGGCAAGGCCAACACGGCGGCCACGACAGCCACCGCCAAGCCGCGCCCGCGCAAGTGCAACCGTTGCGCGAGTTGGATCACTGAAGCGCACAGCAATCACACGACGGCGCAGCGCAGACCCTCGACCACGCTCGCTCCCACCGCGCCGCCGGACCACAGCTTCCATGTCGCCGCCGCCACCCACACGCACGCCGCCCCCGGCAAGACGAAGAGAGCGGCTGCGATGGTGGTGCCGCGCGCACCGGCCACGCGCCAGCCGATCCAAGTCGCCCGTTGCATGGCCTCGGGGCCCGGCAACACGGTGCACAAGGAAAGTCCATCGGCGTAACTGCGCGCATCGAGCCAACCGCGCGCGTCCACGACAACGCGCTGCAGGAGCGCCGCCTGGCCCGCAGGGCCGCCGAACCCCAGGCAGCCCACCTTGCCGAAGGCGCGCACCAACTCGCGCGTCGATGGAGCCTCCCGCTGGACCATGCGCCCGACAGGCGCGGTGGTGACCGGGCATTCCTCGCGGATGGTGAGCATGGTGGGGAGCGGACCGTCAGACACCGGCGAGTCGTCGAAGCCTGTCCTCATTGTGCGGGTGGATGCGTCTGGGCGCGAATCCCCGTCCAGCTCCATCATCAGGACCGGTAGGCGGAGAGGAATGGGTGCAAGCGGCGGCTAGAGTGGGGCCATGACCGCCATGACTCCGCGCGAGCGCTTCCTCGCCGCCTGCCGCCGCCAGCCCGTGGATCGCACCCCCGCATGGGTGATGCGACAGGCCGGTCGGTACCTGCCCGAGTACCGCGCAGTGCGCAAGCATCACGACTTCCTCGGCATGGTGCGCACGCCCGAGGCCGCCGCCGAGGTCACCTTGCAGCCGATCCGCCGCTTCGGCATGGACGCGGCGGTGATCTTCTCGGACATCCTCGTGCCGCACGCGGCGATGGGTCTCGATGTGCGCTTCGAGGAAGGCGAAGGCCCCAAGCTCGCGCCGTGCGTGCGCACGCCCGAGGATGTCGAGGCGCTGCGCGACTTCGACGCGTGGCGCGACACCGGCTTCCTCGGCGAGGCGATCAGGCGCGTGCGCGCCGAACTCGGCGGGGAGCGCGCCATCATCGGCTTTTGCGGCGCGCCATGGACCAGCGCCAGCTACATGATCGAGGGCGCCTCGAGTCGCAACTTCGAGCACGCCAAGCGCATGCTGCACGGCGATCCGGCCTGCTTCGCGCGGCTGTGCGAGCGCCTCGTCGACAACCTCGTGCCTTACCTGCGCATGCAGGTCGAGGCGGGTGCGGATGTCCTGCAGGTGTTCGACAGCTGGGGCGGCGCCTTCGACGCGCGCACCTGGAGCGAAAGCCTGCTGCCGTCGACGCGCCGGCTGGTGCACGAAGCCAAGGCGTTGGGCGTGCCTGTGATCCTGTACGTCAATGGTTGCAGCCAACTGCTCGAGACGCTGGTCGACACCGGCGCCGACGTGCTCGGCCTCGATTGGCGCGTCGATCCCGCCGATGCGATCCGCCGCACGGGTGGCAAGGTGGCGCTGCAAGGCAACCTCGATCCGTGCGTGCTGTTCGCTCCGCCCGAGGTCGTCGAGCGCGAGACGCGGCGCGTGCTCGACTCCTTCCGCGACGCTCCGGGGCACATCTTCAACCTCGGCAGCGGCATCCTGCCCGGCGTGCCGACCGCCTCGATGGAGGCTGTGTTCCGCGTCGTGCAGGGACGCCAGGCGATGGAGGCGCGCGTCTCGTGAGCGGCGAGGGCGCCAAGCCGGGTGTGTACGACAAGCGCCTCGTGGCCGAGCTCGCGGCCGCGCGCGGCTTGCTGGAGAAGCACGCCACCAACGCGCCGCGCTACACGAGCTACCCGACGGCAGTCGACTGGACGCGCGACTTCGACGCGGAGTCGTACCCGGCGCTACTCGCGCGCGCGGCGAGCTCGGACGAGCCGCTGTCCTTGTACGTGCACCTGCCCTTCTGCGCGAAGATGTGCCTGTTCTGCGGCTGCAACGTGGTCGTGTCGAAGAGCGTCTCGCGCATCGACGCCTACCTCGAGCGCCTCGAGAAGGAGTTCGACTTCGTCGGCGCCAGCGGCATCGGCCGGCGCAAGGTGCGCCAATGCCATTGGGGCGGAGGCACGCCCACGCAGCTTTCCGTGGCGCAGATGGAGCGCGTGCAACGCGCCTTCGAGCGCAACTTCGAACTGGCGCGCGACGCCGAGGTGGCGATCGAAGTCGATCCGCGCGTGACGACGCGCGAGCAGGTCGCCTGGCTCGCCGCGCGCGGCTTCAACCGTGTTTCGCTGGGCGTGCAAGACTTCGATCCGCGCGTGCAGGAGGCCATCGCGCGCGTGCAGTCCGAGGAGGAGACGCGCGCCAGCGGCGACGCGGCGCGCGAGCACGGCATCGGCTCGGTCAACATCGACCTGATCAACGGCCTGCCGCACCAGACGCCGGCGAGCTTCGAGCGCACGATCGAGCGCGTGCTGGAGATCCGCCCCGAGCGCGTGGCGCTGTTCCACTACGCGCATGTGCCGTGGATGAAGAAGCACCAAGCGGCGCTCGAGGACGCGCCGACCCCCGACGCGGCGACCAAGCTCGCCATCTTCGCGATGGCGCTGGAGCGCTTCTCGAGCGGCGGCTGGACCTACATCGGCCTCGACCACTTCGCCCTGCCGCAGGACGAACTTTCGCGCGCGCTCGCCGAAGGAAAGCTGCAGCGCAACTTCATGGGCTACACGACGCGACGCGGCGCCGACATGGTGTCCTTGGGCGTGTCCTCCATCGGCGAGGTGGGCGGCGCATTCGTGCAGAACGCCTCCAACGAAGCCGAATACCTGGCGAAGATCGACGAGCGCGGCTTCGCCACATGGCGCGGCCACGCGTCGTCCGCCGAAGACCGCCTGCGCCGCGACGTGATCGTCGGCCTGATGTGCAACGGGGTGCTGGAGAAGGACGACATCGAACGCCGCCACGGCGTCGACTTCGACGCGCACTTCGCCTCCGAGCTGCGCCAACTCGCGCCCATGGTCGACGACGGGTTGGTCGTGCTCGAGCCGCGCGCCATCCGCATCACGCCCGTCGGCCAGCTGTTCCTGCGCAACGCGGCCTTGCCCTTCGACCAGTACCTCGCCGCGCGCCGCGCCGCCGGCGGGGATGGCTCCAAGACCTTCTCCCGCACGCTGTAGCAAGCGGCGGCGGAAGGACTTTCCAGCCGGATTCGCGCGGATTTCCGCCTGTTTTTTGAGATGCCGCGATGGGGCGGCCGACATCACACCCGGCGCCGGAGGGCAGCGCATGGCGCGTCCGGCCCGAGGAAGACCCCATGAGCGACAAGAAGAACCCCGAGAAGGGCGAAACCGAGACGCCGAAGAAGAGCAAGGCAGGGCTCTTCGCCGGCGTGGGACTCGCCGTGGCCTGCGCGCTGGGCGCCACCCTGGCGACCATGGCCGTGCCCGAACCGCCCGCGCCCGAACCGGTGCTGCAAGGCCCGTTCGTGAGCAAGCTCTCGAAGAAGGACATCACGGTCAACCTCGCCGGCGAAGGCAGCCGTCGCTACCTCGTCATGGCGCTGAACGCCGAGTACTTCGCCTACGACCAGAGCTACGTGGACGCGCGGCTCGGCGGCTCGGGTCCGGAGGATCCGCTGTACACCGCGATGCTCAAGGACGCGCTGCTGAAGCTGGCGGCGACGCGCACCCGCGACCAGGTCGTCGACCTCGCCTTGATGGACGCGTTCCTCGAGGACGTGCGCGAGGCCGTCGATCCGATCCTCTTCCCGGTGTGCGTCGGCGACAGCCACAGCCAGTCGATGGCCGACACCGCGTCGGGCCTGAAGGTGGGCGAATCGATCATGCGCTCCACGCTTACGGGCTTCCTGCACCAGCACAAGCTCGTCGTCGACGCGCAGAAGAAGACCTTGCAGCTCGACAAGGGCCCGCTCGTCGTCTTCCAGGGCCGCGAGCGCGACCTGCGCGTCGAGAACGAGAACAAGCAGACGGTCTACCTCGACGTGACCGGACTGAACCCCGACTACAGCGGGGAACTGCCGATCGGAGTCCCCGGCCAAGTGCGCCGGATCTACCGCGAGCAGTTCCTCGTGCAGTGAGCGGCGACCACGCCGCGACCGACCACGCACCGCGTTTCCCGCGCGGGCGTCCGCCATCCGCGGCGGCCGCCCGCGCCCCTTTTGGCACGTGGATCCGCGGCCATCCGCTGCTTCAGGGAGCGACGACGAACGCGCGCGAGCTGCTCGCGTTGTCCTGGCCCAGGTCGGTGTAGAGGAACTGGGCGTGCACCGTCGCGCCCGGCGCCAGCACTCCGGGCGGGAGCGCGGAAGCCGGCACGCGCACCAGCAGCGAGCCGAAGGCGTTGGCCTGCACGAAGCGCGAGATCCACGCGTTGGACGCCACGCAACGCGAGCCCGCGCCGAAGGGCGTGGGCGCCGCGCCTTGGCCGAGCACGAACTTGCCGCGCGCGGCGACCGGCAGGCCGTCGACGGCCAGCGCCAGGCGGTTGTAGGCGATCGAGATCCCGCCGTGGATCGTCAAGCTGGCGCCCGCGCCCACGGAGTTGGGCGTCGGCGCGCACTGATCCTGCTGGGGCACGAGGATGTCCACCACGCTCGACCACCCGGACTGCACGCCCCACTGCCCCACCGCCACGGCGCGCGTGGTCCCGGCCGCGACGCCGTCGCACCACTGGTAGAACTGGTGCGCGCCGACCGGCTTGACCTCGTGCAGCACCGTTGCGGTGCCGAGGTGCAAGGTGGTCAAGGAACTGTTGCCGGACACGACGGCGCGCACGCCGTCGGACAGCAGCTGGACGTCGGTCGGCCGGGAGTTCGAGACGGACTTGGTCGCCACGAGCACGGGAGCTCCCGAGCGCAAGTCGACGACGTGGATGCGCATCGCCGTGGCGCCGAGGTCGCGCGTCGTGAAGACGGCGTGCGTATCGTTCGCCGCCAGCGAATCGAAGCCCGCGAAGTACTGGTAGGTCGTGGCTGGCGCGGGCACGAAGCCTTGCTGCGGCAGCTCCAGCCCGGGCGGGAACGCGCCTAGGCCGTACTGGGCCAGTCCTTCCGAGCTGCGCGCCAGCACGCGCGTTCCATCCGGCACGATGGCGAGGTCGTGCGGACGCCCGGGGAAGCGCGCATGGCGTTGGTTGCCGGCGCGGTCGTAGACGTCGAGCTGCGTCTCGATGGGCGCGCCCGCAGGCGCTCGGCGGCTGATCGTCGCCACCCGCTCGTTCGTGGCTTCGATGGAGTCCAGGGCCTCGTCGTCGAGCGCGCCGGGATTGCCGTGCAGGCGCCCGACCCAGGCCGGAGCCACGAGCGCGCCGAGGTCGTACGCGCCCACCGCCAGCTCCGAGCGCACGTAGAGCCGCGTTCCATCGGGAGTCGCGACGAGATCATGCGGCGCGCCCGGCAAGTCCAAGCAGTCCACGCAGGCGCCGCCGGTCTCGAAGGCGAGGACCGGAGCGCCGCCGCCGGGGGGCGCGAGATCCACCACCGTGATGCGCGTCGCGGGGCTCGCGGCCGACCCGACCAGCGACAGGAAGGCGGCGTGGCGGTTGGTGATCGCCACCGCGTCGACGTGGTAGGAGGTCGGCGACTGCAGCGCCGCCTGGATCGGCGGTTCGCCCGCGCCTTGCCACAGGAGCGCGCCGGTGGCGGTGGCGAACAGGAACAAGCCGCCTGGATGCTGCGGCTGCTGGGTGCTCGTGTGGCCACCGCGCACGGCGGTGAAGGCGCCATCGGGCGAGATGGCGACGTCGCGCGGCCTGTAGCCCACGCTCGGCTGGGCGACGATCGTCGGCGCGACAGGCTGCGCGATGTCGACGAAGGCCGCCGTGACGCCTCCCAGCACGACCGCGCGCGTCGCGGAGACCGCCACGGCGTCGAGCACCTCGCCACAGGGCACGTCGTTCGTGGGCAGCTCGTGGATCGCCTGCGACTGCAGGTCCTGCACGCGCACGTAGTTGACGAGGTTGTTGACGCGCATCACCGCGAAGCGCTCGTCCGGCGTCACCTCGACGTCGTCGACGCCGCCGATGACCAGGCTGGACTGCAGTAACTTCTGCGGCGCGGCCGTGGCCGTGGCGGACAAGACGATGGACGCCAGGAGCGCTTGGGCGATGTCGGCTCGGTTCATGTCGGTGCGCTCCGTCGCATGGTGGAGCGTGGGGTGTGGTGGTGGTGCGGGAATGGAATCGGCCCCGGCTGCGAAGCGCCGAGGCGCCGAGGCGCCGTCAAGTCGATTGGACAGTCTCGACGCGATTCAGACTAGTCGAGTGCCGCAGGCCGGGCACGCTCCAACCCGACCCTGACGGGCGCCTTCCCGCCTTGGGGACGGCGGCCTGGCGCGCGAGGCGCTAGTCTGAAGCGCCGACACGGCAGGACGCGGTCCAGCGACCGCGAGGCGAAACCACCCATGCGCGCACAGGAACCCCGACTCGTCGACTGGACCGCCACCGCCCGCTACTACGAGTACACCTCGGCCGCGGACCCGAGCGTGCCGGAGATCCCCTTCGCGGTCTTCCCCGCGTCGTTGCACTGCCCCGGCGCCAGCCGCGTGGTGCCGCTCGACTTGTCGCATCGACTGGCCACGGACGCGCCGGCCACCTCGCCGGCCTTGCTGGCGAACTTCCTCGTCCTCGCGGCCGGCGAACCGCTGCGCACGCGCGCGCAAGCAGGTTCGCAGATGGCCTTCGTGCTGCGCGGCGCGGGCCGCACGCGTTCGGAACATGGCGACATCGCCTGGAGCGCCGGCGACCTGTGGACGATGCCGTGTTGCGGCGAGCTCGTGCACGAGGCGGACGGCGACGCGGCCCTGTATTGGGTGCACGACGCGCCGCTCTACGCCTACCTCGGGGCGCGCGCCGTCGAGCCGCGCTTCCAACCCACGCTGTACCCGGCGCGACGCTTGCACCAGGAGCTTGCGCGGGTGAACTCCGAGGAGGGCGCACGCGAACGCAACCGCAACGGCGTGCTGCTCGGCAACGAGGCGACACCGCTGACGCTCACGCTGACGCCGACCTTGTGGTCGCTGTACAACCTGCTGCCGAAGAGGTCGTGGCAGAAGCCGCACCGCCACAACTCGGTGGCCCTCGACCTGTGCGTGTCGGCCAAGGAGGGCGTCTACACGCTGATCGGCGACGCGCTCGACGCCGAAGGACGCATCATCGACCCGATCCGGGCCGACTGGAAGCCGGGTGCGGTCTTCACGACGACGCCCGGGCTGTGGCACAGCCACCACAACGAATCCGACGAGGACGCGCTCGTCTTGCCTGTGCAGGACGCCGGATTGCATACCTGGCTGCGCACGCTCGACATCCGCTTCGCCTAGGATCTGCGGCTAGTGGATGGCGGATCACGCAAGGCGGACTGCGACGCGATCGTGGTGGGTGGAGGCTTGGCGGGCCTCGCCTGCGCCCACTCATTGGCGCGCGCGCGGCTCGATGTGCGCTTGTTGGAAGGCTCCGCGCGACTCGGGGGCGTGGTCGGCACGCGCAGAGGCGACTACCTCTTCGAGGAAGGACCCAACACCGTGCAGGCCGGTGGCGCGCACTTCCGCGCGCTCGTGGACGAGCTGGGCTTGTCCGAACGCCTCGTCTGCACGCGCGACGCGCATGGAAACCCCAGCGCGGGCGGAGAGCGGCATCTGTGGCACGCGGGACGGCTGGTGGCGCTGCCCGCCAAGCCCGGCGGCTTGCTGACGACGCCGCTCTTGTCTTGGCGCGCCAAGGCGATCATCGCCACCGAACCGCTGCGCCGCTTCCATGCGCCGGACCCCGACGAAGAAGAGCCGAGCTTCGAGGCGTTTCTCGGCGAGCGCATCGGCCGGGAGGCCACCATGCGCCTCGCCGGAGCCTTCGTGCGCGGCGTGCACGGAGCCGAGATCGGCGCCTTGGGCGCGCGCAGCGCCTTCCCGCGACTGTGGGAGGCGACTTGCCGGCACGGCTCGCTGCTCAAGGCGGCGCGCGCGCTGCAAGCCGCCCCCGCGTCGCGCCTGCCAGGCCCCGATTGGCCGCGCGGCGCCTTGGTGTCCTTCCCGCTGGGACTGCAGGAACTCGTGGAAGCCTTGGCGCGCGATCTCGGCGTGCGCGCGAGTGTGTCAAGTTTAGTTGACAAGATCGAGCGCGCGGGCGCGCTGTGGCGCGTGCGACTCGCGGATGGCGCGACGCACCACGCGCGCGCCGTGGTGCTGGCGACGCCCGCGCCGACCTTGGACCGCTTGTGCGGCGACTTCCTCGACCTGGACTTGCGCGCGCGCGCCGCGGCCATCCCCCACGCGTCGTTGGTCGTGGCGCACCTCGGCTGCGCTCCGGGCGCGGTGCCCGAGCACGCGCCACGCGGCTTCGGCTACCTCGTGCCGCCCGAGGCGCGCTCGCGACCCGATGCGCCGTTGGCGCTGGGCGCCATCCACGCCTCCGAGTTGTTCGCAGGCCGCGCGCCGCGCGGGGCGCGCAGCTACGCCGTGTTCCTGCCGCCGGCCGCGGTCGAAGGCCTGGACGACGAGGCGGTCGCGCGCTTGGCGGCCGCCGACCTGGCGCGCGCTTCCGGCCTGCCCCGCACGCCCGCGCTCTCGGAGTGGTGGGTGCGGCGATGGCACAATGCCATCCCGACCAGCGGGGTCGGGCACATGCGGTTGGTGGCCGACATCCGCGCCGCGCTGGCGGCGCAGGCGGACGGGCTCGAGGTGGCGGCCTCGTGGACCGACGGCATCGCCGTGGACTCCGTCGTGGGCGCGGGACGCGAAGCGGCGCGGCGCGTGCAAGCGCGCTTGCTCTCGCTGGAGGATGCGGCGTGAGGGAACCGCTGCAGCTGCTGCAGGTCGCGCTGCCGGTGCTCTACGCGCTGGCCGCCGCGTTGTACGCCTTCGCGTTCGCTTCGTCGGACGCGCGCGTGGCCAAGCTGCGCCGCGCGCTCGTCGTGGTCGTGGTGCTGGCGCACGGCGCGTGGTTCGCGTTGCGCGCCTCGCTCGCGGGCGACACGCCGCTCGTCGGTCCATGGCCGACGGTGTCGGCGGTCGTGTACTCGGCGGTGCTCTTCTGGCTGCTGGTGGCGCGCGAGGAACGCAACGCCGGCTCCGGGGGAGTCGTGCTCGGCTGCGCCGCGTTGTTCCAACTGCTCGCTTCGGGTCTCGCACCCGTGGAGGTGCTGCCCGACGCGCCGCGCGGCGCGTTGTCCATCGTGCACGGCCTCACGAGCGTCGTGGCCGCGGCGGGCTTGGCGGTGTCCGGCCTGCACGGGGCGCTGTGGCTGCTGCTGTACCGCGAGATGCGCGGCCGGCGCTTCGGCGCGACCTTCGGGCAACTGCCCGACCTCGAGACCTGCGCGCGCATGATGCGGCGCGCGGCCTTGTTCGGGTTCCTCGGGCTGACCATCGGCTTGAACGTGGGCATCGCCTTGGCGCACACGGGCGGTGGTTGGAAGCTCGACTACGCCAGTCCGGAAGTGCTGGGTTCGCTCGTCGTGTGGCTCTACTTCGGCGCCATCGCCTTCTCGGCGCGCATCCCCGGCTTCGGGTCGCGCCGCGCCGCCATCGCCGCCGCGGCCGGCTTCGTGGCCTTGGCCGCGTCGCTGCTGCTGGTCTTCGCCCCCTGGTCCATGCACGGAGCGCGTTGAAGCATGCAAGACGCGCCCACGCTGGTCCTCGTCGGCTTGTCGCACCGCACCGCGCCGGTCGCGGTGCGCGAGCGCTATGTCGTCGCCACCGTCGACCTGCCGGTGACGCTGGGCGCCCTGCGCGGCATCGATGGGGTCGAAGAGGCGCTCGTGCTGTCGACCTGCAATCGCACCGAAGCGTTGGTGTCGACCACCCGGCCCGAGGCCGTCGCGTTGGCCGTGCGCACGCGACTCTTCCGCAACGCCGCGACGGACGAGGTCTACGAGTGGCACGGCGCGCAGGCGCTGTTCCACCTGCTGCGCGTGGCCGCCGGGCTGGACTCGCTGGTGGTGGGCGAAAGCGAGGTGCTCGGTCAATTGAAGCGCGCGGCCGACGTGGCGCGCGAACATGGCGCGCTGGGCGCCCTGCTCGAGTCGCTGGTCGCGCGCGCGTTGCACGCCGGCAAGCGCGTGCGCGCCGAGACCGACCTCGGGCAAGGCACCTTGTCCGTGGCGCGCGTGGGCGTGGATGTCGCCCGGCGCGCGCTCGGACATTTCGCCAACAAGCGCGCGCTGGTCGTGGGCGCAGGCGAGACGGGCGTGCTCGTGGCGCGGCACCTGAAGGGCTTGGGTGTGCAGTCGCTGTGCTTCGCCAACCGCACGGCGCAACGCGCGAGCGAAGCCGCCGCGGAGTTCGGCGCGGAGGCGTGCGGCCTCGACGAGCTGCGTGCGCGCATCGTGGCCTGCGACCTGCTGGTGGCCTGCGTCGAGGGACAGAGCGCCGTGGTCGAGCGGTCGCACTTCGACGCGCGCGCGCTGCAGCGGCGCGACCTGCCGCTGGTGGTGCTGGACTTGTCCGTGCCGCGCGCGGTCGAGGCCGCGGTGGCCGAAATCGGCGGCAACGTGCTGCTCTACGACCTCGACGACCTGTCGCGCGTCGTCGCCGAGAACCTGCGCGACCGCTCGGCCGCCGCCGATGCCGCCACGCCGATTCTGGTGCACGAGGCGCACGAGTTCCTGGGCCGACGCGCGTACCAGCAACTCGCGCCCGTGCTCGGCGGCCTCAAGGGCGAGTTCGAGACGCTGCGCGACGCGACGCTCGACGCCGTGGCGGGCGCGCAGGCGACGCCGCGCGAAGTCGAGTTGGCCCACGAGTTGTCCAAGCGGCTCCTGCACGCGACGCTCGAGCGCATCAAGGACGGCGCCAAGCGCCTGCGGCCGGAGGATGCGCTCGAACACGAGTACCGCCGCTTCCTGGAGCGGCTCTGAGGAGCGGCGCGCTATCCTGCGCCCACCATGGCGATGCGATTGGCGACCCGCGGCAGCCCGCTGGCCTTGTGGCAGGCGAACGAGACGCGGCGCATGCTGCTCGCCGCGGCGCCCGCGCGCGAAGTGGAGCTCGTCGTCGTGCAGTCGGCCGGCGACAAGGACGCGCGCACCGAGTTGTCGCGCTTCGGGCTGACCGGCATCTTCACCGCCGAAGTCGACCATGCGGTGCTCTCGGGCCGCGCGCAGGCGGGCGTGCACAGCCTGAAGGACATGCCCACCACGCTGCATCCGGACCTGATGCTGGCGAGCGTGCTCGCGCGCGGCGCGCACGAGGACGCCTTCCTGTCGGCGACGCACGACTCGCTGGCCGCGCTGCCGCCCGGGGCGCGCGTCGCGACCGGTTCCGTGCGACGCGCCGCGATGGTGCTGGCGGCGCGACCCGACCTCGTTGTCGTCCCCATCCGCGGCAACGTCGACACGCGCCTCGGCAAGCTGCTGGCCGGCGAAGCCGACGCGTTGATCCTCGCGCGCGCCGGGCTCGAGCGCCTCGGTCTCGAGGTCCACATCAAGGAAGTGCTGCGCTCGCCGCGCTTCCTGCCTGCGCCGTCGCAAGGCATCGTCGGACTCGTGTGCCGCCGCGACGACGGCGCGACGCAGCGCGCGCTCGGGGCCATCGGGGATGTGGAGTCGTTCGCGGAGGCGTTGGCGGAACGCGCGCTGTTGCACGACCTCCATGGCGGATGCAACGCGCCAGTCGGCGCCTTGGCGCGGGCCAGCGAGAACGCCTTGGCCATCGAAGCGCGCGTCCTGTCGCGCGATGGCACCGAGGTGCTCGAAGACCGCGTGCATGGCCTGCTCGACGACGCCATCTACCTCGGGCAGGAGCTGGCGCGAAGACTGTTGGCGCGCGGCGCCAAGCGACTGGTCGACGCGGCGCGCGAGCAATGAAGCGCGTGCTGGTCACCGGTCCAATCGGACGGCTGGACGAGTGGCGCGCGGCGGCCGAATCCGCCGGCTGGCGCGCCGAATCGCATCCGCTCGTGGCCGTCGCATCGACCGGCGTGGTCGTCGACCCAGCCGACGCCGAGGCGCTGGTGGCGACAAGCGCCTCGGCGCTGTCAAGTTTACCTGACAGCGTCGCGCGCCTGCCGCGCCTCGCCTGCGTCGGCGAGCGGGTGGCGGCATGGCTGCGCGCGCGCGGCTCCGTCGAGCCGCTGGTGGCGGCGGACGCCGCCGAACTGGTCGAGCGCCTCGCCGTGCTC